>Ga0335081_10000230_pt1 | contig 105977 bp, 86 predicted proteins | sample Lox_Sample_35_FD_206713 | JGI IMG/M metagenome (GOLD analysis project Ga0335081, IMG submission 206713) | Soil microbial communities from Loxahatchee National Wildlife Refuge, Florida, United States - Lox_Sample_3.5 | ecosystem: Environmental > Terrestrial > Soil > Wetlands | place: USA...
ACGGTCGAGTGGAGAAACGAGAATTGCTTGTCGCACCGAGCAGAATCTAAGGACTTAAGGGTGACGAAGAGAAGCCGCCAATCAGGAGATTGGCGCTCCCGGGACATCATTCGTGGCGGAGCGCGACCATGGGGTCGACGCGCATAGCGCGGCGAGCGGGGATGTAGGATGCGGCTAGGACAACGATCGCGAGGAGAACAGCGGTGCCCGCGAACGTGAGGGGGTCCATCGCCGTCACGCCATAGAGCAAGGTCGAGATCCATCGGGTGAGTCCTGCTGAGATCGCGGCACCGATCGCGACACTAGCAAGGGCCAGTGCAAGGGCCTGTCCCATGACGAGCCGAAGAACATCGCGATGGGAGGCTCCCAGGGCCATGCGGATGCCGATCTCGTGGGTGCGACGCGAAACCTCGTAAGAGAAGAGCCCGTAGAGGCCGACGCAGGTGAGCAGGAGGGCGAGGACGGCGAAGAAACTCGAGAGGCGCGCCACGAGACGTTCCTGGAAGAGCATGCGGTCGAGCTGCTCGGACTGCGTCAGGACGCCGGAGATCGGGAGATTGGCGTCGAGTTCGGCGACAACGGAGCGAATCGCGGGAATAAGAGCCTGCGGATCAGCGGCCGCGCGAACATCGAAGATAGCGTGCTCGTCTTTCTTCGGAACGTACACCGTGGGAAGAATGGCGGCGCGAAGGCTGTTGTACTTGGCGTCGGCAACGACCCCGACGATTTCACATTGGATTTGGTCTCCGCAGGGGCCTAGGAAATGGCGGCCCAACGGATTTTGATTCTCGTAGTAAGTGCGAACCAAGGCTTGATTGACGACGACCGGGCGGGGCACGAGTTGCGGATTGAAGTCCGAGAGCGTCAGAGAGCGGCCGGCTAGGAGCGGGATACCCATAGTGGCAAAGAAGTTAGGGCCAACGCCCAGGGCGTCGTCGACGCCATCGGACCAGTGGGCGACGCCCTCCAGCTTGATGTTGCTGGTCCAGAAATTGCCGCTCAGGAGCGAATCGGAGGAATAGCTGGAAGAGATCACGCCAGGGAGCGAGTTGATGCGATCTTGCAGCCGTGTGTAGAGAGTGCGGAGCTGCTGATCCGTGTAGCCATTCAAGGTGGGATCGATATCGAAGAGCAAGATGTTCTGAGTGTTGAAGCCTGGGTCGATGCCCTTCAGGTTCTGCAGGGTTCGAACGAGTAGGCCCGCGACGATCAAGACGACAATCGAGAGCGCGACCTGCGCGGTGACGAGCAGCTTTCCGAGGCGGAAGCGTCCCTCGCTTGAACCGCCGGAAGCACTGTCGGCCGAGTTCTTGAGGGCGGGCGCGAGATCGATGCGCGAACCTCGAAAAGCGGGAGCCAAGCCGAACAGGATGCCTGCGGCAATCGAGGCTGCGAACGCAAAGCAGAGAACCCCTGGATCGAGACGCGCTTCCATGTGGGAGGGCCAAAAACCTCCGCGCGACATGAAGGCAACGAGGGAGCGAATCGTCCAATTCGCGAGGAAGAGGCCGAGGAGGCCTCCGAGCAAGGACAGGATGACGCTTTCGGTGAGCAACTGACGAATCAGGCGCGAACGCCCGGCGCCGAGCGAGAGGCGAAGGGCCATTTCCTTTTCGCGGGTGCGCGCGCGAGAAAGAAGAAGTCCTCCGACGTTGGCGCAAGCGATGAGCAACACGATGCCGACCGCGAAGGAAAGAATCTCAAGAGGCTTCGAGAGCCGCTGGCGCACGCCCGCGAGGCCTTGGGATGCTGGCATCAAAACGAGGCGCGGAGCATCGCCGGGGTGGAAGATCGTGGAGGAGGAGCGGCGGAGATCGTCGGTGAATGACAGGTCGGCGGCAGCCTGGGCGGCGGCGAGACTGACGTGCGGAGCCAGGCGCGCAATGAGGTAGACCCACCAAACGTCGTCACCGGCCGCGATGGAGGGCTTTGCGCCGGTTATTGTCCCGAACCATTCCGTTTCGAGCTGAGGTTGAAGCGAGAGCGGAAGCCACATGGCACGCGTCCGGCCGGGCTCGAGCGCCGGAAAATCGGAAGAAATGACCCCGACGATGGTGACGGGAACTTTGTTGAGACGAATCGACCGTCCGACGACTCCGGGATCGGCGCCAAAGGCGCTTTGCCAGAACGAGTTGCTCAAGACCACGACGGGGGGAGCAGACGGGGAGTCGTCAGACGGGATAAGGGTGCGACCGATGATTGCAGTGACGCCGAGTGTCTGAAAATAGTTTCCGGAGACCAGCTCGCCATTTGAGGATCGAGCGGAACCAACGCTGGTCAGGATTAGCTCCGCAGTGCCGCCCGCCGCGGCAACGCCGGAGAAAATGTCAGAGCGGGATTGAAAGAGGCGAAACGCAGGATAAGAAAAAGAGCAGCCGTGCTGAGTGGCGGGATCGCCAGGGCACGAGGTGAAGCTCGTGTAGCCCGAAAGTTTGGGCTGGTTGCGAGCGGTCCACTTGAAGACGACAAGGCGCTGCGGATTCGTGACAGGGAGAGCGCGAAGAAGAGCCGCATCGACGAGGCTGAAGATGGCGGTGTTGGCACCTATGCCGAGGGCGAGGGTGAGGACGGCGACAGCGGTGAAGCCGGGAGATTTGCGGAGCATGCGGAGGGCGTAGCGGATGTCCTGCGCGAATGTGTCGAGTGCGGGGAAGGTCCAGGCGTCGTGGTGGGATTCGCGGAGCTGCGCGGCGCCACCGAGACGGAGTCGGGCCTGGCGGCGGGCTTCTTCAAGCGAAAGGCCGCGGCGGATGTTTTCTTCAGTCAGAAGGTCGAGATGGGAGGCGAGTTCCTGCTGGAAGTCGCGATCGGCACGGCGAGAGGAGAAGGTGGCGCGGAGGCGGGCGGCGAAGGTGCGGAACGAGTTAATCATGAGGGGGCTCCCGAGCGCGGCGAAACGGAGATGGCTTTGTTGACATCCCCGTTTTCGGCAAGGCCGAAGAGCGATCCTTCGACTGCGCGTCCTGACGCGGAAATCACAAGGGCACGATTTCCGCGAGGAGAACACATCGGGACGCTCTGTCTCAGGATGACACCCGATGTGGCGACGCCTGCACGAATAAGGAAGTCAACAGAGCCCTTTAAGATTTGAGAGAAGGCGAGAGACGTGGCGGAATGCGTGTTGCGCCGAGGGAAAGGCGATTTGAGATTTGAAATTCCAAATTTGAAAAGGGGCAACAGCGGAATGTTCCCTTCAATCATCGAAGTTTGCCTTTAGCGGCGGGCGAGCTGAAGGACGCGGCCGATAACACCTGAGATGCGTTCCCAATTTTCGGCTTCTTCCCGAAGCTGTTTCTTCCCCGTCGCGCTGATGGAGTAGAAGCGGGCCTTGCGATTGTTCTCGGATGCGCCCCACTCGGCGGAGATCCAGCGCTTCTGAAGGAGACGAACGAGCGAGGCATAGATGGTGCCCTGATTCAGCTGCAAGACGTCGTCGCTGATCTGCTCGATGCGGCGCGCGATGCCGTAGCCGTGGAGCGGGCCCATGGCGTCGAGCGTCTTGAGGACCATGAGGTCGAGGGTGCCTTGAAGGATGTCAGATTTGGAGTCGGACATGGGCTCTCCTGTGGTCGAACCACAGGAAGATGACAGATTCCATGTGGGATGTCAACAGGAAACCGTCCCCCGGGGCTGAAGCCCGGACATTTTTGTGGGCTCGTTTCGGGCGGCCCGCCCTTCCGATGTCAGGGCAAAAGGGCCGCCCTCCCCCGACTAAAGTCGGGGGCTCCCACCCGAAACACTCTCGCAGGCAGGGTTTCCGCGGAAATCGCAAAAGCTCCGAGCTACGAGAATGGGCGCGGTGGGTTGTTGGCGCGCGGTGAAAAGGGGCGCAGCGAGCAGAATCTGAGGACTTGAGGGTGACGAAGAGAAGCCCGCCAATCAGGAGATTGGCGCTCCCGGGCGGAAAAAAGCCCGGCGATGGGGTTTCAGGTCACCGCCGGGCCGATCCGAGGAGGAAGAGAAAAAGCTAGTGCTGCTGCTGTTGTTGCTGCGATTGCTGTTCTTTCTTAGCCAAATCCGCTTTCGCCGGATCTGCGGAAACGCCGGTCGGCTTCTGGTAGCGGGTAAGGAACGGCATAAACGGCGTGACTTCGAACGGCATTTTTTCACGGGCCGAATAGAGCGGGACGGGCTTGGCCTTGAGAAGCTCGACGTGGTCGTTCCAGGGGTCGAGCTTGATGCGCGCACCGATGGGAAGGGCGGAAATCTGGTCAATCTTGTCGGGCTGAAGCTGCGGACCCGAGCTGGTGAGCGCGAGCGCGAGGTTGACCTTGTTCCCGAGGCGCGGATTGATCAAAGCCGAAAGAGACTTCGACTCGGTGTTCAACTGGTTGAGGAACAGAGCGGCTTGTCCGAGTTTGTCTTTGTAAGGCGAGTTCTTCAAGAGCTCGACGGCCTTCTCGCTGGCTTTCTGGACCTGCGCGGGATTGTCGCCGAACGAAAAGTGGCTAAGCGCTTCGACGGTGGAGACGTTGGTCATATCGTTGAAGCCCCACTGGTCGGTGGACGGCTTCGTGACGATGATGTTGGCCAACTCCTGGGCCAGCATGGTGGCCAAGCTCGCTTCATCGGGAAGCACGTCGAGCAGGCCGCGACTGACGACAATCGTATGGCCGATGGAAAATGATTCGAGCGTGCCGGTGACAAGAACGCGGCAGTGAACTTCGGGCTCGATGTCGAGATTGTTGGTGACTTCGAGGTTGTTGACGACGGTTTCGAGGACCTTATCGACTTCTCCCGGAGGGGCTAGCAGACCGATGCGCTGCAGGCGATCGAGGACGTTGACCTCGGCTTGATGCTGCCATTCGCGCTCGGCTTCAATCGGAGAGCGGTCTTGCTGCTGAGCCGCCGCTTGATCCTGAATGGCTGTGGGAGATTCGATGGTCAGCTCGCTGAACTCCGTCTCGTGGCTGACGTTCTTCAGGTCGTAGCCCCAGAGCCGGGTCTGCGACTTGAACCGCACCTTTCCGCCGATCAGACCGTGAAGATCGGATTCCTGGCTGAAGACGTATGCCGGAAGCCAAAGGCCAGGCTGCATGTTGGTGCGCCAGCTATCGAAGTGGAGGTTATAGCCGTTGATGCCGGCGACGGGCGTATAGACGCCGTTGAAGCGGACGATGGTGTAGTCCTGATTTTCGGCCCAGATGCGTCCTTTGAAACGGCCGCGGCCGGATTTCGGCAGTGGGGTGACGTCGAAGACGACGCATTTCACATCGCCCAGGAATTCGGTGCGCACGTAGTCGAATTGATAGTGCTGCCGATCGAATCCGGTGGTGTCGAGGTAAATCATCTGCAAGAAGCCTTCGGGAACGAAATCGGCCTTGAAGAGACCGCTTACGTGGGCGAGAGGATTAAACTCATCCAAACGGCCCTTCTTCTTCGAGAGCATGGAATTGTCGACAACGCCGTTGATGAGATTCGCCTGGCCGAGATAGTAGTGGTCGTGCACGGGCACGGCGCCCATGTCCGAGTCAGGCTTCATGTCCTGGATATAGGTCTCAATCAGCGGGTTGTAGTGCTTGATCGTGGCGATTTCGTCGTGCTCGCGCGCGATCATGCGGTCAATCGCCTGATTGACCGTGGTGATCGGACCGGCCGTCGAAGCCGCGGCCTGCGGCTGGGTCTGATCGGCGGTCTGCGTCTGTGCAAAAGCCGCACCGGCCAGGGCGCCCACGAGCAGCAGTGAGAACAAGGAATTCTTGAGCGTGCGCATTGCCATCCCCCTTCAGTATGCCAATTCGAAAACGATGTGGACGATAGCGGTGGAATCCACCGACTGGCCGTCTTGCTGCGCGGGGTGGAAACGAATCTGGCGAGCCGCGGATTCAGCGGATTCGTCCAGACCGTAGCCCAATCCCTTCACGACGCGGTCGACTTGAACTTCGCCCGACGCCGAGAAAACCACTTGCAGGAGAACTTCGCCTTCAATCTTTTTCGCCCGAGCCTGGTCGGTATAAACGGGCCGGGGCTTGAAGAGAATCTCAACCGGCTTCGAGTTCGAGACGGCCGCGGTCTTCCTAACCTGAGGGGCCGCGACGGCATGCTCGTCGCCGAATAGTCCCTGTTGAACCGTTCCGTGAGTTCCGCCCGTGCTGCCAGTGGCGACGCCGTTGCCAAAACCGGTGCTCGCGACGACGCCCTTTGCGCCCTTCGCTCCGCCTGTGCCATTTCCGTAGCCGGGACCAGGCGGCAAGTCGTAGCTTCCGAGAGCGTTCACGTTTGTTGCGCGCGTAACCTTTCCGGTGGTCGCAGGGAGCCCGTTGGGGTCTCCGAATCCGCCCGTCTGCACTTCTTCGCGCGGCTTCCTAATGGTCGGAACAGCGGAACTGCCCATCGACAACGGATGCGGGTCCGGGAATGCCTTCGCCACTTCGGTCATGTCCGGCGCCTTCATCGTTTTGCGCGCGACGGGCTTCGCGATCGGCGAAGAAATCACGGGATTGTAAATTTTTGGTTTGGGCGGTGCGACTTCGACGACCGGCTTGGGAATTTCCTTGACGAATTCCTTCTTCACCGGGGCCGGCTTTGGAGGAGGAGGAGCCGGCTTCGGCTTCCAAGCGACAACCGGCGGGGCCTCAATGGGAACCACCCAGTAGCGCTTCACGGCCTCCAGCTTCTCCGGCATCAGCATGGGGAGGACAGCCAGAGCGGCCACGGCCAGGCACTGAAGCCCGAAGCCCGCGCCAAAGAGGTCCCACCGTGTCCGACGGTCCGGGAGGAGTGCCTCGTTGAAGACGGCTCGATTCGTCACCCGCGCCATAGCGTTCACCCCACGTCCTTCCTTTGATTATGAGCGATGTCCCCATTTGAGACACAAATGGGGCGTCGCTACTTTAGTACTAGGTCTCAGGGCTGGAGTGAATAGGACTGAAGTACCATTCTACCCTCAGTCGTGCCGAAAGTGATAGCCCAAGAACTTGGGGTATTCTCCTGCATTCTAGCCCTGCTGGGTCTCAGATTGGGAAAACCTCCGCTCACAACCTTTCTAAGTGGAACTAAACCCTGGATGCGCCGGGATGTTGCTTGGGTTTTCCAGGATTTCGTGGGACGGGGATGCACTTGAATCTCCAAGGTTCAGGCTATTCAAAGTGGAATTCTCCGCAGTTTCAGATTGGCTGGGGAAAGCCGGAAACAGCGATAAGGCGTTGCACTGTCCTACCATGCCGAAGCGGCAGAGGCACGGAGCATCCGCTCCGTGCCTCCACGCGCTCAGTGTGCGTTACTGTGGTTGAACAACAATGTAGTTAGTCGCACCGTTCTGGTTTGGAATCATCACGAGCAGAAGCACCGGCCGGTCGCCCGCATTGGCGAGCGCCTGCTTGTACTCCTGCACGTTGTGCACGGGCTTGTGGTTGACTTCCTGAATCACCAGGCCACGTTGCAAGTTGGCTGCAGCCGCAGGGCTGGCGGGGTCGACCGACGTGATCAGGACGCCTTGCGTGCCGCCTGGAACTCCCAGATCGTCCGTCATGTCAGGAGTGAGGGTCTGCACCTGAACTCCCTGCATCGCACCCGAGCCGCTGTTTTCGCCTTCTCCCGTCCTGGCAGAAAGCTGGGAGGGCAACTCACCGAGAGTGACCTTGACGTCCTGAGACTTGTTGTCGCGCCAAATTGTGAGATCAACGGCAGTGCCCGGGGCGGTCTGCGAAATGCGAAGGCGCAGATCGTTTGCGGACTTCACGGGCTCACCATTGACCTTGAGGATGACGTCGCCGCGCTTCAGGCCGGCTTTCCCGGCTGGAGTTCCCGAGTCGACGCTGCCGACGAGGGCTCCGGTCGGCTCGGTCAAGCCGAACTGCTTGGCGATTTCAGGCGAGACGTCCTGCGGGATGAGGCCGAGGAATCCGCGGACGACCTTCCCGTGCTCGACGATCTGGTCCATGACGTGGCGCGCCATGTTAATCGGGATGGCGAAGCCGATGCCCTGGTTTCCCCCCGTGTTACCCGAAAGAATCGCGGTATTGATGCCAACGAGGCTTCCATGCAGATCGATCATGGCACCGCCGGAATTGCCGGGATTGATGGCAGCGTCGGTCTGAATGAAATCCTCATAATTTTCGATACCGAGGCCGCCACGACCGGTGGCGCTGACGATTCCCATCGTGGCCGTTTCACCGATACCGAAGGGATCTCCGATGGCGAGGACCACGTCGCCGACTTGCAGTTTTGAAGAATCGCCGATCGGCAGAGTCGGCAAGCCGGTGGCGTTGATCTTCAAAACGGCGATGTCCGACTGGGGATCGGTGCCGACAAGCTTCGCCGTGAAATCGCGCTTATCGGAGAGCTCGACCTTGATTTCGGAGGCGCCGTCGACGACGTGATTATTCGTCACGATGGTTCCGTCCGAGGTGACGATTACACCCGAGCCGAGACTCTGCTCCCGCTGCGGCTGAGGACGCGTGTTTCCGAACTGATCGCCGAAAAATTGCCGAAAGAACGGATCGTTAAAGAACGGCATTTCGTTCGATTTCGGTTTCACGATCTTCGAAGTATGGATATTCACGACCGCGGGAAGCGAGGGCTTCAGCACGGCCGCGAAGCCATTCGCGAAAGTGCCAAGAGGAACCGGAGCGGTGTCCCGGGCGAAGGTGACCGGGAGGCTCGGAGCGCCGTACACGGAGCTACCGGACCAATTTCTGAGGCCGACCGCGAGCAACGCGCCGCCGGCAATCGCCGCCAGGATGACGACGGTGGCCACCCAGCGGCGAACACGTAGTTCACTGCTATTCATAGCTGACTCTCCTTTTCGACGGCGATGCTGCCGCAGGCATCTCCGCTTCTAGTCATTTGACGTAAATTATAGCAATTCGGTTTGCCAAGGGCGTAAATCGCGCACGCGCACTTGCCGATGCCGAGGATTATCCCTCCTACTTGTACTTAGATGCTTGAATCGGGATCGGGGCGCGCGGGACTTTAGATCTCGCAACATCCTCAACCTTTTCTCCGCGGAAGCCGTCAAAGAAATGCCTGGGAAAAGGAGGGCTGTTCGCCCTATCCTTTCATTCCCGGATTTGTGCCAAACGAAAAGGAGCCTTCTTGAAATGAAGCGACAAACCTTCGCGGGTGTTTGCCTAGCGGCGATTCTCTTGCTGGCGGCGTGGCCCGTGCTGCCGGCGCCGCGAGGAAGCGGCGCGCAGTCACCCGCGGAAGACGGAACACTGAAAGCGCTTGCCGCAATCGCGGGCGCGGGGACGATGGAGAGCCGAACCTACCAGTATCTGGGTGAATTGAGCGACGACATCGGTGCGCGGGTGACGGGTTCTCCGGAGGCGGCGAGGGCGGTCGTGTGGGGCGTCGAGAAGATGAAAGCCATCGGCCTCGAGAACGTCCACACGGAATCGTGGCAGCTGTTTCGCGGGTGGACGCGGGGAGCCGCGGATGCCGAGATCGTGTCGCCGATCCATCGAAATGTGATGATCGATTCGATGGGCTGGGTCGGCTCTACGCCTGCGGGAGGAGTGGAAGCGTACGTCGTGCCGGTCAACGTCTATCAACTGCAGGATGAGATGAAGAAAAACGCAGTCAACTGGCGAGGGAGAGTCCTGCTGGTCGTCCACAAAGGAGCGCCGCCGGCAGACCGCATGGACGCATTCGCGAAGTTCGGCGATTTCCTGAAGGCGGCGCACGAAGCGGGTGCGGTGGCGGTGATCGGCGGACAGGGCGGAGGGAAAGCGGCGGGGATGCATCTGACGCATACGGGAATTCTCGGGTTCGATGCCGCATTCGAGATTCCGGTCGTGAGCATGGCCGCGGAAGATCAGGATCAGATCGAGCGCTTCCTGGATCGCGACAAGCCCGTGCAATTGAAGATCAACGTTCAAAATCAATTTACGAGTGGGTCTGTCGACAGCGCCAACGTGGTGGGCGATATTCGCGGTACCACGAACCCGGAACAAATCATCGTGGTCGGCGGACACCTGGATTCCTGGGACCTGGCTTCGGGAGCAACGGACAACGGCTGCGGAACGTCGACGACACTCGGAGCAGCCGAGGCGATCGTGAAGTCAGGATTCAAGCCACGGAGGACGATCCGGTTCGTCCTTTTCACGGGAGAAGAGCAGGGCCTCGATGGGTCATTGAATTACGCGAAGACGCACAAGGATGAGATGGCAAACCACGTGGCGGCAGTCGTCCTGGATAACGGGCAAGGGCCAGTGACGGGATTGCAGCTCGGCGGGCGCGACGACCTGATTCCCGCGGTGCAGAAGTTTGCGAATTCGTTGCAGGCATTCGGGAAACTCGATGTGGATGATGACGCGGAGTTCGGAACCGACACGGGGCCGTTTATCCTCGCGGGACTGCCTGGAATCAACCTGAAGCAGAATTCGCCGGATTACAAGTACACGCACCATTCGCCGGTGGATACGTTCGACAAAGTCGACGCCGACATACTGGATCGCGATGCCACAGTGATGGCGTTGACGGCGTTTTGGATCGCGGACCGTCCGGAACGGCTGGCGACTCCTTGGCCAGCGGAGAAGACGGCGCACATGCTGATCGAGAAACACGAGGACGGAATGCTGAAGGCGTTCGGACTGTGGCCGTTCGGGAATTTAGGTACAGATTCGAATTAGACGGAAACGCTATTGCTGCGGAGCGCCAGGCTCGCACCAAAGTAGTACAGGTTGTTCACCTGCGTTCCCTTTTCCGTATTCTTCGGCAAACACATAACACGTCTTGCCGTGGCCGGAAACAACATCAACATGGTACGGGCCTGGGCCAGTTACCTTGTACCACGTGAACTCGCCTTCGTGCGATCCTGCGAATACTCCAAGAGCGAAAGCGAAAGTGAGAGTGAGAACGACTACACCGCCGATCAGGCAGCGCTTCATCTTATTGACCTCCCTTGTTCTAGTTATTTGCTCCCGTTGCTAGGGGCACGGAAACATCTCGGTCGATTCAATCTCGCCTCGCTTGAGGGGACTCTGGCAGAGCGGGCAATTCACCGCAGGATTCTAAGCCAAGATGGCTCGCGCGTCATGCAGTGGGCGGCTCAGCTGAAGAGGCGGGCGATGAAGAAGGCGGCGGCTGCGGCGAGGCCGCCGACGAGAACCGTCTGAAATCCGCCGCGCAAAGGCTTCACGCCGGTGTAATGGCCTTTGACCGAGCCGAAAACGAAGAGCGCGAGAAGCGTGACACCGACGGAGACCCACAACGCCGGCAGGACCTGCCGCATGATGATGTAGGGCGCGAGCGGAACAAGGCCGCCGACGATGTAGGACGCGGCTATCGTGCCGGCGCTGCGGCTGGCGCGCGCCGGGTCGGGTTCCTCGAGTCCGAGTTCGAAGCGCATCATGAAGTCGACCCAGCGCTTCTGATTTGAAGTGATCGCCGTAACGACCGGCTTCATTTGTTCCTCAGACAGTCCGTAGTCGCGGAAGACTTTCGCGACCTCCTCGATCTCGATGTCGGGCAGCTCGACGGTTTCGCGATATTCGCGATCGAGCTCGGAGGCATAGTGTTCGGTGTCCGTCTTGGCGGCCAGATAGCCGCCGAGGCCCATCGCGATCGAACCCGCGGCGATTTCCGCGAATCCGGCGGTGACAATGATGGCCGCGCCTCGCGCAGAAGCAGCGACGGCGCCGGTGAGTCCAGCGGCCAGCGCGAACGGAACGGTGAGCCCGTCGGACATTCCAATGACGATGTCGCGCACCGCGGCGGTGGCGGTGAAATGTTTCTCGACGTGTTCAACGGATGGCATCGGAAGCTCCTCCGGAGCATCGTATATTTTAGGCGCCCGTGCCGCAGTCTCTTGGCAGGCGCGTATAATTATCCGGTAAGACCGGGATTAACGAAGGAAAATTCAGGGGGTAGAAATGACTCAAACTACTGGACAAGGAGCCGCTCCGCAGATGACGCATACACTGCCCGCTCTTCCATATTCATTCGACGCACTCGAGCCGTACATCGACGCGAAGACGATGGAAATCCATCACGACAAACACCACGGCGCCTACGTCACGAATCTGAACAAGGCGCTCGAAGGCCACGCCGATCTTCAGAGTCTTTCCGTGGACCAACTGCTCGCGCAAATCAACAAGGTGCCGGAAAACATCCGCACGGCCGTGCGTAATAACGGCGGCGGCCACATGAACCACTCGATGTTCTGGAAGATCATGAAGAAGGGCGGAGGCGGAGAACCGAAAGGTGCGGTCGCCGACGCGATCAAGAGCACATTCGGGAGCTTCGCCGACTTCAAGACGAAGTTCAACCAGGCCGCAACGACGCGGTTCGGTTCAGGCTGGGCGTGGCTCTTGTTCCGCGACGGCAAGCTGACCATCGAGTCGACGGCCAACCAGGACAATCCCATCATGGACGGCGGGAAAGCGTTTTTCGGGCTCGACGTTTGGGAGCATGCCTACTACCTGAAGTACCAGAACCGCAGGCCGGAATACATCGAGGCCTGGTGGAACGTGATCAACTGGGACCAAGTGACGGAAAACTTCAATCAGGCGAAGAAGTAGTTTGCCGACGGCCCGCCACACGCGCGCCGGCACGCAATGAGGTTGTGCAACGAGGGCGCTCGCACCTGCGGGCGCCCTTTTTACATTCGTGGCAGAAAATGATGCTCGAGGGCTAGGACGACGATGCCGAGGAGGGTTGTGACGAGCGTAACGACCAGTCCAACGCGTGTGAACTCCCAGAACGAAATCCTTACCTTCTTCCGAGCCTGTTGAAGGACGATGAGGTTTGCGACGGAACTGAGCGGCGTGGCGTTGCCCGCGAGCGTGCTGGCGCTAGCGACGGCAAGCCAGACCAGGTGACTGTTGGGCAGCGAATCGACGAGCGGCCGAAACAAGAGGACCGCGGGGACGTTGCTCACCAGATTCGACAACACCAGCATCACGCCGCTGACCGCGAACAATTGCGACAGGGTGTGGCCCTCCAGTCCGTTATGAAAGCGCGCAATCAATTCATCGATGGCTCCGGACGCTTGAAAACCGTGAATCACGACGAAGAGAGAGGCGAAGAAGAGGAGCAGCTCCCAATCCACTCGCTGGTAGATCTGCTGCGTCTTCACGCGGCCTATCACGAGAATGAATGCGCCCACGGAGATCGCCACCAACGGGAATGAATAGCCTGGAATCCAGAGCACGACCACAAGAAGCGCCGCGGCGACGCATTTGAGAAGCAGGGGGCGCTGCACGGTCACTGGAAGGTCCGGCGCGTGACTCGTGAGAGGGTGATGCAAAATCTGACTCCGGAAGAAAGCCGCGAGAATGGCGATGTTGAGGGCGAGTCCGATGAGGGCCACTGGAGCAAGATGCGCCAAGAAGCCGAGAAACGAAAAGTGCGCCGCGACGCCAATGAGCGCATTCTGGGGATTGCCGGTGATAGACATGACCGAGCCGACGTTTGCGGAAGTGGCGACGGCAATCAGGTACGGAACCGGCGGCACTTTCAGCCGGTCGGTTACAACCAGCACGATCGGCGTAAAGATGAGACAAATCGTGTCGTTGACGAAGAATGCGGAGAGAATTCCACAGGCAACGACGAGAAGGACCAACAATTGAAACCGCGTAGCCGCAACTCGGACCACATGCACGGCGATCCAATCGAAGAAGCCGGAAACCTGAAAGTGCGCCACCAGAATCATCATGCCGAGGAGAAAAATCAGCGTGTTCCAGTCGATCGCCTGGTAGGCCTCGGGCAGCGACACCGTTCCGAGGAGGACCATGGCGACGGCGCCGCAGAACGCCGCGGCGGTCCGGTCGAGGTGGCTTCCGCGTCCACTTTCGACGGCGATGAGGAGATACGTGGCGAGAAAGATTGCGGTCGGGATCCAATGGCTCTGCGAGAGCGCGAAGTGCATCGTTGGGTCGAGGGTCACGATCGAAGTCAGCTTACCGCGACCATCGGTGCGTCACAACTAGCGGAGTGCGCGGAACGCGCCCTTTTTCGGAGTCAACTAATAGGCTGTATCAGTGAGCCCAAATCTTGCTCGGATCGGTCTCATGGGGGTACACATGGACCATCCAGCCGAAGACTTGTGGAATCCAGCGGCCGCCGGCCTGCAAGCAGACATCCTGCGTGACGATGGAACCACCCAGCCCGAACTCCTTCCAGTCGACATCCCGCGCGCGAATTCCCTTCGGCGGCATGCAGAAGTTCACGTGCTTGTGCCAGCGCGCCACGCTGAGAGGAACTCGTTCGTTTAATTCATCCTCGGTGGCATTCCTTCGCGCAGTAAACATCGCGCCCTCGAGCTCGTAGGTCCCGTTCACTTTCTTATAGAGCAGCGAAGTCGGATGAGTGGGATTGAACGCGAGCGTTGCCTCGTAGGCGTACCGATAATTCGTGAAGTGGTAGTGCTTCTGCGGGACGTTCGGGAGGAAGATCTGATAGCCGTCCGCGAGGGCCACTCTGTAATCCTTGTACTTCGCGATGGCCCTTCCGACAATTTCGACGATCTCCTGAGCGTGCCGGTCGTCTGACGCATTTTCCGGGCGTAAGGCCGTCATGAACATGTGCGGATTCATATCCATGTGACTGGCCATGGCCTCGTTCGCGGAGCGGGCCGCTTCGGGGTTCGCGGCCGAGTCATGATGCATGTCTTCCATATCCATGCCGGACATGTCGGTTTGGCGCTGCTGCTGGGGCTTCGAAACCTGGGATTGTTGCGCCGCGACCGGCATCGACGCCAGGATCGCTCCGATGGCAAAAAGAATGATTGCGCCGAGCCTTGTATTCATAGCTGCCTCCGTCCAACTGCCTCACTAGGTTAACGCGCGGCGCGCGACAAATATTTCGCGGGCTGCGAGGGCGTTTACGAAAAGCCATCAGGCGAGCGAAGAGCGTGGAGGCCCGGTCCTGCCGAGCCTCCACTTTGGGGGTGCAGCGGGATTAACGTCTACGCCAGCCGGGGGATGCGTGTCCCATGGTGCTTCCCGGCATGGAGATGGAACCCCGTCCGGGTACAAAAGTTGCGAGTTGCGGGGGAAACGGGCATGCGTTTGAAACTACGGGACTTTCGCGAGTGGAGGGTTCTGGAGGTACCAGAACTCGCGGCATTCAGGGCCTTTTTGACTATTTCCACTTTGGCGGCGTACCCTTGACGGTCGCCGCGAAATCTGTAAACTGCACTTTCGCCATGGCGACGGTGCCAAGTCCGCTGGAAGACGCCCTGCAGGAGTTTCAATTCCCGCAACGCGAAGCTGCGTTTTTCTACGGGCTGTTTCTGCGCGGGCACTCCGCGGAGGAATTGCGGCGGGATATCGAGGTTCCTGCTGCGGTTCTGGCGAAATGGGACCGCGAGACGGAGCGCGAGCCGCACTTGCGCGTGCTGCTCGAGCGCATCGTCAGCTATCGCCGGCACGTGCTCGCAATCTTCGAAAACCTCATCTGCCACGACTCGGCGACTCAGAAGCTGCAGTGAAACAGTCCTCACGGCGAGTTGCGACTCTTTCGGCGTCCAGGAGCTTTTCAACCGAGCAGCCGTCTGCGATTACACCTGGCCGAGTTGAATTTGCGACGGGAAGTGGCGGAACGGCGCGAGCTGTTGTAGATTGGGAGTCTCCCTACCACGGTTCCCCGGTAGCTCAACGGTAGAGCATTCGGCTGTTAACCGAAGGGTTGCTAGTTCGAATCTAGCCCGGGGAGCCATTCTTCCTCTTTGATTTCAGGTTGTTAGACAGATGTTGACAGCAAGTCACTTTGGGTGCAATTGGGTGCAAATTCGAGCTTTTCGTTTGGAAGCTCAAAGCCGATTCCCACTTGCTCCGCAACCTTCTTGCGAAACGCCACGTCCTCCTTGAGCTTGCTGTATGCGTCCGTGACGCTTCGGTTCGCGTGGCCGAGCCAATAGCGAATCAAGTCTTCCGGGGTACGCTGCTTCCTTAGCCAGGTTGCGCGGAACCGTCGGAAGGCATGCGCGCCCGACTTCGGCTGGTTTGCCTTCTTGAGAAGCGGATGCAGCGAAAGCCTCAAGACGTTCGATTGCAAAAGAGGATTCCCGTTCTTTGAGCAAAACAGGAAACCTGAAGTTCGGTCGGAAATGAACGTTTTGAGCATTGCCGCTACGGATGGATGGAGGTCAATGTCGCGGACGCCATTTTCCGTTTTCAGAAACGGTTGAACGCGTCCGCTCCATACCTTCTGCCGGATCTGCAACGTAGAGAAATCGCGGGAGATGTGTTTGTCAACTTCAAGTCCCAGCGCCTCTCCGATTCGCATTCCCGTAGTCCCCAGAAGAACGTAGAGCATTCGCTCTCTGCCTTTGGAGTTTGCTGCGATAACTTTCATCACAACTTCGCTGAATGTTGGCTGCCTCTGGTTCCGTACCTCGGGCAGGTCGATGAAGTCGTGGTTCCACGTTCTTGGATAGAGCTGTTCTCCGTTTTCGTTGAGCGCGGATGCCACGACTAGCTTGACGACTTGGACGACATTATGGATCGTCTTCGGTGACAACCCGCCTGTCGTCATCTTGGACACAAGTTCCTTAACGACAGGATTGTTGAGCGAGGACAAAGGTACATCGCCCAGTTCGGGATTCAGCCATTTCTTCAAGTAACTGGCGAATCCCGCAACGGTTGCCGGTCTTACGGGTCTCCGTTTGCGTTCCTGCACTTGGTTCATCCACCATTCAGCTTGCTTGCGGAACGTCGTGCCTTGGTTAATCGCTTCAATTTTCTTGAAATGCTCCTCGGTATCTGCTCCGCTTGCCGCGATGATTTCCTTCCGCTTCTTGAGGCGTTCAGGCTTCGTTAGTGCTCCTGGGCCTGAGACGGGGCAAATCGGCCTGCTCAAATAAACCCGCTTCTCCTGGCCTGGAACGTCTATGCGAAACCTGACGTGACGCCAACCGCCTTTGACCTCCTCATACCCGAGTTGACCAGAACGACGAGCCATCGACTTTCTCCTTGGCCGTCTTTCTGGCGTCGCGGAGGTGAAGGTATCGGCTATCGCTCGCGATTGCAAGGATTCACTCATCGCACGGCTTTCGTTTCGCACGCGCTGCTATTGCGTCGGAGCGAAGTTCGTCAAATGGTCGTCACTCTTGACGCAGTTCTTGGGATTGAACAGCAATTCGAAATACATGAGCACTTCCAGCCCAAACGGTTTGAAATCTTCAAGAAACTCCCACCGCTCATTTTCGACAATCGAAGCTGATTCATGGAAACCGTCGATGCTCTGTTTGCAAAGCCACCATTCCGTCTTTTGTTTTCGCCCCCAGAACGAGATCGAGCGAGAACAGGTGAAAATCCGCCCGCGCCGGGGAAGGAAAGAAAGCGTGTGAGCTATCTTGCTATTCGTCAGATAACACGTGAGATATCCCACGACGCGTTGGATATTCACCTGCCGAATATCCACGATTTTTCCGCCGCCGACAGATTGCCAAGCATTCGAAAGCCATTCCTGCGGAATGTAAACGCCGACGAGAAGGTGCAAATGGGCTACACCTGATTTTTGAAATTCCAGCACGCCGATGAAAGAAATGCTTTTCCCGAATCGCCGGGCGAGCAATACACGCATTTTTCGCCACGTTTGGCGCAAATATCGTTCCGAGCGGACGCCTTGTGGAATTTTCTTCGGGTCCAATGTCAGCGTAACGAATTTCAAGAGCTTCTGTTCGCTGGCGATCTGCGCAATTCGCGTACGGACCCGCCGCAGTTTCTTGGGAAGGCAGCGCACGCAACCATAAGTGTTGCACATCAACCGAGCGCAACCGATTCGGTCTAAACGATCGTTGACTGGACCCACAATCGAGAAATTGCCGCAGCCAAATTTTCTTTTCTGTTGCATTTAATCTCCTAAGTCAGTCAAGTGAAATAGACTTTGGACGTTTAGTCTTAGTCCACGACCCGACTAACACGACCAGACTTCCCTTCTCTGAATCCGGTCCCCGCATTCGGACTCCCCGACCACAACACAACCTCTCGGGCCGAACGTGCGGTACACCGTCGCGGGATGTGAGATGGGTGAGCACAGAGCCCGCACTTGAGTCCCGTCCGGCCCGAGAAGATCATTTGCGCTCCCTTTCCTCTTTGTAGGCGCGCACAATTTCACCGATGATTTCGTTACGCAGATCACCATCCGCTGCGACAACCGGGAAGTATCGATCGCGTCCCCGATTCGCGGGAAAGCCCACGAACAAGTCTTTGCCAGGATGTTCTATGACAGCGAATCCGATGAGCTGTAATTCGCCGTCCGAGAATGTCAGGGTGACATCGGCGTGTGCCTTCACCGATCCCGGATTCTCAGCAAGCCGAATTTGGACCCCAAGTTCGCGTCGCGGAATCAGCATCTGTTCTCTGCCTCCACGCGCTCATACTAAAGCTGGTTTTTGCGAGCACCTGTTTCATGATTCGTCGCGTGCGAGAGACCGTCAAAAAACCTCCGTACAATTCCGCGCGCTTTGGCGGAACTTCCCGTAGAATCCCATGAGCACGTACGCTAGATTTTCCGCAAATATGCCAAAGCGAAAGAAAACACGCGGGAAACGCAAAATTAGGCTTGACAGTGGATCGGCGAAAGGCCACGGAGGACGACGCGCGTCGATTACTGCCTCTACTGTTGTCGGTCGTGCGGACAACTTAAGGATTGCCCTCGCTCACGTCTGGCCGAGAGCAGAGAAGGCGGTGATGAAGGCAAAAAGCCCCGCGAAGGTTGCGCGCGCACTCAGAGTTCACGGCGAGCCTTTTGCCGGTATGCTCGGTCGGCGCGCGAAATCCATCTTTGACCTCATCCATGATGAAGACTTCCCGAAGCGAGCAAAAACAAGGGTTCAGTTCATAGCGGATTCACTTGGCGGCAGGCCGGAGCTTGCTTTCCGTAGCTCTCGCGATGTTTGCGACCGGGAACGAAAGGCGCAGCAGCGCAAAACGCGCCATCACATCCTGCGCCGTGAGTTCTACATAGTGTGCTCATGCCGATACAAAGGACCGGCCAAGAATGACGCCTGCCCCAAGTGCGGAGCGGAGATTCCAGTTGGCGCGTTGATAGGCCCGTTCTGAGGCTCGCACGGTATTCTTCAGCTAACTACGAGGATTGACTGGCAACCGCAGCACGCAGTACCCTTCAATCCGAAAAATCCTGGCCAAGAACAATGGCGAAGGCGGGAATGACCCAGAACAAATCCAATCGTAGCAAAGTGCAAACGAACGGGGCGAATCTCGGATTCGAGCAAAAGCTGTGGCAAGCGGCGGACAAGCTGCGCGGCAACATGGACGCGTCAGACTACAAGCACGTCGTCCTTGGTCTGATTTTCCTCAAATACATTTCGGACGCGTTCCAAGAACAATACGAAAAGCTGACGAAAGAGCAACACGCCGATCCCGAAGATCGAGACGAATATACCGGCGAGAACATCTTTTGGGTTCCGAAGGCCGCTCGCTGGGCGCATCTTCAAGACAACGCTAAACAAGCCGCAATCGGAAAGCTGATTGACGGGGCGATGCTCGCCATCGAGAAGGAAAATCCGTCGCTGCGAGGCGTGCTGCCGAAGGATTATGCCCGCGAATCGCTCGATAAGCACCGCCTGGGCGAACTGATTGACCTCATCGGGACAATCGGCCTGGGCGACAAGGAAAGCCGCTCTAAAGACATCCTGGGCCGCGTTTACGAGTACTTTCTAGGCCAGTTCGCAGCCGCCGAAGGCAAGAAGGGCGGGCAGTTCTACACGGCGCGATGCGTCGTGAAGCTGCTAGTCGAAATGATTGAGCCGTACAAGGGCCGGGTATTCGATCCTTGCTGCGGCTCGGGCGGAATGTTCGTTCAAAGCGAGAAGTTCGTTGAAGCTCACGGCGGACGGCGCACAGACCTCAGCATCTACGGCCAAGAATCTAATCAGACTACATGGCGGCTCTGCAAAATGAATCTTGCGATTCGCGGAATCGAAGCGAATATCGCCTGGAACAGCGAAGGCTCTTTTCACAACGACGCACATAAAGACCTCAAGGCCGACTTCATCCTCGCAAATCCGCCGTTCAACGATAGCGATTGGGGCGGCGAACGTCTGCGAGAGGATTTGCGCTGGAAGTACGGCGTGCCCCCCGTGGGCAACGCAAACTTCGCATGGGTGCAGCACTTCGTTTCGCACCTTGCTCCGAATGGAATCGCAGGATTCGTTCTCGCAAATGGTTCGATGTCCTCGAATCAGTCCGGCGAAGGCGAAATTCGCAAAGCCATGATCGAGGCAGACCTAATCGATTGCATGATTGCGCTGCCGGGCCAACTCTTTTACACAACCCCGATTCCCGTATGTCTCTGGTTTGTTGTACGAAACAAAGAAAATCACAAATTCCGTGACCGACGAAAGCAAACGCTGTTTATTGACGCGCGCAAGATGGGCGTTTTGATTGATCGCGTACATCGCGACCTCTCAGACGGTGAAATTTCTCAAATTGCGCGGACCTACCACGCTTGGCGCGGCGAAAAGGAGGCAGGCAAGTATACCGACGTTCCCGGCTTCTGTAAGAGCGCAGCAACAGACGAAATTGCCGGGCACGCCCACATCCTCACGCCCGGGAGGTATGTCGGCGCTGAGGAGCAAGAAGACAACAGGGAGCCGTTCGAGGACGGGATGAAAAACCTCACAGCCATACTCGGAGAACGGTTTCGGGAATCGGTCAAGTTGCAAAAGGCAATCGAAGCGAATCTCAGAGGCCTCGGCTTCGATGTCTAGGAGGTGGCCGCATTTGGCGACCTGAAAAGAAAGAGGATGGGCGGTGAAAGATGCCGACACCGAAGCAATCGCGGGCAACACTGAGCAATAACGAAATTCGCGGATTCATATTGCAGTACTTCTACAACCGAAACAAGAACGCCACAAGCAGTATGGGGAAGAAGGGCTCTGCGGTCAAAATCAGCGATGTCAAAGCGGAGCTAAAAGCTCAGCACGATCTCACGCAGCAAGAGGTGCAGAGCAATCTCACGTATTTGATAAGCCAGGGGTGGGTCGAAGAAAAGCAGGTTGAGAAGCAAGTGCGTGCTAGAGGCGGCACGGTGATCCCATCGGTCACCAAGTACTATCAGATTACCGCTGCTGGCATTGACAAAATTGAAGGGCCAGGCGAGTTTACGATGCCAAAATTCCACGGGATCAAGATCGAAGCCACTGGCCAGAACATCATTACGCTCGGCGATGGCAACCAGATCAATGCCCGATTCAGCGAGTTGGGTCAAACACTCGTTGAACTCCGGGAAGCGATAACAAAGTCGGACGCGTCAGAAAACCAAAAGATGGGTCTCGTTGCAGACATAGACACAATTCAATCACAGCTCGCGAAACAAGAGCCGAACCGGGGAATCCTTGCGGCGGCATGGGAGAGCGTGAAAACCGCCGCCGCGATCAGTGGATGCTTAACGCTGACCGAAAAAGCCGGACATTTTATCCATCGAATTCTCGGATGATAGTGATACGCCAACGTAGGGAGCGGCCAGTTCTTCTCAGCGAAGGCTCAAGATGAAAGGTGAGTGGGCGTCTGTCCGGCTTGGCGATGTCTGCACAAAGATCGGCAGCGGTGCGACCCCGCGTGGCGGTGGCAGCGTGTACTTTGACAGTGGAGAGGTCGCGCTGATACGAAGCCAGAATGTGTATAACGAAGGATTCCGTCGGAGTGGTCTAGCCTTCCTCACGACCCAGCACGCCCAGGAACTTGAACACGTCGAAGTCAGGCCAGGTGACGTGCTCCTGAACATAACCGGAGACTCGGTAGCGCGGTGCTGTCGAGTGGACGAATCAATCCTGCCCGCTCGTGTCAATCAACATGTAGCGATTGTCAGGACCGATCCAGAGAAGCTAGATTCCCAGTTCCTTAGGTACTGTCTCATTTCTCCGCAGATGCAAAACCAGATGCTCTCATGGGCCGCTTCTGGCGGGACGCGCAATGCGTTGACGAAGGGAATGATCGAGTCTTTCTCAATTTGCGCGCCAATCGATATCGGTGAGCAGCGCGCGATTGCGCAAACCCTGGGCGCACTGGACAACAAGATCGAGTTGAACCGGCGGATGAACGAGACGCTAGAGGCGATGGCCCGCGCGATTTTCAAATCTTGGTTTGTGGACTTCGATCCCGTCCGCGCCAAGGCCGAAGGCCGTCAGCCTTTCGGCATGGACGCCGAAACCGCCGCCCTCTTCCCCGATTCCTTCGAGGACTCGCCGCTCAGCAAGATTCCCAAGGGCTGGTCGCTGCGTGAGTTGGACGCCATTGCCCATTTCTTGAACGGACTGGCACTTCAAAGGTACCCGGCACAGGACGGCGAATCCTTGCCCGTCATCAAGATTGCTCAGCTCCGCAAGGAGAGCACAGAGGGTGCTGATAGAGCCGCCACCGACCTCCCCCCCGAATATGTTGTTTCTGATGGCGACGTTCTCTTCTCATGGTCTGGAAGTCTGGAAGTAGTCATTTGGTGCGGCGGAAGGGGCGCACTCAACCAACATCTGTTCAAAGTGACTTCGCGAGAGTACCCCAAGTGGTTTTACTACTTCTGGATTCACGAGCACCTGCCCGAGTTTCAGGCGATAGGAGTGCGAATCGAAGTCCCGAAAAGAAGATCCCAAAAGCGCTCAATCTCTGCCCGCAACTGATCCGGTTCACTGGCGTTCACAAATACGTCCGCCCTGTGGAATGTGTCACGCAAATTCTGGCCGAGTTTCGTTCCAACCTCTTGTTGGTCCCTGTGCATCAGTTTCTCGGACGTAGCGTGGAAAGCGTCGATTTGGAACTCATTTCTGGATTCGGCGATCCTCCTTGATAGGTAATCGAGTCTGAGATCATGCGGAGAATAGATTCCAATTAGAATAAACGCGTGGCCGTAGATTCCCCTCATCACTTCCACTTCAGCGGGATGTTTCAGACCGCGAAAAACGTAGACATGGCGAGGTATCGTTTGATCGGCCGAACCGTTTCTGTCCTTCCTGATTTTTCTGACCTTTCCGATACCAAGAATCGGAAGCCCTTCACCTCTCCCGAGCAATTCTCTGAATTCAGTTCCGGCATCCATGTGCTTGTCTATGCGAATGTCCACCGGCGTTTCTGGCAGTTCTCGCCAGCGCTTGATCTCATGAAGAGCCTCAATCAAGCGAATCACGATGACGTCGTAATTGAAGAATCTTAGCCGCTCCTCGAAAGCTTTCTCGAAGACGGACAGATCAGTTCCGGTCGCACTGACAATTCCAACGAACAATTCCTGGTTACTGTATTTCGGATAAACTGTTTCGGAGGAGCTGATTTTGGGGGCATCGGACTGGGTGGTCATTCTCTTTGGCCCACCTCGTTTTTTCTAAGTTGTGAGAGAGTAGAGCACCAAATCTAGCCGTGGAGCAAAACAAAAATCGCCATCGATGGTTAAACTATTAACTTGCTGAGTCTCATTCGGCGGTGGTCCGCAATCTGAGCGTGTGACAATCAAGTGGGTGAGCGGCGCAATACGAAGGAGTCGCAATTCCGCGCGACAAAGGGATCGAAAAGCGCAGGCGGCCACGGCCAGCAGCGATTCAGAACTGAAATCCGATCATTGAGGCGTCTTCTTTCGACATATTGTCGTCTGGGTGCAACATTGGGTGCAACTGGAAACAGAAAGATGGCCCCCCGATTTCTCGCAAGCGACGCCAGATAGGGCACTTAGATTTTTTGAATCGCATCGGCTGTTAACCGAAGGGTTGCTAGTTCGAATCTAGCCCGGGGAGCCAACCTTTTCAGTCTGCGAATCGCCGAAGCCGGCGATCTCGCGTGTTTCAGTCTTCCGCACGCTTTCTCTTGCCCACACTCCCTCCGCCGAAGATGCCACAGCGACGCATCTTGACATCCGCGCCTTATTCACTACACTCACGTAAACGTTTACTTCGCCCACTTCGCTATATTTTTCGCGAGCACCGGAGATTCGAGGGGTGCGCCACTCAAATCACAGTAGGGCAGGGAAGTCCTTCTACAAATGGACTCACCTGACGCCCTTCCTGCTTCTCCTGCTTGAGGTCTTCGTCCTCGCCACGTGCGGCGGAGGCTCAAGCACTTCTCAAGGGCCACCGCCTCCTCAGCCCGGCAGCCTCACGGTGACCGTCACCGGCGTGCCTTCCGGCGCCGCTGCCGAGATCATTGTCACGGGACCATTCGGCTTCCAGCAGACGATTACCGGCACCTCAACGCTCAGCGATCTCTCGCCCGGCTCCTACAGCGTCGCGGCCCCAATTCTTCCGAGTGGCTCGAATTCGTCCTTGATCGTTCCCACTTACTCTTCAAACGCAATCACAGTAAGCTCCGGAATGACGGCTACCAGCACCGTCACTTACGGATCGCTTGCGCTCTCCTGGACTCCGATTGGTCCGCGCCATATTCAGACAAGCTATTTGTCGGGCACCTTTGGAGCGGGCGAAATCGGTGCGATCGCAGTGAATAACGCAAATCCGGCCATCATGTACGTGGCCTGCGCTGGATGGTTTGGTCCCCCAAGCTCGACCGGCATTTACAAAACCACCAACGGAGGCACGAACTGGACGCCCTCCAATAATGGGTTGACGGATCCGGCAGTCGCGGCTCTATGGCTCGATCAGGCCACTCCCAACATCTTGATAGCCGGCACGTTGAACGTCGGAATGTTCCGCAGCACTGACGGTGGGTCCACATGGCAGGTCGTCTCTCCGGGCTTTGGCCCAACGACGGCGCTTTTGCAGATCGGCGCCTTGCTCTATGCGGGAACTTCGCAGGGAATCGCCCTATCCCAGGACGACGGAGCGACCTGGAACTTGGCCGTGCCCACCACAGTATCGGTCCAGAGCCTGGCCTCCTCCGGAACCTACATCTACGCCGCGCGCAGCGATGGCGCTGTCATGGTCCAGAAGACTCCTGGCGGAACTTGGTCGACAAGCCCTCAACTTACCTGTGGGAATAACTGCGCCAGTGGCAACAACTCCATCAGCGCGAATCCGGCAAACCCGCTCCACGCCATCGTCGTAGGCCCCGATTTTTGGGAAACCTCCGATGGCGGTGCCACGTGGCAAGACATTCCCAATCCCTTGCAATGGCCGGTTCAATATGTCGCTTTCGACCCGTCAGACTCCTCGGGAAAGACTGTGTTTTCCGGCGGTGATTACCAGTTTGCTGGATCTACCGACGGTGGACAGACCTGGAAGCAGCTGACGTCCGGGGGTGACATCCGGAAAATCGTTACGCAGTTTGCGAGCACTTCGGGTCTTACGGTCAGCGGATCAGATCAAGGAATCTTTTCGAGCAACAACGGCGGAAACTCCTGGAATAGCCTGAACGGTGACCTCACTACATCTCTCCTGTACAGATTGGACATCTCGGGAAACACGATCATTCTCGCCACGCAGGACTACGCTCCGATCGCCAGCTCGGACGGAGGAGCCACTTGGAACGCCTCATTGAGCGGCAATACACTGTGCGGTGAAGGCCCTACAGTTATGATCAATCCCGGGAATCCTCAGTATATTTACGTCTACAACGCCGCGTGCGGGTTTTGGGTTTCCGCGGACGGCGGCACGACCTTCCAAAGTGTAAGTGCGGATCTCAACGCCCCTCAGTATCCCGGAAATAACCCTCAGGTTATCGCCGTCGATCCGCAGTCTCTAACTAATGTATATGTCGCGGCTCAGAGCTGGAACGGCCAGCCGCAAGGAATCTGGGAGAGCACGGATAGCGGCCTTCACTTCGCCCTGAAATGGTCCACGGCTCAGGTCCCGTCGCTGATCGCCTTCGATCCCACGAACAGTCAAAACATCTTCATCGGAGAAAGCGACGGCACATTCCAGGTTAGCCACGATGGCGGCAAGACCTGGAAGTCCACGATGCTGGGCAATGCCGGAACGCAATCCGATCCCGTCGCCAGTTGGCCTGTGTCGCTTTCGGTGAATCCTGCTTCGCCAAACCTAATCATGGTGGGAATGTCGGGCCCACCCCAACAGAGTGACGGCGGAGTGCTTGTCAGTAGGGATGGCGGAAACACTTTCGCTCCGGCCAGCACTGGGCTCGGTCCCAACTTGTTGCTTTATCGGCAGCCCTGGCCCGATCCGCTCTTCGCCGTCGCCTACGATCCTTCTGGATCAGGATTGGCTGCGGCAGGACATTGGGATGGAATTTATTTGTCCAGTGACAGTGGTGGGCATTGGGTCAGCGCGCAGGGCAACGCCATTCCCTTGAACTTCACCGACGTAAAGTGGGCCAACGGCAGCATCTATGCGACCACATTTGGTCAGGGCGTCATCCGCCTGCCGGTCCAAATCGAAGTTCCTCCAAACGTCCGGCCTAAGAACTGATTGATAAGCAGTTCCCGTCCGCCGTTGGATATCCGCCGACGTGTACGTGTCGTGCTCGCAAGCTCTCGCGGAACATGCTCAGGGACTCGCAGCCGCGAAATTGCTCACTTCTTTTTCGGCTTCCGCAAGCCGCGTGAGCGCAGCTTCGACTGCGAGACGTCCGGCGGATTGTGCTGCTCGGGCGCGAGCCAAGGCGCGATCCGCGGTGACAGAAGCATCCCGCAGAACTGCCTTTATTTCCGCCTCGAGCTTTTTGCGGCTTTCGCGCACACGGTCATCCACGTCGCTTTGCACTCTTGAACTGTTCACTTCGAGCAATTCGAGGAGGAATTCGCGTGCGTCACGGAGGATCCCTTTCCGCAAGCCCAGAGCGCCGCGGACAAGGTCAGAAGTGAACAGAAACGGCGAGGCAGGAGCAGCCACTCGCTCGATTACATGAAAGTGGAAGTGCGAGCGGGCATGCAGTCCTCGATCGGAGCCCAACTGGTCGGGCAACTCTTCCAAGCCGGGGATCTCCGTTTCACGCAGGCGGCGGACGAAGTCGTTCCCCAATTCAACGAATCGTCTCGAGGTCTTGCCAAACGCCTCTTCCGCGTACCTCGCTTCCTCCTCAAACCAAGGAGTGAGATACGCGCGAGCGGCGTCCTGCGCGAGATGGTTGACCTCGCGCCGGTATGCCGGCCCATTTCGTTTGTGAGCGGAAAAGCGCAGGCGATCCTGCAGCGCTTTCGGAGCGTCCGCTTGGGCCCGCTTCACGAAAAGATCGCGGCGCTGCACGAAGATCTCCGATAGGCGGTGTTGCTCCGCAGCCAGCAGCGCCTCGAGGTCTCGCATGGTTTGTTCCGCTTGTTCCAGAGCCTTGTGCAGCCTGGCGATACGCTGCACCGACTCTTCCAGCGGACGCACGAGCATTTCCCGTTCTTCCTTTATCATCGCAAGCAACTGATCCGATGCGCGGCGGATGCCCCGTTCGGTAGCCTCGCGGACCAGAGAGCGCCCCGAATGGAGCACAAGATTCTCCAGCGCCTGGACCAACTGAGCCCAATCTCTGCCGAGGCCGCGCCGCTCCAGCCGCTCGAGGGCGCTCACCTCGAGTATAGAGGGCACGCTTCGGCCAAGACGTCTTTCCAAGACGCTGCGGGCGAATTCGACCGCAGCCGCTCGCTCCGCCTCACCGACTCTATCTGCCTTATTAAGGACGAACAGCACGTCATCCGCCTGTTCAGCCACCGTTTCCACGAGCGCGAGTTCGTCGCCCGACAGCGGCGGGTCGGCCCCGATAACAACGATGGCCGCATCGATGTGCGGAACGAAAGCGTGTGTTGCCGCGGTGTTTCCTGCAAAGACGGATCCGAGCCCAGGCGTATCCACGAGGCACATCCCCGCTTTGAGGAGCGTGGCGGGAACGAAAATCTCGAGCCCCGTAACTCGCTGTGCGTTTTCGGGATTTTTCTCTTCCGAAACGTAGTCTTCAATCGCGTTCACCGGGACGCTCATCCATTCCGCGCCATCGACACGAACGCGAGCAGCAAGGGCGTCACCGTAACGAATGATGCTAGGAACGGTCGTCACGGGAGCGACGCCCGTCGGGAGCACTGTCTGGCCAATGAGCGCGTTCAAGAGGGTTGACTTGCCTCGTTTGAACTGGCCGACGCACGCCACATAGAAACGTCCTTCAGAGACCCGTTCGGCGAGAGAACGAGCCGTGGAAGCCACGCGCTCCGTGCCGAATTCGCCAGCCAACTCGGCCAGGCGATAGAGCACCGCCTCGCCTGAAAGGTCCTGCAGCGCACCAGCACGATTTTCAGAGCTTCGGCTCATGGCAGGGAATTCGTCAGGTGTGCAATGGCCTGTTGATTTGACTGCATCAGGTAATCCACGCGCAGGAGCTTCATCTTGATGTGATCACCGCAGTGGTAACGCGAGTTGGCGGCCAATTCGCACATTTTCACGATAGCGCCCGGCAGATTGCCGCTCAGCCGAAGGATTTCGTCGCGGAAGTCATCCAGGTCGAGCGACGGGAGAGAGAATCTTTGGATGCAAGCTTCCAGCAAATTTCGCGCAGCACGCTCGCTGAGCGGGCCCAGGCGGAGACGCAGTCCATCGTTCCAGTACAGGCTCCACGCATATCCAGCATCTTCCTTCCAGCAGCCGCGGGCAGCGAGGTACACAGGGGTCTTGCACCTGTACATAAGGTCTTTCATCAGCCGAGCCATGTTGTGCGTTGCCGGAGGAAAACGGTCCAAGAAGAGACGGTAATTACCCTGCGCAAAGGCCGTGAACAAAATCCCGCGTAGCCGCAGGCTGGATTGGTTCTGCACCCATCGGTGCAACGACGCTTGCGTTGCTCCATCCGCCTGAACCTTGCTCGTCACGAATGGATCGCCTGATTCGTAAAGCCGGCCGACGAAATGCGAGAGCAATTGCCTGCCGGTTGCGGCTCCTGTCCAATAGATGCAACTCCGCTGTACTGTTTCCGGAAGCTCGGCGATTGCGGCCGCGATGAGGGCCGTCTTCCCCGAATCGGCAGGCCCCCAAACCAAGCGGCTCTTGCGCTCATGAATTGCGGCGCGAAGTTGCCGCAACTCATCCTTGCGGCCAATGAGAGCTTCGGCGAGGACGATTTGATTCATCTCTTTCAATTGCAGACTCATCCGGAAACGGTTCGCAACGCGGGCACATCACTGCGAGCGAGCGCCACCCTGATGCACGTACTTGATTACCTCCACTTCGGACATTGCAATCAAGCCCTCGTCAACCATCTCGTCGAGATACGGAAGGAGCTTTTGCACGTTTTCCTCGGAATCGATGACGCTGATCATGATCGGCGCGTCCGAAGAGAACGACAGGAGATGTGACCGGTGAATGAGCGTACTGGCGCCGTATCCTTCGATGCCACGAAAGACGGTGGCGCCGGCAATGTCCAGCTCCCGGCATTTTTCGACAATCGCGCGGTACAGAGGCTTGTCCCTCCACTTGTCGTCTTCGCCGAAATGAATGCGCAGCATCTTTGCTTTGCCCGCGAGCTTCATTTGCGCACCTCCTTCCGCCTTTCTTCGCCCGAGTAGTCGTGCGTGTACTTGATGACGTCGACGTCGGACAGAACCACGAGTCCTTGTTGGATCATCGAGTCGAGAATCGGGAAAAACGCACGGAGCTTCTCTTCCGTGTCGACGATCGACAGCATCATTGGCCGGTCGTGCGAGAGGTGGAGCGCCGTGTCCTTATGAATGCGTCGGTTGGCGCCGTAGCCCAAAATGCCCTGGTAGACTGTCGCGCCGGCGATGTCGTTGGCGCGCATGCTTTCGATCAGAGCTTTGTGCAGAGGCTTGTCGTGCCATTTGTCGTTCTCGCCGATGAAGATCCGCATGAGCTTGGCTCTTCCCTCGCGTCTGAGCGCTGGGATCGACGCTTCCGGCGCCTCTTTTCCGGACACTTCCGACGGCTTCGCGACGGTCGTGTCTTGAATTTCAATCAAGCCGGTACCCACCATCCCTTGCAGTTTGGGCAAGAGCTCTGCGACTTTCTCGGCGGACTCGACGAATTCGATTTTTATGGGGAGATTTTCGGTCAGGCGCTCGATCCGCGTGGTGTGCAGGTGGTGGTCGGCGCCGAAACCGGCGAAGCCGCGCATGACAGTCGCCCCGGAGACGCCGCGGTAAAAGAGGAAGTCGAGGATCGCGGAATAAGCCGATTGGCCGTGATACTTGTGGTCCTCGCCGACGTAGATGCTGACCTTCTTCGCAGGCCCGGCTGTCAGCATGTGCCCCTCCTGATCCAAGATTCCCAACCGCGCGGCGCAGTCTCTTTCATGCGAAAATTCTTCCCGTGATCACTCCGAGCCACACCGAGATGAAACCGACCGCCACGCTGAGGACCACATTCAAACCGGCGATCAGCAACTCTCCGTCCTGAATGGTCCGAAATACTTCGTACTCGAACGTAGAAAAAGTCGTGTAGGCGCCGATAAACCCAACCGGAATCAGGTATCTCCAGTTCGGACTCCAGTGAGTCCTCTCGGCCAGAAGCGTAAGGATCAATCCGATGAGAAACGACCCCGTGCAATTGATGACAAACGTCCCGTAAGGAAATCGTGTTCCCATTCGGTTGCTGATGTACCCGCCGAGCCAGAACCGGGCGACTGCGCCGACGAAGCCTCCTATGCCCACAATCAGATATTTGTTCATGGGCTCGCGTGACTCTCCTCTGTGAGCGTGCCCCCCAACTTCGCGCTGGTTGAAGTGTCGTTCGGCGGCCTGAGGGCCCGCAAATTCTCCTGGATGGCGCGAATCTGCTCGGCATTCAGTCCAGCGCCGCCGAGCGACCGCTCGGCTTGGGCTCGATAGCGCTCGGCGTACGTTTCGAATGTCCGCGCAAGCCGGGCGGTCACTAACCTGAGCCATTCCCCCAGAACGCCTGAATAGATCGAGAGAGCTTGACCGATCTGCACTCCCAACTGTGTGTGAAGTCGGCCGGCCAATCGTCTCCGGGCGAATTCCGTTCCGAAAATCGCGCTAAGCCGTGGCCGAGGCACATGAACGCTGACTGCGCCGGGGTCAAAGATGGGTGCGCCGCGAACGAAGGCCTGAAACTCGTCCTCGCCCGGCGTGTCCGGAATGCCGAGCGCCGCGGCGGTTGTCCCCAGGTCGTCTCGAAGCTGCAGTGCAAGCGCGTCCATTGAGCCTTGGAGCTTCTTGATTCTCTGCTGCACAAACTGGAGCAGGGCTTCGCGGACGGCGTCCTCGCCCGAAATCGAGTGACCTTGTCCGACGGACCACGCCTCCAGCAAGCCGGCAGCCATTCTATCGAACGCCTCGGATACGTCCGCCGGAATCCCCTCGATTTCCTTTTCCCATGCGGATCGCGTCTCCTCAATCAAACCCGTTGTACGACGCAAGCGACCCTCAATGGCACGAATCTCGTTCTGCAGTTCGCCCGGTGCGCCTTTACGTCGCCGAAGTTGGGTCTCCAGAGCCGAGACCACGGATTCGCGCAACGCGCCGACCTTTCTTTGCAGCGATGTTGCCCGGAGTGCCTGCGAGCTGGCATACAGCGGAAGGATTTGCCGGTCAAACCACTGATCGAGCAGGTTCCTATGCGAGCCAAGAACGCTAACAGGATGAACAGGCAAGTCCAGGTTGCACTCCGAAACGATGTTCTGCTTCACGTATTCAATTATCTTCTCGCAGTCCGCAGCGTTTAGAAGATCGGCTTTGCTGAGAAGAACGTTAACGCGCGTCGCCGCTTCTTGCAGGGCCAAAATCGTGCGCAAGTCCTCGGTCGTGAGCGTCGATCCGGCGTCAATCAGGACAACTCCGAGATCGCATTTCGGCAGGTAAGCAAGGGTTTCGGCAGCTCCGCTCGTTGCCAGCGAGCCGAGGCCCGGTGTATCGACAAAGGTGACGCCGTCCCGCAGGCGCGCGGTCGGCAGGGTGACGGTAATTCCCGTGACGCGTTTTGCATTTCCCGGATTCTGCTGTTCGGTCGCAAACTCGGCGAGCCTCGCAACGTCCATCGTTTTCGCAGGAGCTTCGGCAAAGGAGACCCGAATCGAAGATTCCTGCCCGTGCGTGATTCGTGTGGGGACTGCCGTGATCGGGGTGACGCCCGCCGGAAGGACATCCACGTGCAGAATCGCGTTCAAGAGAGAAGACTTTCCGGAACTCACTCGTCCAAAGACGGCGATTTCAAAGGTTTTATCCTCAGCCCGATCCAGAATCGATCCGATGATGGTTCGAAACTCAACCAGGCCTCGGTCAGCCACGATGGTTTCAATCTTCGAGAGAAGTTCGAGGTCGTTGCTTTCTTGTTCGAGGCGCTGCAAGCGCAGCTTGAAATCTTGCCCCGGTCCCTCGGTCAGATACCGGTCGAGCTTCGAAACCAAGCCGCGCAATTCGCCGACAATGCCATTCAGTTCGGTGGCCGCCGCTTCCGGCAGCTCTCCGTATCCTTGCATGTAATGCGGCCTCAGTTCCTCGACCGCGATATCGATCGCACCCAGTTCGACGTGGATCGCGCGCGAAGCCGGAATGGAAGGCTTTTCTCTGAGGATTCCCTGGCCATCCAGGACACGCACGAGCTGGGCCCGAAGGCGCGCGATGTAGTCCTCAATCGTCCGGCGCTGCGTGGGCGCAACGTCCGCTGAATATTGAGGGAAAGCCGCTTTTGAGCCGCAGACATTCAGGATTCCTTCGATTTCGCCGAGGAGCTTGTCGATATACTGGCAGGTAATGCGCAGGCGCTGCGCCTGAAATTCGTTCAGGCCACCGGCATCGGGCGAGGGGCTGGCACTCGTTTCGGTCATCTCACAACCATCACCGGACAGTGAGCGTACCGGAGCACTTTCTCCGCGGTCGAGCCCACGAGCATCTTTTCGAACCTCGACTTGCCCCGCCGCCCAAGCACAATCAGATCGACGCCGTCGATTTCCGCGCGATGGACAATCTGTTCAACGGGGTGCCCCACGGCAATGTCAGTTTCAACGTCCACACCCAAGTCTTTGGCACGCTGGATGATTTTCTTGAATTGCTCCTCGAACTGCTCGCGCGCGTTATCCAGCATGGCGTCAACTTCCACGATCGTCGCCGGCTCCGGGGGACGGGCAACTGCAAAGAGGAGCACCTTGGCATCTAAGGACTGGGCCAGAGCGAGGCCAGACTCTGTCGCTTTTTCCGACTGCGGCGAGCCGTCAAATCCAACGAGTATCTTTTTGAACTGGGAGCGTCTGCGGCCCATCATATCGCCACCTCAATTCGTGCCTGCTGTGCTGACTTCTTTGATGGTTGACTCGTGTTCTGCCTTCGGCAACAGATGTCTCGGCATAAACCAGGCATTCGCGAACATTGTCGGAACCACGGCACTTCCAATGACCGTCGCCACGAGGTAAGAGTACTGCGCTTGGTCGATGATTCCGTGGCTAAGCCCGAATAACGATGAGATTGTCCCAAACGTCAGCCCCGTCGACATCATAAGCGTGTAGTACAGCCCTTCCTCCCGCTGGTACTTGAAGGCTTTCACGGTTGGAAGCAGGCCAACGATTTTCGAGACCATCTTGCCGCCGAACAGGGCCAGAAATGCAATTGGAGCCGCCACTAGCGCCGGAACCGATACAAATGAGCCGGCCCGTATGAAATAGAAAGGCGTCAGAAGTCCGAACGTAAGCGTTCGAAGCCGCCGGATTAATGCGTGATCCTTCCCGACGGTTCCCGCAAGTACCATGCCGATGATGTACGCGGGAAGAACGGCCTCACTTCCGGACCATACCGCTAACCCGCCCATCCCGAACAACAGGAAAAGAAGGTACTTGGCTTCCAGTTCTGACACTCGACCGCCGTAGTACTTGAAGAACCGCGGCGTCAGGAACGGCAGAATGAAGAACATGACAGCGCTGACGGCGACAAAGATCACAGTCCGAACCGTGAACGGCGAAAAGATCAAGCCTAGCGCGATGACCGTCCCAAGGTCATTTACAAAGCACGCCGCCAGAATGGCTTTCCCAAAGTCGGTTTTGTTGAATCCGAGTTCCAGCATTACGGCATAGACCACCGCAACGGATGTCGTCGAGAGCGCCACACCGGCGAGCCAACTAGACCGAACGGTCCAGTGCAAAGCATAGTGGGCAATTGCCGAGCAGCCAAGGAACGGACCGAAGAAGCCTACGAGCCCAACAACTGTCGCTTCCTTCCATTTCGCCCGGAAGATCGTCGGATCGAGCTCCGCTCCGGCTAGGAAGGTAAGGACGATTGCCCCGGTGCCCGCCAGAAAAGTGATCCACTCGGTCTTGGCTGCTAGGCCCGTAGGTCCGACGATCGCTCCGATGATTAGCTGCGCGACGGTTCCTACGACGATTTCTGTCAGAGCAGTGGAGATTTTGAACCAAATCGCCAGCAGTGTGGCGAAGAGGGCTAGGCCGACCCACAGGGCCGCTAGAGTCCAGACATTTTGCACGTCAGTTCTCGCTTCTATCTTGGGCGCGGGACCATTGCCGGGGACATGACTCCGCGACAAGATCCTTGTCAGGAGTCATCATCTGTCCCGGCATAAGTCGGACAGCGGTTAGAGGGCGAACTCCTTCGCCACTACAAATATGATACTTCGGCGCCACGAGAAGTCAACGGCAGGGCTCCTGGCCGTCCTTCAAGAAGTAATCCGGCGCGCTGCACCTGCCGCTCCGAATCACGACGTCTGCGCCCGGGAGGCCACTCCACTTGAATTGCGACAGCGGGGCTTGAGCGAGGAAATCGAAAGAGCTATGTTCGCAAGGCTGTTCCTGTAACCGCGCGAAGCGCCAGGGGGAAAATTCGTGCCGCGTCTGCGATCGATTCCTGGTTCATTGGGCCTGATGATCGCTGTGCTACTCGTTGGCTGGCTAGCCTCAGGGCGCCAATCCGTCCCCGCGAAAAAGGAGGCCACCACTCCTCCACCGGTTGAAATTACGACAGAGGAGGACCATCAACGGATGATGGATCTTCTTCACATCTCTTCCCTCCGAAGCGGACCGAGTGGCAACCCAGCCGCGTCCAACGCAGCCAATTCCGATGAATCCAAGGCCAATCCATACCCGTATCTGCCGGACCCGCTGAGACTGAACGACGGCACGAAGGTTACGACCGCGAAGATGTGGTGGACCAAGCGCCGGCCCGAGATCGTCGAGGATTTCGACCGGGAAATCTACGGGCGAGTTCCGAAGGATACTCCCGAGGTGAAATGGGAAGTGACGAGCGTGGCGCAGGAGACCAGCGGCGGCACGCCCGTCATCACGAAAAAGCTCGTGGGCCACGTCGACAACTCATCCTATCCGTCCATCTCCGTGGATATTCAGGCGACTCTAACAACCCCGGCAGACAGCAGCGGTCCTGTGCCGGTAATGGTGGAGTTCGGATTTGACCCCGCCGTTATGCGCCGGTTCCGCGAGCAAATGGAGGCGCGCGGCGAAAAGCTTCCGCCTCCCCCGCCCGGTCCAACGTGGCAGGAGCAGGTAGTCGCCAAGGGTTGGGGATACGCCGTCATCATCCCGACGAGTTTTCAGGCGGACAACGGAGCCGGGCTCACGCAAGGAATCATCGGCCTGTGCAATAAGGGGCAACCGCGCAAAGTCGATGACTGGGGAGCGTTGCGTGCATGGGCCTGGGGAGCGAGCCGTCTTCTCGATTATCTCGAGAACGACAAAGCCGTGGACGCCAAAAAAGTCGGCATCGAAGGGCTGTCGCGTTACGGGAAGGCCGCGCTTGTGACGATGGCTTACGACCAGCGTTTTGCGATCGGGCTTATCGGTTCCTCCGGTGCCGGCGGCGCGAAACTACTTCGGCGCAACTTTGGCGAAACGGTGGAGAACATCGCTTCCACCGGCGAATATCACTGGATGACCGGGAACTTCCTGAAATATGCCGGCCCGCTGACTCCAAACGATATGCCCGTCGACGCTCACGAGCTGATTGCCCTTGCGGCGCCGCGCCCGGTGTTCATCAGCTGCGGCTCGCCGAAAGTAGAAGGCGGCTGGGTAGATGACAAGGGCCAGTTCATGGCGGAGGTCGCGGCCGGGCCGGTGTACACCCTTCTTGGAAAGAAAGGACTGGAAACCACAGAGATGCCTGCGATTGGCACTCCTCTAATCAAGGGCGAGCTGGCGTTTCGCCAGCACGACGGCGGTCACACAGATCTGCCGAACTGGCCGACCTTCCTGGCGTTCGCCGCGCGTTATCTGGGGGAGCCTGCGGAGGCTAGCCACACGCCGAATCCCAAACCGGGGAAATAAACCGCTACTCGAAACATCAATCGCGAAGGCACAATATTCGCGCCGGCGTGGAGGCAAGGAGAACCATATGAAGCAAGCTGATCTATACAAGCCGAAACCAGAACACAAATTTTCCTTTGGCCTCTGGACGGTAGGAAACCGAGGGCGCGATCCCTTCGGTGACGCCGTGCGCCCACCGATCAAGCCGACGGAGATTGTCTCGCTGCTGGCGGAAGCCGGCGCGTGGGGCGTAAACCTCCACGACAACGACCTCGTGCCCATCGACGCGACTCCTTCCGAGCGCGATCAGATCGTGCGTGAATTCAAGGAGAGCTGCAAAAAGAACGGGATCGTCGTTCCAATGGCCACGGTGTCCCTGTTTTTCCATCCCGTGTTTCGCGACGGAGCCTTCACCTCCAACGATCCCGAAGTGCGTGCCTACGCCATACAAAAGACGATGCGAGCCATGGATCTCGGCGCGGAACTCGGAGCGAGAATTTTCGTGCTCTGGGGCGGACGCGAGGGGGTCGAGACCGACGCGTGCCGGCGGGCCGATGAAGCAATCAAACGCTTGCGCGAGGCGGTGAATTATCTGTGCGAGTACAACATCGACCGGGGCTACAAGTTCAAGTTCGCGCTCGAGGCGAAGCCGAACGAGCCGCGCGCCGACATCTACATGGCGACCACCGGCCATTATCTCGGATTCATTCCCACGCTCGACCATCCGGAAATGGTCGGCGTGAATCCGGAAGTTGCTCACGAACATATGGCGGGGCTGAACTTCATGCATGGCGTGGCGCAGGCATGGGAGGCAGGCAAGCTTTTTCACATCGATCTGAACGACCAAATGCCGGGACGCTACGACCAGGACTTGCGGTTTGGGTCCGCCAATTTGAAGTCGGCGTTTTGGCTGGTGAAGTTCCTCGAGGACGTGAAATACGAAAATCCGCGGCATTTCGACGCCCACGCCTACCGCACGGAGGATTATGAGGGCGTGAAGGATTTCGCCGTGGGTTGCATGCGAACCTATCTGATCCTGAAGGAAAAGGCCCGGCAGTGGAACGAAGATGGGGAGATCAAATCGATCCTGCGGGACATTTCGGCGGACTCCAGCGGAATCGGGAAGATGGGGAGTTATTCGAAGAAGGGCGGCGCGTCGCTGCTCAGTCACGTGTTCGATCGCGACCGGATCCTCAAGAAGCGCCTGCCTTACGAACGGCTGGATCAGATCACGATCGACATCCTCACCGGAGTGCGATGAACCAAGATTTGCGCGCCGTGCCGGCTGTCCTGATTTTTGGCGCCTATTGGGGCATTGTGGATACGGAGCGCCTGCCTCCGAGAAACTAGCCCGCTGCGTCCTGAGATTCCGCATAGCTCCGCTGTTCGAGCCAAATCAGCGCCTCAAGCGCTTGGGTCAGGGCCATTACGCCCAACAGGACTCTTGACAAACAGCATCTTCAATCCCAGCCTTGTCTGCCGAGGCCGTTCGTTGGTCCTTATCTCGCGGAGCGCTTGATGGAATTCATCCACGACGATTTCCTCCTACACTCGAAGACGGCGCAGTGCCTCTACCACACGTACGCAGCGCGGGAACCAATTCTCGACTACCACTCGCACCTTCCCGCTTCGGAAATTGCAGCGGATCGCCAATTCCGCGACCTGTTTGAAATCTGGCTGGAGGGCGACCACTACAAGTGGAGGCTCATGCGCGCCAACGGCATTGCCGAGCGCTATTGCACTGGGGACGCGCCTCCTTACGAGAAGTATCTCGCCTGGGCGCGGACCGTTCCATTCACTCTGCGCAACCCGCTTTACCACTGGACTCATCTTGAGTTGAAGCGGCACTTCGAAATCGGCGAGCTCCTTAGCGAGAGCACCGCGAAGGCGGTTTGGGACCGCGCGAATCTGGTTCTCGAGTCCGGGCGCCTTACCTCGCGAGGGATCCTGAAGAGATTTCGGGTTCGAGCAATCTGCACGAGCGATGACCCTTGCGACGATCTCTCTTACCACCGGGCCATCGCTGCCTCCGAAACCGATTTTCGGGTCTACCCCACGTTTCGGCCGGACAGCGCTCTTCTGACGCAGACTCCGGAGGCCTTTCGCGCGTGGGTCAATCGGCTGGAAGCGGTGAGCAACCGGGATGTCGGCACTCTGCACGACTTCCTGGAAGCGCTCAAAGCGCGCCACGATTTCTTCCACGAGAACGGAAGCAGACTCTCGGACCACGGCTTGCCCCATTGCTATGCACTACCCTGCGCGGAGCGCGAAGCGAAAGTGATATTCGAAAAGGCGCGCGCGGGCGCTCCGGTGACGCCGGAAGAGCAAGAAAGGTTTGCTTCGTTTCTGATGGTTTTTTTCGGCTGTCTCGATGCGGAAAAGGGATGGACGAAGCAGTTGCACTTGGGGGCCCGCCGCGATGTCAACACGCGCCGCTATCGAGAATTGGGCCCCAATACGGGTTTCGACACAATTGGAGACGCAAGCCAGGTTGCGGCCCTTTGCGGATACCTTGATCGTCTCGACCAGGAGAACGGTCTGCCGAAGGTCATCGTCTACAACTCGAATCCAGCCGATAACTACGTGTTTGCCACCGCCGTGGGGACTTTCCAGGGCGAATCCGTCGTGGGGAAGATTCAGTTCGGAGGCGCCTGGTGGTTCCTGGATCAGAAGGAAGGGATCGAATGGCAGCTCAACGCGCTCTCCAACGCCGGACTGCTGTCACGATTCGTGGGCATGCTGACCGACTCGCGATCTTTCATGTCATTTCCGCGGCACGAGTATTTTCGCCGCATTCTTTGCGACTTGATCGGGAGAGAGATGGAGAGCGGAGAGCTTCCCAACGACGAGCGGCTGCTGGGTGAGATGATTCGGAATCTGTGCTTCGAAAACGCGCGGCAGTATTTGGGGCTCGAGATCCCGCAAGTGGCGGAGCAGCCCTAGAGGTTTCGTGAAGCTGAAATTTTCGTTTTGGATCGCAATTCTTGCCGGCCTCTTGATCGGAGTCTGGTCGGTGAAAGCCGCGCGCGCCGATGACGGGCACGATGCCTGGCTGCGGTATGCGCCACTCACCCAGATCGAGCGCGCAAAGTACGACTCCCTCCCTGCAAGTGTCGCCGTCCTGAATGATTCTACAGTCCTCGCTACTTCGCAGGCGGAGCTAATTCGTGGCTTGCGCGGAATGCTCGGACGAACGCTTCGCGCTGGAAAGGGTCTACCGAGCGAGCGCTCGATCGTTCTGGGAACTCTCGCGGACGTCCGTTCTGCCGCTCCGGGGCTCAGTGCGCCGAAGACTCTGCGGGCGGATGGCTTCTGGCTGAGCACGGGCCGCGTCCACGGATACGACTGCATCGTCATCGCGGGAGAAACGGATCGCGGAGCGCTGTACGGCGTCTTCACTTTGCTTCGCAAGATCGCCTTTGGCGAGGATCTCACGCGCCTCCGCGAAACGCAGGAACCGTCTGCGCCGCTGCGCTGGGTGAACGATTGGGACAATCTGGACGGTCGAATCGAACGCGGATACGGCGGTCGTTCGATATTCTTCGACAACGGCACGGTGCGAAGCGATCTCACGCGGGCGAGCGACTACGCGCGGCTGCTTGCGTCGGTTGGCATCAACGGATGCGTGGTCAACAACGTGAACGCCAACCCTCGCATTCTCGCTGCTGATCTTCTTCCGCAACTCGCGCGCATCGCTGACGCGTTTCGACCGTGGGGCGTGCAGCTCGCCGTCTCGGTCGATTTCGCGAGCCCGAAGGCGCTTGGCGAGCTCGACACGTTTGATCCCCTCGATCCGCGCGTCGTCGCGTGGTGGCAGCAGAAGACCGACGAGATTTACCGCCAGGTTCCGGATTTCGGGGGATTCCTCGTAAAAGCGGATTCGGAAGGGCGACCCGGCCCGGCAACCTATGGGCGCACGCCTGCGGACGCGGCCAACGTTATTGCCCGCGCGCTGAAGCCGCACGGCAGCATCCTGTTCTACCGGGCCTTTGTCTATAACTCGCATCTCGATTGGCGCAATCCCAAGAACGATCGCGCGCGAGCGGCCTACGACATCTTTCATCCTCTCGACGGCACGTTTGACGACAATGTGATTGTCCAGATCAAGAATGGCCCGATCGACTTTCAAGTGCGCGAACCTGTTTCGCCGCTCCTCGGCCGCCTCGAGAAAACCAACGAGGCGATCGAACTGCAAATCACGCAGGAGTACATGGGGCAGCAGCGCCACCTTTGTTTCCTGGTGCCGATGTGGAAAGAAGCGCTCGACTTTGACATGCGCGTCGAAGGGCGTTCGACTCCCGTCAAGGATTTGGTGACCGGACGCTCATTTCACCGCGCACTTGGCGGCTTCGCGGGCGTCGCCGATGTGGGGCTTGATGCGAACTGGCTGGGCAATCCGATGGCGATGGCGAACCTTTATGGCTTTGCGCGCCTCGCGTGGGATCCGGATCTCACGGCCGCTGCGATCGTGAACGAATGGACTCGGCTCACGTTCGGGAACGATCCAATCGTGGTGCGGACGATTGACGCCATGCAGTTGTCGTCATGGCGCACCTACGAGGAGTATACCGGTCCGCTTGGAATCGGGACTCTCACCGACATTCTTGGGAGCCACTATGGACCAGGCGTTGCATCCTCTGAGGGAAACGGCTGGGGACAATGGCACCGCGCCGACCACGAAGGTGCCGGAATGGACCGAACGATCGCGACCGGCACGGGCTTTATTGGGCAGTATTCTCCGGCGGTGCAGAAACTCTACGAGACCCTGCCGGCGACGCCGGACAACCTGCTTCTGTTCTTCCACCACGTTCCGTACACCGATGTGCTGCATTCCGGCGAAACGGTGATCCAGCACATCTACGATTCGCACTATCAAGGCGCGCAGCGGGTCCAGGACTACGTGCGCCAATGGGAATCGCTCCGCGGACGCATCGACGATGGCCGTTTCGCATTCATATTGGCCCGGCTCAAATACCAGGAAGGGCACGCGATCGTCTGGCGCGACGCGGTTTGCAATTGGTTCCTTCGGACCTCGGGAATTCCCGACGCGAAGGGCCGCGTCGGTCATTATCCCGATCGCACCGAAGCGGAGTCGATGCAGTTGCGCGGCTATACGCCTATCGACGTGGCGCCGGCCGAAAATGCGTCGGGGGGCAAGGCCGTCGGGTGCCAGAGGTCGGAACCCTGCTCGGCCAGTTTCCGCTTCGGCGGCGCCCCGGGCCGGTACGACTTGAACGTTCAATACTTCGACCAGAATAACGGGCAGTCGACGTTCAAGGTTTTCGTGGGAGAGCAACTTCTGGACACCTGGGTTGCCGATGACAATCTTCCCAGCGCGAAAATAGGAGGCGACACTTCCACACGCCGCCAGATCGCCCGTGTGGCGCTCCGGCCCGGAGATGAGATTCGCATCGAAGGAACGCCCGACGGAGCGGAACGAGCGGCGTTCGATTACATCGCGATCGACGCGTCCCATGAATGACGATTTTCGGTTGCTTATTGTGGTTTTCTGAATCAGCGCGCGAGCCGCGGCGCGAAACTACTTCGGAGATTTAGCTTGCGGGGCGGGCCAGCCCTTGCTGGGGACAATTCCCTTTCCTTCTTCAATTGTGATGATCTGATCAGCGGCGATTTCCTTCAGTTTCTCCATCTGCCCGCTGGGCCAATGAATTTCGATGTCGGCCGTGGTTTCAGAGCCCAGGCCAAAATGCAGGCGCGGGTCGTTCGAGGAGTAGAAACTCGACTGGCTGGTCAGTGCCTGCGCCTGGATTTTTTTTCCGTAGCGGACCAGGATTCTCGCGCCGATCGCGCTTCGATTCGATTTCGTCCCGATCAACTTCACTTTCAGCCAGTGATGACCTCCGCGCAGGTCGTTCCGCAGAAGCGACGGCGGCTCGTTCAAGTTGACGATCAGGATGTCCACGTCGCCGTCATTGTCGAAATCCCCGAAGGCGCAGCCGCGGCTCGCATGCACGGCCGCGAGCGCCGGGCCGGCCTGCCCCGAAAGCTCTTCGAAAGTCCCATTCCCCATATTGCGAAAAAGCGTGCGAGGGCACTTGTTCGGGTATTGCGGCAGCTTCTTCTCGAGGCCCGGATACACGCTTCCGGAAACGAAGAAAATATCCGGAAAGCCGTCGTTATCCAGATCGGTGATTCCCGTGCCCCAGCACGTGTAGCGCGTCTCGACGCCCAAGTGCGCGGCGTACGTGACGTCGTCGAAATTACCTTTGCCGTCGTTGCGGTAGAGGATGTTCGTGTCGTCGGTGAAATGAGTCTTGTAAAGGTCGAGATGGCCGTCGAGGTTATAGTCGCCGATCCCCACGCCCATGCCCGCCTGTTCCATGCCGTCCTCGTTCAGGGCCACTCCCCGCAGGACGCCCTCTTCGCGAAACGTGCCGTCGTGATTGTTCATGAAGAGGAGGCTCGGCGTCGAATCGCACGCCACGTAGATATCCGGCCAGCCATCCTCGTCGAAATCGGCCGCAACGACCGTCATGCCGTAGTTGTTGCGCGAGGCGGCGGAGATCCCCGCTTTTTGGCTTACGTCCGTGAACGTCCCGTCGCCATTGTTCCGGTAGAGGTATTGCATCGGGAACGGCAGACCGCGCGGGCCGCACTCGACCGGCACTCCTTTCCAATTGCAGTTGACGTCGCCCCCGGGCTTCGGCACGTGCTCAAGGTCAAACCGCACGTAGTTCGAAACGAAAAGATCCAGATGGCCGTCGCGATCGTAGTCGACGAATGAGCAGCCAGCCCCCCAGCGGGTCGGGCCGTCGTTCCACAGGCCCGCCTCCTTCGTAACGTCCGTGAAAGTGCCGTCGCCATTATTGCGATACAACGCGTTCTGGCCCCAGTAGGTGCAGAACAGGTCTTCGAGCCCGTCGTTGTTATAGTCGCCGACGCAAACCGACGAAGCCCATCCGGCTTTGGTAAGACCGGCCTGCGCAGTGACGTCGGTAAACGTGCCATCGCGATTGTTTTTGTAAAGGCGGTTCGTCGCGCCGGGCGGGTCGCCGCCGAGACGCGTCCCGCTCAGGAGGAAGATGTCCATCCAGCCGTCGTTATCGTAGTCGATAAACGCGCAGCCGCAGCCCGTCGTCTCAACGATGTAGGTGGTGTGATCCGCCTCCGCATAGATCAGAGGCGCGATCAGGCCGGCTTCCCGCGCGACGTCTGTGAAGCGCGCGTCGAACGGGCGCCCGGAAGCCGGGGGCTTTGCCTGCGGCGTGACGCTGTGCGTGGAGACGCCTTGCGCGAACGCTTTCCACGCGGGCACTCCGAACGGAAGCGCCGCGATGAATGACCGCCGAGTGATTTTCATTTTTCTTCGGCAGCCTGTGGGGATGTGAGCATTGTGAGTTCCGCGTCCGGATTCCGGGATCAAATGTGGTTGAACAGGAGCGGAGCTCCGAGCTTTGATGTGTAGTTCGGGCGATAGCGCTCGACGTTGTAGAGCTTGGGGACATCGACTCTCCGCGCGCCGGACGGCAAGCCCGCCAGCGGGACCTGGCTGTAGCACCCGTTCTGCAATCCGACTAGGCGGCCTTTGGCGCCGTCGCGAATCAGGTCGACGGCGACGTTGGCATAGGTGATGGCGACGAGTTGATCGATCGCGTCCGGCTCACCGCTGCGCAGATCGTAGGTCAAGTCGCTTTCCATCACTTCCTGACCCGTCCGCTTCTTCACTTCGTCGCCGAGAGCGTGGCCGATGTCGACTTTCTTGCGGTGCCCGTAAGCGTCCGCTTCGCCGTATTCGAGAATGCTGCCCTCTTTCCAAACGGCGCCTTCGGAGACGACGACCAGCGAGTAGTTGCTGGGATTATTCCGCTTGTCTTCGAGCAACAGTTTGCAAATGTGATCGAGGTCGAAAGGATGCTCGGGAATCAGGCAGCGCGCGGAAGTGACGTAAGCGGTGTAGAGCGCGGTGAAACCGGCATCGCGGCCGAACATGCGGAAGATTCCGACCCTTTCATGCGAGCCGAGCGTGGTGCGCTGGCGCGTGATCAGTTCCTTCGCACGCGTGATGGCCGTCGAGAAGCCGATGCAGTATTCGGTTCCCTGGACGTCGTTGTCCATCGTTTTCGGAATGGCGATTACCGGAAAGCCTTCCGCGTCGAGGACCGAGGCGAAACTCAAGGTGTCGTCGCCTCCGATCGCGACGAGGCAATTGATCCCGAGCCGTTCGAGGTTCCGCAGAACGATCGACGTGAAGTCGTAGTATTTCCCGTCGAATGGGAGCTGCTTCACCTGATCTTTGGAAATGTGCACCGGAATTTTAGACTCCGCCATCTTTCGCGGGTTGGTGCGCGAGGTGTGCAGGACGGTTCCCCCGGTGCGGTCGATGGTTCGCGTGTTCTCACGAGTAAGCGGGCGGATGTAGTTCGCATCGACTTCGAGCTCCGGGTTCATGTGCGTCAGGCCTTCCCAGCCGCGGCGGATGCCAATCACTTCGCGCCCGATTTCGCTCGCGCGGTAGACTACGGATTTGATGACGGGGTTCAAGCCCGGCACGTCTCCGCCCCCCGTCAGGATTCCAATCTTGCTCTTTGAGGCCATCGATCCCTTCTCCTTAAAAGCAGGTCCTTCCGCTCTGCGGACAACCTGGCCCGGCGGACGTCGCGGTTACGGCAGCTGGGAATGTTGGTTTGTGGTGGGGTTGGCGCCGCAAGTGGTCCTGCGGCGCGCCGGGAGCCATCGCGATTCGGACCGGCCAAATATAGTACCCGGTTTTTGGGACGAGAGACAGAGGACCGAGCCCCGAAACCACCCATGAGCACGACTGGAACAAGGAAAGGCTTTGCGTCCGCGCGCTAATGACCGGGAAGACGTATAGATTAGAAATTCTTTTGTCGTTTGTTTTCAACGAGTTGAGTCCGTTTCTAATCTTCAGCGTATAGATTAGAAAGGCCGCGGCCAGCGACCCGTCTCCCGTGACCCGTGACGCGCGCAACCGTATATTAGACATGGTGCCGACCCTGTGTTTTCAACGAGTTAGGGCGATTTCTAATCCCCGAACCGTAGATTAGAAACCGAGGCAAAGAAGCAAGCAAGCAGGGAGGCAAGGAAGGCCCGGCCTCGGTCGTCGTGCGCCGTCCCCATCGCACTGCTTCCTCCTCTCTGCGCTCATTTCGTCGAACGCGAAAACGGCCCACGGTAGCACAGAAGCCGAATCTTGAACAGGTTCAAAAATTGAGTAGTACGGCTAGAACTAGGGGGCCAGAAAAGATTTTAAGTTTTGAGGATGGCAAGGCAGGAGAAAGGCACAAGCAAGGGAGCTGGCAGGATGCCGGCGCTAGAAGGCCCAGGGCTAAAAGCCCAAGATGTTTCTTGGGGGCTTCTTTAGAGCGGCCTGCCCTTCCGCTGTCAGGGTAAAAAGGCCGCCCTCCCCCGACTGAAAGTCGGGGCTCCCACCCGAAACATCCTCGCGTTCTCACGCGGTCTCTAAAGCCCTGGATTTCTTTGCGGCTTTTCTCCGCGGGCCTGCCCTTCCGATGTCAGGGTAAAGAGACCCACTCCCCGGACTAAGCCCGGGGCTCCCACCCAAGAGACGGAGAAACACTGAGTCCGCGTGTATTTGCCGCGGCAAATTCCGATGAAAGGGGCGCAGCCCTCCCGCGGCGGGTCTGCGACAGGCAGCGCCCCTACGAACCGGGAGCCAGGCGAGGTTATTTTTTCTCGGCGAAGGTGACGGAGGCGCGAGTGGTCTCCCAATCCATGCGCAGAGTGCAGCCGCCCATGGACCTCTCATACGAGATGGTGAAGTCCTCGACAGGAGACGGGAGCTTCGAAACCTTCATATCGACGCGCGCGAAATCGAACTGCTCGCCGGGATAAGGAATGCCCCACTCGCCAGTCTTCTTGCTGATGATTAGAGTCCACTTGTCGGCATTCGGAATCGTGAACAGCGTGTAGCTGCCGGCGGGAACTTCCTTGCCTTCAACGGTCAGATCGGCGGTGGTGACGAACGTGGTGGCTTCGTTCGCGCCCGCGCGCCATACCTTGCCGAAGGGCGCGAGGCCGTCTTCGGCGAAGATCTTGCGGCCCTTCATGCGGGGGCTCGAATAGTCGGTGGTGATGGTTTTGCCTCCCGGCAACGTGCATTCTGCCTTGGCGGGAGGGCTGGGGCGCTTGCTCTTATCCTGCTGCCGGCTGAAGCCGGGGAGCGTCAACACGGCGACCGCGAGAACGAAGACCGTGCAACAGGCGATTCGCTTTTGCATTGTTCCTCCTTGAAATTTTCGGCTGATTAAGATTCCTGACAACTCGGCGCCTGAGAAGCGGGTACCGACCTGATTCTACACCAGTTGTTTCGAGACGTGCACGATGGCATAGAATTTGTATGTCGCTTAGAATCTGACACTTAGCCGGACAAGGCGCGGCGGTCCCGAAGCGATAGAACTCCCGCACTATCGACGCCGCCGATGCCGCTCCCTACGCTGGGCGCCGATGGGAGTTGTGTGCATGGGCTCGCCAGACGACAGCGCGGCATTGCTACAGATCCGCAAACTGAGCGTCGAGTACTCGTCCGACCACTCGAAACCGCACCGGGCCCTGACCGACGTCACCTTTGACGTGGCGCGGGGAGAAACGTTGGGCGTGATGGGCGAATCGGGATGCGGGAAGACGACGCTCGCCCTGGCGCTGTTGGGATTGCTGCCGCGCGGGGGCACGGAGATTTCCGGGTCCATTTCGTTCCGCGGACGGGAACTGCTGGGGATGAACGAGCGCGGATTGAGGGAGATTCGCGGCGCGAGGATCGCGATGATTTATCAGGAGCCGGAAATCGCGCTGAGCCCGTATATGCGCGTGGGCGACCAGATTGCGGAAGTGGCGCACGCGCATCGCGCCTGGAACTGGAAGCGCTGCCGCGATGCAGCGTTTGCGGCGCTCGAGCGAATGAGGTTTCAGGACACGGAGAGAATGTACCGGTCGTACCCGCACGAGCTCAGCGGAGGTGAGCGGCAGCGAGTGGTGTTCGCGCAGGCGCTGGTGTGCGAGCCTGCGCTGATCGTGGCGGATGAGCCGACGGCGTCGCTCGACGCGCGGAACCAGGCGGAAGCGATCGAGCTGCTGCGCGGCATCAAGAGGCAAGGGCAGGTGTCGCTGCTGCTAATCAGCCACACGCCGGAAATTCAAGCGAGCCTCGCGGACCGACTGATGGTGATGTCGGGAGGCGCGATCGTCGAGCAGGGGAGTTTCGATCAGCTTCATTGGAATCCGGCGCACGAGTGCACGAAGGCGATGCTGCGGGCGAGCGACAAGGCCGACGGCGCAGAGCGCAAAAGCCGCAAGAGCGAACGGGAAATCGTGGAACAGGGGCAACTGGTCCGATGAGGGCGCGAGAAGACGCGAGGCGGGCTGCCGTGAAGATTGGTTCGGAGGCGCTGCTGGAGGTGCGTGGACTCGGGAAAGAGTTCGCGCAGCGGCGGACGTTTTCGCGCACGAGATTTGCGGTGCGCGCGTTCGAAGACGTGAACCTGACGATTCGCCGTGGGACGACGCTGGCGCTGGTGGGCGAATCGGGCGCGGGGAAATCGACGCTGGCGCGGTGCCTGGCGCTGCTCGAGAAGCCGACGCGAGGCGAAATCCGGTTCGAGGGCGCGAATCTGCCGGCGCTCAGGAAACGCGAGCTCTTTTCGGTACGACGCAAGATACAGATGATTTTCCAAGATCCGACTTCGGCGCTGAATCCGGGCATGAGCGCGGCGGAAATCATCATGGAGCCGCTCGTGATCCAGCGGATCGGCACGAAGGAGGGACGGCAGGCGCGCGCACTGGAACTGATGGAGAGCGTGGCGCTGCCGGCGGCGTCGGCGAGCAAAGGTCCGCTCGAATTCAGCGGCGGGCAGCGGCAACGGCTGGCGATCGCGCGGGCGCTGGCGCTCGAGCCGAGCCTCCTGATTCTGGATGAAGCATGCTCGGGGCTCGACCTGCGGAGCCAGGAGCTGATTCTGGAGCTGCTCGGGCGTTTGCAGCGGACGCTGGGGATGACTTTCCTATATGTGTCGCACGATCTGCGGAGCGTGGCGGAATTCGCGGACGAGATAGCAGTGATGAAGGACGGACGAATCGTCGAGCAGAAACCGGCGGCGGAGCTGTTCGAGAATCCCGAACATGCGTACACGCGGGAGCTGCTGGCGGCGATGCCGTCGATGGAAACGATTTGCGCGGGGCGACTGACGGAGGCAGCGCTATGAAGTTCCTGGCGCGCCGGTTCGCGCACGCGATCGTGCTGCTCGCGGCAATTTCGTTTTTCTCGTTCGCGCTAATCCAGCTTGCGCCCGGCGATTTCTTCGATGCGATGCGCGTGAATCCACGGATTTCACAGAAGACGATCGACGGGCTGCGCGCGGAATACGGCGCCGACAAACCGTTTCCGATCCGGTACGCGCGCTGGCTTCGGTCCTTGGCGAATGGCGAGCTGGGCGTTTCGCTGGCTTATAACAGTCCCGTCGGGCCGATTCTCGCGGTGCGCGCGCGAAACACGCTGCTGCTGACCGGCGTGGCGACGCTTCTGGCGTGGCTAGTGGCAATTCCGATCGGGATTTGGAGCGCGGCGAAACGAGGAAAATTCGCGGACCGCGTGGCCGGCGCGGCGACGTCGACGCTGCTGACCATTCCCGACTTGCTGCTGTTTCTCGCGCTGCTGCTGCTCGCCGTGCGCACAGGATGGTTTCCAGCGGGCGGCATGATTTCGCCGGGACTGGAGGACGCGGGATTCTGGAGCAAGGCGGGCGACATCGCGCGGCATCTTGTGCTGCCGGCGCTGGGATTGGCGGCGGTGACGCTGCCGATGCTCGTGCGGCACATTCGGTCAGCGATGATCGAGGTGCTGGAAGCGCCGTTCATTCGCGCGGCGCGCGGACACGGGATTTCACGGGCGCGGCTGCTGTGGCGCTATGCGCTTCCGGCGGCGTCGAATCCGCTGATTTCGCTGCTGGGGTTTTCGATCGGGACGATGCTGAGCGCGTCATTGCTGGTGGAGGTGGTGCTGAGCTGGCCGGGACTGGGGCCGTTGCTGGTGGAAGCGATTCTTTCGCGCGACGTCTACGTGGTGGTGGGCGCGGTGCTGCTGTCGTCGGTATTCCTGGTGGCGGGGAACCTTATTGCGGACCTGCTGCTGTTCGCGGCCGATCCGCGGATTCGCTTGGATTCGCGCGGAGTGAACGGATGAAGCGACAGCACAAACTCCGCGTGGCGCTGGTTGCACTCGCGATCTTCCACTTTTTCATTCTGTTCGCAGGATTCTTTGCGCCGTACGGATTCGCGACGCAGGACCGCACGATGCCGTTCGCTCCGCCGACGCGACTGCATTTTGTCGATGCGCGGGGTGAATTTCACATGCGGCCGTTCGTGTACGCGTATGCGGCGGCGAGCGGCGCAGGAGATGCGAGCTATGAGGAAGACAGGTCGCGCCCATTTCCGGTGAGGCTGTTCACGGCGGGCGCGCCGTACAGGATTGCGGAATTGATTCCCGCGCACACGCATCTGTTCGGGGCCGACGAGCCGGGGCGAGTCTTTCTGTTGGGCACGGACGCGTTCGGGCGCGATCAGCTTTCGAGATTTCTCTATGGCGGGCAACTGTCGCTGCTGGCGGGATTGATCGCGGCGGCGCTGTCGGTAGGAATCGGAATCGCAGTGGGCGCGGCGGCGGGATTTTACGGCGGATGGATCGACGACGCGCTGATGCGAGGAAGCGACCTGTTTTTCGCGCTGCCATGGCTCTATCTCCTGTTTGCAGTTCGGGCGGCGCTGCCTCTGCACATTCCGGAGTGGCGGGTGTTCCTGCTGATCGTCGGCGTGATCGGGCTGATCGGGTGGGCGAGGCCCGCGCGGCTGATTCGCGGCGTGGTGCTGAGCGCGCGAGAACGGAATTTCGTTACGGCCGCGCGAGGATTCGGTGCGTCGGACGCGTACCTGCTGCGACGGCACGTGCTGCCACAAACATATGGCGTGGTGCTGACGCAACTGGCGCTGCTGATCCCGCAGTACGTGCTGGCGGAAGTCACGCTGAGTTTTCTGGGGCTGGGCGTCGGCGAGCCGGTGCCAAGCTGGGGCAGCCTGCTTGCGTCGCTGCAACAATATGATGTGCTTGCATCCTACTGGTGGATGTTCCTCCCGGCGGCGCTGCTGATTCCGCTGTTCTTCGCGTATTACGCGGCGGCCGATGCTCTACAGGAACGCCTGAAGTCCGTGTCGCTGTAAAAAGCCGCAAATCTCTGCTAAGAATTTTCTATGGGGATCCATCGGGCGCGATACCTGGGCATTGCGCTTGCGCTGGTGTGCGCGGGCCTGATGCCGCTTGTGTCTGCGGCGCCGAAGGCCGAATGGATGGTGACGGACAATCCCATCGGGCATTCGGGCGGGCGGCTGGTGGTGGCGTTGCGGTCCGAGCCGAAGACGCTGAATTCGGTAGTGGCGGCCGACACGTCGTCGCGTGATGTGATCCGGTGCCTGACAGCCGACCTGATCCATATCAACCGCGAATCGGAAAAGACGGAACCGGCGCTGGCGAAAACGTGGAGCGTTTCACGCGACGGGAGGCAGTACACGCTGCACCTGCGGCGCGGGTTGCAGTTTTCCGACGGGCAGCCGTTCACCGCGGACGACGTGGTGTTCAGCTTTCAGGTTTATCTCGATGAAAAAATTCATTCGCCGCAGCGGGACTTGCTGATCGTCGGCGGGAAGCCGATTGCCGCGACGAAGATTGACGACGCGACAGTGCGGTTCGATCTGGCAGAGCCGTACGCGGCGGCGGAGCGGATTTTCGACAGCCTGGCGATCCTGCCGAAGCACCTGCTCGAGAGCGCGTATCAATCGGGGAATTTCTCGCAAGCGTGGGGCGTGGGCGCGGCTCCTACGCAACTGGCCGGGCTCGGACCATTTCGGCTGAAGGAATATGTACCGGGCGAGCGAATGGTGCTCGAGCGCAATCCTTATTACTGGAAAGAAGACCGGGAGAATCATAGGCTTCCGTACCTCGACGAGCTGGTTTTCCTGTTCGTGCCGAGCGAGGACGCGCAGGTAATCCGGTTCGAGTCGGGCGATACGGACGTGCTGAGCCGATTCAGCGCGCAGAATTTTTCCGTGCTCGCGAAACAGCAGCAGGAGAAGAGCTACCGCCTGTTCGATCTGGGGCCAGGGCTTGAATACAATTTCTTGTTCTTCAACCTGAACGACCTTGCGTCGAAGAACCTTCCCGACATCGCGAAGAAGCAGGCGTGGTTTCAGGATGTCCGATTCCGGCAGGCCGTTTCGGAGGCGATCGACCGCGAGGGAATCGTTCGGCTCGTTTACAGCGGACGCGCGACGCCCCTGTGGGGGCACGTGACGCCGGGGAACAAGCTGTGGATGGATGCAAAGGTTTCGCATCCGGCGCGGTCACTCGTGCAGTCGCGACAACTGCTGGCGTCTGCCGGGTTCACGTGGAAGAGCGATGGGAGTCTGGTTGATGCGGGCGGAAATGCAGTCGACTTTTCGATATTGGCGAGCGCTTCGAACGCGCAGCGCGTGAAGATGGCGACGATCATTCAGGACGACTTGAGCCAGCTCGGGATGAACGTTCACGTGGTGACGCTCGATTTCGGGGCGATGGTCGACCGCCTGATGAAGAGCTACGACTACGAGGCGGCGCTGATGGGGCTCGCGGGCGGAGATGCGGACCCGACGCCGGAGATGAACGTGTGGCTGTCGAACGGGAGCACACACCTGTGGCATTTGAATGAGGCGAAGCCCGCGACGCCGTGGGAGGCGGACATCGACCGCCTGATGGAGAAGCAGCTCGTCACGCTGAACTATGCGGCGCGAAGGAAGCTGTACGACCGGGTGCAGGAGATTGTCGCGGAAGACCTGCCGGTGATCTGCCTGGCGAGTCCCAACATTCTGGTGGGTGCGAAGGACCGCGTGGGGAATTTCGAGCCGGCGACGCTCGATCCATATGCGCTGTGGAACGTGGAGCAACTGTACGTGCGCTGAAGCAGGGTGAAACGATGACTCCGCCGAAAGCCGTGATTCTCGATGAAGAGCGGGCGGCGCGGTCGAATACGGAGCTCGTGAGGGAATGCTTGCGCGGCGATGAGGAGGCGTGGTCGGCCTTGATCGACAAATACAAGCGGCTGATTTTCTCGATTCCCGTCAAGTACGGGATGTCGGTGGACGACGCAACCGATATTTTTCAGGCGGTGTGCGTCGAGATGCTGGTCGAATTGCCGAAGCTGCGCAAGGCCGAGGCGCTGCCGAAGTGGATCATGCAGATTACGTCGCACAAGTGCTTCCACTGGAAGCGGCAAATGCAGCGCACGCAGGGGACGGACTCCGACGGCGATGTGCCCGAGCAGGCGGTGCCAGCAGGCGCGGAAGGAATCCTGCGCGAGGCAGAGGAAGAGCAGAATCTGCGCCAGGCAATCGCGGAGCTACCGCCGCGGTGCCGCGAACTGATCCGCATGCTGTTCTTCGAAGAGCCCGCGCGGGCGTATCAGGACATCGCACGCACGCTCGGAATCGCAACGGGATCCATCGGATTCATTCGCCAGCGCTGCCTTGAAAAGCTGCGCCGGCAGCTGGCGGAGAGCGATTTTTAAGTGCGGAAAAGGGTTCCCTCCGACGACAACCTCGTAGCGCGTCTTGCCGAAATTCCCGACGAATCAGCCCGAGCAAAATTTCTAGCGAGACACCGGCGCGTGAATCGCGCGGAGTTCGTGGAGCGGCTGATTGCGGCGGTGCTGGCAGCAGGCCGCGTGGACACGAACAAGGCGCTGACGCTGGCGGAAAGCGCGGTGGCAATTGCGGGCAAGCTGCGACGCCGGAGCGTTCTCGGCACCAGCTTGAGGGCGAAGGCCAACGCGCTCTATTTCGCAGGGAAGAATCAGGAGTCCATCGAGTTTCACACAAAGGCTCTGGAGATCTTCGAGGCGCTCGGGAACGAGGAGGAAATCGGAAGAACGCTTACGGCGTCACTTCAGCCGCTGATCCTGCTCGGGGAATACGAGCGCGCGCTTCCCGCGGCGGAACGAGCGCGCGAAATCTTCACGCGCCTTGGGGACAAGCGCCGGCTGGCGCGCCTGGAAAACAACGTCGGCAACATTTATCACCGGCAAGACCGCTTCGAGGAAGCGCTTGCGTGCTACGAACGCGCCTACGAGCAATTCCTTCCGTACGGGGACTCGGAAGAACTCGTGGTGGCACTTTCGAACATGTCGATGTGCCTCATCAGCCTGAACGACTTTCCGCGGGCGCTGGCGACGTACGAACGAGCACGCGCGTTTTGCGGCGAAGACAAATTGCCGCTCTTGCGCGGGCAAGCCGACTACAACATCGCCTATCTCTACTACCTTCGCGGCGAGTACAGCCGAGGGATCGAGATGCTTCACGCGGCGCGGCGGCGCTGCGAGGCAATCGGGGACGAATACCACGTGGCGCTGTGCCACCTGGACCTGGCGGAAATTTATCTCGAGCTGAACTTGAGCGCCGAGGCGCGGGAGATGGCGCACGAAGGCTTTCTGCGATTCCAAAAGCTTGGGATGGGGTACGAAGAGGCGAAGTGCCAGTGTTACGAGGCGCTCGCGTACAGCCAGCTCGGCAAGGCAGTGCGGTCGATCGAGGTTTTCGGCGAATCGCGCGCGAAATTCGTGCGCGAAAAAAACCTCGTGTGGCCCTGGCTGATCGACCTGTATCAATCGATCGTACTGTTCAACGAGGGCCGGCTCTTCGAATCGCGGCGGCTGTGCGCGCGGGCGGCGGAGTTCTTCGATCACTCGTTTCTGGCGAGCAAGGCGGTGGTATGCCATCTGCTGCTCGCGCGGATCGCGCTGCGAACCGGCGACGCGACGGTGGCGAGCGAGGAATCCGAGCGTGCACTGGCGCGGCTGGGCCAGTTGGAGGCGCCGGTCCTTCACTATCAGGCGCATTTCATGATGGGCGAGGTTCAACGGACGCTCCAGGACTTTTTCGCGGCGTACGATTCTTATCAGAAGGCGCGAGAGGCGCTTGAGGCGCTGCGAAGCAGTCTGCGCGGAGAAGAGCTGAAGATCGCCTTCATGAAGAACCGGCTCGAGGTGTACGAGAGCCTGGTGGACCTGTGCCTGAGCGATCCCTCGCGAAAAGATTCGGCGGAAGAGTCGTTCGGCTACATCGAGATGGCAAAATCGCGCAGCCTGGCGGAGCTGTTGATGCACCACGGCCCGGCGCCCGCGACCAGGGAGGAAGGGCAAAGCGACCTCGTGCGGCGCATTCGCGAGATGCGCGAGGAATTGAACTGGTACTACCGCCGAATCGAGATCGAGCAGTTGCGCGCCGAAGAGCCATCGAAGGAACGGATCGAGAAACTTCAAAAAGAGGCGTACGAGCACGAAAACGACCTCTTGCGAGCCTTGCGAGAGATGCCCCGTCCGGAGGAAGAAGGGGGAGGAGTTGCCGCGCCTGTCCCGTTGGACAAGATTCGGAACAGCCTGCCGCCCGATGCGGCGCTGATCGAGTACTTCAGCCTGCGGGAGCAGTTCATCGCCGCGGTCTTGACGCGCAAGACGCTCGAAATCGTTCCCATCACGCCGATCTCACGCGCGACGAACCTGGTTCGAATGCTCCGATTCCAGATCTCGAAGTTCCGGCTGGGCGCGGAGTACGTCCGGACCTTCGAAAAGAACCTTCTCGAAGCCACGCAGTCTCATTTGAAGGATCTGTACAACGAGTTGTTTCTTCCGCTGCGGGAGAAGGTGGGCGGAGCAAGGCATGTGATTATCGTTCCGCACGGCGTGCTGCATTATCTGCCGTTCCACGCCCTGTTCGACGGAGCGGACTACCTAGCGGATCTGTTCACGTTCTCCTACGCACCGAGCGCCGGGGTCTTCGCGCTTTGCCAGGGCAAGAATTCGAAGGCGGCCGGCGGGCCGCTGATCCTTGGTGTGCCCGATGAGAGAGCGCCCTTGATCGCGCAGGAGGTGGCATCCATCGCCGCAGTCCTTCCGGGGGCCGAGCTGGTGGTCGGAGCGGAGGCCGGCGAAGCAGCGTTGCGCCGCGAAGGAATGCACAGCCGCATCATCCACATCGCCACGCATGGGAATTTCCGGCAGGACAATCCGATGTTCTCGGGGATCCGCATTGGAAGCTCCTACTTGAACCTCTACGACCTGTATCAACTAAAGCTCGAGGCGAAGCTGGTGACGCTGAGCGGGTGTGCCACGGGGTTAAATGTTGTGGCCGCCGGCGATGAGCTGCTGGGGTTGATCCGAGGGCTGCTGTACGCGGGAGCGGAATCGTTGCTCCTGACCTTGTGGGACGTGAATGACCGAAGCACAGCGGAGTTTATGACGGCGTTCTATGCGAGCGTGAGCAGAGGCGACAGCAAGACGGCTGCCCTGCGCAATGCCACCCAGCAATTGCGTGACGCGTATCCCCACCCGTACCATTGGGCCCCTTTCTTATTGATAGGAAAGACTTTAGGCTGATCCTGACCAAACGGTAAGAACCTCATATCCGCCTATATTTTTTGGCTTTGAGCGCACCCTTATGTGTCGGTGATGGGGTAAACCGCGGTCGCGGGAACGACCGGGCCATGGAACGCGAGGGGGGAGGAAATGAAACATTTCTCGACAGAGGAGTGGGCTGATTTCGCGAGGGGAGTGGCGGACAAGAAACAAAAGGCTGCCATGCAAAGCCATCTAGAAGCCGGATGCAAGCAGTGCGAGGGAGTCGTCGACATGTGGAAGAAGGTCCACGACATAGCGCGCCGAGACGCGCAATACGAGCCGCCGCAGGCGATCTTGCGCACGGTCAAGGCGATGTACGCGATCCACGGCAAGCCCTCCATGGCGGCGAAAGCGCCGTTTGCGACGTTGCTGTTTGACTCGTTCCAAGCGCCCCTGCAAGCGGGCGTGCGGTCTTCCGCAGCGGATGTCCGGCAGCTACTGTATGGGAGCGGCAATCATCGCATTGACCTTCGCCTCGAACCGCAGGTCGACTCAGAGAAGATTTCGCTCGTCGGGCAGTTGCTCAACTCGGCGAATCCGGCGGCAACGCTCGACGCAGTTCCGGTAGCACTGCTGAGGGGACGCAGGGTCGTCGCCGAATCCGCCACGAATCGCTTCGGTGAGTTTCATTTTGAGTGCGAGCTGGACACGAATCTTCAGTTGCGCGCGACTCTGCCGGACGGTTCGGAGCTCTCGATTCCGTTGGTAGATCCGATTGGCTCGTCCGCAGACGACGGTCCAGAAACGACTGATTCTAAAGGTTTAAGGAAGCTCCTGAGGGGAACGAAGAAAGGTCCTAGGAAGAAGGTTTGATGCGAAAACTGCAGAAAGTGGGCCAACCGTACCATTGTCGGTGCGAGGTCGTTCCAGCCAGACTGGTACGGCAATCATCCCCCAAAGAAGGCCGCTTGGGCAGGATCTCAAAAGGAGCTACTGCAACCATGAAGCGCCGATTCTGGGTCATCTCGATTCTTATGGTGGGTCTGTGGAGCGGACCAGCGTCCGCTCAGGGACTACTCGGAGGATTGCTGACGAACGTCAGTCAAACCCTGACGAGCATAACGAGCGGGCAACAGCAGGGCGTGATCGTCCGCACGAACAAGGGTCTGTTGGGCCTTCAGAACATCTGCCTGTTCAGCGGATGTAGCGTGACAGAAAACCTGGACGGCGGCCAGGGGCAGGTCTTTCTGGTGCAGCCGGTCCAGGGGTTGCTTCCGAACCTGCTGGCCAGCGTGCTGAGGCTAGTCAACGGAATCCTGGACGCGGAAGTGGATCAAGGTGTTCAGATCCCGATGAGTCCAAACAGTCCCGCAATCGCGGGCGTGGCTCCGTCGGGATTGTGGGATTCGTATCCGGTGAACTTTTACGGTACGACGGTCTGGGAGGGTTATTCGACGCAGCCGGCGACGCAGATCATTCGCGTTACGCAGGCACAAAGCACGTTTAACGTGCTTGGCGCGGGAACGATTGTCACGGACATCGATACGGGCGTCGATCCGACGCATCCGGCACTGCAGGGAGTGCTGTTGCCCGGGTACGACTTCACGAGGAATCAGCCGGGAGCGTCGGAATTGAACGATCCGCAGCCCTCGAACAATGGCTGCTCCTCCTGCCCGACCGTGAACTCGTATTCCGTGGCGCGTCCGCAGTCTTCGGGAACGAATCAGTCCTCGGCAGCTCTTGTCGACGGCGACGGCGGCTCCGACTTCGGCCACGGGACGATGGTGGTCGGCATCATTCACTTGACGGCGCCGAAGGCGATGATTCTGCCGCTCAAGGCTTTCCAGTCAGATGGCACGGGCAATCTCTCCGATATTCTCCGCGCCATCTACTACGCGGTGCAGAACCACACGAACGTCATCAACATGAGCTTCGACCTGACGAGCCCGTCGACCGAGCTCAACAACGCGATCAATTACGCCGCGAGCAACAATGTGATTCTCGTGGCGTCGGCCGGAAACGACGGCAAGGAGGAAGTGGTCTATCCGGCTGGGCTGCAGAATGTGATGGGCGTGGCTTCGACGAACGACCTGAACCAGCGGTCGAGCTTCTCGAACTACGGCAATCAAGTGGTTTGGGTTGCGGCGCCGGGCGAAGCGATCGTGACGACGTATCCGTTCGGCGGTTACTCCGCCGGATGGGGAACTTCGTTCAGCGCGCCGTTCGTATCGGGTACGGCAGCCTTGCTCGTGAATTCGCAGGCGAGCACGAACCAAAGCCGTGCGGCGGCGGACATCGCCCACGCCGTTTGGGTCGGCCCAAACATGGGCAACGGGCGGCTGGACGTTGTGTGCGCAGTGCAGGCACTGACGTCAAGTCAAGGTTGTGGGAACTAAGCGCCGGCGAGCTTCTGTCCTCCGATGATCCGCGAATCTGCTGAGAACACGCCCGGGATGCCCCCGAGTTTTGGGGGCCTCTCGGGCGTACTCGTTTCGACCGACGTTCACGCCAACGGCGTCGCTCCCTGGTCCTCCGCGCTGCTGCAAGTGAAAGAAGTGGAGGAGCAGCTTGCGGCACTGCGCACGTCGCTGATTTGCGCGTTGAACCAATTGCTCGACCTGAAAGACCTGAACACGGGAGTTCACAGCACGCGGCTCGCGGAATGGGCCCTTCACGTCGCGAGCGAACTAGAGCTCGAGGGAAGCGATCTGGTGGATATCGAGACCGCGGCCCTGCTGCACGATATCGGCAAGATTGGAATTCCGGATGCGATCCTGAACAAGCCGGGGAAATTGACGGCTGAAGAATACGACTTGATGAAAAAACATCCCGAGTATGGCTGGGCCGTGCTGCGCCAGGTGCCGAGAATGGAGCGCGCGAGCCTGCTGATCCTTCATCACCACGAAAGCTATGATGGGAGAGGTTACCCGGGCGGGCTGAAGGGCAAAGAGATTCCGACCGGTTCGCGAATCGTGTCCGTTATCGACTCGTTCGACGCGATGGTGTCCAACCGGCCGTACCGCAACGGGCTTCCGTTCGAAGAAGCCGAGCGGCGGCTGCTCGAAGCCAGCGGGACGCAGTTCGACCCGGACGTCGTGAAGATTTTCCTGCCGCTCGCGCGCGCGGAGATGTCAGCGGTGTTCGCGGCAGCGGGCACGAGCCCGAAGGCCGTCCTCTAGCCGCAACTCCTCGAGGTATTGCCGCCTTGCGGTCTGCGCCCCGTTAGAACCGCAAATCCCTGAGATACTCGAAGTTGATCTGCATGCTCGGCCACGGGTTGGCGAGATCCTCCTGTTCGACGAAATAGTGGCGAATGCCGGCTTGGTCTGAGTGGGGGAAAATTTCCTTGAAGTCGATGATCCCACGCCCGACTTCAGTCTGGCCGCGCGCGGGCGTGTGGTCCATATCCTTTACGTGGACCATCGGAAAGCGTCCCGGGTAACGCGCGAAGTAATCGAGGGGCCGCTGGTTGGCTTTCACGACCCAGTACAAGTCCATTTCGAATTTGACGAGCTGGGGATCGGTTTCGGCGAGCAACACGTCGTAGAACATCTTTCCGCCAACGGGCTCGAAATCAAAATCGTGATTGTGATACGCGAACTGAAGGCCGGCTTTCTTGCATCGGGCGCCGGCATTGTTGAAGACTTCCACGACGTTTTTCACGTCCTCGATGGTTCGGAGCCGGTTTTTCTCAACGGAGGGACAGACAACATATTCTTGGCCGATGACTTGGGCCGCGTCTAGAACCGCGGGCATGCTCTTCTCGATCTGGTCGTAGGGGATGTGCGAGGCGGGCGAGCGAAGACCAGTGCCGTCGAGGGCGGCTCGAACGTCTCGCGGGGAGTGATCGAAATATCCGGCGAACTCGACCTCGGTGTAGCCGATGGACGCCACTTTTTGAAGGGAGCCATCGAAGTCGCGCTTCATCTCATCGCGAACGGAATAGAGCTGCAAGCCGATGGCGGAGAGCTTTCGCTCGGGGCGCGCCAGAGCGCTGAAGTGGGCACTCAGGATCCCGGCACTGGTTCCGACGAGAAATTGGCGGCGATTCATCGCGCCTACCCTTCCGCCAGCAGTTCGGCGCGGACGTTCTTTAGAACGTAGGCGGCGCGCTCGACGCCAACCTCGCCCGTGAGTTCGGGATCCTCGTTTTCGATGCTGATGATTCCGTCGTAGCCCACCTCCATGTAGGTGCGCAGGACCGTTTTCCACAGTTCGGCGCCGTGGCCGTAGCCGACCGCCCGGAAATTTGCCGAGGCTTGCGGCAGATCCTTGGTTTCGAACGCAAAGTTGAGGACGCCGTATTGCTCGACATTGTGCTTGTAAAGCGTCGTGTCCTTCATATGCGCGTGGAAGATGCAGCCCTCTTTGCCGAGTAGCCGAATCACAATAACGGGGTCGCATTGTTGCCAGAACAGATGGCTGAGGTCGCAGTTCGCACCGATTTCTTCGCCGACGGCCTCGCGGAGTTTGAGAAGCGTTTTGGGATTGTAGACGCAGAAATTCGGGTGCATTTCGAGAGCAATCCGGCGGATTCCGTGCTGGCGCGCGAAGGCGGCGGCCTGCTTCCAGTAAGGAATCACCTTCTCCCTCCACTGCCAGAGGAGTGCCGTGTTGTACTCGTCGGGCCATCCGTAGGTGATCCAGTTTGGATTCTTGTCCGTGGGGTTTGCGCCGGGACAACCGGAAAATCCCACGATGACCTTGACTCCGAGTTTTTCAGCGAGCAAGACCGTGCGGCGAAACGTTTCGGCGTCGCGCTGCGCGATGGCGGGATCGGGATGGACGGGATTGCCGTGACAACTGAGAGTCGCTACGTGGATATTGCGGTTGTCGAATTTCTTCTTCCAGGCGTTGAGCTTGGCGGCGTCCGCCAGCAAGTCGTCGACCGGGCAGTGCGGACTTCCGGGGTAGCCGCCGGTTCCGATTTCGACGGCTTCCAGGCCGAGGGCGCTGATCTTTTCGAGCATGGCGTCGAGCGAGAGGTGTGCATAGACCGGATCGAACACGCCGATGGGAAGCTTGCGCGGAGCTGTGGGAAGGTCGGACCGATTGGCGCTGCGCTTGGCTGCCGACGCGCTCTTGCCCGCGCCAGCGCTACGGGTGGCCGCCGCGACGGCGAATGCGCCGCTGACCGTCTTCAGGAACGTTCGGCGGCCCGCTTGTTGCAGGAATCCTGGTGCCGACGGCGGGGCGCTCCGCGCGAAGTTTCCGTTCATACGGGTCCTCCTTCTCTTCTTCGTTTCGCTTTCCGGGCGACATTCTAACAGCAGCGCGTGGGAATCTTCGAGCGGTGCGACGGAGTGGCGCGGCGGCGATTGTTCTGCGAGACTTGGGCGCGGAAACGAACGGGTCGAGTTGTGCGGCGTGAGAGAGGCGAAGCGATGCGAGCAGCGGTGATCGGAGTTGGATTCGTGGGGCGCGCACACGTCGAAGCGTTGCGGCGGCTGGGAATCGAGATTGCGGGCGTACTGGGAAGTTCGCCCGAGCGAACCCAGGCGCAATCGAAAGCGCTGGGGGTTGCGCGTGGATACCGCTCGCTCGACGAGCTTGTGGGCGATACGAGCGTAGACGTGGTCCACATTTGCACGCCGAATCATTTGCACTCTCCGGAGGCGGAGGCTTCGTTGAAGGCGAAAAAGCACGTGTTGTGCGAAAAACCGTTGGGGCTCGATTCGCAGGAAACGGCGGCGCTTGTCGAGTTGGCGACGCATGAGAGTCGAGCGGGAGCGGTAGCGCACAATTTGCGGTACTACCCAATGTGCCAGGAAGCTCGCGCGCTGGTCCGCCGGGGGACGATCGGCGAGCCTCGGATGGTGCACGGTTCCTACCTGCAGGACTGGCTGCTATATCCCTCGGATTGGAACTGGCGGCTTGAACCAGGACTCAGCGGTTCGATGCGCACGGTGGCCGATGTCGGGACGCACTGGCTCGACATGATCACCTGGATTACAGGCAAACGAGTGACGGAATTGTGCGCGGACTTAGCGACGATTGTTCCGGTTCGCGAGCGGCCACGCGGGCCGGTGGAGACTTTTCAAGAGCGCAAAGGAACGGACTTCGAGGAAGTGCGGATCGAGACCGAGGATTATGCGTCGGTGCTGCTGCGTCTCGAGGGCGGAGTGCGCGGCGTGATGACGGTTTCGCAGGTGAGCGCGGGGCGCAAGAACCGGCTGTGGTTTGAAATCGACGGCAGCGACGGCTCGGTGGCGTGGGACGGAGAGCGGCCGAACGTCCTGTGGATTGGGCGGCGGCGGGAGCCGAATCGTGAATTGATAAAGGATCCGGCGCTGATGAGTCCGGAAGCTCGCGGGTTCGCGGCATATCCGGCAGGACACGCGGAAGGTTACCCCGACACTTTCGTGCAGCTTTTCAAGGAGTTCTACAGGTACGTCGAGAAGGGCGATATGAAAGCGCCGCGAGAGTTTCCGGCGTTTGAGGCGGGACACATCGGCGTGGTGCTGTGCGAGGCGATTGCCGTGAGCGCTCGCGAGCGGAAGTGGCTCACAATTCCTCTTTCGAATTAGAGCCGTAAGCGCCCCGGTCTTTCCGATACCATTTTCTAAGCGATGGGACCACGAGCGCGAACGGGTGTATGCTTCCGCCGCCGGGAGGACTCATGTTCCGTTTAAGTTCAATGCGCGTGTGGTTGACTCTTGCCATTTTCTTGTACGGCGCCGTATTCACGGTGGACGCCGCCGGCGGGCCGCGAGCGCAGGAGACCCCAAAGCGTCCGCCGATCGTCGGTGTTGCGCACATCGGCCTGAGAACGGACGATCTCGACCAAGCGCGGAAGTTTTATTCGGGCGTGCTTGGGTTCACGGAGGCGTTCAGCCTCGACGACCCTCCCGGAAAGCTTTTGCTGGTCTACTTCAAGGTGAACGATCATCAGTTCATCGAGGTTTTCCCCGAGCTGAAGGATCCGCAGGAGGACCGGCTATCACACATCGCGTTCGAGACAACGGACGCGGAAGCGTTGCGAGCGTACCTTGCAAGCCGCGGCGTGGCCGTGCCTGAGAAGCTGCCTGCGATGCTCGACGGCAATCGCGGCTTTGAAGTGAAGGACCCTGACGGGCACACGGTGGAATTTGTGCAGTTGATGCCCGGTTCGCTGCACAGCCGGGATTTCGGAAAAGACCTCTCGGACAAACGGATTTCGCAGCACATCATTCACGTCGGCGTGACGGTGCGCGATCGCGCAGCGGCCGACAAGTTCTACAAGGACATTCTGGGATTTCAGGAGACGTGGCACGGAGGAATGAAGGATACCGAGACAGATTGGGTCGACATGCGAGTGCCGGACGGCACCGACTGGCTCGAATACATGATGAACGTGGGCGAGCATCCTTCGCCACGGTTGATGGGGATTGTGCATCACCTGGCGCTGGGCGTTCCGAGCGTGAACGATGGGTACAAGGAAGTGATGCAGCGGGACCCGAAGATCACTGAGAAGCCGCAGATTGGGCGCGACGGGAAATGGCAGCTCAATCTCTACGACCCGAATCTGACCCGCGTCGAGCTGATGGAGCCGAAGCCGGTGAGGACGCCCTGCTGTTCGCCGACGACGCAGTGAGTCAAGGAACCGGGCAGAGCAGACGACGCAGAGTGAAAGTTCAGGGCGACGAAGAACTGCGATCACGGGCCGACGGAGGAGGAGCGAATGACAAAGAGGAGAATGTCGCGACGCGAGTTCATGAAAGATAGCGCGGGAGCGGCGGGCGCGTATATGGCGGCGCGGACCGTGTTGCTGGAGCCGGAAGGCCCCGCTTGGGCGAGGGCGGCGTCGCGGCCCGTTGCCCCGAGCGATCGTGTTCGGTTTGGGATTATCGGCGTGGGGATGCAAGGCTCCGGCCTGCTGGCGAATTCGATCCAATTGCCGGGCGTGGAGTGTGCGATGGCGTGCGACCTCTACGATGGGCGGCATACGTTGGCAAAGGAGATCGCGGGAGCGAACCTGCCGACGACGCGACGGTATCAAGAAGTGCTCGCGAGCAAGGACATCGACTGCGTGATCGTGGCCGTGCCCGATCACTGGCACAAGGGTATCGTGGTCGATGCGGTGAGCGCAGGGAAGGACGTGTACTGCGAGAAGCCGATGTCGCATTCTGCTGCGGATGGCGTCGCGATCGTGAACGCAACGCAGAAATCCGGACGCATCGTGCAGGTGGGATCGCAGCGAGTGAGCGGCGTGGTCGCGGCGAAAGCGAGAGAGATGCTGGCACAGGGGACGATCGGCGATCTGTGCCTGATCGAGGGATCGAATGGACGCAATTCGCCATGCGGCGCCTGGGAATATCCGCCGCCGCCCGATCTTTCGACGGCGAATCTTGATTGGGACACCTGGCAGGGACCTGCGCCGAAACGCGCATTTGATCCTTACCTGTTCGCACGCTGGCGTTGCTGGAAGGAGTACGGGACGGGAGTCGCGGGAGACTTGCTTGTGCATCTCGTGAGCGGAATGCTGGCGATGGTGGGAACCAGTGAAGCGCCACGGCGCTGCATGGCGATGGGCGGCATCGTGCGGTGGAAAGACGGGCGAAACATGCCGGATGTCCACGCCTCGATCTTCGAGTACGAAAAGGCAGGCAGCGCTCCAGTGTATCTGAGGCTGAACCTGGGAACGAACACGCCCGAAGGCTATCGATTCATGGGTTCGAAGGGAATTCTTGAAGTGAACAGCGAGAGCGTGACGTACACGCCGCAATCAGGGCAAGACGATGCCCCATGCTATTACGCCGGAAGCTTTCCGCGCGCCATGCACGATGAGTATGTGAAGAAGTGGCACGAAGAGTACGATACGGCTCCCGGGAAGGAAGCGGTCGTCGAAGGGGCGCGTTTCATGGGGCCGTCGTGGGACGACACGAAGCCGCACCTGTGGAACTTCTTCCAGGCCGTCAAGATGCGGCAGCCGGTGGTGGAGGATGTCGTGTTCGGCCACCACGCCGCACTCGCGTGCCACATGGCAAACGAATCCTACTTCGCAGAAAGTGGTGTTCGCTGGGATCCTGCGTCACAGACGATCAAGAGCTGAGCGGTCGGAACACCGCTCATACCAGCTGGCGTTCGCCCCCAAACCTGCTCAATCTCATCCGAACGTGAGCGACTTCCTTTCTCTGGAGTCGCAATATGTCTCCGCGACCAGCAGGGAGGATCTCAATGGCGGACTCTATGAGCGTCGGCTTCGTAGCCTCTGTAGCAAAACCACGACCTTTTCCCGTCATTGTCGTCGGTGGGATCGTGGTGGGCGCGCTCGACTTGATTTACGCGATTCTCGTTTACAGCCCGCGCAAGCCGATTCTGATTCCTCAAACGATCGCCAGCGGTGTTTTAGGGATGAAAGTGTACAGCTGGGGAATTCAGAGCGCAGCCCTGGGTGTGCTTCTTCATTTCTGCATCGCGCTTGGCGCCGCGACGGTGTATTACCTGGCCAGCCGCGACCTTGCGCTCTTAGTCGACCGTGCAGTCTTGTGCGGCCTCATCTACGGCGCTCTGGTTTATCTCTTCATGCACCTAGTCGTACTGCCGCTTTCGGCAGCTCCGCACCGGCACACGCCATTGATTTACCAGGCTTGCGAGTTCGTGGAGCACTGGTTCTGTGTCGGCCTGCCGATCGCTCTGTCAGTTCGGCACTATTCGCGCTGATGTTTGTACTCCAGCCAGTTTAGGAGGTTGTGTGGTGGGACGGGCGCCGCAATCATGACCGGCAGTCGAGGACCGCCCCGCCATTGACGCGATCGCTCTTCAGGTCGTTCAGCGCTAGATTGGCATCGCTCAGGGGGTAAATCTGGACTTGAGTGCGCACCGGGATTTCAGCCGCGATGCGCAGAAAGTCTTCACCGTCGCGGCGTGTGTTGTTCGCCACGCTCCGCATGAGGCGTTCCTGATAGAGAAGATCGTAATCGAAGGAGGGAATCGGGCTCATGTGAATCCCGCCGAGAACGAGCGCGCCGCCCTTCTTGAGAGCTTTCAGCGCGGGGGGAACCAGTTCACCCGCCGGAGCGAAAATGATCGCCGCGTCGAGCTTGACGGGAGGATCGGCGGTGGCTTCGCCAACCCACACCGCTCCGAGCGAGGACGCCAGCTGCCGGTGTTTTTTGCCTCTCGTACATGCGTAGACCTCGACGCCCCAGTGGCGAGCCACCTGAATCGCCACGTGTGCGGCCGCTCCAAAACCGTAGAAGGCGAGGCGGCTGCCCGATTTCACTCCTGATAGGCGCAAGCACCGGAAGCCGATGATTCCGGCGCAGAGCAGCGGGGCCACCTGCTCGTCCGGCAGGAATTCGGGGAGCGCGTAAATGAAATCTTCGGGCGCGACGGCATACTGAGCGTAGCCCCCGTCGACGGTATAGCCGGTGAACTCGGGATGATCGCAGAGATTTTCGGCGCCCGCGCGGCAGTATTCGCAAGTCTGGTCGGTCCGATGCAGCCAGGGAATGCCAACGCGCGCGCCGATGCGATGGAGGGTCGCGCCCTCGCCCAATTTTTCGATGGTGCCGACGACCTGATGTCCGGGGATCACAGGCGACTTGCGAGGCGGCAATTCGCCTTCGACCACGTGCAAATCCGTGCGGCAGACGCCACAGGCATTCACGCGGACGAGAACTTCCCCGCGTCGCGGCTCGGGAACGCCCACGTCCACGAATTCGAGCGGGTTCGTGGTGACCGCCGCCGGTGACCGCAGTACGCACGCCTTCATGGAGTGGCTACCATCGTTTTGATACCGGCTTCTTCGGCGACGTCGAGAGCAATGGCCGACCAGTCAAGGTTCTCGCGGCCCTTCGCGATACTGGCAACCCAGCGGTCGTGCATCAAGCTCGCGAAGGGCATTGGAGTCAGGCTCGCGGCTGCCGTTTCGAGGATAAGGTTGATGTCTTTCAAGCCGAGCGCGAGCCGAAAGCCGGCCGGCTCGAACCGGCCCTCGGCGATCAGGTTAGCGTAGCCCTGATGCATCGGGGAAAACCGGCCGATCATATCTGCGACGGCTTTCTTGCTGATGCCGTTCTTTTCGGCCAGAACCATCATTTCGGCGAGAGCCTCGACCGTCGAAGCAACCAGGAAGTTCCCGCAGAGCTTGACGACATTCGCGGCGCCGGAGTCTTCGCCGAAATCGAAGATGCCCTGGCCGATTTTTTCGAGGATGGGAAGAGCGCGCTTCTTCGCCGAGCGTGTTCCTGAGACGCAGACGAACAACTTGGCGGCAGCTGCAGCCTCGGGCCTGCCGAAGACCGGGGAAGCGACGTAATCGACTCCGAATTCCCGATGGTGGTTCGCGAGGCGGCGCGCTGTTGCAGGCGAGATCGTACTGAGTGACACGTGAATCCCGCCTCTGCCCAGACGTTCGACAAAGGATGGCTTCGCGAGACAGATCTCTTCAAGAGCGCGATCGTCCGCGAGCATCGTAAGAACGATTCCGCCGGGTTCAGCGGCATCGATGGGCTGTTTCAGAGGGAGGGCACCTTGCTCGACGAGCGGCGCCGCCTTCGATGCCGTGCGGTTATACACTCGCACCGCATAGCCGGCGCGCAAGAGATTCGTGGCAATGGGCGCACCCATGTTTCCGAGGCCGATGAAGCCAAGCGTTTCTGACATGAGAATCACCTCAGCGTTTTCGATTTGTGCCCTTCACTCATATCATATGGCTGCGTCGCGTCATCAGGCTGACTCATTAGCGCAGAAGCACGCCATGCGGCCACAATTGTAGCAGCCGTGGGACGAGATTCATCGGTTCGTCGTGAGTTCATCTTGGGGAGAAATCGATGGCCAAGAAGCGCTTCAAGGATCTGAGCGAGCGGGAAATTCTGGCGCTCGCCATTCAGCTCGAAGAAGAAGACAGTCGCGTATATGCCGACTTCGCGGAAGGTCTCGATGAAACGTATCCGGCGACCGCGAAAGTGTTTCGCGAGATGCAGGCCGAAGAGTCACGGCATCGGCAGAGTCTGATCGACACGTACAAGCAGCGGTTCGGCGATCACATCCCTCTGATTCGCCGGCAGGACGTGAAAGGCTTCATCGAGCGGAGGCCCGTATGGCTCGTTCGGCCTCTGGGCATCAACACAGTGCGCAAACAAGTGGAGGTGATGGAGCTCGAGACGTTGCGGTGTTACGAACGGGCGCTACAGCGGGTCTCGGATGCGTCTACGCGAAAGCTGTTGGGCGATTTGGCCGAGATCGAACGGCAGCACTATGACTTTGCGGAGAGTTTAGAGGCGAAGCACCTAGGTCCGGCGTCGATCGGGGATGAAGAAAAATCCAGGCGGCAGCTCTTCATGCTGCAAATCATTCAGCCGGGCCTGGCCGGACTCATGGATGGCTCCGTCTCGACACTCGCTCCGATCTTTGCGGCAGCCCTCGCGACGCATAAGACGTGGGATGCATTTCTGGTGGGCCTCGCGGCTTCACTCGGGGCGGGCATTTCCATGGCTTTCGCGGAAGGGCTGTCGGACGATGGATCGCTGACGGGCCGCGGGCGGCCGATCATTCGCGGTTCGGTGACAGGACTGATGACCGCCGCGGGCGGACTGGGGCACACGTTGCCGTTTCTTATCTCGAATTTTCATGTCGCGTTTCTGGCTGCGGTGTTGATTGTCGCGGTAGAACTCGCGGTGATCAGTTACATCCGGCATCGCTACATGGATACGCCGCTGCTGGCGTCAACAATGCAGGTAGTCGTAGGCGGCGTTGCCGTGTTCATTGTGGGGATCGTAATCGGGAGCTCGTGATTCGCCTTGCTCAGCGCCACATCTGGGAGGTTTGTACCTGGCGTTGACAGCCGAGGGGTTGACACCTAGAATCGCGGCGGCTCGGGGACACCCTTCCTCGCAGAAAACGTGAACTTGGCGTGTCGCGAGCCGGAGAACACCCATCGCAGCCGGCTCTTCCAAACCCAAAATCGGAATCGTGGATGACGACGCAGGCCTTCGTTCGAAGATTGCATCCGCGCTACGTTCCGACTTCGAGGTGCTTGAAGGCACGGATTACGAGGCAGCCTACAAACTTCTGCAGGAATCCGAACTCGACGTCTTGCTGTTAGGTCTTCCCGCGGCTTCGGGCGGCGTGAAAGAGTGCACGGAACTGCTTGGGCGGCTGGACGGCAGCGAGATCGACACGCTGGTGATTGTCCTCAGCTCGGATGACAAGAAGGCGAGCGCGTTGAAAGTAATCGACGCGGGATCGTACGACTACTTTATCAAGCCGATCGATACAGACGTTCTGCGACATCTGCTCGAGCGCGCCGTCGAGAAGCTGCACATTCAGCGCGAAAACCGCATCCTCCGTGAGGAAATCAGCCGAAAGCGCGCTCTGGGGGACTTGATCGGCGCGACGGATTCGATGCAGCACGTCTTCGATTCGATCCGAAGAGTGGCGAAAGCAAATACAAACGTCATCGTTCGCGGCGAAAGCGGCGTGGGGAAGGAGCTGGTTGCAAGGGCGCTTCACGATCAAAGCCCACGCCGCGGCCGGGCGTTCATCAGCGTCAATTGCGCCGCCCTGCCCGAGGGATTGATGGAGGCGGAGCTGTTCGGCTACGAAAAGGGCGCTTTTACGGGTGCGGTTGCCACGAAGGAAGGCCGCATCGAGTTGGCGCACAACGGCACGCTCTTTCTCGACGAGATTGCGACCCTTACCCCGGCGCTCCAGAGCAAGCTCCTTCGCGTCCTGGAGGAGCGGGCGCTGATGAGGCTCGGGGGCAAGAAACCCATCAAGGTTGATTTCCGGCTGATCAGCGCCACAAATGAGGACCTCGAGGAGATGGTGCAGCAGGACCGCTTTCGGGAAGATCTCTACTACCGCATACACGTCGTGCCAATCTTTGTTCCGGCGCTCCGCGAACGGGTGGAAGACATCCCCGTACTGGCGGAGTACTTCGTGAGCGTCTACTGCGCGGCAAACAGCCTACCGGTGAAGCTCATTGCGGATGATGCCATGCAGGTGCTGAAGCGCTATTCCTGGCCCGGGAACGTCCGGGAGCTCGAAAACGCCATCCAGCGCCTGGTAATCATGACGGACGGCGACTCGATAACCTTAAAGGACCTTCCCGCAGAGATGGTGGAAGCCGGCGGGCGAGACTCGCGGAGCCGGTTCCGGCTGCCGCCCAGCGGGATTGACTTGGACAAGGAGATTGGGGCATTCGAGAAGCGGTGGGTGCAGGAAGCGCTGCAGCAGGCTAAGCAAACCAAGTCCGAGGCGGCTCGGCTGCTCGGGGTGGACCGAAACCGTCTGAACTACCTCTGCCGGAAGTACAATCTGTAGGCCGCGACCCGTCCCGTTGCCCGAAAGAGTTGGAATATTAATACACCGGTGAAAAATTCAACGCCCAGACGGCGGCAAGTGGCCGCGATTCGGCTGAGGAAAATCGTATGTTGTTCAGCGCGAGTGTGTTAGCTTCTCGCCCTCAATCGGAGGACATTGGCATGTGATTTGCATGCCAGTGCGTAAGCAGTTCGGATCTCTGGAGGGAACAAGAAATGGCAAAGAAACTAAAGAAGGCCAAGAAACTCGCGAAGACGATGCCGCTATCGGGTGGTAAGGGCCCTGTCGGCTAGCTTGGATGCTTTGAAGCACAGGGGCTGCCATCGTTCGGCGGCAGCCCCAACGTGCTCGATCGGTGACCGAGAAGTGATTCAACCAGGAGAGGCACAAATGGCAAAGAAACTGAAGTCCGGCAAGAAGCTAGCCAAGACCACGACGATGAAGAAGGATCCCAGGTTCTAGGGTCGCAGGAGAGGCTACCGCAGGGTCTCGCGGCAGCCTTCTTGCTTTTAACGAGTCCGAGAAGGAGAAGGCAAATGGCGAAGAAGAAGTTAAAGAAAGCCAAGAAGGTAACGAAGGCCACGACTTTGAAGGTCTATCTTCCGGCGGTTCAGTAACTTCGAAATGGGCGCTGCCGTCGGCTTGGTGGCAGCGTCACTCTCGTTCCATGAATGGTCCAAGCAGCCGCACTGTGGCCCGAGCGGCACAGACGAAAATTTCGACGGCCTCTCCATTTAGGCTGCGCGTCCGCCGCTCTGGGATTCATCGCCTAGGCGTATTTGCCGTCCAGAACATCCCACCACGACGGAAAGTCATTGAATATACAGGAGAAAGAATCTCCCGGCGGGAAACTCGGCGGCGGTTCCTGGAAGGATCAAATGGCCGCAGCCGGCGCCTGAACTATCTGGCTTGCGTCGATTCGTATTGGGCGATCGACGGTGCAGTGGGCGGAAACGGGGCCGAATTGATCAATCACAGCTGCGACCCCAACCTGGCGCTTCGCGTAATCCGGAAGCGTCTGTGGCTGATCAGCCTTCGGCGGGTTCGCGCGGGCGAAGAGCTTTGCTACGACTACCACTTCGCGAAGAACGGCGAGCGCGTGCGGTGTCATTGCGGCTCGCGCAAGTGCCGCGGAACCATCAATAACTCCTGAATGCGAGATTTCGCGCAAAACGTTGAATAATTCAACGGTCCCCTTAGGAAAATTCAACGCGAAAGGGGCTGCGTCTGCCTGTTCGGCCTAGCCAGCAAGCCTAAGTCCTGTATATTGAGTGGTTGGTGGGCCTCGCCTGCCTGCTTTTCTTTGGCGACGCAATTGCACTCATGAAGGCTCGAGCCGAACGGGCTACTCTAAGAAAACGGGGAATAAAGGGACAATGAACAACCCAAAGCCAGTTAAGTCGGGAAAGAAGCTCGCAGCTGCGAAGAAGCTGGAGAAGAAGACCACTCTGAAGACGCAGGCCTTCCTGAGGCGACTAGTGTAGGTCAGCGTTGTTCTCTGAGTGCGCGCTGGTGGCTGCATTGGGCTGGGGAGAAGTTCTATGGCGAAAAAACCAAAGCCGGTAAAGCCGGGCAAGAAACTGATGACCGGCAAGAAGCTCGAAAAGAAGCAAGCGCTGACAGTTGTTAGCATGCTCCGCAGAGGGCCGTTGCGCTAGCCCCAAGCTCCTGAGCCGGCGTCTCCGCCGGACAGGGGATTGAAGTCAGCAGTACCCTAGGGCCGCCGTCCCAGGAACGGCGGCTCTCTCTTTCTGTGGTTCAACTCTCAGAATTCTCAGCTCTTACCAAACTTGGGAACGCACCCAGTGCCAGCTTTCCCGTCCTGCTCTCCACGCCAACGGAGCGTTTCCCGCGGATATCTTGGCGGTTCCAGTCATGCCCTCGCGCAGGGAGCCGTCTGCATTCGGAAACCGAACAACGACTGCAAAATAATTCGTCAGTTCCTGGCCCAGCCGCTCGAGTTTCTGGGGTTGGGCGACAGGTTGATCGGTGGCCGCCGCCGGGAGGATCTGTTCGATCTGGCCGGAGTAGGTCCGGAAAGGGAACGGCACGACTTTCATTCGGGTTTCGGAGCCGGCGCGAACCTTATTTAACTCCCAATCACGAACCAGCACGCGTGCCTTCATCGTGCTGCGATCGACGATACGGCAGAATTCGTCGCCGGCGTACAAGTACTCGCCGGCTTTTTGGTCGACCGCCGGAGTCGCGACGACACCGGCGCTCGGAGCGCGAATCTCAAGAGCGTTCGCGTTTCGCTGTGCAACCGCGAGTTCTTGTTCGAGACGTCTCCGCTCGCGAATCGCTGCGGCGGCATCTTTCATTTGGGGCCGCTCCTGCACACTGCGGAGATCACCATTAGCAAGCGCCAGCTGCCTTGCAAGGACGGCAGCCTGAGCAGAAATCTCAGGATTGTCGATCCGCGCGAGAAGCTGTCCAGCACTTACGCTGTCGCCTTCATGGACGAAGATCATTCCGATCATTCCCCCGACCTGGGCGCGCGCGTGCGCCTCGCGGCCCGGCTCGAGGATGAAATCGGTCGAGATCTTCGAAGGGAACGGAGGAACAAGCAGCAGTAGTGCGAAGCCCAATGCCCCAATTTGCTGCAGGCGCGTCATTTTCCACGCCATGTAAACCTCCTTCTTTCCGCGCAGCCACGCACGAATAGCGGGCACAGCTTTTCTGAGGCCCTTCCGGGCGAAAAAGTAAACCACTGCAACGGTGAGCGCATAGCCCCAAGTCCCGAATTTGCTGACGAAAATGTTCCTTACAAACAAGAGAACAAGCACAATCAGCGTGGTGCTGTACAGTATCGCCGCGATGCCAAAGATCGCGTAGATCCGGCGTTGGCGACGGCTTGCGGACGGCAAGTCGATGTCCTCCCGCAGGAAATACTTGCGCATACATGCCCGCAGGAATGTGAAGGAATCCTCGCGAAGGTTGTCGATGTCGAGAAACTGGGCGAGAGCGTAATAGCCGTCGGCCTTGATCAAGGGGTTGAGGTTGAAGAGGGTGCCTTGGATGCCGCTCAACAGCATGGTCTTGTAGGCGAGGTCGTTGACGATCGAACCTGGAACCGTGAAATGCCACGTCAACGCCGACAGGCTGCAGACTACGAGCTCCACCCAGATCCCCGCAAAAACCACCCACAGGCGGCGGGAACTGCGATCAAACAGCAGGATGTCCGTCGTGTCGGTGAAAAAAGCGGGTGTGAAGTAAATGAGGAGAAATCCCATTTGGTGGACATCGCCCCCGAAATGCTTACAGGTGAGACCGTGACCGAATTCATGAACTCCGCCGAGGCCGAGCATAATGAACCAAAAAGCCCAGATGTCGTATGCGGTCTTATTCTGAAAGCTGTACAAAGCCGTCGTGTCGGCTTGGATGCGCGTCCAATCTCCGGCGAGAAGATACATGCATATGATGAATAGTCCTAGGGAGAACACGACGAAGCCTCGCGTGAAGAGCCAGCCCAGGTAGGGATCGATCTTCGTCAGCACCTTATTGGGATCCCAGGCTCGGAAGCTTATATACAGGACACTCGACTGGTCGACACGGCTCTTGCGCTCGTCGCGAATGCGCTCGAGCACGGCAAGATTCTTTTCTCCCAGGGATCGCTCCCACATTGCCGGCTCGACGCCATCGAGAAAGTCGAGCACCTCGGATTCGGCGACCGGTTCGTCGGGGTGACGCGCGTTCATCTCTTCGGTGATATCCGAGGGCGTGCGAGTCCCGTCGCACAGCGTCAAGAGCTCATACTCGGATTCACCATAGCGGTTGTAGGAGTTGGTTTCGAAAACCTTGATAACGTAGCTTTTTTCGCCGGCAACCGTCTGCTCGCTGATGCGAATGTCTGAGCGCAGCTTGGGGCGGCGCAATCCCCGGGCGAGAACGCTGGAGACTTGCAGGCTGGTAGGACCAAAGCGCATCGCTAAAAGTCGCTACGGATTGGAATCAATGCCGCTCGTACCGGGCCAGTTGACCCGCACCGCCATGCCGGGGCGCAAATCGGAAAGTCGCGTTCCGGTGAGTTGCGCCACGACGTCGTAGCTATCACTCGCGGGATCGACCGTGGGGCTGACCTTCACGATGCGCGCGGTCAACGGACGATTTGAATTGCCGATTAGGAGAACCTCGACGGAAGCGCCGCGCTCCGGTCGCCGCGATGACGACTCCGGGATCTGGAACTGCACCTGAAGAGGAGAGAGCTGACTGACGCGGAAGCACTTATCTCCCTTGGCGACGGTTTCGCCTTCGCGGATGTAGCGCCGGACAACCACGCCGGAGAACGGAGCGCGGAGCCGAGTCTGATCAATCTGGATCTCGAGCTGGTGGATTTGCGCCTGGTCACTCTCGACGAGCGCTTCGTATCCGTGCAGATCGTATTCGGCGCCCTTGGCTTCGAATTCCGCAGCCTCGAGGTCGGCTTCGCTGGAAAGGCCGAACTGGCGGAGCTGTTGCTGCCGGCGGTAGGCCGCGTCTTTGGCTTTTCGCTCCGCTTCCTTGAATTTGACGTTGTTCTCCGAAACCTGGAGGTCATCACGGGCCTTCACGAGCTCCATCTGCAGGGTCCGATCATCGAGCTGGCCGAGGACGTCGCCCGCCTTGACTACGGCACCTTCGTCCTTTACCGCCGCGATCACAATTCCGTCGCGCTGCGTGGCAAGGTCCACCTGGTGTTCGACGGACAGAACGCTCAGGATGTCGCCGGGCTCGTTTGCTGGTTTTGCGGCGCTCGCTGGGGTTTGGGAGGGCATCGAGGCCGAGGCCGGAGCCGCTGCTGCGGTCGGCGAAGCGCCGTTACTCGAAGCTACGGTGGAGTTGTCGCAGCCGCTCGCCGCGATTGCGAGAACGGCTGCTAAGCACGCCGCACAGTTTCTATTCATAGAGAGCCTTCCTTCTCAAGGCAGCCATGACCACAGCTTTTGCCACAACCAGCGGAATGGAGCCCGCAGAATCACGTAGCCGACCGGATACCAACCGCTGCTGAGCCAGCCGCCTCCAGCCCGCACGCGCACGCGGCCCACCATCCCGTCGCGAGCCAGTGCCTCGGGATTGTCGAAGGTCGCCCGTACTAGAAAGTACTGATCGCCAGACTCGGCCTTCGTTTGGGCGCCGATTCGATCGACGACTCCGATAAACGTCGTGGCGGGAAAGGCATTCAGCTTGAGCGCCACACGGTTCCCAGAGCGAAGCAGCGGCAAGTCCGTTTCCGGAACGCTCATCTCCGCAGCCATCCGGTCTTCCTCGACGATTTCGCAGAAGGCTTCTCCGGGATGAACCATTGTACCGGTCTTTTCCTCGACCTTGGGTGTCACGACGACCCCCGCGATCGGCGCGTATAGCTGTGATTCGCTCAGCCGCTGCTGTTCGAGCGCAACCTCCGCCGCGTGAAGATCTGTTCGGATCTTTGCCTGCCCGGCGGCGGACGGATCGTTCCGGAACTCCGCCTCGGCGAGATCGCGGCGGGCTTGCGCCAGCGCCGCTTCCGCCTGTACAAGCTTCACACGATCCTCCCCGTCATCGAGCTTTGCCAGGACTTGCCCCGGCTGAACGAGATCGCCCTCATGAACAAACACCCGTTCGACTACCCCGCCGGGGATCGAGCTCACCATGCGGCGCTCCGCAGGAACCACGGTTGCCTCCGTGCCCACTCGCATGGGCCAGGGGACAAGAACGAGAGCGAGCGCAATTGCAGCAGCTCGCTCGCCATATTGCCGCCATCGTCCTTGCGGCAGGGCCGAGAGAAGTTTGGCCTTCCGTTGCGCCAAAGGTTGCAGCAGGTTCGCGAGGGGAACCTGCTGATAGAGTTGCGCGTTGCGAATCGCGACTGTCGTCTGGTTTGCGAGAATCGCAAGCGTTTCCTTGTTGGCAGGGTTAAGGAAATCGGCGTCACTGCTCAGCAAAGCCATCGCGCCGAGCCTACCCTGATCGTCACGCAGCGGCAGGGCGTAGAGTCCGTTGTAGCCGTGCCCTTCAAGGAAGGAGACAAACTGCGCCCGCACTTCCTCGGGATCGGCGTGCCAGCCGTCTTCATAGAGATCCGCCCAGACCGCCCCTTCCTGACCTGCCACCCATTCGAGCCGAGAGCGCAGATCGTCCATTTCACGCGATTTCGGGACTTCGGCCTCGCCCGAGACGGCGCCCAGGACGAAACGGCCACGGTCGAAAAAGCCGATCGCGCAGCGATCGAACGGCACGACGGAAGCCGCCTGGTGGACCACCGTAGTGAGCACGTGATCGAGGTCCAGGGTCGACGTAATCTCCTTGGAGATTTTCAGCAGCGCGTCAAGCGCGTGCACCTTGCGTTCGGATTCCAGCAAGTTCGCGTTATGCAGAGCAACAGCTGCCTGTTCGCTAATGCTCGAGAGAAAGAAGAGGTCGTCTTCGTCGAACGGAGTGCCGTCCGCCTTGTTGACCACCTCGACCACCCCCAGCACTTCATCGTCTTTTCGCAGAGGTGCCGCCATCCATGACAGAATCTCGAAGTCACCCGCTGCTTTCCGCCGTTCCTCAAGGTCCGGCTCTTCCGCCGGGGTCTCAATTAGTTTCGGAGTTGCCTGTTGCGTAATCTCTCCAAACAATCCCTCGGCCAGGGGCACGCGAGCGCCTCCCTCGACGCTAGGATCGTTGCCTGCCTGCTGCGCAAGGGATAGCTCTGAGTCGTCCTTATCCACGAGCCAGACGTTGCAGGCGCCGGCGGCGAGAATATCGCGGATTTTGGCTGCGACGACTGGAAGCAGTTCCCCCAATTCCAGGGTGGAGGTGAACGTGCGGCCGAGATCGTACAGTGCGGTAAGGCGCTCGAGCGTCGCAAGTTGCGATTGGCGCTCGGTTTCGATGGCCTCGAGATTCGTCAATGCCTGGCCGGCCACCCGGCCAGCCTCTTCGAGAAAGTGGGAATCCTCGACTGTGAATTCGCCAGCCCTCTTGTTGAGGGCTTCCACGACTCCTTCTGCACCATTCGCGCCGGGAATGGGAACATAGAGAGCCGATTTGATGCGGGAACGGCTCGCTTCATCCAGATGGGATAAGTCTTCCTCGGAGATTTCGCGCCCAGCCAGCCGCCGGGTCTCCGCTGAATCGAAAACTTCGGTAAGAAGGCCGTTTTCTACGGCTTCTTCAGCGGCGTTGAAACGTTCGCCGGGTTCGGTCCAGCGCATTCGGCAGACCAGCTTGGTTTCTTCTCCCTCTTGGCTGGCCGTCCAGATGAGGACCGCCCTCGCGCCGAGAGCGGCCCCTGCGCGAGCGGCGAAGGTCTTCAGAAGCGTGTCTTGGTCGCGGCAGGCAAGGGACACCGCCGCGAGTTCAAAGAGAGCAGACGATGTTTCCATGGGCTCTCCCAGGAGGGGACGCGCCCGCTCGGCCCGGGTGAACCCATCGAGACGCCGAGGGAGCGGAACCGGGCGCAGCGTAACAAATGGGGCGGTTGGACGTCAAGGAACGCGATGATTTTGGGGCCGGGCGTCCGGCGACGCGCCCCTTGATTGAGAATCGCAATTCGGTTAGCTTCTGCAGCACACGAACGAGGTTCAAGTGCAGATCAATATTCGCAAAGCCGGGCGGGCCACAATTCTGGACCTTAACGGGCCACTAAAGCTTGGGGAAGCTGAGGAGCTGTTCCGCGACCAGATTCAGGATCTTGTTAGTTCAGGTTCCACCTACGTAGCTGTGAATCTTTCGGGCGTGACCGATCTGGACAGCTCCGGCATTGGAGCGCTGGTGCGGTCGTTCAGCACGCTGAAACGAGCCGGCGGAAAGTGCACCTTTTTTGCGCCGACAAAACGCGTCGTGATGCTACTGAAGATGGTCCGCCTGGACAGCGTGCTCGATCTTGTCGAGGACGAAGCAAGCGCACTCGCGCGCATTTAGATTCGCGACCGTGCCGTGAGCAAGCTCCTGAATATAGGATGGGAATTGCACAATCGCCCGCGGATAAGCTATCGGCGATCGAGCGCGGGATGGCGCACGTCGCGGCCCGCGACAAAGTAGATGACGTCCTCTGCGATATTGGTCGCGTGGTCCCCGATTCGCTCGAGATTCTTTGCAACGAGGATGAGTTCGAACGCCGCGAAAACCACGGCCGAGTTCTCCATCATGTAGGTGAGTAACTCGCGGAAGAGTTGATCGCGCAGACGATCCACCTGGTCGTCCCGCTGCAGCACACTTTGAGCCAGCTCCTGATCGCCGCGAACCAGAGCGTTCAGGCTGTCGCGTACCATGCCCTCGGCGAGCTCACTCATGCGCGGGAGGTCGACATAAGGCTTCACCTGCGGATGACGCATCACGCGCATGGCTGACTGCGCAATGTTTACAGCCTGGTCGCCGATCCGTTCGAGATCTCCATTGATGCGGGAAACCGCGAGCAACAAGCGCAGGTCCGCGGCCATCGGCGCCTGCAACGCCAGCAGGCGTTGAACCCGCTCGTCGATTTCGATTTGCATCTCATTGATCGCATCTTCCTCGTTCAACACGGCTTCCGCCAGATGCTCGTCGGCATCCAGCACGGCGTGCACGGCCTGATGGACAGCGCGCTCCGCCAGGCTTCCCATCCAGAGAAGACGCTGCTTCAGTTCTTCGAGGTCGTGTTCCCAGTGGCGTTCCATGTTCGCTCGGTTCCTTCAGCCCTCATCCGAACCGGCCCGTAATGTAGGCCTCTGTTCGCGGGTCGGAAGGCGTCGTGAACAATTTCGAAGTCTCATTGTGCTCGATGAGCTTTCCGTCCAGCATGAAAGCGGTGTAGTCGCTTGCGCGGGCAGCTTGCTGCATATTATGCGTGACGATGGCCATCGTACAACTGTCTTTGAGCTGGAACATCAATTCTTCGATTTTTGCGGTCGTGACCGGGTCTAGAGCCGAGCACGGTTCGTCGAGCAGCAGCACTTCCGGATCGACCGCCAACGCGCGGGCGATGCAAAGCCGCTGCTGCTGCCCGCCCGAAAGGGCGAACGCTGATTTGTGGAGATAGTCCTTCACTTCGTCCCACAACGCCGCCCGGCGAAGGCTATGCTCGACGAGCTCACTCAAGCGGCCCTGGTATCCGTTGATCCGGAGCCCGTAAGCCACGTTGTCAAAGATCGATTTCGGGAAGGGGTTCGGCCGCTGAAAGACCATTCCTACTCGGCGCCGCAGCTTCACCACGTCCATGTTCAAGATGTCCTGGCCGTCGAGGAGGATACTGCCGGTGAAACGGGCATGCCGGATCGTGTCGTTCATCCGGTTGAGAGTTCGGAGGAAAGTTGATTTGCCGCAACCGGAAGGGCCGATTAGCGCGGTGACCTTGTTGGCCGGAATCTTTAGGTTGAGGTCAAACACCGCTTGCTTCGGGCCATAGAAGAAATTGAGGCTGGAGATTTCAAAGCGCACCGGCGCCTCCTTACCCGAGGCAGTGGATGCAGGTTCTGTTGCTCGTATTTGAGGCGCGAGTTTGGCTGCCACAGCGCTGTGTCCTTGTGAAGCAGAAATTGTTTCAAACACCGCGGGCGGCCCTTCCGCGGCTCAGAGCCAGCCGCGTACCAACGTTGGCAAGCAACACTAGCCCAAGCAAAACCAATCCGGCCGCCCATGCTTGCCGGTGCCAATCCTCGTACGCAGAGAGGGCATACTCAAAGATCATCACCGGGAGCGATGCAATGGGCTGCTTCCAACCCGGGCTCCAGAATTGGTTCCCGAAAGCCGTGAAAAGCAGCGGAGCCGTCTCGCCCGCAACGCGCGCCAAAGCGAGCAGCATGCCCGTAATAATGCCGCCCTTGGCGGCAGGCAATACGACCGTGGCGATCGTCCGCCATTTGCTGGCACCAAGGGCCATTGCACCTTCGCGGAGGCTGCCTGGTACGGAACGCAGGAACTCTTCAGTACTGCGAACGGTGATAGGAATCACCATGATACCCAATGCGACACCGCCGGCTAATGTAGAAAAACCCTTCATGGGAGCAACAATCAGGGCCCACACAAAAACACCCATAATGATTGAAGGGACGCCGTTAAGAAGGTCAGTGGTGTAGCGGACAATGAAGGAGAACGTCCTGCCTCCGAATTCCGCGAGATACGCACCCGCGATCAATCCAGCCGGCAAGCCGAAGAGGGCCGCCAAAAACAGGAGTTTCAAGCTGCCGACGATGGCATTGGCCATGCCGCCCCGGGCCTCGCCCACCGGTGCGGGAAGCTTCGTGAAGAAATCCCAGTTAAGCGAACTGGCTCCTTTGTAGATGAGGCACCCGAGAATGAGGAAGAGTATCGAAACAACAAAGAAAGCGGCGACACCGGTGAGAGAAAGCATGAAGGCATTCAGGGATTTTCGCCAGATTAAGCGGACGCGGCTCATGAAGCGTGGCCTCCTCCGCGTTCGGCGGCGAGGATGAGCAAGCGAGCCAGGCCGTTGAGGATGAAGGTGATCAGAAAGAGGACGAGGCCCAGTTCAATCAGTGAACTCCTGTAGATCGTTCCGAACGCCTCGTTGAATTCATTGGCGAGCACGGCGGCAATGGTGTAGCCCGGCGCAAAGAGCGATGCGGCGACCCTGGGACTGTTGCCGATCACCATAGTGACCGCCATCGTTTCGCCCACCGCGCGAGCCAGCGCCAGAAAAACCGAACCCATGATTCCCGTACGCGCCCACGGAACCACGACCTTCCATGTGGATTCCCAGCGAGTCGCTCCCAAAGCGAGGGCCGCTTCTCTTTGGTCCCGGGGCACGGTGAGAAGCACCTCCCGCGAAACCGAAATAATGAACGGCACTACCATGATCGCGAGAACGATGCCTGCTGTCAGAAAGCCGACGCCGAAATTCGGGCCGGAAAAAATGGGAAGAAAGCCAAACGCACGCTGAATCGCCGGGCCGATCACCGTCCGCATCAGGGGTACGACAAGGAAGATTCCCAAAAGGCCGTAAATCACGCTGGGAACAGCCGCGAGCAGGTCGATCAGGAAAGCTGTCGTGTCGCTCAATTTCCGCGGGGCAAGTTCGGCCAGAAAAACCGCGGCCGCCAGACCAAGCGGCAAGGCAATGATCAACGCAATGGCGGACGTCAGAATCGTGCCGTAAATGAAAGGAAGTGCACCGAAGTGCTCGAAAACAGGGTCCCACGTGCGAGTGATCCAGAACTTCCAGCCGAACTCGGTCCTCGAAGGGGCGGAGGTGATCCAGAGCTGATACACGAGAAGCGAGGTGATGACGATTATCGACGCGGCAAAAATGAGAGTGACAAGATGAGCGACCTCGTCACCAGTGGCAAGCCGGCGCAGCAGAGAGCGCGCCGCCCAAGGCGACGGCGCGCGCTCGACCGCACTGGCGTCAGAGCCCATCTGTCACTGAATCTCAGAGAGATGTGTCATTTCGATGGCGACCACGGCTTTGGGCAAACGGCCATAATTCAGCGCCTCAACCATACCCTGTCCGTCTGTCAGCATCCAGTGGAGAAAGTTCTTGATTGCATCCCGCTTGGCAGCATCCGAAATCTTCTCCGGAATCAAGAGGTACGTGAAGCTGCAGATCGGGTAGGTTGTGGCTCCCGGTGCATTCGTGATGGAGATGCGGATGTCGCTCTTCATTTTCTCGGCGGCCCCTGAAGCTGCTTCACTGACGGATGCAAGGCTCGCCTTGATGAACTTGCCTGCGGAGTTTTGCACGAGGCCATAACCCATCTTGTTTTGAATTGCGTAGATGAGTTCGACGTATCCAATCGAGTTGGGTGTTTGTTGGACCAAGCCGGACACGCCCTCGTTGCCCTTGCCGCCGAGTCCCACAGGCCAATTGACGGAGGTATTGCTTCCGACCTTATCTTTCCAGTCCTGGCTCACCTTGGAGAGATAATCCGTCCAAACGAAGGTCGTGCCGCTTCCGTCGGAGCGATGGATCACGACGATGTCGTTCGCGGGAAGCTGCACTCCTGGATTGCTGCCCGCGATCTCGGCATCGTTCCACTTCGTGACTTTGCCGAGAAAAATGTCGGCGAGTGCCTGCGGCGTGAACTTAAGCTCAGCACTGACACCTGGAATGTTGTACGTCGGCACGACCGCGCCCAGGACTGTAGGGAATTGAATGATCTTGAAGCTGAACTGGCCTAGAAGTTGATCGTTCAACGGCATGTCGGACGCGCCGAAATCGACGGTGCCAGCTTTAAGCTGCTGGATCCCGCCGCCCGAACCGATGGATTGGTAGTTGATCTGAGCGTCGGGATGGTTGTCGTGATAAACGCTAAACCACTTGGAGTAGATCGGGTACGGGAACGTCGCGCCCGCAGCATTCAGGAGAACGGTTGAGTCCGCGCCCAAGGATACCGCGAGCCCGAGCAGTAAACACACCATCAGTATCGTCTTTTTCATGGTCGTTCAATCTCCCAAGCCAATCCTTCTTCCAGATTGTTACAGCCGTGTTACATCAGAGAGAATTCGACGTGAAATCGTGCGAACTCTAAAGCGATGCGAGGAGGCGCAGTTTCTGGGTGTGGTAGGTGGTGTGCCGCGCCTCCCGGGTAGGTGCAACGTCGACGCAGCTCAACTCCGTCCGGAATCCTGCGACCGGACAGTAGCTCGATCTGCGCTCGGCCTGCTGCTGTGCAATCACGGTTGGTGGAGCGTAGGTATCCTGTTTGAACCGTGGATGACAGTTCGTTGAAAATTCCGCGACCTAGGTGCTGCTTCCCGCCGCCCGCGCGCTTTGTTCCTCTGCCTCGACGCGCTTGGCGCGGCCATGGCGCACTTCCAGTCCGCGCACCCAGAACAACACATCCTCCGCGATATTCGTGGCGTGGTCGGCAATACGCTCAAGGTGGCGCGAGGCCAGCACGAAGTGCAGGTTCGGCGCGGCGAGAGTCGGATCGTTCGTCATCCCGGCCAGCAATCCCTCAAACACACGGTCGCGGTATCGGTCCACAATGTCGTCGCTTTCAAGGACCTGCGTTGCGAGTTCCACATTCTGATAGATCAGCGCGCCCAGGCATTTCGATACCATGGCCCGGACGGCGGTGGTCATGGGCTCAAGCTCCGGCGGCGTCTCCACTTCCCCCATGCCGACGAGAGAAATCGCACGTTCGCTCAGGTTGACCGCTAGATCGCCCATACGTTCCAGGTCATTGTTGATTTTCAACGTCGCCACAATCAGGCGGACATCCGAGTCCTGCAAGTCGCTCTGACGCAGCATACGAACGGCGTGCTCATCGATCACGATCTCCATTTCGTTGATTCGGGGTTCCGTGAGGAAAACTTCGCTCGCCAGCCGCTCGTTCCTTTCAAGCAGAGCCCAAAGCGCGCGGTTGATCGACGATTCCACCGTGCGTGCTTGCGAGACAAGGTAATTCACCAAGACATTTTGCAGAACCACTTCCGAGTTGGTCTTCGTGAGTCCCAATTGAGTGTCCTCTGGGCGCTTTGAATCCTGCAACCCCCTCTTCCGCACCACAGTTACTATCGATTCCTCAGTTTGCAACAGGATGAACCATGAATGAACGTTTCGAGACACGCCTTGCGAGGGGATAAATCAAACGGCGAGCGGAATCGAAAACGAGAAGCTGGAGCCTTGGCCGACTTCACTTTCCACCCAAATCCGGCCGCCATGCGCCTCCACGATGTGCTTCGCAATCGACAGGCCAAGACCCGTCCCGCCCGCTTCGCGGGACCTGGCAGCGTCAACTCGATAGAAGCGCTCAAAAATTCGCTCCTGGTCCACGAGAGGAATTCCAATTCCCGTATCGGTCAGGGTAACCACGGCCTCCCGCTTGCCCACGGATGCGGTGACGCGGATCCTCCCCCCACTGGATGTGTACTGAACGGCATTGTCGAGCAGGTTTTGCAGAACTTCGTGTAGGAGGCTTGCATCGCCTTGAACGAGGGGGAAAGCCGGCGGAACCTCAATTTCGAGAGCAATTTGCTTTCGAGTGGCTTTCAGCAGGCTTATCTCGGCGCACCCTTCAATCAGGTCGATGAGACTCACAGGAAAGAACTGCACCTCCAGCTTGCCGGCTTCGATGCGCGCGAGCTTCAATAGGTCGTCGGTCAATCGCGCCAACCGTGCGGCATGGTCTCGAATGATCTCCAAGAAACGACGGTTGTTCTTGGGATCGTCGAGGGCGCCCGCCAGCAGCGTCTCGGCGAACCCTTGAATCGCGGTGAGCGGCGTCTTGAATTCGTGAGACACGTTCGCAACGAAATCCTGCCGGACGCGTTCGAGCCTGCGGAGCTCAGTCACATCGTGGAGCACGACAACGGCGCCCGACGGTTTGCCTTCGGCCGATGAACCGCCCGACGCATTTCCCGGCGGTACGCCCGAGTCCAGAGGTTTCACAGGCGCGGCTGTGACCGAAAAGCTCCGCTGTTGAACGAAGCCCATCGCGATGTCGCTCCGCAACCCTTCATCACCTTGCAAGGCCCTGCGGATAAGTCCTAAGAGTTCGGAATTCCGGATGACCTCAATGACAGGCCGGCCTTCACTCTTGGTGCCATCGAGGTTCAAAGTATCGATGAACGCTCGATTGCAAAACACGAGCCGTTCGTGTGCATCGATTACGGCGACGCCCTCGACCATGCTGCGCAGAATTGTGCTCGAACGATTCCGCTCGCGGCTCAGCGACTGGATTGTAGCGTCAAGCCGAGCCGCAGTTTCATTCAGTGCATCGGCCAAGTCGGCCAGTTCGTCAGGTGGCCCGTGAAAGCGCAAGGGGCGGAAGTCTCCGTGTGCGATGCGGTGCGAGAAGTCCTTCAACTGTTCGACCCGCAGGGCGAGCATCCTGGAAAACAAGAAGGATGCCGCCAGACCTGCGATGAGAATTGCCGCCGACGCGAGCAGCAATTTCTCCCTAAGCTCCGATATCACGAAGTCAATTTCGGCAAGTGGCAGGGCCATCCGAATCACAAGAGGTGGCCCAGCGCTCGGCTGATAGCGCACCGCGCGGTAAACAAACTGGCGCTGAGTTGCAGCGGCGTTGCGAACGGAGCTTCCCTCGCCGCCGGCGAAAGCCTGTTGAACTTCTTGAGAAGCCAACAGGTTCTGCGCTGTCTCAAGGGCTGGGGCCGAGTCCGCTAGAACGCTTCCGCTGTGGTCGATCAGGGTGATCCGCGCCCCGCTCTTCGCCATCCACGCAATCCAAGTTCGCACCTCCGCCGAATTATCGAGATTCGGAGGATTCGCGGCCGCCACACTCAACAGAGAAGCAAGTTTGTCATCCACTGACCGGACGTAATTGCGCTGCAGGACTCGAGCGGAATAGAGATCAACGGCAAATAAAACGCCCAACAGGAGGGCGAGATAGGTGAGGCCCAGTTTCCAGAAGAGCTTAGCTCGCACGAGTTTCGAACAGGTACCCAGCGCCGCGGATCGTCTTCATGTAAGCCGGGTGTTGCGGGTCGGCTTCGATCTTTTCGCGCAACCGCCGGACGTAAACGTCCACGCTGCGCGGCGTGACGAATCGTTCGGTTCCCCAGACGGCGTCAAGCAGTTGGTCGCGCGTAAACACGCGGTTTGGCCTGGCCGCAAGAAAATATAACAAACGGAACTCGAGAGTGCTCATCGGCACCGCTTTTCCTCCGCGCGTGACGCGATAGGCCGCGGGATCAATGCGAAGCACGCCGACCTCGAGGAGCTTTTCCGAGGGTGCGCCCGGCTCGGATCGGCGTAACAGAGCCTTCACGCGTGCAACAAGTTCTCGGGGACTGAATGGCTTCGTGACGTAATCATCGGCTCCGAGCTCGAGACCCACCACGCGGTCGGCTTCTTCGCCTTTTGCTGTGAGGATTAGAATCGGCAAGCGATTCAGGCTGACGTCCTTGCGGACTTCTTTGCAGATCTCGAGGCCCGAAAGTTTGGGCAGCATGAGGTCCAGTATCAACAAATCAGGCGGCGCCTTGCGAATCTGTGCCAGGCCGGTCGTCCCGTCGCTCGTACTGACGAGTTGATATCCGTCCTTTTCCAGGTTGTATCGCACCAGCTCGACAATGTCCTTGTCGTCTTCGATTACCAGAATGCGCTTCATCGATTCTCTCGGGAGCTTGTCGCCCACACCATACGGGAAACCACGCCTCGGAAGCAAGACGGTGATTTAGGCGTTTCAATCTTGTAATGCAGCGTTCACGTGCGTTTCACACTGGTGCGGTCCTGCCCCCGTGGAACAACTTTGGGAATTGTCGCTGGGTCTCTCCTGCTTTCTGTAAGTCGTAGGTTATTGAAACCGCAGCTAGTTAGCGCCCAGCACCCGAGTTTTCTTTGGTCCCCATTCTGCTTCGCATGGTACCGCTAGGTCCCGGGCCGTAGCCATCAATTGGGCGTCGCCTAAGACTGGGCATGGGGAGCCCTCAATGGAAGTGTTACCAGCCATGCTGGAGATGGGGAACCGCAGCCAGGAATCGCGCTCCTTCGAGTCTTCGATACGCCGAAAGATTATCGGCCTGGCGGCGTGTCTCGCGGTGTCAGCCGCGGTTTCCTTTCCTGCATTTCCTCAGGAAAAAACAGCCGATCTCGCAAGCCAGAGTCTCGACGACCTCATGAATATCGAGGTGACCTCCGTCTCGAAGAAGGAGCAAAAGCTTTCGCAGATTGCTTCGGCGGTTTTTGTCATCAGCTCCGAAGATATTCGGCGTTCGGGCGCCACGAATATACCGGACCTGCTGCGAATGGTGCCCGGCGTGGACGTTGCACAGATCGACGCCAATACGTGGGCCGTCACCGTGCGCGGACTCAACGGACGTTTCAGCAATGAATTACTGGTCTTGCTGGATGGCCGGAGCGTTTACACGCCGACTTTCGGAGGAGTGTTCTGGGACGTGTTGGATTTGCCCTTGGAGGACATTGAGCGAATCGAAGTGATTCGTGGGCCCGGCGCCTCTGTGTGGGCAACAAACGCCGTAAATGGCGTGATCAACATCATTACCAGGAAAGCGTCGGAAACTCCGGGTGCGATGGTAGTTGCAGCAGCCGGAACGGTCGATCAGGGCTTTGGAACGCTGCAATACGGGGGAAAGGGAAAGGTCGGCAAGGACACATCCTTCCGGGCCTTCGCGAAATACCTGAATCAGGATCATTTCCCCAATTCCAGCGGACAGGACGGTGGTGACGGGTGGGGTTTGTCTCGAATCGGATTCCGTTCGGACACGAGCCTGTCACCGAAAGACATGCTCACCTTTGAGGGGGATTTGTACCGAGGCCGCGAAGGCAATCCTGGTTTTGCCATCTCTTCCATCACTTCGGCTCCGGTAGCCGTGGATAGAGAGACGAACTTGGGCGGCGGCTTTATTCAAACAGTTTGGAACCACACGTACTCGAGTGGTTCAGGTACGAATCTACAGTTGGCGTATGACGAGTACGAGCGCAACGACGTTCTTGGGGAAACCCGAGGAACACTTGATGTCGCGTTCCAGCACCACTTCGCCCTGAGCGGCCGCCAAAACCTCATTTGGGGAATCGAGTACCGCTACTCGCAGTCCCGAACGGTCGGCAGCATTGCTCTGTCTCTTAGTCCCCCAAATCTCAACACGCACCTTTTCAGTGCTTTCGTCCAGGATGAAATCGCCATCGTTCCCGCTCGTCTTTTTGTAACGGTTGGAACCAAGCTGGAGCACAACCATTACACTGGCTTCGACACGCAGCCGAGCGTCCGCGTGGCGTGGACTCCCAACGCGCAACGGACGCTGTGGGGGGCAGTATCGGAAGCTGACCGCAATCCCGCGGCCACCGACGATTCCATTCAGGCCAACTTCGGCGGGTTCACCGGACCGAATGGATCGGTGGCTATCCGCCTGCTCGGCAACCCGAGCCTTTCCAATGAAAGGACCGTCTCATACGAAGCGGGTTACCGCATGTCCCTCGCGGAACAGCTCTCCTTGGATCTGGCGGCATACTACAGCGGCTGCTATAACCAGCTAACCACCGAACCCGGAACGCCGTTCTTCGAGTCAACGCCCCCCCCGCCCCATCTGGTCATGCCCCTCACCTACGAGAATCTCATGCACGGGGAATCGCACGGTCTTGAGGTTGCCCTGAACTGGAAGGTTGCCAGCCGGTGGACGCTTAGTCCCGGTTATGAGTTCGAGCGGATTCATATGCATTTGGGGCCAGGCAGCCAGGACACCACGTCCGTTTCCGAGGCCGAGGGAAGTAGTCCGCTGCATTCAGCCCAAGTTCGTTCGCATCTCTCGTTGACGCATGCCCTGTCGTGGGACGCGTCCGCCTACTTCGTGGATCGTCTAACCGATCCGGTCATCCCGTCCTACACACGCCTCGACACCGGGCTCACGTGGCAATGGAACGCGAAATCGTCGCTGAGCCTTGTGGGCCAGAACCTTCTGAAGGATCGTCACGAAGAATTCGTCGACTCGACTGCAAGTGCGGTGACCACCCTGATCAAGCGCAGCGCCTATGTGGAGTGGACTTGGCGGTTCTGATCGCGAAGCAAGAGATCGTGAATCCATCTCAACATATGCGACCCGAAGAGCGAACCCGATTCACCGGCAAGGCCTCGATGAAGCCGCTGACTCTGGCAGCAAGCGTGGTATTAACCATCGCGCTTTACGCACCGCTCGCTCGTCCTCAAGCCGATTCGCCGGGGGAATATCAGCTCAAGGCAGCATTCCTCTTCAACTTCGCAAAATTCGTCGAGTGGCCGCACAACACTTTTCCCAGTCCCACGTCTCCATTTGAAATTTGCATTTTGGGCGATGACCCGTTTGGCCCGGCCATCGACGACGTCTTGCGCGGGAAAGCTATCGGGGAGCATCCCGTGGTCGTCACGCGCTGCAAGGATCTAGCGGAAACGCACCACTGCCAGATTCTCTTCGTCAGCTCGTCGGAACGGAAGCGTCTGCCCGAGATCTTTGGGGCCTTGAAGGGAAGCAATGCACTGGTCATCGGGGAAACGGATGGCTTCGCGGCCTCCGGAGGAACCATCCAGTTCACCCTCGAAGATGCGCACGTGCGCTTCATGATCAATACGGACGCGGCCGAGCGGGCCGGACTGCAAATCAGTTCGAAGCTCCTGGTCCTCGCGAAGATCGTTCGCGAAGTCCCGGGCAATGGAAAAGGCTGACGATGCGCTCGTCTAACGACCTTTCCATCCGGCAAAAGCTCACGCGCATCGTGCTCCTCACGTGCGGAGCGGCCATCTCCCTTGCATGCACGATTTTCGCTGTCTACGACGTGTTTTCGTTCCGCTCCTCGTTTGAGAATGAGCTGGCCACCGTGGCGGAGATCACGGGCTCGAATACGACCGCAGCTCTCGAATTCGGGGATGCGCAGTCCGCCCGCGAAACTCTGGCGTCCCTTAGCGCTCAGAAGCACATCGTCGAGGCTTGTATCTACACGCGCGAAGGCTCCGTGTTCGCTTACTATCAACGCGCGGGTTCGGGTTCGCCTGCTTCGTTTCCCAAGCCTCGCGCGAAGGCCTCCGAGATTCACGCCGGCTATCTTGTTCTTTTCCGGCAGATTCGTCTCAATGACGAATCGGTCGGGACGATTTATTTGAAGGCGGATCTCGGCGGATTGTACGACCGCGTCGAACGCTTCGGCGAAATCCTGCTCGTTGTGATCCTGCTCTCGTTCGCGACTGCCTACCTGCTGTCGTCGAACCTCCAGCGCTCGATCTCCGAACCGATTCTGGACCTTGCGCGCACGGCGTTTGCGGTTTCCGTCCAGAAGGATTACTCGATCCGCGCAACCAAGAAAAGCAAGGACGAGATCGGCTTCTTGTTTGACCGGTTCAACGAAATGCTGAACCGCATCCAGGAGCACGAAGCCGCTGTGCAGCGCGCTCACTCGGAACTCGAATTGCGTGTTGACGAGCGCACCCGCGAGTTGAAGAAGGAGGTTGCGGAGCGCACCCGTGCCGAGGAGGCGCTGCGAGTCAGCGAAGAGCGATTCCGCCTGGCAATCGAAGAGGGTCCGATCGGCATCGGTCTGATCGAGGCGGACTTTGGGTTCATCAAGGTCAACCGCGCGCTCTGTGAAATGCTCGGATATTCGGAAGGCGAGCTATCCCGCCTCAAATTTCTTGCGATTGTGCATCCGGACGAGGTTCCAACGATCGTCGAACGCGCCGAACGCCACTTTCGCGCAAACGTCCCGACCGACAAGCTGGAAGCACGATTCCTCGCAAAGAGCGGCGAGATCCTTTGGATTGGCTTGAGCGTGAGCCCGGTCCGCGACGCTCAGGGCCAACTGCTCTATGGCCTCGCGATCATGGAGAACATTACCGAACGTAAGCTCGCCGCCGAAGCTCTGTTGCGAGCCAAGGATGCGGCCGAGGCAGCCAGCCGCGCCAAGAGCGAATTCCTCGCCAATATGAGCCACGAAATTCGCACGCCGATGAACGGAATTCTCGGAATGACCGAACTCGCGCTCGACACCGAACTCAGGCCGGAACAGCGCGAGTACCTGACTATGGTGAAGACCTCCGCCGATTCCCTGCTGAGTGTCCTGAACGACATTCTCGATTTCTCAAAAATCGAAGCGGGGAAGCTCGATCTTGAGCCGGCTCTCTTCCTCCTGAACCAAAGCCTTGGCGAAACCATGAAGACACTGGGCTTCCGCGCCCATCAGAAGGGATTGGAATTGACGTGGCGCGTAGCGGCCGACGTTCCGGACGCGCTCGTAGGCGATGTCGGACGGCTCCGACAAGTGGTCGTGAATCTGGTCGGAAACGCACTCAAGTTTACGGAAAAGGGAGAGGTGGCGGTCGATGTTCAAACGGACAAGCGGGAGCCAGAGCAGGTTGTGCTGCACTTTCGCGTTCGCGACACCGGCATCGGTATCGCTAAAGAAAAACGGCGGCTGATTTTTGAGCCATTCACCCAGGCCGATGCTTCGACCACACGCAAATACGGGGGAACGGGCCTGGGCCTTGGGATAACGGCGCGCTTGGTCCAGATGATGGGCGGGGAGATTTGGGTCGAGAGCGGGCTCGCAAGCGGCAGCACGTTTCATTTCACAGTCAGGTTTGGCGTGTCCGACCGCGCGGTCGAGGAACCCGAGTCTCCGGATCGCTCAGCGCTTCGTGCCAAGCGCGTCCTGATCGTCGATGACAACGAGACGAATCGGGTCGTCTTGCTCGAAATCCTGGCGAACTGGGGCATGCGTCCCCAGACTGCATCCGGAGCGGAACCAGCGCTCGCAGCGCTCGAAGCGGCCCATGAGGAAGGCCGTCCGTTCGCCCTCGTCATCACGGACGTGCAGATGCCGGACCGCGACGGATTCGCGCTTATCGAGAACATGCGGCGAAGGCCGCATGTTAAGGAAACGCCCGTCATCGTTCTCAGTTCGACCGGAGATTCCGATCGGGCGCGGTCGCGGGCTCTCGGGGTTTCTGCGTATCTCACCAAACCTGTCCAGCCCTCCGAGCTGTTCAACGAAGTTTTCAAGGTACTCTCTCAACCTGAATCGCTGCTCGCTGATTCTGTCGATCAACCACCGCCTCGCCCGGAACGGACCGCACGAACGGGCTTGCGAGTGCTCCTCGCAGAAGACAACCGCGTAAATCGCCTCCTCGTGCAGCGCCTCCTGGAACGCCACGGCTATTCCCTTCTGACTGCTGAGAATGGCCTGGAAGCGCTCGCGTGCCTGGAACGCGACGGCAACGTAGACGCGATCTTGATGGACATCCAGATGCCCGAGATGGACGGCCTCGGCGCGATTCGCGCGATTCGGGCGAACGAGCAGAAAACCGGCGGTCGCATTCCGATCATCGCGTTGACCGCTCATGCCATGAAGGGAGACCGCGAGAAGTGCCTCGAAGCTGGCGCTGACGATTACCTTACGAAGCCAATCCATGTTCCAGCTTTGCTCGCGGCGTTGGAAAGGAGCAGAGGAATGAAACCGGACGGATCTCCTTCTCACGAATCGCAAGCGAAAGCCAATCCGACGGACGTCATGGACGTGGCGGCGGCTCTCGAACGACTGGACGGCGATCGAGAGTTGCTCGAGGAAGTCGCGCACCTCTTTGCCGAGGAATGGCCGAAGAGTGTGGCCGAGATCGAGTCCGCGCTTGCGGCAGGCGACCTCCCCCTGTTGCAACGCCTCGCGCACAGCCTGAAGGGTGCTTCGGCAAATGTGGGTGCAAAACGAGTTTCGAGCGCGGCCTTGGAGTTGGAGACCCTCTCGCGCGCCGGGAAGTTGGAGAAGCTGCAGGTGCAGTGGGAGATCGTCAAGCGCGAGGCATCCCGGCTGTTCGCCGAGTTTGAGACGCTTCGCAAGGTAACACGATAGAGAGGTTTTGCCGGAACGGTGTATGGGTCGAAACAAGAAAGAGACGCCAAAGACCAAGATACTGATCGCGGATGACAGTCTTTTGTCTCGCCGCATCCTGGAGGCGTTTCTCGTCAAGCGAGACTACGAAGTCGTCAGCGCGAACAACGGCGAAGAAGCGTTTCGCTTGCTCTCGCGCGACGATGCTCCTCGCCTGGCCATTCTCGATTGGATGATGCCTGGCATGGAAGGAACCCAAGTCTGTCTGAAACTGCGCGAGCAATCGGCGGATCGGCCTTATGTCTACGTACTTCTTCTCACCGCTCGCACCGAAAGGGAAGATCTGCTCAAAGGCCTTGAAGCCGGCGCGGACGATTACGTCACCAAGCCGTTCGATCCTGCGGAATTGCACGCCCGCCTCCGCGTGGGCCGCCGAATCCTGGATCTGCAGGACAAGCTGATCGCCGCGGGCGACGAACTGCGCTTCCGCGCTTCGCATGACGCCCTCACCGGCGTTGCCAATCGGGCCGTGATTCTCGAAACCCTGCGGCGCGAACAATCCCGCCAGGAACGCGAAGGAGGCTCGTTCGGGGTCATTCTGCTGGACATCGATCACTTCAAGAACGTCAACGACACCTATGGCCACCTCTGCGGCGACGCGGTCTTGAAGGCGGTCACCAGGATCATGGAAGGATCCCTGCGTCCCTACGACGTTGTGGGAAGGTACGGCGGCGAGGAATTCCTGCTCGTCGTGCCCAGGTCCGACGCCCAGGCGGCTCTGGGAGTTGCGGAAAGGATTCGCAAGGCCATCGACTCCAAGCCTATCGACACCGACGCGGGTAAAATCCGTGTCACGGTCAGCCTCGGTGTTGCCGCAAGCACCGACGCCTCGCGATTCGAATCCCAGGCGCTGCTTCAACTCGCGGACGACGCGCTGTACCGCGCAAAACAAAACGGGCGCGACCGCTCAGAGCTTGCCTTCGCTACCCCGTCCGCTGAGGCCGCTCCGTTGACGCCAAGTCCACGCTAGAGACTGGACACCGGCCCCTCCGCGCCTCCATACGGCGGCGTATTGTGCATATGGCCGCTCGTCTTTTATCCTTTCAGGCACATTCGGTCACTGGCGGAATTTGGTGTACCGTGGTAAGTGTATACTTCGGACTTGTAATGGTTCCGGGATCGGCCTGAGAGGATCCTGTCGATGAATCCAACAAAAGCAGGCTCGGTTGCGAACAGCGAGACGATTCCTGCCTCCACTCCGCGCGACACTTTGACCGTAGTCGACAACCGAACGGGCCGAAAATACGAGCTGCCGATCACCCACGATACGATTCGAGCGATCGACCTGCGCCAGATCAAGGTTCACGACTCGGACTTCGGCATGATGAGTTACGACCCGGCGTTCACGAACACCGCGTCGTGCAAGAGCACGATCACCTTCATCGACGGCGATAAGGGCGTCCTTCGATATCGCGGCTATTCGATCGAGGAGCTGGCCGAGAAGAGCACCTATCTCGAGACGGCCTACTTAATTCTTTACGGCGAGCTCCCCACGAAGACCCAGCTCGCCGATTGGTCCTACCACATCACGCACCACACGTTCATTCACGAGAGCATCAAGAAGTTTCTCGACGGATTCCACTATGACGCCCATCCGATGGGCATGCTGATCTCAACCGTTGCAGCGCTCTCGACGTTTTATCCCGATGCGAAGGACATCTTCAATCCCGAATCGCGCCGCAAGCAAACGTACCGGCTGATCGGCAAGATGCCGACTCTCGCCGCGTTCGCGTATCGCCACAGCCTTGGCATGCCGTTTGCGTATCCTGACAACGACCTCAGTTATGCCGGCAACTTCTTGAACATGCTTTTCCGCACGACGGAGCTGAGGTATCGCCCGAACCCCGCGCTGGAACGCGCACTGGACGTGCTTTTCATCTTGCACGCCGATCACGAACAGAACTGTTCTTCAAGCGCGATGCGCGGGGTGGGTAGCTCGCATGTCGACCCGTACTCTGCCACTGCCGCAGCGACTGCCGCCTTGTACGGACCTCTTCACGGCGGCGCAAACGAAGCCGTGCTGCGCATGCTCCTCGAAATCGGCTCCGTGAATAACGTTCCGGCTTACGTGAAGCGCGTGAAAGCCGGCGAAAAGCTGTTGATGGGGTTCGGCCACCGCGTCTACAAGAATTACGACCCGCGCGCCAAGATCGTCAAGCACGTCGCCTACGAAGTCTTCGACGTAATGGGGCGCAATCCCCTGATTGACATCGCCCTCGAATGCGAACGCATCGCCCTCGAGGATGAGTACTTCATCACGCGCCGCCTCTATCCCAACGTGGACTTTTACACGGGGCTCATCTATCAGTCGATGGGCTTTCCCGTGACGATGTTTCCGGTGCTGTTCGCGATTCCGCGCACGTCCGGATGGATTGCGCAGTGGGAAGAAATGCTGCTCGATTCCGAGCAGAAAATCTGGCGTCCCCGCCAGGTCTACCTCGGCCATGACCTGCGAAGTTACATTCCCCTCGACCACCGCGGCTAGCTGCTCTTTCTTTTACTCTCGCGCGTCCAACCGCTCAAGCCTCTGCTTTTCGCTGCGTTCTCCGAAACACGATATACAGCGCGACGATCGAGAGTGCCACGATCGCCGCCATCCAATAATGATACGGGTCAAAATAGCTGTAGAACCACACCATCCCGTCGGGACTTTCATACGGTGTCCGAAGTGCGTAAAGCAGCGTGCGAAAATTGTAGATGGGAAGCGTCCATGACATGTACTGTTCGTAGACCAACCCGACCGGACGATAGGCTACGTATAGCCCGGCCGACGCGACGAGCAGTAGGATCGGACAGAGGTCGACTCCAATGCTCCAGAAGGCTCGTCCGCGAGATTCCGCCCTGCGTCCGATGTTGATCGCCCACAAACTCGCCACGGACAGCGCGAAGAGCAAAAGCACCGCGGCCGTCAAGAACCGGATCGTCAAGCCCTCCCAGCCCGTCTCGCTCCAAGCCCATTCCCTTTCCGGACTAGGCGGAAGAAAACCAGCTTGGGTGGCCTCGATCCGGCTCCGGAGCGAGGCTGCTTCGGCGTTTCTGCCGGATTTTGCGAGTAGGGGCTCGAGTCTCGTCATGGCGCCAAGGGCGATACGGGCCCATGCATTCCGTTCGTAATCCGCGTGGGACTGCGCGCCCATCAACTCGCTGACGCGAAGCGGACGCGAGTAAAGTTTCTCGGCCTCTTGTTTTCGGCCGGCCTTCTCGGCCTCTTCTCCGCGTTCCAGCAGGATCGAACTGTAGACCTCAGCGTCTTCAATTCGATTAAGCGGAAGCAACAACAGAACCTCATGAGCCATCCCGGTGTCACGGAATCCGTACCGCCGGGAGACGTCCCGGTAGAGCTCCCACCGGTTCCGGTAATAGCTTTCGTATTTGGGAGCCTGAAACGCGAAATCCATGGCTGCCAGCCACTGCGCATTGCCCTTCAGATACTTTTCCGCGCTGTTCTCATACCACCCTCTGTAGCCGTTCTTCGTCCAATCCGCGTCGAATTGCGTCAACGCTTGATCCGCCGCAATCAGTCGCGGCACCGCGTTTTCGGGATCCCATTTCTCGAGTGCCTCAATCCACGCCAAAGGCAGAAAGCTGTGGCAGCACGACGTTCGGTTATCCTGCGTCCACACCTCCGCATAGATCCACGTGAGGGAAGGATCGAGTCGCACAGCCTCCTCTGCCATCCGAATGCGCTCCGCACGGTCTTGGGAAACAAGCGCGATCAGTGCCATCGCTTGCGCGTCTCGGTTTCGTTCCGTAGCTTGGCGGACCTGCGCCAGGGTAGCCGCCCTCATTTCCCACCGCGACCTCGTCCAGGCCTCGAAGCTTGCGCGCATTGCCTCGCGCGCGTCGGGAACCATGAGGATAGCGAGCGACGCGAGCAGCAACAGCGCCGTCACGAACCGCGGCGTCCGCGGCACGCGCCTCGCGCTTTCCGCCAGCGTCGCCAGCGGACCAGTCTCCGGTATCCCCGCCGGTCGATTCCAGGAACGAAGCAAGTGATCGAGCCAAGCTCGCGTGAACAGCATGACGCCTCCCAGGGCCCAGCGCATCGCAGCGCTGGAGCTGTGAATCACCAATAGTTCGTTTTCGAGCGCTAAACCCCAATGTCGGGTCTCCTCAGGCCACGCGCTCACCGCAAGGCGTGTGATCCTGACCGCGAATCTCCGTTGCCGGGACGTTCCTTCATCGCTCATAGGTCACACTCCGTTGTGGACTGGCTTCCACATTTCCCGGGCGTTTGTGCTGCGCAATTCTTCGACGGCCCAGGCCCGCCCCTGCCCCGTGAGTCTGTACAAATGCCGCGGCGGGCGCCCCAGATTGCCCGGCTCCTCCCACTTGGTCTCGAGCCAGCCCAGTTTTTCGAGCCTCATCAGAATCGGATACAGAGTGCCGGAAGGCAGCTCGGTCTGTTGGCTCAGGGAATAGCCGTGGCGCCACTGCGCGGGATGCTGCAGCAGCGAATCGAGGACGGCCAGCGTCTGCGGCGAAATTCGTAATCGGATGCCCATGTGCTAAGTCTACATACATAGAGTAAAGTGTCAATCACCACTCTCTCGCCTCGTGTTCCGTTCACAAACACCGCCCCCTGCGCTCCTCCTCTCGCTGAAATTCATTGCATCTGAACCGATTCTCTGGCACAACACTCCCCACGTCCCGCAGGGGGCCCCATATCGATGGAAATCTCTACACGGCAATCAGGAAACGCCACAGTTGTCGACGTGATTGGCGACATCACCCTTTATAATTCGCCGCAGGTTCGCAAGGTCCTGCTCGATCTGTTGAAGGAAAAGCGCGTTCCGCGCGTCGTAATCAACCTGAAAAGCGTCCGGTACATTGATAGCGCCGGTGTCGCGTCTTTGGTGGAAGGGCTGAAGGTTTCGCGTGATCTCAAAAGCGGATTTGCCCTTTACGGATTGAGCCGCACGACCCGCGAGGTGCTCGAGCTTACGCGGCTCATCAAGGTCTTCGAAGTCCACGAGACGGAAGAAGAAGCCCTGGGCGGCGGAAGCAGCGCCGCTTCGACCAGCTAGCCGTCGTTTGGGGCGGCGGGCCTGCCGGGCTTGGAGTTTGTCCGGAGTTACGGATGGCGTTCACGGAGTCCATCGGCGCAGCCACGATCAACGGGCTGGCCTATGTGGGTGGTCTCGCTCGCCTCACGGGAGGCGCGGCTCGTGCCGTTTTCATCGAGCCTTTTCGCGGACGCAAGCTTCGTCTCAGCCGTGCCGTTCACCAGGCGATGTCCGTCGGAGTCCTTGCGCTCCCAATCGTTTCGCTGATCTCGTTTTTCGTTGGGACAATTCTCGCGCTTCAAGGTGCGTACGAGCTGCGGCGCCTCGGCGCGTTGCAGCTTGTCGCCAATGCCGTCGCGATTTCGATGACGCGCGAACTCGGCCCCTTGATGACGGCCATCGTTGTCATTGGCCGCTCGGGCTCCGCTTTTGCCGCCGAGATCGGCACCATGAAGGTCAACGAGGAAATCGACGCCCTCGAAACCATGGCTCTTGAGCCGGTTCCCTTTCTCGTCGCGCCGAAGTTCCTGGCCATGATCCTGATGATGCCTTGCCTGACGACATGGTCGGACTTCATGGGCGTGTGCGGCGGCGCCTTCTTCGGCATCACGGGCGCTCACTTCACGCTGGCCACGTATTTCCGCGCGACCCTGGACGCCCTGGTCCGTCGCGACATCGTCACCGGCCTCATCAAGAGCGTGATGTTTGGCTTGGTGATTACGGCGGTCGGTTGCTCCGAAGGCTTTGCCACCGGACTCGGCTCCGAGGAGGTCGGACGCTCGACCACCTCTGCCGTTGTAAAGTCGATTTTCTTTGTTGTTGCCGTGGACCTCGTTTTCACGGCCATTTTCTATCTCACGGCGCCGCGCTAGACCATGTTCGGGAACAAGAAAAAGAAGGAAGAGCCGCAGCTGGATGACAGTTCCGCCATTCTCGTGCGGAACCTGCGTGTCAATTACGGTGAGCGGGAGATTCTTCACGGTATCAGCTTCGAAGTTCCGGCCGGCGAAACTCTGGTGATTCTCGGCGGGTCGGGTTCGGGCAAGAGCACCCTCCTGCGCACTTTGGTCGGCCTCGAGCGTCCCTCCACCGGAGAGATCTGGATCCGTGGCAGGAATTTTGCGGCGATGTCCGATGCCGAGCGCGATGATTTGCGCAAGAAAATGGGAATGTCCTTTCAGGGAGGCGCGCTCTTTGGGTCGATGACGGTCGGAGAGAACGTTGCGCTTCCTCTTCGCGAACACACGCCATTGGACGATTCCACGATCGGAATCATGGTGCGGCTGAAACTCGATCAGGTCGGTCTCTCCGGCTTTGAGGATTACATGCCGGCCCAGTTGAGCGGCGGAATGAAAAAGCGCGCGGCGATCGCCCGCGCCCTCGCGATGGACCCGGAAATCCTCTTCTTCGACGAGCCGTCGGCCGGCCTCGATCCAATCATCGCCGCCGGGATCGACGATCTCATCTTGAAGTTGAAGAAGGCTTTTCGGATCAGCATCGTTGTGGTCACGCACGAATTGGCCAGCGCATTTTTGATAGCCGACCGCATGATTTTGCTCGACAAGGGAAATATCGTCGCCAATGGCACTACCGCGGAGATTCGCGCGAGCCAGCACCCGCGCGTGCGGCAATTTTTGGATCGGATTCCGGAACCGGAACTGGCGGGCGAGATCGACTATCTGCAAATGCTGACGGGAGAGAACCCGCCCGAGCGGCGTTAGCCCGTGCCAAACGCGGGGCTCGTGGTATACTCCCGGCACATTTTTCAGCGGATTGGTCATCGGATCGAAAATCAACGAGGCAGCGGATGGAATCGAAACGCGAGCAGGCTCTGGTAGGTTTATTTGTCCTTGTGGCGGCGGCGCTGCTGGTTGTCACTGTCGCCCTCCTTTCGGGAACCACGAAAAGCGGTTACGTCTCGTATCGCGCCTACTTCAAGAATGCGGGTGGCCTCGGCCCGGGCGCGGAGGTGCGGTACGCCGGCGGGCCGTCGGTCGGCCGCGTTTCCAAAGTCCGAAGTGATCCCCAGGATCCAACGCGGATGGAAATCGAGTTCTCGATTGATCCGCATGTTCCCGTCAAGACCGACAGCACTGCCGAAATCACAAGCACCAGCCCTCTGGGCGACAACTTTCTCGGCATTAATCCCGGCAGCCGCGCTGCCCCGACGGCTCCGGCCGGCTCGACTCTTAAGGGCGTTGACTACACAAGCCTCGATGACATTAAGGCGACGATCGCCCAACTGGGCCCGCACGCGACCGAGCTCATCGACAATCTCAATGATCGCGTTGTCGCTCTCAAGGAGACGATGGACCGCGTCAACGATCTCATCAACGCGCAAAACCGGGCGAACTTGAGCGCCACCCTTGCAAACGTGCGCGGAATGCTCGAGGAAGACCGGCCCGCCATTCATTCGACGCTTGAGAACGTCAATGCCTCGAGCGCCAAGCTTGGTCCCCTGATCGACGATTTTCGCAAGACTTCGGCTCAGGCGAACGACGCCCTTGCCCACATTGACGCCATGGTTGCCGAGGATCGCCCCGATGTTCATGAGGCCGTCGGCAGTCTTCGCAAGGCGCTGGCTTCCGCTGTTTCCCTTACGGACCAGCTGGACCGCACCATGAGCGCGAATTCCGAAAATCTCGATGAGATCATCGAAAACTTGCGGCACGTGACCGCGAACCTGAACTCGTTCACGGAAACCATCAAGACCCGGCCGTACACGTTGATCCGCTCTTCCGGCGTGAAGCCTCGTGAGCCCGGCCAGGCGATGCCGCAATAGATCGAGGGAAGAAGACGGCGATGCGACGCATCCAACAAACAGTTTTCCTGCTCGCGGTGACGGGACTGCTCTCCGCCTGTGGAGCCTCCCGCCCGGTAAGTTACTACATGCTCGACGTTGCGTCGGCTCCAGCCGCCGCCGCAGCCCAGCAGTTTCCTGTGTCTCTCTCGGTCGGGCGCGTCGCGACCACCCACCTTTATCGCGACGACCGTCTCGTCTTCGGCGCCGGCCCTGTCGAACTGGGCACGTACGAATATGAGCGCTGGGCCGAATCGCCCGCGGACATGGTTCAGGACATTCTGATTTCCTCGTTGCGCTCCACCGGCCAGTACCGCTCGGTTTCGCGAATGAACAGCGCTGTGCGCGCGGACTACATTGTGCGAGGACATCTCTTCGGCCTGTATGAAGTCGACAAGCCGCAACTCCTGGCGCGCTTTTCGATGCAGCTCGAGCTCGTCGACCCCAAATCGGGCATGACCGTTTGGACCGACTCGTATGCCCACGACGAGCCCGTGAGCGGCAAGAAAGTCGCGGATGTCGTCGAGGCTCTCGACAAGGACGTTCGCGCCGGCGTACAGCAGCTTACCGCGGGAATGGGAGAGTACTTTGCCGCCCACCCGCCGCAGCAACCGCCGGGGCACTGAGCCCGAGTCCCCGGAGTGCCTTCCAAAGCACCGAATTCCCATCAGTCTTGACTTTGGTGTTCGCCCCCTGAAAAGATATAAATCCCCCTTCCTGTAGCACTGCACGATCGGTGTGCTCTCCCGTTCTTGCAACGTGCGTTTTGAAACGGCAAAGGACCTCTCCTTTCTGCCGCAACGACGCTTCTTGGTGATGTCGGGTGTGGTGTTCCTTGCGGGAGCAAGGTCATGGAGTTTTGGAAAGACATACCCGGAGACAAGGCTCCACTCGAAAGAGAAGTCGGCCGCAGCCGCGAGCTCGACGTGCGTCTGCGCGAGGCCGAGTACCGAGAACAAGCGGAGCTGCTCGATCTCACAAACGACGCGATTTTCGTCCGCGGGCTCGATAGCACCATTCTCTATTGGAATTGCGGTGCCGAGCGCTCGTACGGTTGGAAGAAAGAAGAAGCCCTGGGCAAAATCAGCCACGACCTCCTTCAGACGAAATTCCCCGTTCCCTTGAGCAAGATCGAAGCGGAGGTCTACGAAAAGGGCTCCTGGGAAGGCGAACTCATTCACCATCGGCGTGACGGGGCTCAAATCATCGTTTCCAGCCGTTGGGCCTTGCAATCGGATGCGAGCGGCAAGCCTGTTCGAATTCTGGAAGTCAATCGAGATATCACCCAGCGCAAGATTCAAGAGGACCAGTTTCACAGGCTGCTTGAATGCGCCCCGGATGCGATGGTGATCGTCGATCGGGAAGGGCGGATCCGGCTCGTCAACGCGCAGACGGAAAAACTCTTCGGGTATTCGCGTGAGGAACTCGTCGGTAAGCCGGTCGAAATCCTGGTGCCGGAGCGCTTCCGACACCAACATGCCGAGGACCGCGACGGATACGCGCAATCCCCAAAGTCCCGAGCCATGGGACCGGGGCTGGAACTTTTTGGCCGCCGCAAGGATGGCAGCGAACTCCCGGTGGAAATCAGCCTGAGCCCCATCGAAACTGAACAAGGCGTTTTGGTCGCGAGCGCCATCCGCGACGTTACGGAGCGCCGCCGCGCGGACGAGCAGATTCGAGAGCTGAACGCCGAGTTGAAAAAGCGTGTCGCAGAACTCGGCCTCATCAACAAGGAGCTCGAGACCTTCAGCTATTCCGTTTCGCACGATCTTCGCGCGCCGCTCCGCCACATCGACGGGTTTGCGCGCATCCTGAAAGAGGAGCACGCCGCCGAGCTCTCGCCGGAGGCACAGAACCATCTCGAGCGAATCCTCCATGCCGTCAGTCACATGGCTCAACTCATCGACGATTTGCTCAACCTCGCGCACATCGGACGCCGGGGAATCGTCCGCGAAAGAGTGAAGCTCGATCGCGTAGTCCAGGAAGCCATCGCAGAACTCCCATCCGGCACGAACGGCCGAAGCGTCGATTGGAGAATCAGACCATTGCCTGAGGCGGACTGCGATCCGGGTTTGATGAAGGTCGTTTTTTCCAATCTTCTTTTGAACGCCGTAAAATTCAGCCGGAATCAGCCCGACGCCCGCATAGAAGTCGGCACGCTGCCGAACGCAGGAAGCCTGACGTTCTTCGTGCGGGACAACGGCGTGGGCTTCAATCCCCAATGCGCGGACAAGCTCTTCGGAGTCTTTCAACGTCTCCACACGGAACGGGAATTTGAAGGAACCGGTGTGGGTCTTGCGACTGTGCAGCGAATCGTCCATCGCCATGGAGGTGAAATCTGGGCCGAGTCCAAGCCGGGCGAGGGAGCGACGTTTTTCTTCACTCTGGACGGGCACCGGGCGGAGACCCAGGCCCAGAAACGGTCCGGAGAGGTGAATCTTGGAATCGCGTGACGCCCTGGAAGTCCGTCTGACGAACCTGCGGATTGAGTTGAATTGTTGGGGAGCTCGATGACAGCATCGAACAACGAACGACCATGGCAGTTGCTCCTGGCCGACGATTCCCCGGCGGACGTCGAGTTGTGCCTTCGCGAGCTCAAGAAATCCGGCATTCGTTTCGTGGCCGACGTCGTCTCGAAGCGGGACGACTTTGTGCGAAAGCTGAAGGAAGAGCCCATCGACATCGTGCTGTCCGACTATCGCATGGCTGGTTGGACAGGCATGGACGCGCTCGCCACGGTGAAACAAGTCGCTCCGGATGTTCCCCTGATTCTGCTTACCGGCACGCTGGGAGAGCAGTTGGCGGTGGAGTGCATCAAGATGGGCGTCACCGATTACGTGCTGAAAGACCAGATGAGCCGGCTTCCCATGGTGCTGCAGCGGGCCAAAGACGAGCAGGCGATTCGCGACGCGGAAAAAAGAGCCGTCGAAGCTCTTCGGGAACGGGAAGCGCGGTATCGGAGCCTCGTCGACAACTCGTCGTACGGGATCTTCTGGGCGGCCCTCGATGGCACGCTTCTCTACGTCAATCCGGCGCTTGTGCAGTTGCTCGGATACGAGTCGCAGGAGGACCTGCTCGCGGTCAAAAGCACCGAGACGATCTTTCGCGATCCGGTGAAGCGGCAGAACATTCGTGAAGCGTACGCGAAATACGGGAGCGTCGACGCAACCGTCGAATGGAGACGGAAGGATGGGAAGTTCATTACAGTCCGCATCAACGGCCGCCAGGCCAAAGATGAGTTCGGCAACGCATGCGCCGAGGTTCTCGTGGAGGACGTCACCGAACGCGCGGCGCTCGAGACACAACTCCGGCAGGCGCAGAAGTTCGAGGCTATCGGCCAGCTCGCCGGCGGCATCGCGCACGACTTCAACAACATGATCGGCGCAATTCTGGGTTGGGCGGATCTCGGAATCGAGGAGACGGACGCGAGCGCGCGCCTGCACCGGCACTTCGAAAAGATACAGCACCAGGCGAAGCGCGCTGCCGGACTCACGAAGCAGTTGCTGGCCTTCGCCCGCCGCCAAATCCTCGAGCCGCGCGACATGGACGTCAACCAAAGCGTGACGGAAACGCTGAGCCTGCTTGAGAAAGTGATCGGCGGCAATATCGAGATACGCGCCACCCTTGCGGCCGATCTTCCCGTGGTTCGCGCCGATCCCACGCAGCTCGAGCAGGTGTTGATGAACCTTTGCATCAACGCCCGCGACGCCATGCCCGAAGGCGGGTCGCTGATCATCGAAACCGCCAAGACCTCGTTCGACGACGCGGACTGCAAGCTCGAGCCGCTGGCGCGTCCGGGCGATTACGTGATGTTGTCCGTCACGGATTCGGGGACGGGCATGGACTCCGCCACGCTCGACCGCATGTTCGAGCCTTTCTTCACTACCAAGGAGCTCGGCAAGGGCACAGGCCTTGGGCTGGCGACCGTCTACGGCGTCGTCCGGCAGCACGGCGGCTTCATCAAGGTGTACAGCGAATTGGGCATCGGCACCACATTCCGGATCTACATCCCGGTGAGCGCGTCGTCCGTTCCCGCGGCCCAACCGGCCGAGGATTCGGGCGAAGTTCGAGGCGGCAAAGAGACGCTGCTCGTGGCCGAAGACCACGAAGGCTTGCGCCAACTGGCGATCGAAACGCTGACGAAGCTCGGATACGAGGTGATTGCCGCCGCGGACGGCGAAGAGGCGGTCCGCGAATTTCAGAAGAACCAGCGCATCATCGACCTCGCTTTGCTGGACGTTGTGTTGCCCAAGCTGAATGGGCCGGAGATTTACGCCCGCATCTCCTTCGACCGTCCCGACCTTCCCGTTATTTTCGCCACCGGCTACAGCGCGGACATCACCTTGCTGAACAAAGTGCTGCAGCAAGGCTTGCCCGTGCTGCAGAAGCCGTACGCCGCGCGCGACCTTGCCTGCAAAGTCCGCGAGGCGCTCGACCGGCAATCCGCCCGCGCCCTCCCGAAATCCTGAGCGCCCAAAGATGTCACTCGCGTGCTCTTTCGGGGCACTGCTGGACATCGTTTTCGCGCCGGCCTGTAAAGATTTTTTCGCGGTTGCCGAGGGAAACTGTCGCGAAGAATTATGGAAAGACTCGGACGTGTGACGATTGCCGTTGACACTCTTCCTCGATGTATGGTAACCCACACAGTACGTGGCACCGGCGATGAGCCGGGTTGCTGGAACTCTAGGCCGGATCCAACATCCGGCTGGCTGTTTCCGGTAATCACCCCACCCACCCCGGGAGGTGGAACCGCCGCTAGGCATTTCACCTCCCGTTTTATTTTCCCGGTCAGTTTTCCCCGGTCCCGGCGCCTGTCGTATCCGCGTGTGCCAAAATGCGACACTTTGCTTCCCGTGGCGCCCGTAGGGGTTATAATGCCCCGGGGTCGAGGGCCTGGCGCCCCGCAGCGGAGGACGCTGCGCGCGGCGCGAAGGAGCGTGAACATGGGCCTGCAAATCTCGTCGCGAAAATCCGGAGATGTGACCATCCTCGATCTGCACGGCCGTGTGACCATCGGCCGCGCCAACGACATCCTGAGCGCCGAACTGCGCAAGCTGGCCGAGAGCGGGCCGTGCGACGTGCTGGTGAATCTGGCGGCGGTCGAGCAGATCGACAGCTCCGGAATCAGCACCATCGTCCGGTCGTTCGTCACACTCGAGCGGCACGGTGGCAGCCTGAAGGTCCTGAACCCCACCGGCCACGTCCAGGAAGTCCTGCAACTGACGCGCCTGATCCACTCGATTCCCACATTCACAGACGAAGCAGAAGCCATCGCCAGCTTCCGGCACGGCGCTGCGCACGCGTAGGCGGTCCACGCGGGGCGCTGATGAGGCCGCGGGCGCAGTGGAGGGCGATTCCATTTTTGGAAACCGTCCCAAACGCCACGGGAGTGATTTCCGATTTTTTGGCGATTAGGACGTGGGCCTCTGCTTTGTTTTGTATGACTTAGCAGGGGTTCTAATATTTCATTTTGGCGATTAAAAAAATCATAGGTTTGCGGGGCGGGATGGCGGGCCCCCGAACTTCGGGGCGCCGCGGAGGGCCGTGCGGCCCTCCCGGTCAACGTAAGTCCTTGTCCTTCATAGTAATCCTGTGCTCTTATATCATATAAGTAACTAGAAGTCAAGGACTTTCGGCCGGTTGGGGCCATTTACATGAAGCTTAGGTACCAGGATTTAGCGGACATGTGGAGAGGCAGGGAGCTTCTCTGCGCGCTTCTGATTGCCGTGGTTGGCTTGGGACCGCTGCGGGCGCAGGAGGGCGCGCAATTCGACGATGTTGCCTCCGATATCGCCGGCGCAATCGTCAAGACGTCCCGCGGTTCGCCGCTCCGGGTAGAGGTTGCGGTAGGCGATTTCACGGAGCAGGATGGCAAAGTCACGCCGCTCGGCATTGCGCTCGCGGATGAACTCTCGTCTGCCATGACAAGGCACGCCAAAGGCTTTGAGGTAATCGACCGCGCCACGTTGACCGGCGCCGATCCGGTTTACAGACCGACGGCAGACGACCTGGTGAACCCGGGTACCGCAGAGTGCTACGGCAAGGAGCCCGGCGCGGCGGTCGTTGTGACTGCGACGCTCAACGAACTTCCCGATCGCGTCGTTCTTTGGATTCGGGGCCAGGAATATCACGCGCCCATCTTCGAACGCCGCATTGCGATTCCCCTCACGGCTGAAATGAAAACCTTGCTAGCGGAACCTGTTCCTCGCCCGGTTCTCGGCATACCAGCGTGGGTGAATTCCGAGCATCCCCCGGTCACGACTGGCGACGCGCCGAAGGGAGGAACGAAGGGCGTCGGTTACCCAGCATGCGTCTATTGCCCAGTGGCCCAATATTCGGACCCGGCCACGAAAGGGA
>Ga0335081_10000231_pt1 | contig 105612 bp, 102 predicted proteins | sample Lox_Sample_35_FD_206713 | JGI IMG/M metagenome (GOLD analysis project Ga0335081, IMG submission 206713) | Soil microbial communities from Loxahatchee National Wildlife Refuge, Florida, United States - Lox_Sample_3.5 | ecosystem: Environmental > Terrestrial > Soil > Wetlands | place: USA...
TCAGAATGTTTATAATTCCTAAAACAGAGGACAGAGGAGGAACCGTTGTTTCTGTACCAGCAAGTTTTCATGGTCTAGATTTTGGTCTCAAGCATGAGCTATGAACTGTTCGAAAATATCCGCGGCGCAGAAGAACCGCAATCCTCGGTATCCGAAGAGCGGATTCTAAAGGTAAAAGATCTGTTGCGGCTTTCGAAGAGTGTTCTCGAGCGAAATTTCCCGGAAGTCATTGTCGAAGGAGAGATTTCGAATTTCAAGAAACACGTGCCGTCGGGGCATCTATACTTTACGTTAAAAGACGATGAAGCACAGGTCCGCGTGGTGATGTGGCGGTCTGATGCGGCCCAGGTGCGGTTCGACCTCGGCGACGGCATGAAAATTCTCGTTAAAGGAAAAATCTCTATCTATGAGCCGCGTGGAGATTTTCAATTGTACGCGTTAAGCATTTTGCCGGTGGGGCAGGGGGCGCTGCAGCTTGCGTTCGACCAGCTGAAGAAGAAGCTGGAGGACGAAGGACTCTTTAGCGAAGACCATAAGAAGCCGCTGCCCGAATTTCCGGAACGAATCGGCGTCGTCACTTCACTTGAAGGTGCCGCAATTCGCGACATCATCAGTATTATCAACAGGAGATTTCCTCTGGTGGAGCTTGTCATTTATCCTGTCAAGGTTCAGGGAGACGGTGCAGCGGAAGAGATAGCTGAAGCGATTGTTAATCTAAACAGGGTGTCGAATACCGATGTAATCATTGTTGGAAGAGGCGGAGGAAGTCTGGAAGATCTCTGGGCCTTTAACGAAGAGGTCGTGGCGCGCGCAATTTACGACAGCAGAATTCCGGTTATCAGCGCCGTCGGCCATCAGGTTGATTTTACGATCGCAGATTTTGTTGCGGACGTTCGGGCGGCAACTCCGAGTGCGGCGGCAGAATTGGTCGTGCCGGACAAGTTCAAAGTTCTCTACAGTGTGCAGTCACTGTTGCGCGGGATAACAAAGTCTGTCGAACAGAGACTGCACGAGCTCTCTCTGGAACTTGACAAATTAACTCATCATTATGCGCTCCGACAGCCTGCGTCGCTCGTTGATCAAAGATCGCAGTTTGTCGACGACTTGACGAGGAGAATGCAAGCTGAGACGGAACACTTCATTAAAGGAAGATATGAGAAATTAGCCTCCGTAATTTCACACCTTACTGCGCTTAGTCCTCAGGCAGTCCTGAAGCGGGGATATGCTTTCGTCGAGGGTTCGCGCGGTGTCATCGGATCGGTCAAAAAGATCGAAGTCGGAGAAAATGCAAAGATACATTTGCATGATGGAACGCTCGATTCACAAATCACAGGAAAATATGAGCAAGTCGAAGGTTCAGCTCGCAGGGAACGAGAAGGCTAAAGACGATCTAAGCTTCGAACAGGCTCTCAAGAGGCTGGAGGAGATCGTCGAAACTCTTGAAGCAGGTAACTCGCCTTTGGAAGAATCAGTCAAGCTATACGAGGAAGGCATGGCGCTCGCAAAGTCTTGCATGACGCGGCTGAACGAGGCTAAATTGAAACTGAAAAAAATTCAAAAAAAATCCGGCGGTGATATTGAAGAGATCGACCTTGAAGTACAATAGCGGGAAGTTCTGGGAACTACTAAGGCAACATAAATGGAATATAAATATCTTTATTCAATAGATTCTCCTGCGGATATTCGCAAGCTCAGCGTGAATGAGCTGAGGGTGCTTGCGCAGGAGATTCGCGAATTTCTCATAGACACGATTTCGAAAATCGGCGGTCACCTCGGATCAAGTCTTGGTTCGGTTGAGTTGACACTGGCGCTGCACTACGTTTTCGATACTCCAAACGACAGGCTCGTGTGGGACGTGGGACATCAAGGCTACATTCACAAGATTCTTACGGGAAGAAGAGATAATTTCCAGACGATAAGGTTGTTCCACGGCATAAGCGGATTTTTGAAACGGTCGGAGAGCCCCTATGATGTCTTCGGTGCCGGTCACGCCAGCACATCAATCTCGGCTGCACTCGGAGTGGCCACCGCTCGGGATTTCATGAATGAAAAATATAAAGTCATTGCTGTTATCGGTGACGGTGCCATGACGGGCGGCATGGCGTACGAAGGAATGAACAATACGGGCCTATTGAAAAAGAATCTTATCGTTGTATTGAACGACAACCGGATGTCGATTGCTCCAAATGTCTGGTCGATATCGAATTATTTCAGCAGCATTGCTGCCACAGGAGTTTATAATAGATTCAAGAGCAACGTCTGGGAACTTACGGGAAAGTTGGACTCGGTAGGCGATAGAATACGGAAGGCGGCGGCGAGACTTGAAACAGGGATGAAGGCCGTCGTTACGCCCGGGATGCTTTTCGAGGCGCTTGGATTCCGGTATTTCGGCCCGTTTAATGGGCATAACGTGGGACAGCTTGTCAAAACTTTTCGTGAAGTGAAAGATCTGAAAGGCCCCCTCCTGGTGCATGTGACGACCGAGAAAGGGAAAGGTTATTTGCCGGCGGAAGAAGACAAACAGAAATTGCATGGCGTGGTTGCATTTGACAAAGTTACGGGAACGCAATTCAAAAAAGATGGACCTCCGGCGCTCACGAAGGTCTTCGGCGAGGCTCTCGTTGAGATTGCAAAAAAGAACAAGAAAGTCGTCGGCGTGACCGCAGCGATGCCAGACGGGACCGGGTTGAATTTTCTGCAGAAGGAGCTTCCGGACCGGTGTTTCGATGTTGGCATTGCCGAGCAGCACGCGGTGACGTTCTGCGCCGGGATGGCCACCGAAGGATATATTCCGGTCGCGGCGATCTATTCTACTTTTCTCCAGCGGGCCTTCGACCAGATCATCCACGATGTCGCTCTTCAACACTTACATGTGGTTTTCGTTCTCGACCGCGGCGGACTTGTCGGTGCAGACGGGCCGACGCACCATGGAGCATTTGATTTGACGTATCTGCGTCTTGTCCCGGGAATGGTAGTCATGTCCCCGAAGGACGAGAATGAACTTCGGGATATGTTGTTGACTGCAGTGAATTACAAAGATGGACCGATTGCGCTGCGTTATCCTCGGGGCAATGCCATAGGATTACCTGCGAAAGAGATGTGTGAAATCCGGATAGGTAAAGGAGAGATTCTCAAGAAAGGCAGGGATGTCGCTATGCTCGCCGTCGGCATCATGGTGCAACATGCGGTGAAGGCGGCCGATCTGCTTGAGGCGAAAGGCGTAAGTGCTGAGGTTGTTAATATGCGTTTCATCAAGCCTGTGGATGTCGAGCTTGTGGGGGAAATTGCCGATAAATTCGACCAGATTGTGACCGTCGAGGACAACACCCTAAAAGGTGGATTTGGCAGTGCAATCATGGAGACTCTACAGGAAATCAAAAAGCCGCGCCAAGTTCTTACGCTCGGGTTGCAGGATACATTTATAGAACATGGAACGCCTCAGGAGTTGTACGAGCTTGTCGGGCTCGATCCTGAAGGGATCGCAAAAAAAGTAGAGCATTTCAACAAGGTTGAAGGAACAAAAAAGTCGATTATGGTTGGTGAATAGTCTATGCCTGGAATAAGATTGGGAGTTATCGGTGGTGGAGCAATTGCTCAGGTGATCCATCTTCCGCTGCTAAAAAAAATCGAAGGAGTGGAGATTGTTGCCCTCTCCGAGTTGAGCAAGCAGAGATTACAAATCCTCGGTCAGCAGCACGGCATTCAAAAGTTATATCCTGCTTTCGAAGATTTGCTGAAGGACCCCGAGATAGATGCAGTCGACATTTGCACATCCACCGACAGCCATTTTGAGGTTGCGATGAAGGCAATCAACGCGGGGAAAAATGTTCTCGTAGAAAAACCTCCGACCGTGAATCACGAGCAGTGCGAAGCTCTTGCGAAAGCTGCTGAAGAGAAAGGGAGGATTGTTCTTTCAGCAATGAACAACAGGTTTCGCTCTGATTTCATGATGCTTAAAAGCTACATCAGCGAAAAGCAGCTTGGCGACGTCTTCTATGTAAATGCGGCATGGCATAAGCGGGAACCAAGCACAAAAATGTATATCGATTCACGGCCGCAAACGAGGCGCGGGGTGATGCTCGATCTCGGAGTTGTACTTATCGATCTTGCCCTATGGTTGTTGAATTTTCCGAAAATAAGTGCGATAAATTCAGCTTTCTTCAGTCATAAATCAAAGTCCGCCGCGAAAAGAGACTCAACCTTAATAGGAAAAGCCGAGGACACTGCTCTGGTTACCATCCGTACAAAAGACGGTGCCATGGTACGGCTCGATGCAAGCTGGGGTCTTCAACAGCCGAACGAACATTTCCATTTCGAAGTCTATGGAACCAACGGGACTGCTACGCTCAGCCCGCTTGTTCTTCATCATAGAGTTAAAGATGAGCTTGTCAGCTTGACCCCGGTGCAGAATTCAAAATTTGAGAATGTTTTCAAACGAAGTTACGAGGCAGAACTTGCGAGTTTTGTTAGATATCTTGGCGGCGTGAAGTCGGATGTACCGACTATGCCCCAGATGTGCCAGGTTATGAAAGTCGTCGATGCATCTTATGTATCTGCGAAACGGGAAAACGCTGTGAAAGTTTAATGTCCCTCGTCGTTCTTCTCACCGATTTCGGGGTAAGAGATTATTTTGTCGGGGTCATGAAGGGCGTGATCGCTAAGATAAATCCCGACGTGAAGGTTGTCGACCTCACTCATGAAATTGAGCCCCAAAATGTTCGACAAGCAGCTTTTGCCTTGTGGGCATGCCGAAAATTTTTTCCGACAGATTCCATATTTGTAAACGTTGTCGATCCAGGCGTTGGAAGCAGCCGCAGAATAATTTGCGGAAGAATTGATGGGCAAATCTTTGTCGCTCCCGATAATGGCTTGCTTGATTACGTTGTGTCGGAAGCAAGGGAAATCGATCTTTACGAGGTAACGAATAAGAATTTTTTTCTGGTCTCGAAAGGAAGCACCTCCCTCGATGTTAGCTCTACGTTCCATGGCAGGGATATTTTTGCACCGACAGCCGCATACATATCACGCGGTACGAAGTTAGATGAGCTGGGGAAATTATTTGATTATCGGAGAGTTGCCCCATTTTACACTAACATAAAAAAAGGCGACAACGCTGGTGAGGTGGTCTATCGCGACGGGTTCGGAAACGTGTTCACAAGCTTTCTTTGGGACGATTCGCTCCTAAATGGAACTTCAAGCCTCAGGATCAATTCGAGGATCGTTTCGAAATTTGTCAGGACTTACTCGGAAGGCGTCTCTTCGCAAGACCGGGAGGAGCAAGAAAAGACAAAAGTGTCGACTCGGCACAAGCATGGCTCAGGAAAAGAGTTGATTTGCGTCAAAGGGAGCAGCGGCCTCGTTGAGATCGCCATCAACCTCGGTGATGCTGCGAAAATTCTGAAATCGGAAATCGGGCAAAAGGTCGTTCTCATATCAAAATGAATAGCACGAAGGAATAATTGAATACCGTCCCGTTCGTTATGGTATATGTTGTGTGCGGCGTGGATGAATAGCGGAATAACGCGATGATTACCAACGAAGAGTTAATTCTGCGCTGCATCCAACTGGCTCAAAAAGGGAAAGGGAGTGTAAGTCCGAATCCTCTGGTAGGCTGCGTCATTGTGAAGAACAACGGCATCATCGGTGAAGGTTATCACTCAAAATACGGAGATGCTCATGCTGAAGTAAATGCCATTCGTTCTTCGGCTGAAAGTGTCGAAGGCGCGGATGTTTATGTCAATCTCGAGCCATGTAATTTTTTCGGCAAAACTCCTCCGTGCACCGACCTGCTGATCGAAAAGGATGTCAGGAAAGTTTTTGTTGCGATGTTAGATCCTAATCCACGCGTAAATGGAAGCGGTGTAAAAAAATTACGGGAAGCCGGCATTGAAGTGGAAGTAGGCATCATGGAGCACCAGGCCCGTAAATTAAACGAGTCTTTTATTAAGTTTATTACGAAGAAAATTCCGTTTGCAGCTCTTAAGGTGGCCCAGTCATTTGACGGTAAAATCGCACTTTCCGGAAGAGGCAAGGGTAGAAAAAATGGGAAATCGAAATATATCACTTCGAAAGAGTCGCTTACGAAAGTGCATGAGCTCCGGGCGGAATATGACGCCGTTCTTGTCGGAGCAGGCACGATAAACGCCGACGATCCCGAATTGACCGTCCGCTTGGTGGGAGGAAGATCGCCGATAAAAATCGTTATCGACGGAAACTTATCATCCCCGGCCGAATCAAAAGTATTCGGCAGCGGAAGGACGATATTGTTCCATTCATCGAGGATGGACAAGGGCGCGAAGAAGGATCTGGCTAAGATCACGGCTTTAAAAGAACGAGGTGTCGAACTATTTTCCATGAAAGGCGATCCTCGCGGGATTATCGGGTTAAAAGACATCCTGCAAAAACTCGCCGCCTTAAACATTGCATCAGTGTTAGTTGAAGGCGGGGCATCAGTTTTCTCTCAGTTCATTGAATCAAAGCTTGCCGACAAGCTTCATCTTTTCATTGCTCCGAAAATTCTTGGATGCGGACTGAGTTTTGCCGATGACCTCGAATTGAAAGATTTGTCGAAGGCCCCGGTGCTGAAAGAGGTTGAAATTTCGCAACTGGGATCGGATTGCATGGTCACGGGATATTTCTAAGATTTCGTAGCAAAATTTAACGAAGGCCAGAAAATGTTCACGGGAATTATCGAAGAGGTGGGTGCTGTTAAACAGGTAGTTGGTTCTGCAAACGGCGCGCGAAAAGTCTTTATCGAATGCGGAAAAGTTTCTGATGATTTGAAAATTGGAGACAGCCTCGCTGTGAACGGGGTTTGCCTGACAATTGTTGAGAAAAGGAAGAACCGGGTTGCAGTTGAAGCAGTCGAAGAAACCGTGAAGAAAACAATGATAGGAAACTTAAGACCTGGAAGTTTTGTGAATCTGGAAAGATCGGTTCGGTTGAACGACCGACTCGGCGGACACCTGGTCCAGGGACACGTAGATTCTACCGCGAAAGTGATGTCGATTGAGAAATTGCCGATGGGCCGCATGTACCGTTTCAAGATTCATCATGCTCTGATGAAATATATTATTCCGGTCGGAAGTGTTTCTATAAATGGAGTCAGTCTGACTGTCGCTGAAAAGTTAACAGATTCTTTTAAGATTGCGATCATCCCGCATACTTTTGAGAATACTACTTTTAAATGCCTGCGGGTCGGCGACCTGGTCAATGTTGAAATTGACATGATCGCAAAATATGTGGAGACTCTTTTGCAGAAATAGAATGGCACGCAGGATTTTTTATCGCGTCGTGAACGATGGAAAGAATTTTATCTCAGGCGAAGAATGGGAGGAGATTCATTCTTTGCAGAGGTGGTATAATTCGGAATTTTTCTGGACGGGCGGCAAACTAAATTTCAAGCGCTTTGTCATTTTTCCGAATTATGAACTCGTCGGGGCAGCATCCGGAAAAATTCGTGAGGAGTTTTCTAAACTGGAGAAGACGGGGTATTCCGAAGAAGAAATCGTGGACAAGCTCGAGTCGCGAGGATTGATCATCGTGAAGCGCGGCGGTTATGAAGACGGCATGATAGGAAGCGGGTTCACGAGAGTCGCGGACAACGAATTCAACGCGTTCCTTGTGCTTGACTTCCTGGTCAAAGTTTCCTGCATTGCCACAACCTCTGCACTTGACGTATTTGACGAGGGGAGTTTTGTTAAAACTCATTCAATAAGCTTGAACAACGGGGGTGCGACTGTAAAAGATGTCGACCTTGCTCCGGAGGTCCTGGAAGAGATCAAATCAACTCGGAGAGTATTTGCTATCGTTAATCCCGACAAGTATGACGGGCACTCAGAGTTCACAAATTACGTTAACAATTTTAATGATCTCCGGGCCGATGAGCGCGCGAAAATTGTCGAAGATTGGAATTGGCTCGGACATGAAAGTAAAACAAGTTTCGATTTCAACGGTGACGACTTTTTCGGTTTCGATTTGAATAAAAAACTTCGTCATCTTTATTTCATATAGATAAGGAGGAAAAAATGAAGGTTACATTCTCCCGATCAGTTACAAGTATATGGACGGGATGCCGCAAAGCGGCAATAACACCATTGGTATTTCTACTACTTGGCGTAGTTTCTTGTGCCAGCGCTAAGATTACTCTCAAGGAAGGAGATACTGCCCCGGATTTTTCTTTGACAGGAAATGACGGAGAGATGCATAAGCTCAGCGACTTCAAAGGCCAATATGTGGTTCTATACTTCTATCCCAAGGACGAAACGCCGGGATGCACCACGGAAGCATGCAGTTTCAGAGACAACATATCCGACATAACTAAAACAGGCACGAAAGTGATCGGTGTGAGTGTCCAGGACGTCGCGTCGCACAAAGACTTTGAGAAGAAATACGGTCTCAACTTTCTTTTGCTCGCCGATACCGATAAGAAGGTTTCGAAAGACTACGGCGTACTGAACGAGACATGGGGAATGGACAACAGGGTGACGTTCATTATTGATCCGTCGGGAAAGATCGCAAAGATTTATCCGAAAGTGGATCCGGATGGTCACGCCAAGGAGGTTCTTTCCGAGTTGGAGACTCTTCAAAACAAGAATTAATGTTTATTCGCGGCCAATGGCCGATAGTTTTTGCTGTCGGCTGTGCGGCCGCGAGGTGCGTATTGCGGGTCATAAGCAAGAGAAGGAGAATAATTGCAGCCAATAAAATTAAAGAAAGTTAGCGAAGGAGAGATATTCGTAAAGTGGGACGATGATGAGGAATTCACGATGTCGCTGCAATATGTGAGGGATAGATGTCCTTGTGCTTCGTGCGCAGGGGAATCAGTGCTCTGGCGCGAGTACAAGCCGTCGCCATTGAAGATTCTCACACCGGGGAAATATGAATTGAAGACGGCAGAGGTCGTCGGCAATTACGCGATAGCACTTGCATGGGGCGACGGGCACAATACCGGATTATATGCGTTTGATTATTTGTATAAGATATGCAGAGAGGCGGTGCGGACTTCGGATGTGTAAAATAAAAACCATTGAGGTCTCTGAGACCTCAATGGTTTGACCATATTTATTTCTCAGGGATTTCCAACGCTAAAAACGCCTTCGTTTTATTCGAAGTCGTTACGCGGAAGAGCAATGCATCACCGGGCTTCCGGGTGCTTACTGCTTTCTCAAGATCGCCGGTGGATTTTATCGGCGTGTTGTCAACACTCGTAATCAGATCTCCTTGATGCAACTGGCGCTGGTCCGCTTCGCTTCCGGAAACCACATTGGTGACAATAACACCATGCTTCTCATCATATTTGTCCAAGGTTGACTTGTCGGCATCTTGCACGGACAACCCGAGAGACTCCAACGTGGTTGCCGTTGAGGATTCGTCCGGGTTGTTGGAAGCGAATTCTCCGCTATTCCGTTCCTTTAGCGTCACCGTCATATCTTGGGCTTTTCCGTCGCGGAGAATTTCAACATTCACCTTGTCATCCGGGCGATGTGATGCGACCATGGCCTGAAGCTGGTTGGCGTGATCAATTTTTTGCCCGTCAAATTTCACGATGACGTCTCCCGGTTTAATGTCCGCCTTCTCCGCCGGTGAATTGCTCTCCACGGTCTGAACTAACACCCCTGTCGGATCCTTCATGCCCAGAGCCTTCGCCATCGTTTGGTCAACATCTTGAATCTGTACCCCGATGTATGGACGGACCACTTTGCCGTGATCGATTAGATCCTTCGCGACTTTTTCGGCGATGTTAATCGGGATTGCAAAACCATATCCTTCGTAAGTCCCGGTGTTTGTCGCAATGGCAGTATTGATTCCTACAACCTGTCCGTGAAGATCGACAAGGGGACCGCCGCTGTTGCCCGGATTGATAACGGCATCGGTCTGTATGAAGTCTTCGATGCCGTATTGATTGCGGATAATGTTTATGTTGCGTCCCAGCGCACTTATGATTCCCTGGGTCACCGTGTAATCCAGGCCCATGGGATTTCCGATCGCTACTACCCATTCACCGACATGAACGCTGTCGGAATTCCCGAGGGAAACGATCGGAAGGTTGTCTCCGTTTATTTTTATTACCGCCACGTCCGTTGTGGGGTCGCGCCCGATCAGCTTTGCGTCGAAGGTCCTTTTATCAAGAAGGGTAACTTTGATTCCATCATGGTCCGCTTCCTGTACGACGTGATTATTCGTGATGATGTAACCGTCGTTATTTACAATTATTCCCGAACCTATCGCATGTTCTGGAGAAGGTTTTGGAGTCGGCATATTGAAATTATGAAACGGGAAATCGGGTCCGAAGAAAAATTTGAACATATCGTTCGGCTGATTCTGATCGTTCGGAACGTTAACCGCTTTCGGAGTTGCAGTTACCTGGATTTGAACCACTGCGGGAGTGACCGCATTCGCGACCGAAACGAATGTGTTGCTCAATTCTTCCGCTACGGGCGAAACCTGCGAGATCGGAGGAGTCGACGCCCCCAGCTTGACATCCTTTTCAGAGCTGCTGAACTTTCCGAATGACAATCCCATTGTCAAAGCAAAGACGATTGCTATTATACCGAGTGCCCCGGCTCCATAGACGACTCTTCTTTTCATTACTTCTGCCATATCTTTTTCTCCTTTACTTTTCTGCTGATAATATTGCGTTTCGGGAATGAAGCGGCAATTAAAACAAGATGAAAATATTTTCACCTGATCGCAGGTGTGGAGGCACAGAAGAATTGAAGAGGATCTTTCCTCTATGTGATGTTGCCGCCCAGCGCGTTCGTTATTGGATTTGAAAAAAATGTCGATAGACTCTATATTTTAAAGCTAAAATCACTTGACAAAAAGAATGGGATCATGAACGAAGGAAAAATCGTACAGATAATCGGGCCTGTCATTGACATCGAATTTGGAGGTGGCAGTCTTCCTAAAATTTTTAATGCACTGAATATTCCGAGGAAAAATAGCGACGGCGAGGATGACATACTTGTGGCCGAGGTGGAACAGCATCTGGGCGAGGATACAGTCCGCACAGTTGCGATGGATTCGACCGACGGTTTGGTTCGCGGAATGAAAGTGGTCGACACCGGTGGTCCTATAATGGTCCCCGTCGGTCCGAATGTCCTCGGAAGAATGATAAATGTGATAGGCAAACCGATCGACGGTCAGGGTAAGCTTGAAACAAAAGAGGAATATCCGATTCACAGGCCTGCTCCGAGATTTGAAGACCTGAACACACAGAGAGAAATGTTCGAGACTGGCATCAAAGTCATCGATTTGCTGGAGCCGTACTCACGCGGCGGAAAGACCGGACTGTTCGGCGGGGCAGGTGTCGGAAAGACTGTTATCATACAGGAACTGATCCATAATATCGCGACACAGCACGGAGGCTATTCGGTGTTCGGCGGCGTGGGCGAAAGGACGCGCGAGGGAAACGATCTTTGGCTTGAAATGAAAGAGTCCGGGGTCATCAGCAAGACCGCGCTCGTCTTCGGCCAGATGAACGAACCGCCCGGCGCACGGCAACGCGTAGGTTTGACTGCGCTGACTCTCGCAGAATACTTCCGCGATTCGGAAGGAAAAGACGTCCTTCTGTTCATAGACAACATTTTCAGATTTACTCAAGCAGGCTCGGAAGTCTCCGCGTTGTTGGGACGTATGCCTTCCGCTGTTGGTTATCAACCGACTCTTGCCACTGAAATGGGCGCATTACAGGAGCGGATCACTTCTACGAAGCGAGGTTCAATAACTTCAGTGCAAGCCATTTATGTTCCCGCGGATGATCTGACCGATCCTGCCCCGGCAACGACATTTAGCCACCTCGATGCCACGACGGTCTTGAACCGCGACATAGCGGCACTCGGACTCTATCCTGCGGTTGATCCGCTCGATTCAACGTCCAGAATTCTCGATCCTCTGATCGTAGGCGACGATCACTACAATGTTGCGAAGAAGGTGAAAGAGATTCTTCAGACTTACAAAGATCTACAGGATATCATAAACATTCTTGGGATCGACGAGCTTTCTGATTCCGATAAATTAACTGTAGCGAGAGCGAGAAAGATTCAACAATTCTTATCGCAACCTATGTCCGTAGCAGAGGCGTTCACGGGAAGACAGGGAAAATATGTTAAGCTTGCCGATACCATTGCCGGCTTCAAGGCGATTATCGAAGGCAGATGCGACGAATGGCCCGAAAGTGCGTTCTTCATGGTTGGAACGCTCGACGAAGCGGAAGAGCAGGCAAAGAAACTTCAGGCGGTTTAAGAGAGTGAAAAGTGAGCAAGCTGGGAGAGTCTAAGGTGGTTCCTCCAGAACAGGAAGCCTTGGCACATGGGAAATTGTTCAGGCTTGAAATTGTAACCCCGCAAAAGAGCGGTTTCTCCGGTTATGTCGAGTCATTTGCCGCTCCCGGCGCGATGGGAGGATTTCAAGTACTTCACGATCATGCGCCGCTCCTTACTATAATTTCAATCGGTGAGGTTAGGTTGAGAGATCAAGGCGGTAATGAATCTATCTATTCAACGAGCGGCGGCTTCGTCGAGGTCGGTAACAACAATGTCACCTTCCTGGCGAATACGATCGAAAGAAAAGATGAAATTGATGTAGAACGTGCGAAGGCCGCAAAAACGCGTGCCGAGGACAGGTTAAGAAGGAAGGAGCATGATACCGATATTGAAAGAGCCCGTACGGCGCTTGCTCGCGCGACGAACCGGTTGAGAATTGCGGATGCACTTTAAACCTATCATGAAGTTCATAATTGAAGCTTCTCCAGATTTTCAATTAACGGAGATCGAAGGCGGCCGGTAGCCTTTAGCTTCTTTGACTTTTTTGGGACTCTATTCAAGATTAATTTTGTTGTAAAATAAAGACGATTGCGACATTTTTCTTACATACTTATTAGTGCCACTATTGCGTTGACGGTTTTTGCCGGGTGTGCCAGCTTGGATCAATCGGAGAAAACGTCTGAGGCAGAGACTGCCCAACCTGACTTGATTGCCAGCGACCAGAACTATCGGGCTGCCATGGATCACTTCATTGATGGGAACAAGAACGACGTTCAGGGCGAATTCGCACAAGCAATTCTCGACTATCAGGATGCGCTCCGGTTTTACCGTGATGCTACGATACTGGATGCCATGGCACAAGATTACATGAGGCTCGGGAAATCCGATATGGCGATTGAAAAAGCGCATGAGGCCGTTGCACTGGACCAGCAAAACTTGATTTACCGCCGGACGCTTGCGCAGGCATTTTTGTCGGAGTATGAGGCCGATAGCGCAAGGAATGAATATTCGAAGATTCTTTCGATCGATAGTACGCAGGTGGAAGATTTAGTTATGCTCGCGCAGCTCTATCAGCGAAGCAATCCGGAAAAATCGGCAGAGCTTTACGAGCAAGCACTGAAGCTGAATGGCCCAGATATTCCAACGATGATGCAGCTTGTCGGGATTTATAATTCCATGAACAAGTTCGACAAGTCGATCAGCGTCCTTCAGAACATGTTGAAGGTCGACCCATCCAACGAAGCCATCAAAGAAACTCTTTCTGAGCTTTATCTTCAAACGGACAAGAACCAGGAGGCGTTGAGTATCATCAGGGATTTGATGCGCACTCACGGCGATGACTTTAATTTGAAGGCAAGAGCGGCAACTGTTTATCTGCGCATGAAGGACTTCGGTAAAGCCGACAGTTTGCTCGATTTGATTTTTACATCCGATTCGAGCAGGGCAGATGCGAAATTTGCAATAGCTCAATTCTACCTCGATGAGATGCAGCATGACTCTGCAGTGGTCCCTTTTGCTCAGCAAATATTCAACAGGCTCATCCTGCTGTATCCCAAAGACGCACGCACATATTTGGTGGCAGGCTTGGGAGCTTCATACTCGGGCAAAGATTCGCTCGCGGAAGTTTATCTGGATAAATCGATCTCGATCGATTCCACCAACGAAAATTCCTGGAATGCCATCGCGGTTCTCTATTATCAAAAAAACAATTTTGATAAAATGGCGGGTATGATGGCACGTGCCGTAGAAATTTTCCCTCAGGATTTCAGGATAAACCTCTTTTACGGACTCGCGCTGAATCGTGCCGGGAAAAACTCCGAAGCGGTCAAGCCGCTTGAGAAAGCCGTCTCGCTGAAACCCACCGACATGGATGCGCTGAGCACCATCGCCCTGGTATACGAAGCCTTGAACAGATATGACGACGCCTATCGAATATATGAGACCGCTCTCAAGATTGACGGGAAGAACTCACTCATTTTGAATAACTATGCTTACAGTCTGTCGGAGAGAGGACTCGAACTTGACAAGGCATTGAAGATGGCACAGCTTGCCGTGCAGCTTGAACCGAAGAACAGTGCTTATCTGGATACGATCGGATGGGTCTATTTTAAACTCGGTGATTACAAGAATGCAGAATCTTACATCAAAGAGGCGCTGACTCTCAGGACGGAACCGGGCGACGGTTCGCCGGCAACCCTCGAAGAACATCTCGGTGACGTTTATGCAAAGATGGGTAATGTGAAAGAAGCGGTCAGGTATTGGGAAAAGGCTCTCGGACACAACCCTCAGAGCTCGGAGCTCAAAGAAAAAATAGCGAAAGCAAAATCGTGATCAGATTTGCCGGTCTTTCGATGGCTTTCCTGTTCGCGGCTTGTTCCACGATGCATTACGTAGCGATGACTAATGTGACGGCCGAGGATGTTGCCCGCAGCATCGGGGAGCAGTCGGAGTCTTTGCACCTGTTCACCTCGAACGGGTATGGAGATTTCAACACTCCTCAAGGCGAGTATAGCGCCCGATTCGATATCTCCGTCAGGAGGCCATTCACCACGAACATTCGGCTTTACGGACCCTTCGGAATTAAAGTGGCGCAGGCGAGGCTGAGCTCGGACACAATGCTGGTTTACAACAGCCTCAACAACGAAGTGTTTGTCGGAAAGCCTACGGAAGAAAATCTGAGGCGCTTTCTGGTTGTTGCAGCGGACGGAGCGTCATTATCAGATATTCTGCTCGGCTTGATGGCTCCCCTCACGCATTTAGACAGCTCGCAGGCCTCTTCGCGGTTTGAAGGGGGACATTTGAATTTCGTTTATGCAAACAGAGACACCGTCGAGAATTATACCGTCGATGAAGAACACATGCGAACCATCGGGTATGAGGAGATGGTTAACGGCGGAACCATATTAAGAATAACGTACTCAGATTTCACGAATGTCAATAACATTTACTTTCCGAAAACAATATTCTTTGAAGACTTAAAGCACAGCATCTCTGCAAAACTGTTTTATCAGGACATTGCTTTAAATGAAAAAGATGAAGTTCAAATAACCGTCCCGGCAGATGCTAAAGAAATCTTTCTTAACTAGCGCCGTTTCCGCTTTCATCTTAGTCTCGGGGGTTTTGATGTCCATATCATCCGGACAGGAGAAGCCGAAGCTTAATACGAAGAAGCAGGAGCTCCAGCAGCTTCGCGGGAACATAAAACTCTACCAGAAAGAGATCGAGGAAAGCACAAAAAAAGAATCCTCATCTCTCGAAACGCTCGATAGACTTGAGAAACAGAATCTCCAGGCTCACCAGACAATAAAGAGAATCTCCGATCAGATATCAGCGAATTCAAGAAATGTCGGAAACATAGAAAATCAAATTCAGTTCGCGGGCAACAAGCTATCTTATCTCTCAAACGAGTATGCGCACTTTGCGCGGAGTTTTTATGAACGTGGTACGATGCATGATCTGGAGCTCATTCTTACGGCTTCCTCGGTAAATGAGATGTTGATTCGTTACGAATATTTAAGACGGTTCTCAGAGCAGACAAAAGCCGATATGGCTTCGATATCTTCCGAACGGGATAAACTCTCTCAATTGAGAGAGCAGCTTCACCAGCAGTTGAATCGGCAGGAGAATTTTCTCGCACAGAAGAATACCGAGGAAGGCAAATTGTCATCGCGGATCAAGGAGCAAAAGGACTTGATAACAGTTCTTCGGAAGAACAAAGAAGTATACGCAGAACAGTTGAAGAGGTCTCAGGACGCTGCGGCGGAGCTTGAAAAATTGATTCAGACCCTGATTGCCGAGGAGGAAGAAAAAAAGAAGCAGGAAGCCAGGCTGGCGGCAAAAAAGATAAATGAATCCAATCCTCCGGCGACTTCCGAACCTGTGAATGAGAGCGAAAGGTCCGAAATCAAGGGCCGGCTGCCATGGCCTGTTTCAAACGGCAGGATAGTCGCAAAATTCGGAGAACATGAGAATCCGGTATTGAAAACCGTAACCCTGAACTACGGAATTGATATTGCCGTTAAGGAAAATTCAGAGGTTAAAAGCGTCGCCGATGGAGAAGTCTCCAGAATATTTTGGCTGCCTTCGTACGGGAATCTGGTAATCATAGATAACTATAAAGGCTTGCGTACGGTCTATTCTCACCTCGCCGATATTTTCGTCAAAGAAGGCGACAAGGTAAAAGCGGGAGAGGCCATCGGGACAGTGGGAGAATCTCTCAGCGGTTCGGTTCTCCATTTTGAAGTCTGGCTGGAGAAGGACAAACAGGATCCTGAGACGTGGCTAAGCAAAAAGTAGAACACGTGTCAACGAAAGTCAGGGTGTTTTATTCCTTCTTTTTCATTCCTCTCATGCAGTTTCTTTTCTTTGTGTCGTCCTTTTTCAATTCAAAAGTGAGGCGCGGTTACCGCGGAAGAAAAAATCTTTTTTCTGATCTGGAAAGAAAACTTTCTACAGTTCCAGAGGGTCCTAGAGTATGGTTCCACGCGTCTTCTCTCGGTGAGTTTGAACAGGCAAAACCGATCATTGAAATTCTCAAGAAATCGGGGTATAGAATCATCGTTTCATTTTTTTCGCCGTCGGGGTATGAGCACTCGCAGAGATATCCGAACGCCGATGTCGTCACGTATATTCCGCTGGACAATAAGAAGAATGCCGCAAGATTCGTTAACCTTGTCAAGCCGCGCGTAATGGTGGTGATGAGATATGATTTGTGGATGAACCATATACTCGCCGCGAAAGAGTCAGGCGCGAAGGTTATTGTTGCCGACGCAACGTTCTCGATGAAGCTTCTGCATCGAGCGCGGTTCTTGAAAGATTTTTACAGGCAGCTCTACCGACTTGCGGATTCAATACTCACTACCACTTCTGAAAACAAAAAAATGTTCGATTTCTTCCTGGGTTCAAATGAAACTTCGGTCGTCGGCGATACGAGGTTTGACCGCGTCCATGGCAAAAGCGTTTCTAATAATGTCGGCGATGTTATCCCGATAAAGATTGATAAATCCAAACGTATCGTAATGATCCTCGGAAGCACCTGGCGCAGTGATATGGATATCGTCGGCGATGTGGTCAGCAGACTTTCAAAAGAGTATTCCAATTTATCGGTGATAATAGTCCCGCATGAGCCGACCGTCGAAGAAATTAGAAAGCTTAAGTCGCAATTTTCCGACGCCAGGGTATTCTCGGAAGCAGACAAATCCCAAATTGACGGTGCACCGGTTCTGATTGTGGATCGAGTCGGGATATTGACTCAGCTCTATGTCCTTGGTGACATCGCTTACGTTGGAGGCGGCTTCGGTGCCGGCATTCACAGCGTGCTTGAACCTGCAGTGTACGGCATGCCGATAATTACCGGTCCCCGCATCGAACGATCAGACGAGGCGATGGAGTTGATGCAAAATGGTGCACTGTTCTTCGTAAAGAATTCTGCCGGCGCTTATGAGATCATGCTCAAGATGGTACAGAACGAATCAGCGCGAAAAAAAGCGGCGAAAATCGCGAGAGAATTTGTGGACAAGAACATCGGTGCCTCTTCCGTCGTGGCGGAGCAGATCATGAGGTTTTGTCCCGAAGTAATCAATTCGGACGGCGGTTGAACTTTTAAAAGGTTCAGACAACCTTTCTAGATTGAAGACGATGCCAAGCGGAAGTGAATTCGTGATCCGGGTTGCAGCCTCGCTGGGGAAGAAGTTAATATTTGAGAAGTGGATAGAATTGCTGTACGATGTTTGTGAATCAAGGGATGAGAGCCGTACCTTCGAGGAGCTTGCGTTTGAAGCGAAGAGCTTTCGGAGATTGATGCGGTTGTTGAAGTCTGGCATTTCAGATAGGGAAGCAAGGGAAAAGGTCGAGACCGAAATTCAAAACACGCTCAAAAGGTTTTCTGCTCTTGTCGAAAGCGCATCTACAGATTTCAAAGAAAGCGAGAGAGAGCAGTTCGAAATTCAATTTTTCGGATCGGCGTCAAGCTCATTTGAAAACCTGACGAAGCTTCTGGATGATTTTTCTAGAATAAAAGACTTTTATCTCATGAAGCGAGATTCGGGAGAAAGACGCTGAAGAGGGGATTGGATACCGGGTCGAAATCGACGGTCACGTTTGAAGTCGATAAAAATATGACAGCCGACTTCGAAGGAAAGAGGATTCATGACGTTCTCTCGACGTTCCATCTCGTATATTATGCGGAGCTCGCCGTCCGGAAAATGATTGAACCGTTTCTCGAAGATGGTGAGGAAGCGGTAGGTTTCGAAATAAATCTGAAGCACCTCAGGCCGGCAAAAATCGGCGATAGAGCGGAAGTGACCGCGACGCTAATCAAGAAGGACGGAAAGAAATTGGTTTGCGAAATAGAAGCCGTCAATTCCAAAGAGAAAATCTGAATCGGCTCACAGACGCAGGTTTTGATTAGGAAAGGTGATCTTGATTAAGCCTGTGATGTTTCTGAAACCTTCGCGAGATTCGACGAAAGCATTTCTTCCGCTATTTCGTCGCAAACCGTATATCCGCTTCTTGTCAGGAGAATCTTGTGGTCTGACAATTCAGCATAGCCGTTCTTCTTCAAATCCAAAATGAAGCAAGGATCCAGGCGGATCTTGAATTTCTCATCCAAATCTTTCAGATCTATTTTTCCCTGCCGGAGCTGAAGCATTACGAACTCATCGATGAGTTGATTCTCGGTCAACTTCTCCTTTGCCGAGACCGGAAGTCTGTTTTCTGAAAGCTCGGAGATATATTTGCCTAAGCTTGAGACATTCCACCATCTTGTCTTGTTCAAAAAGGAATGCGCGCTCGGACCGAAACTCAAATACTCCTCACAGTTCCAGTATTTGAGATTATGCCTGCATTGAAATCCCGGCCGCGAGTAATTCGATATTTCGTAATGTTCGTAGCCGTTTTCCTCCAGGAAAGACATCGTAAGCTGGTACATCTCCGCTTCGATTGATTCGTCGAGAGGTTTTACCTGTCCTGACGCGACAGAGCTGAAAAGCGGCGTGCCCGGTTCAACGATCAAGTTGTACGCCGAGATGTGGGCAGGATTCAACGCGACCGCCTTTTCAAGATTGGTAGCGACTCTATCTATGGACTGCCCTGGAATACCGTAAATGAGATCGAGATTTATATTTTCGAATCCGCACTTTCGCGCAAGCATGAGTGCCTCAACCGCTTGCCGCGAATCGTGGATGCGCGAAAGAAATTTCAGCTCATCGTCGAAAAATGACTGCACTCCGAAACTCAGGCGATTAACGCCGAGATGTCGATAACCCGACAGCGATTCCTCGGTGACTGTACCAGGATTACATTCAACCGTGAATTCCGCTTCGGCAGAAATGTCAAAGTGTTTGTGGAGCGTTTCGAGTATTGAACCTATTTCCGCCGGTGATAGAAGGGAAGGAGTCCCGCCGCCGAAAAAAATTGTATCGGCTTCGTATCGCTGTGAGAGGTTCTCGGAGGATAGTTTTATTTCCTTGACAAGAGAAGACAGGAAAGCCTTCTGCTGCGATTGATTCTCCACTGAGTAGAAATCGCAATAAAAGCATTTCTTTTCGCAGAAGGGGACGTGAATATAGATCCCTACGGCCGCCGAATGCCCACCTATTTCACCAGAATGCCGATTCGATTCCATGCTATCGATGCAATTTTACTCGGTATGTCGTAGAACGGAATATTCGGATCCCACGACCAGTATACAATCATTGCCTTTCCGATAATGCTCTGTTCCGGGACGAATCCCCAAAACCTGCTGTCGAGACTGTTCTCGCGATTGTCTCCCATCATGAAGTAATAATTTCGCTCGATGGTGTAAGTCTTGACAGGGCTGCGGTCCACAAGCACGTGCGAGCCTGAAAGCTCACATGAATGTCCCTCACGCTCGATGAACGTCTGCCACTTCGGGAATGATGTCTCATCAAGTTTTATGATGTCGCCTTTTTTGGGAACTACTATCGGCCCGTAATAATCTTGATTGAAGTCGGACCTTTTCGGGAAAATTCCAGGATCGGGGTAGCCATCAGGATAAACTGCCGCGGTTTCGAATTTAGTATCGGGCGGGAAAGGAATTATCACGTGATTAACAAAAAGAACGCGGGCCTTTATCTGAACGGTGTCTCCCGGTGTGCCAATGCAGCGCTTGACGTAGTTTTCATGATCATCCGGTTTCACCTGGTCCCTGTATCCGGGCCAGTCAAATACCACGATGTCGCCCGTCTTCGGATGAGCGAACGCCGGCAACTGGAAAAAAGGGATGCTGATGTCTGTGAAAGGAAAATACTGAGGAGACTTCGCTCCGTAGATGAACTTATTTGCGAAAACAAAATCGCCGGTCATCACGGTATTTTCCATCGAGCCGCTCTGGACGCCGTAACCCTGAACGACAAAAGTAGTGAGGAGCAGGACAATTATGACGGGAGAAACATAAGTGCCTATCCAACCATTGGAATTCTCGTCGCGTCGTCCTTTTTTAAACTTGAGTTTCATAATTACTTCTCTTGACTCTCTAGTTTATCAGCATTCCAATTCTGCTGAACTGGATGCTTCCTAATTTTGCGAAGACATCGTAGAACGGGATATCCGGGTTCCACGACCAGTATACTATCATGGCTTCACCGACTATATTTTGGTACGGTACAAATCCCCAGAATCTGCTGTCGAGACTATTTTCCCTGTTATCACCCATCATGAAGTAGTAATTTCGTTTCACCGTGTATTCGGCGGAAGGTTTGTCGTCGACAAAAACCGTCTCACCTCGTAAATCACAAATGTGTCCTTCGCGCTCGATGAAGATGCGCCACTTCAAATAGTTTCTTGTACTCAGATGAATCACATCGCCCTTTTTGGGAACGACGATCGGTCCATAATAATCCTCATTGAAATCCGATCCCTCCGGAAAAATTTGGGGGTTCGGATAACCTTTCGGAAGATTGGAAACGGTTTCGAATTTTACGCCCGATGGATATGGAACAACTTGTCCGTTCACATACACGACCCGATTCATCACCTGGATGGTATCTCCCGGAAGGCCGATGCACCTTTTGATGTAATTCGTCGGCTCGGATGCTTTCACCTGATCTCTGTCCCCCGGCCATTCGAAGACGATGACGTCGCCGCGTCGTGGATACCTGAGTGTGGGAAGCTGGAAATAAGGAAGTGAGACGTCGGTGAAGGGGATATATTGCGGACTTTTGGAGCCGTAGATGAATTTATTTACCAGAAGAAAATCTCCTACGAGAAGCGTGTTTTCCATCGAGCCAGTCGGTATCCTGTATGCTTCGACGACGAACACTTTCAAAAGCAAGGCGGCAATGATCGCGAAGACCAGACCTTCAATTGAATCTTTGAGTTTTTTCTTCTGAGGTTTTGGTTTTGCTGTTGTGGTCTGTCCCGACTTTCCGGAACGGGCCGATGCTGGTTGACTCAATTTTTATTCTCCATTTCGGTTGCCAGTTATCAGTCTTCGGTTTTCATCTGGGTATGCCTGAGAACTGGCAACTTTCTTAAATTCAATCTTCGTCATTCAATGATAACACGGCAAGGAACGCTTCTTGCGGAACTTCTACTCTTCCAATTTGTCTCATGCGCTTCTTGCCTTCCTTTTGTTTTTCAAGAAGTTTTCTTTTCCTAGTGATGTCGCCGCCGTAACATTTCGCGAGAACGTTCTTCCTGATCGGCGAAATACTTTCGCGGGCAATCACTTTGCTTCCGATCGCGGCCTGCACGGCAACTTCGAAAAGCTGTTTCGGAATCAGCTTGCGAAGCCGCGAGCAGAGTTTCCTTCCCCAATCGTAAGCCTTATCGCGATGCACCACGGATGACAGGGCATCCACAACATCGCCGTTCAAGAGTATGTCCAGCTTGACGAGCTCCGATTCGCGGTAATCTAGATATTCGTAATCGAACGATGCATATCCGCGTGTCAGCGATTTCAGCTTATCGAAAAAATCGAATACAATTTCTGCCAGTGGAAGCTCGAATCTTATGTCGGCTCGTTTTGGGTCGATATACGTCGTGTTCTTGTAAACTCCTCGTCGGTCCATGCAAAGCTTCATCACGTTGCCAATATATTCAGACGGACAAATGATCTGTGCGGTTACATACGGCTCCTCGATGTGATCGATCTCGGCCGGCGCGGGCATGTTTGCAGGATTGTCTACAAGGACCGTATCACCCGTACTCTTCACGACCTTATATTCGACGTTCGGAACTGTCGTGATGATTGTCTGGTTGAATTCCCGCTCGAGCCTCTCCTGGACAATTTCCATGTGGAGCAATCCGAGGAAGCCGCACCTGAACCCGAAGCCGAGTGCAGTCGATGTTTCCGGTTCGTAGACTAATGCTGCGTCATTTAACTTGAACTTTGCCAGCGCATCTCTCAGTTCTTCAAAGTGTTCGCTCTGTGCAGGATACAATCCGCTGAATACCATCGATTTTACTTCACGATAGCCGGGAAGAGGTCCTGCAGCAGCATTATCGACCTCCATCACGGTGTCGCCGACGCGGGTCTCGGTGAGTTCTTTGACCCCTGCAATGAGGTAGCCGACATTTCCGGCCTCGAGCTCGCCGGTAGGTACGCGGTCCATTTCAAGTATCCCGACTTCTTCCGCGAGAAATATTTTGCCTGTCTTGTGGAACAAAACTCTGCTGTTTGTGCGCAGCGAGCCGTCTACGATTCTTATGTACGTCACCACTCCGCGATACGAGTCATACTTTGCGTCGAAGATCAGCGCGCGGAGCGGAGACTCCGAATTACCCGCAGGTGCAGGAATCCTCTGAACGACGGATTCGAGGACATCTTCAATTCCTATTTTTGCCTTTGCACTCGCGAGAAGTATTTCGTCCTCTCTGCAGCCGATCAGATCGACAAGCTGTTTCCTGACATCGTCTATCATGGCACTGGGAAGGTCGATCTTGTTTATCACGGGAACAATTTCGAGTCCCGCATCGATTGCCATATAAACGTTGCTTATCGTCTGCGCCTCAACTCCTTGCGATGCGTCGACGACGAGGATTGCGCCTTCACATGCGGCGAGCGATCGGGAGACTTCGTAGGAGAAATCGACGTGGCCCGGCGTGTCGATCAGATTGAGCGTGTAAGAGTTTCCATCGCGCGCTTTGTACTTCATCTGGATGGCATGGCTCTTTATCGTGATGCCGCGCTCGCGTTCGAGAGGCATGTCGTCGAGAATTTGATCGACCATTTCCCGTTCGGTGATCGTGCCCGTGTGTTCGAGCAGCCTGTCCGCGAGAGTCGATTTTCCGTGGTCTATGTGGGCTATTATGCAGAAGTTTCTGATAAGCTTCGGAGAGAGACTCATTATTGTTTTGTTAATTCATCACATCCATTCGCGTATCAATATACGCACCGGGCCGCGTTTTATCAATTTACGAAAAGGGAAGATGGTGGAGATTTGCAGACTTTGATATGTTCAGCTTCGCGTCCCCAAGAACGCTTGACAATACTTTACGGGTATGCTACATTTTAGCCGAGGCAAGATTAGGAATGATGTCGGAAGGGACAATTTCGGGAGGTGCACGGAAACGAGACCGGGATGTTCAAAGACCTGCAGCGAAAATTGAATTTGCGAACGTACTCACACAAGAAGCGTAATAATGTAATACTCTTTTTGTCCATATACGGGCATAATAACGTAATACGTAATTACAGTAGTTGTCTGCCACCTCCTTGAGATGATTTGAAAGAAAGGACGGATCGTATGAAAGGATTTTGGCTGCTCTGTTTTGCTTCTATAGGCATATTGCTATTCGCCAGCCGTTCTCAAGCGCAGGATACCACCGTTGACCTGCGTGTTCGCGTTATGATGACTTCTTCAGGGCTCTTGGGCGATAGCCTTTTTGCCGATGAGTATCCCAATGATATCCAATTCAGAAGTGCCGCTAGGTTTGTCAATCGTATAATGGCTTATGGGGGAGCATTCAAGGTCTGGATTGGCCCGCGTGGTTGGACTGGTTCCAGTGCTTGCGGAGCTGATGGAAACGTTTGGGTTGACTTAAATCCTCAGAATGGAACAGACAGCACAGGGCCATATATCCATTATTGGGAAATACCTGCGTGTGCAGGCTGTATTTTCAGCGCGGCAGCCCCATACTTCCCTGACGCAATGCGTGGATGGAACCTTGATTTCAATCGAGATGGGAAGATTCCAATCAAAGTTCCGCACGGTCTCAAGATTACCTCGGTATCGCCGACGCTCATAACTTACACCCTTCCAGACTCGAACGGTCTAAAGGTGGAAGGAGTTGCGTATTACAATAGCGGCGGAGAAGACTCCGATGCCTCATTCTCCAGTGCTGAGTTTGCGATGCCTGCCAAAGACTCCGTTCTGACGAGCTTTCTATTGAAGACCTTCATTCAACGTGAGGGCTTGAAGTGACGTATCGCGGCGCGGCGGCGGCAGATAACAACGAGAAAAGAGAAGCTCGAATATTGTATATGATGGTGCTCGCTTCACGGCGCACACATAATAGGCTGCGAGGAGTGCGCCGCGACTCTTTTCTCGCGGACGTTAGGTGACATTGGCTAAGGGCTTCACTAATGAGAAATGGTTCTAAGAAAGACGGACTTGATTGGATGGAGGCTACAGGCTTCAGTATATCCAAAGACCGTCCAGGCTTGACGGCTGCAAAACATGACTCGATTCCAACGGATGCGGGCAAGCGCATCTATATGGTGAAAGAGGACCTTAAAGATTATCGAGGTCATGGAGTTCTCCTATACTTTGCGGATTGGTCTGTGTGGCCCTCAGGCGAGTGGTTCCCGCTGTTCGAGCGATTGCAGTCTGCATGCAAATTGGAGGGCAGATTGATAGATAAGCCATCGTACTTCTTCGGTGCGAATGAATACGATGATATGCTGAACTTCGTGATGATCGGTGTCATTTTTCTATGGGACTTGTATGTGATGTCAGACGATGGTCGAGTCGTATTCTACTCGCATGACGAAATGAGAGATATTGGTGAAAGGGCTTTAGATGGGCACGCCAACGTCACCTAGAAACCAGAAAGAAGACACTGATCATGGTATATGATATCGAGTCGCTTCATGGCGCGAAGCGCGCCACGACTTTTTCTGTGATGGACATCGGGTGTCATTGGTTTGTGTTCGCGCTCATAAACAAAGGAGAATCCTATGAAAACTAGTCTTCTATTACTTTTGACCGTCGTATCATTCGGATGTCAGAGCAACCCGCCTCAATATATTGCAGTCAATGGGACTGCAACTGTCAAAGTTCCAGTTGATTACTTTGAGGTTCGTATCTCGATCAGGAACCAGAATGCAGACTTGAATAAGGCGAATGAACAAAATAAGGCGTTAGTGATGAAGATGTTTGGCATCCTAAAGAAGTTCTCTATCACGGACTCTGACTTTGTGACGAAAACCAGCGAGACCACAGAGAGCCTTCTCCCGTCATATTTGAGGTATGATCTGGAAAAACATATACCTGGAATTGAATATGCGGGGGACCTGATTCTCCGGAATACTGCAGACTACGACGCTTTGTTCAAGGAACTGATTGCGCTCGGCAACGTAGAGGTTGGGGTTTATAATTTTGGTTCTTATGATATCAAGAAGTACAAGGAAGAGTCGTATCAGCAGGCTGTCATTGATGCCAAGCGGCGTGCAGAACTTTTACTTTCTGGTACTGGAAGCAAGGTTGGAAAAATATTCAAACTTCTTCAAGATGGGCAAGATAGATATAAGGAATACGACGATATTGAAGGACTCTTATCCTCTAGACAAGCCTTGACTAGAACAGCGGCGATGCTTGCCTTGCCGATGCCTAATACTTTTAGGAAAAAATATTTCGATCAGACCGCCGCTGTCACGGTTATCTATGAAATTGAGTAGCCTGGTACACTACCTTCATGCTTTGATGCGCAATGCATTGAGTGCACGATAGGAGGAAAAAAGTGAATCTCCGTTGTATATTCAAGAAGATTAGTTAACTCCCAATGGAGTATGCCGCAATCGGGAGTGAACGATGCGGTGAGATTTCTTTTTGCATTTGCATATAAGGATAAATAAATGGAAGGAAAGACTATGAAAATTGCCACTGCATTATTGATGGTCGTTGTAATTTCTCTCCCCGGCTATTCGCAGTCAAAGACTTTCATTCGCGAATATACGTACACGGCAGGCGATGCCGACAGCAAAGTGACCTCACGCGCAATAGCGCTCGATCAGGTGAAAAGGATTCTGCTCGAAGAGATCGGAGTTTACCTTCAGAGCACATTTGAAATGACGAAGCAGGAAGAGAACGGGGGGCTGAAAGACCTGACCAAGGAACAAATACAGAGCATCACAGCCGGAGTCACCGAGACAAAAATTCTCGAGGAGAAATGGAACGGTGAAACCTATTACATGAAGGCTTCGATTACCGTCGACCCTGAAGAGGTGGAAAAAAACGTCGCGCGTATTGCAAACGACGAGGGTAAGGTAAAAGAACTCGAGGAGACAACGCGAAAAGCCGACAGTGCCTATGCAGAAATTGCGGAGCTGCGAAAGCAGCTGGATGAGGCAAAAAATGAAAATGAAAGACTCAAAGCTCGAACGAACTATGAAGAAGCCTCCAACAGACTTTCCGCCAGCGATTGGTTCCAGAAGGGGTACAACGCTGCAGACATGAAAGATGATGATAACGCGATAGTTTATTATGAGAAGGCAATCGAACTCGATCCGAATTATTCGCTTGCATACAACAATCTCGGAATCTCCTACTACAATAAAGGCAACATCGTCAATGCCATGACCGATTACAAGGAGTCGATTCAACTCGATTCCCACTTTGCACTGCCGCATTACAATTTGGGCATCGCGTACTACGCTAGGGGCGACACCGAGGACGCCATTGCGGAATATGAAAAGTCAATCGAACTCGATCCGCAATATTCGAATGCCTATAACAACCTGGGTCTCGTCTACTATGACAGGGGCCAGAACGACGATGCAATCGCAGAGTACGATAAAGCGCTGGCGGTCGATTCGAGAAACCCGCTTCCTTATTACAACCTCGGTCTCGCTTACTGTGCGAAAGGCGATACCGAGACCGCCATTACGGAGTACGAAAAGACAGTTGAGATCAATCCACAGTATTCAAATGCCTATAACAATCTGGGACTGATCTTTTACGACCGAGGTGAGATCGACGAGGCAATCACGGAATACGACAAGGCTGTCGAAGCCGATCCAAGTAATTCGCTCGCTTACTATAATCTGGGGCTTTGCTACGATGATAAGCACAACACCGATGAAGCTATCATGGAATACGAGAAGTCGATCGAACTCAATCCTCAGTATGCGAACGCCCACTTTTATCTCGGGCTGATCTACTTGAATAAAGGCGATAACGCCAGGGCGGTCACGGAGTATGAAAAAGTGATTGAGCTCGAATCGAATAATTCGCTCGCCTATTACAATTTAGGACTTGCCGAATACAATCAGGGGGACAACGATGATGCCATAACGCACTATGAGAGATCAATCGAGGTCGATCCGCAATATACGAACGCCTATTATAATTTAGGCCTTGCATACGCTGCGAAAGGCGACAACGATGAAGCGATCATAAACTATAAAAAGGCGGTCGAACTTTCCCCGCAGTACACAGATGCGTATAATAATATAGGGCTTGCATACTACTCAAAAGGCGACAACGACCTGGCTTTGGAAAATTACGAGAGGGCGGTCGGGATCGATCCCAATTACGGACTCGGCTACTACAACATCGGAATTGTTTATTATCACGAGGGAGATAAAGAGAAAGGGATCAGGTACTTCAAGAAGGCAGCTCGGCTCGGAAATTCCAATGCGCAAGACTGGCTGACTAAAAATGGCTATTCATGGTGATGGAAATTATGGAGAGGCGGATCTCTAAGAAGACCGATAAGCCCCGGTAAATTACTCAAATTATATGACCAGCGGATACTGCGCATAGTCATTCGTTTCCGTTCGCTCTGACGGGATGTGAGAGTTGCATTCTATGAGTGAATGAAATAAATTTGGGAGTCATATGGGCAGTGTCCTAGATGATGTCGAATTAGTACATGCTTCATATTCGGAAGGAATGTGGTCGATGGGGATAGGCAGCATGGTACAGGAATGAAATAGTTAGTGATCATTTTATGAGTTAGGAGGTTTATAAAATGAACAATGAACTATCGACTCTTTACTCAGATCTTGCCTCAGTTTTCTTTCGGTATGCGCATATTTCAGGGGCACTTGAAACGTACATGACGGTTCTCGAGGATCGAGATCTCCAGAAAGCCTTCAGCAAAATCGTTTTAGGCACGGAAACGGAATGGAAACAGATTCATCGCTTCATGAATGTGAAGGGGATAAATGTGAAATGGTATCCCGAACTTCCCGTTCATAGTATCATCGGGGAAAAAGAGTCCCTGTTTAATTTCTTATATGGCGTTACGCTGAGTCGCATGGTGGATCATCTTGATTTTTATTTTTCTTCCATACTGCGGAATTGTTACAAGTTGACCGAACCGATCAGCAGCCCTTTTACGCAGTTTATGCTGAGAACTGGAATTGATTTGCATGCGCGCAAGCATGGGGCTTTCATGTCCAAGCTGGTGCAGGACAGACGTAAGATCGAACATAACAGGGCGCAGATTGACCGCGACCTGCTTAACGAAATGGTCAAGCAGCATGTCAATCATGTCTATAAAGAAGGTGATACAATTCAGAAAAACCATATCGATGTGGTGCTCACTTATCAGGTTATTCGGGAATTCGCACAAGATGTCGAGGCGGAACTGGCAAAAGTAATGAATAAACAGAACGCAGTTTAATCTGCCGTGCGGCGGCCATGCGGGGTGCGTAGAAATCGATTATCGTGGTTCCCATAAAGGGAGGGCTGTACTAAACCAACGAGTTTATACTTCATCCATGAAATAAATCCGAGGGGCAAACTGCCATTGATCTCATTTGTTCAGAATTCGTGCGCAGAAGCTTCACGCACCCAGCCTTACTAAATCTTCTTTCCTTCTCCGCCACGTCACAACAAATCCAATCACCATTATTATCACTCCGCCCCAGACGAGATTGATGAATGGCTTGATTGTAGCTTCGATGACCAGCACCGGCTTCTTGTTTAAATTGCTTTGCTGCGCTTGAGCAAGAAGTGAAACATCGGACGAGTTCTTCGCCGGGATGTAGCCAATCATAATGGATGCCTGTTTCGTCTTGTCGTCGACGTGGACGTCGGTAACGGTGAACTGATCCCCTGACTTTGTGGTTGCGGTGTTAAGCTCGTTCTGCCCGCCGGGTACTATCTTGTTTGACGGCATCACCATTTCCGTTTTGCCGTCGGCATTCGTCAGTTCGATCAATGAAGCAAGATCGAACGCTTTCCCGTCTATCATGGCCTGTCTCTGATCATCTGCAACCTGAAACCCTTTAAACTCCATGGTATATTTCCCGAGCCTGACGGGTTCGTTCAAGTTGAGCGCGACCTGGACGCCGTATTGACTCGCTTCGATTCCGCTGCCGCTGCTTTCTTCGAGCGCCTGCGGGGACAAATAGAGATCGCGTGTCAGCATGTTCTTCCCGATGAACGCGAGCAATGATGGCTGACTGAAGATATCGTAGTTGACAAGGCTGAAGATATACGGATGACGCATGATTGCGCCGCCGTTATAGGAGCTCGCATACATGACGAGAGGTGCGTTGAATTTGCTTCCGCCGTTATCGACGGTGACGTTGTAAGCGGTTTTCTCTTCGTCGATCTGCGAAGTCCCGACGTATGTAAGTTTGTATCCGAATGCATCCGCAGGTTGGCCCAGCGGGAGACTGAGTGTGACGTGTTTATCATAATGAGCCGACGCGATGATCCCGATGAACAGCAGCGACACGCCCACGTGAGCAACCGAAGCTCCCATGAACTTCGGATTACCCTTGGCAATTTTATAAGCGATCTCCAGGTTCACAAAGAATGCGAATGCGCTCGAAATGAAAAACAAAACCATCATGATGTCGTGCATCCCTGCAAATATCACGATCACCGTGAGTATCGTGGCCGCAGATGCAGGAAGCTGCATTGTCTTGAGAAGAGTCTGAGAGTTAGACTTTTTCCACCAGAAAAGTTGTCCGAGGCCGATCATGGCGGCCATGAGAATTGCGAGCGGGAGATTTGTCTTGAGATAATAGCTCGTGTCGATCGCGCTCGCCTGGCCTTTCAGAATATTTGTGATGAGTGGTGCGCTCGTGCCGATCAAGGTGAAACCCGCGACGATGACGAGCGATGCGGCACCCAGGAAAAGGGCGAACTCCCGTGAAGTAAGTGTGTAATGAATTTTTTGTCTCGGAATTTCTCTCACTCGCAGGAAGTACAAGCTCAGGCCCAAGATCAGGAAGAATCCGATCAGCGCCACGAGGAGAATATAGACCCACATTCCGGGTGTCTCAAAACTATGAACCGATGTATCGCCGAGAACCCCGCTGCGTGTGAGAAAAGTACTGTAGAGAACCAGGAGGAACGGAAGCATTCCCATGATGAAATTTGCTCTTAAGAAACCTCCCGTGCGCCGCTGTACGAGCAGCGTGTGAACGGAAGCTACCGCTACGAGCCATGGTATGAACGATGAATTCTCGACGGGGTCCCATCCCCAAAATCCACCCCATCCTAATGTCTCATATGCCCAGAAGCCGCCGAGTGTTATTCCGAATCCGAGAATTGCCGACGTGAAGAGTGTCCACGGCACGGCGACATTTGTCCAGTTCCTATAGTCTTTTCTCAGCAGCCCGGAGATCGCATGCGCGAACGGAACCGCGGTTGATGCGAAGCCGAGGAACAAAATCGGCGGGTGGATCACGATCCAGAAATTTTCCAAAAGCGGATTTAATCCTCTGCCGTCATCGGGCATCATGCCCGGGTGCGCGGTCTGGGGCCACGTCTGCCAGACATACTCGAAAGGATTTTTCACGACGGCCAGCAAAATCAGAAATGAAGCTATCGCAGAATAAATTCCCATCACGGACGACTCGTAGTGATGCCTTCTCGAATAGTTCATCAGGATCAGACCGATGATGCATGTGTACATCGTCCATAACATGAAACTTCCTTCCTGTCCCACGTAGAAAGTCGAAACCAAAAGTGCCGAGGGGAGGCTGAGAGAACTGTAACTCCAAACATAAGTATATTGAAATTGATGGGTGAGGAGCATGTTCATCAGGTAACCCGCCGTCAGTATAACCGAAGTTGCTCCGATATGGTATCCTGCACGCGCAACCTTCAAAAACTTTTTATCGTCCACGTTTCCGCCAGAGGCGGATGCGCCTTTGGCGTGGAAGAAACTATAGACGTACCCGAACGTCGCAATCAACATTCCGGCGAACCCGACCAGAATCAGAACATGACCGATCATATTATTCTTACCTCAACTTACCAGTTATTGGTAGTCTGTAGGAGCTTGTGCTGAAGATTGAGGTCCCGTTTTCGACTGATATTTTGAAGGGCATTTTGTGAGGACATCGCTTGCATAGAACACACCGTTTTCGCAGCGTCCCTTCGCCACGATGTCGTTTGCTATCTCAAAGTTGTTCGGCTTCGCGCCCGCGAGCACGACAGGCAAAACTGTCTTTTCGTCGTCGGCCATGTAGAAATGGAATGTGTTTGTGTGCGGGTCATAGTATGTCTGCATGTCTTTTACCCAGGAGCCTTTCACTTGCACGGTGCGGTGCGTTTGTGCAGCCGCCTTGGCCGAAACGTATTCTATGTTGTTCTGCATGAAAGAAATTGCGCCGAAAATTATAAACGCAACTATAACCAGCCCGCCGACCACGTACTTAGCTTTCATCTTGCTGCTTTCTCCTTGTCAGATTCGCTCCCGCGAGCCGGATCTTCGATTTGCTCGTATAGCTTATTCACCTTCTTATCTAACCGAAACAAATAGAGAAAAATTCCCAGCCATATAACCAATACGATCGCCAAAACCACATAAAGCGAATGTTGATCGAGGAAACTGTAGAGTGAACTCATTTAATTTTCTCCGCTCAATTGTCTGTTTGCCATTAAATTTATCCTCGTCTTTAACTGGAACAGCCAGATGTACAGGGCAGTGAACCCGATCAGAGATGAATAGAAGACGTATCTCATGTTCATATCCATATACATTTTACCATTAGCATTTACAATCGGTGCAGGTGAACCTCCGCCGCCCGGATGGAGACTGAAAGTTATTCTTGGCATGATGAAAACGAAGAACGGAACGGTGACAAATGCCACTATCGAATAAACCGCCGAAAGAGATGCTCGTCTCTCCTCGATCTCCAACGCGCTGCGAAGAGAAAAGTATGCTCCGTAAATCATGAGGAGAACGAATATGGAAGTTTCCCGTGGATCCCAGTTCCAGAAACTTCCCCAGTTAAACTTCGCCCATATAGAACCCGTGATCGTTGCGAGGACGCTGAAGATGAAACCCAGTTCGGCGGCAGTCGCTGACTTGACGTCATACGTCATGTCTTTTTTCCTCAGGTAACCGATGCCGTACCACATCGACATGAAAAATGCGAGGACCGCGAGCCACGACATGGGGACGTGAAAGAATATTATCCGTGCCTTGGGACCCAACCCCGGAATCTCGCCGATCGGCATAGCGAAACCGAATGCGGCGACCGCAGCAATCCAAATTCCTATTAATATTTTCATCCAGCTTTTCATCAATCTCTCCAGACAAAATCAAATAAAAGAATCGAAACCGTCGTAACAACGACGGCATATGAAATCATTATCTTAAGATCATCGGCGGCGCTGGCGACGGGGGCACCTTCAACCGAAAGACGCGTTGCGTCGATGACACTCATCAGTAAAGGGAGCAATATTGGAAACGATAGAACGGGGTAGAGTGTTCCCTTCGAGTTTGCTTTTGATATGATTGCTGCGATGAAAGTCGAAGCAGATGCTAGTCCGAAACTTCCGATCAAGATCGTGAGCAGAAAAATCACGGGCGACTGGATTGTGAACGTCGGCATGGTCAATAGATAAGCCGTGGTTATCATCGCATTCAGGACGTAGATCAGCAGCGCATTGAATGCCAGCTTCCCGAGGAGGACCGACGTCGGTTTGACCCAGAGCTGCAAGGTCATCGTAGTTCCTCTTTCTTCCTCACTGACAAATGACCGCGAGAGACCGCTCATCGCCGCGAAGAAAATTATTATCCACAAAATCCCGGCGGAAAGGCTCGGTGAAACGGTCTCTCCTGTCGTAGAAAAGAGAACAATTGAGAGTGTGACCACGACGAACATAATCAGCGCGTTCAGCGCATAGCGTGTACGGAGTTCTCCATAAAGGTCTTTGGTGAATACAGCGGCGGCTCCTCTCATGCGATGAAGATAGCCCGATGGAGATACATGTTCAAGGAAGGGATTCTCAGATGGTCGGAAGCGGAGAGGGAGGCAAACTACGTCCCGCAAAGAGCGGCGGAACTTCGTTTGCTTGAGGATTCAAAATGCACTCTTAAATATGTTCGCTCAGGATCCTTTTCTTCAGAATCGCTTTGCACGACCCGGTCTTGAAATATTTTTCTAATTTTCTCGCTTGCTGTTCTGTTTCGACTCCGATGAGCCCAGCGAACTTTAGGGGTCTGTAGACCTTTGTAGATTGCACCATGCCGTCGTTATGTTCAGCAAACCGTCTTTTCAACGAATTTGTTGAACCAACATACAGAAAATCCTTTGAGAGACTTTTCAGAAAATACACAAACCAGAAGTTGTTGAACATTAAATCCCCCTGACCTTTTTAAAATGAGCCTGCCAGACGAAGTCCCACTCCAGGATTTATTCTAGATTTGGGTAATCATGCGGGACGTAGTCTGGCGGAGAGGGAGGGATTCTGCGCCAGAGGCGCATGAGCCTACGGCTCAGAACCCTCGATTGATTTAGGCTTAGAATGTGGTGGCGCCACGTGTTCGTCGAGCCACTTACGACCGACGCCGGTTTTGAGAAACGACTCACGTTTTCGAGCTTCGACTAGTGTCGGGTAGGATTCAACGTGGACCAGTACCCAAGTTGTGCCTCTTGCAGTGAAAGTTGTCTTCTTCTTGTTGTGATCTTTAAGCCTCTCCTCTGGAGACCTCTCCGTTGAACCGACATACCGTTTTTGAAGTTTCTCACTCCAAAGGACGTAAACCCAGCTCATTGTTGAGCACATATCGAAGCGGAGAGGGAGGGATTCGAACCCTCGATACCCCGAAGGGTATTCCGGTTTTCGAGACCGGCCGATTCAACCACTCTCGCACCTCTCCAGCACCTTTTTCGATCACCTGCAAGACGAAGCTCAAGCCCGGTCCTGCGGAGAGGGTGGGATTCGAACCCACGGTACAGTCTCCTGCACACACGCTTTCCAGGCGTGCCAATTCAGCCACTCTTGCACCTCTCCAGGCGAATTTGTCGTTAAATTTAACACCTTGGCACGATGGCCACAAGAAATATTTCCACCGGTGGCTAAGCATAATTCTTGATTTTTACTTTAGACCAGAATATCTTGCAATCAGATTAGGAACACGAATGAGCACTGATGATTTTGATTTTACGTTCGACGACGAGCAATTCGACGAGTTCGAAAAGCATAACATCGACGAGGAAATAAGACGCCTCCGCAAGGAGGAACCAACCTTTTCGAACATCGCCGCATTGGAAGAAATAATAGACTATTTCATGAGTCAGGATAAATACGAAGATGCCCTTTTCTTTGCGAACAAATTAGTCGCGATCATGCCTGCAAGCGCCGAGAATCTGGCACGAAGAGGGGAGATAAACGAGGCGCTGGGGAAATTTGAAGTCGCGCTGGAAGATTACACCAGAGCGATTGAATTGAATCCGGTGGAAGTTGACGCATTGATCGGAAGGGCAAGCTGTTTGCAGATGCTTGACATGTTCGAAGAAGCCCTTGATAACATAGATCGGGCTCTTGATATCGAGCCCGGAAGTTATGAAGCCTTGATGAATAAAGGGGTGATTCTCGAGAAACTCGGAAAATACGAGGATGCTTCGAAAGTTTTCAAGTATCTGACAGAGCTTGATCCTGAGGATAAAGACGCGTGGTTCGAGCTGGCATATTGCTTTGATTATCTCGAGGAACCGGACAGATCTTTAAAATGCTACGACAACGTGATAGAGCTGGATCCGTACAATCACAGAGCATGGTACAACCGCGGCATCGCATTGAGTGCCCTTGGAAAATATCAGACTGCAGTTGAGAGCTACGATATGGCAATTGCGATAGATGAAAAGTTCAGCGCGGCATGGTATAACCGGAGCAACGCGCTTTTAAGCATGGGCAAACTGCAGGAAGCGATCAAGAGTTACAAGACGACATTGAAGTATGAGCCCAACGACGTCGCAACATGGCACAACATGGCAACGGCTTATGAGGAGCTCGGCGAATACAAGGAAGCAATTCGATGTTATACGGAGGCGTTGAAAGGCGATACGAATCATATCGAATCCCTTTTCGGCAGGGGAGTGTGTTATGATGCGATCAACATGTATAAAAAGGCGCTCGTTGATTTTAACAGGGCATCGGAACTGGACGGCTCCGACCATGATATATGGCATGCAAAGGGCGACGTGGAGTTCACGCTGGAGCTCTTTAAGGATTCAGTGGAAAGCTACCGGCGCGTCACGGAACTGAAGCAGGATAATGTTGACGCGTGGGTTGATCTCGGGGATGCTTTGGTCGAATGCGATAATTTTAATGAAGCGCTGCAATCTTATGACAAAGCCATTGAAATTTCTCCCGACTGGGGAGAAGCGTATTATCAAAAATGTAAATGCTGCCTCCAGATCGGCGCTTATGACGACGCAATCAGAGGTGCCAAGAAAGCTTTGGAGTTGGAACCTCATAAGATCAATACCTTCTTTCAGGATTTCGGACAGATCCAGCACTCAAATCCTGAAATCTTAATTAAATTTGTTTTCCCAGTTTATCAATGGTTGGTGAATGAAAAAAAATATAAAGAGTCTCACTAAGTTAGTCGGGATTATAGGTCATCCGATTGCGCACAGCTGGTCTCCTGTAATTCATGAAACGGCATTCAAGCTTGCCAAACTGAATTATTCTTATTCTGCATTTGATGTCCATCCGAAGCGCCTGGGCGATGCGTTGAAGGGAATGTCGGCTCTCGGGATAGTCGGGGTAAATGTGACGGTTCCTCACAAAGAAGCCGTCATGGAACATCTCGATGAAATCTCCGCCGACGCAAGACTCGTCGGAGCAGTAAACACTATCTACGTCCAAAATGATTCGTTGGTTGGCCATAATACCGATGTGGACGGAGCAGTAGCCGCATTGAAGCCTTACCGCGACCAGATTGCGGACGAAAACGTGACGATTTATGGCGCGGGCGGCGGAGCGCGCGCAGTTGTCTATTCGCTTATCGCACATTTTAAGCCGGCTCAGATTTCGGTCATCAACCGCGATACGTCGCGTGCCGAGTTGTTAAAGAAATTCTTTTTCGATTCGCAGAATTATAAAAATATCAGAGTGGTTGAGCTGCACAATATCAATGAAGGAACTGTGGTGGAGTCAAGCAAACTCATCGTAAATGCGACTCAGGTCGGGATGTCTCCTGCGGTGAGTGAGAATATAATGGTACAGGACGACCGTGACTATGATGGAAAAATCTTCTTCGATCTCGTCTATAACCCGGTTCACACAAGTTTTCTCAGGGCTGCCAAGAAGAAAAATGCTGTCACGATCAGCGGACTTGAAATGCTCTACAATCAGGCCGCAAGTGCCTTTGAGCTCTGGACGGGAGTCGCAATGCCTCTGGAAAGAGTACGCGCCAAGCTTGACGAAAGATTTTTAGGAGAGGGTTCTCGGAAAAAGCAAAAAGTCTCAGCTCATTGAGGATTTGAAAAGAGTTCCTCGATAATCAGAAGCGCGTCGTCGACAGGTCTTTTTGAAATTTCCTTTTCAAGAACGCTTGCCGAAAGCCTTCGGGCAGCTTCCCTCACTCCGGCAGGGAATTCTTCTGTCACCGAGATCAATTTCAGAGTTTCGTTTGCATCAAGGACTCTCATCCCGGAAGACCCCGGGCGCAAGCCTTTTGCGTGTCCAAAAGCCTGAAATGCTTTTCCGACAGATCGTCTCGCGCAGACTCTCGCCTTGCCTTCATTACCCAGATTCATAGCATCTTGAGCCAGCCTAAGCTCGCCTTGTATTTCTTCCGGCAGATCCGTCAGTTCCATTCTTTAAATATTCCTCTAGATAGCGAGCGGTGTGTGAGTTCCTATTTTTCATGATCTCCCTCGGCGGACCCTCGGCAACAATTCTCCCGCCGGCTTCGCCGCCTTCCGGTCCTAGATCTATTATCCAATCGGCGCACTTGACGACATCGAGATTGTGTTCGACCACTATGGCTGTATTTCCTCTATCGACCAATTTTTGCAGCAGATCGAGAAGTATTCTGATGTCTTCAAAATGAAGTCCAGTGGTCGGCTCGTCGAGGATGTAAAGAGTTCTTCCTGTGGAGACTTTGGAGAGTTCCGTGGAAAGTTTTACGCGCTGCGCCTCGCCGCCGGACAATGTAGTGGAAGACTGGCCGAGTCGTATGTAACCGAGTCCGACTTCGTTCATGGTTTGCAGCTTTCTCTTTATCGCGGGGATTTCAGTAAACAATTGGAGAGCGTCTTCGACCGTCATCTCCAGTACATCGGAAATGGATTTCCCTTTGTATTTGACGTCGAGGGTGGCCGCACTGAATCGCTTTCCGTTGCACACTTCGCATTTGACGTAAACATCCGGAAGAAAGCTCATCTCGATTTTCCGCATCCCGTCTCCTTCGCAAGACGGACAGCGGCCGTCTTTTACATTGAATGAAAAACGGCCCGGTTTGTACCCCCGGATTTTCGATTCAGGAAGCTGCGCGTAAAGATCTCTGATTGCCGTGAAGACCCCGACGTAAGTCGCAGGATTGGATCTCGGAGTCCGGCCGATAGGAGACTGGTCGACGTTCACGACTTTGTCGATGAACTCAATTCCGGAAATCGATTTGTAGGGAAGAGGCTGCTCGGCGAGTCTGTAAAAATGTTTGCCGAGAATTCTGTACAAAGTGTCGTTGATAAGACTTGATTTGCCCGATCCGCTCACACCGGTGATGCAGATGAAAAGTCCGAGTGGAAATTTGACTTTGATTTCCTTGAGATTGTTTCCGGAGGCTTTCTCGATCACCAGAGACTTTCCGCTAGGTTTTCTCAAATTTTTGTCGGGCCTGATCGGAATTTCTTTTTCGTTGCGGAGGTAAGCGGCGGTCAGCGATGCCTTTCTTTCGGATAAAAGCTCTTTCAGCGTTCCCGCTTTCACGACGTAACCGCCATGTTCTCCTGCACCCGGGCCGAGATCTACGATGTAATCGGCGTTTTCCATCGTCTCGCGATCGTGTTCCACGACTATTATGGTATTCCCTATGTCCCGAAGCGACTTCAACGAATTGATGAGCCTTTCGTTGTCGCGTTGGTGGAGTCCTATTGAAGGCTCATCTATGACGTACAATACGCCGGTCAGCTGTGACCCGATCTGGGTTGCCAGCCTAATCCGCTGCGACTCACCGCCTGATAAAGTTCCCGACGGGCGGTTAAGATTCAAATAATTCAAACCGACATTCAGCAGGAACGCGAGTCTCGTCTTGATCTCGTGGAGGATAGGTTGAGCAATTTTCTGATTTCTTTTAGGAAGAGTCAAGTTCTTGAAAATATTTTCTACTTTATCGATCGAGCCGCTCACAACGTCGTCAATTGTTGTGGACCTGCCATCGCCGTCGATGACTCTTACAAATCTGCTTTCAGGTTTCAAGCGCGTGCCGTCACAGATCTCGCAAGTTGTGAAAGGCAAGTGAGCTTCGATGTCTTTATACATATCTCCGAAGTACGCCTCGAAATCGAGGTTACGAAGCATCGGGACAAGTCCCTCAAATTTTGTCCCGAGATTTGAAATTGACACCCCGGCGAACTTAATCCTTTTCTGCGAACCCTTTTGATTTTTGCCGAAGAACAGAAGGTCGCGAATCGTAGAGTCAAATTCCTTAAACGGCGTACCGGCATTGACGCCGTGAGGTTCAAGCATTCGGTTCAAGATGCTCATCAGGAAAAAATCATCGCGTCTTGGAAACAATAATGCACCTTCGGTGATCGAAAGCCCTGGAGCGGTAACGATGGCATCCGGCGTGATATTTCTGCTGAGGCCGATTCCGTTGCAGTTGCGGCACATTCCGAATTTTGAGTTGAACGAGAAAGAGTTAGGCGCAAGGTCAGGGTAGCTCGTTCCGCATTTTGGACATGATCTTAGCCGGCTGAAAAAAATATCTTTTTTGAGATCATAATCATGGATGATAACTGTGCCCGCTCCTCTTTCGAGCGAGAGCTTCAGCGAGTCTCTTAGTCTCGGGGAAACCTTTTTTTGGATTTTTAGTTTGTCGACGACGAGCTCGATCGTGTGGGTTGAATAACGTGAAACTTCCATCCCCTCATTGAGGTCGCGCAAGCTTCCGTCGACTCTCACTTGAACAAATCCTTCTGCCATCAGCTCTTTGAAAAGTTCACGGTAATGTCCCTTTCTCCCGATGACGAGCGGTGCGAGTAGCAGAATGTTTTTATTGTTGAGATCGCTCAGGATTGTTTGCAGAATCTGCTCATGCGTCTGTTGCTGCACGGGAATATTGCAATTTACGCAGAATTGTGTCCCGACTTTTGCGAAGAGGAGCCGGACATAGTCGTAAATTTCGGTGACCGTTCCGACCGTAGAATGAGGATTGGTGCTGATGGTTTTTTGTTCGATTGCCACAGAGGGACTCAGCCCTTCAATCAAATCAACATCCGGTCGTTCAAGTATTTCAAGGAACTGCCGGGCGTAGGCCATCATGGTCTCCAGGTAACGCCGCTGTCCTTCGGCATAAATTGTGTCGAAGGCCAGAGATGATTTTCCGCTTCCGCTGAGCCCGGTGATGACTATGAATTTGTCCCGGGGCAAATCTAAATCTATTGACTTCAGATTATGCTGCCGCGCGCCGCGGATCGTGATGTTGCTTGTATCGGGTTTTTCTTCCATTCGAGTTCCGAATTTACGCCGAACCGTCGCGAGATTCAATTCAAAAAGTGAGACACGACGTTTCGAAGGCGTGTGACTTAGACTGCACGGATTGGTCGATTTTTGCCGGTCATTATCGAGCCCGGATATGTGCGCCGCAAAAGCTCGGGGATGTTAATGTGCTGGTTCTTTACCCTCAAGAAATATTAAATTTGTCCCGGATGAGAACCTTAGACTGCGGCATATTTTACGAATGGGAATACGATAAAGATTTTGTGTCTATCCTCTCGAACGAATTGAAGTCGGCAAATCTGTCGAATAAGATTTTCGCGCGGGACGAGTTTGGTCCCGTTCTCGAGAAGCTGCATCGCAAAACTCTGGCGTTCAGAACAATTGTCGACCGTGCATCGGACGTTGATGACATCTGTGAATCGATAGTGAATTTTCATAAGTGCCGTCAGGGCTTCGTCTTGAATGATCCCGAAAAAGTGCGCCATTCTTCCGACAAGGCTTCGATGCATCTCGAATTTATGACGGCCGGAGTTTACGTCCCTTATACAATCATAATCTCGCCGTATAATGCTCAACAGGAGATCAAGCTGAGCATTGATGAACTGGCTTGCCTGGGCAGGCCGTTCATAATCAAGCCGGCGAATACAACCGGCGGAGGGATCGGCGTCATCACCGGTGCTGAAAGCCTGCGTGAAGTGATAGATACCCGGCAGCACAACAAGGACGACAAGTATCTCCTGCAAAGAAAAATTGAGCCTACGATGCTCGAAAATCGACGCGCCTGGTTCAGGCCGTTTTATGTGTTTGGGAAAATCTTTATTTGCTGGTGGGATGATCGGTCCCATGTTTACTTCGAGACGTCGAACTCTGAGATCGAAAAACATAACCTTCAGGAGATCGAGAGAGTTGCGAGGAAAATTCATGACGTGTGCGGGCTGGATTTTTTTTCAACCGAGATTGCACTTTCGACTTCAGGGCAATTTATTGTCATTGATTATGTCAATGAAATGTGCGACATGCGAGTGAAGTCAAATCACTTTGACGGCGTTCCGGATGCCGTCGTTGAAGCAATCGCGAAGCAAATAGGATTTGGATTATCGAATCAATGTCATAAGGAGTAAATGATTAAACCTGAATTAGCAGATGAAGGCCGCTTTGATGATGCTGTGTTCTCCGTCGTAGACGTCGAAACAACCGGCTCCGTGGCATCGGGAGAAAGAATGATAGAATTCGCAGCTTATAAAGTCCGTAATGGCAGAATTGTCGACGAATATACCACTCTGCTGAATCCCGGCAGACATATTCCGAATTTCATCCGAAACATGACCGGCATAAGCAACGAAATGGTTTACGACGCTCCCTCGTTCGGAGAAGTTGCCGGCAGGATATACGATTTTTTGTCGGAGACGATTTTTACCGCCCACAATTCACACTTCGATTACTCCTTCGTTAGAAACGAAATGGCGATGGCAGGGTTCGATTTTGATATGCCGCAGCTTTGTACCAGGAAATTGAGTTCTAGAGTTTTCCCGCAGCTTCCAAGGAAAGCACTGGATCATGTATGTCGTCACCTTGGAATAAAAATAAGTGCAAGACATCGTGCGTATGGCGATGCACGGGCGACTGCACATTTGTTGATAGAATTGCTGGAGTTGATTGCCGAACGACACGAGGTCGTTGGAGTTGATGAGCTTCTCCGCTTTCAAAATGTCTCGGCGAGTATTGATCGCCACAAAAACCAGAATGTCTTCAAGAATGCAATGATGAGGGCGCCGAATTTACCGGGTGTTTATAGAGTTCATGGTGCTGACGGTGAGATTGTTTATGCAGGCAAGGCGAAGAATCTAAAACTCCGACTTGCGTCTTACCTCACGCAAAATGAAAAAGATTCAACGAAAGTCAGGAAGATGATTCAGGAAGCGAGGGGGATCGAGTTTGAAATTGCCGCGTCCGAGTTGGCCGCGTTCATGAGAGAACTCCAGCTTATCAGGCAACATCAGCCCAAGTTTAATTCTTTGCTGGTGAACCCGAGGCGGTTCCCGTTCATCAAGCTCTCGACCGAAAGCAAGTTCGACACATTGGATGTTGTCTATGAATTGGACGGAGCCGGAAGATATTATGGACCGTTCGAAAATTCCTTCATTGCCGAACAAGTTCTCTTAGCCGCCGACAAATATTTTAAGCTGGTAAAATGTGAAAATGATTTCGCCAGGCCGTTCGATCCTTGTCTTTATTTCCACATCGAAAGATGCATGGCCCCATGCCGGGGGGATATCGGCATTTCTGAATATGAAAGGGAAGTCGAGGCGGTCGAAGAGTTTCTTTCGGGATCGTTTGAGAAACTGACATCCGAATTGAGGCTGAAACTCGATGAGCTTTCAAAGAAGCTTGAGTTCGAGGAGGCGATTGAGATGAGAGATTTGATTGAGGTCCTTGAAAAAACCTCTTCTCGCTTGAAACTCCTTGATGGTCCGCTAAGCAGGGCGAATTTTGTCTGCGGCTGGCTTCGTGAAAATGAGTATGAACTTTACGCCGTGCGGCGTGGATTCCTGACAGGGCCCAAAGTTGCTGCCGATGCTGAACTCGAGTCCGGATTGAAACTCCTGCTCAGCGGGTCTCCTATTGCGGGTGATTTTGTCCCCTTGCGAATTATTCTGAACTATGCGCTAAAAAATCCTCAAGGTTTTTTCAAGATCGACGCAAAGGGAACGGAGTCTGAGCTGGCCCAAAAAATAAAAACCGCTGTCGGTCACGTCTCAACAGCGGTTCACAAATAAAGATTGCTCTAATATTTTACAATTGGCTCAAATATTTCTTCGCCTGAGTAGCGTCTTTGGAATTCGGATATTTCTGGCCGAGCGATTCCCAGGTGGATCGTGCATTATCTTTGTCGCCCAATCGCACATAAGCCAGTCCGAGCATTAAGTACGCATCCTCTGCCTTCCAGCTTTTCTGATAGCTAGTAGTCTTCTGAAATTCCTTTACAGCCTTGTCATAGTGTTTGGTAGAATAGTAAGCCATGCCGAGCCAATAATGAGCATTGCTCATTAAGGGGTCATCGACTGAACTTGCAGTCAAACTTTCCAGCTGGGGAGTTGCTTGTTTATATTTCCTTGCTAGACAAAGTTTTACCGCCGCATCGTAAGATTTCTTGAATTCGGTGTTCGACGTGACCGGAGATACAGTCCCCAGTTTTTCGGATTCGGCTCCTTTTGCCATCAAGTCGCGATTAATTTGTTTCTGGACGGCAAGTTCAGAATCCAGCGCGCTGACGCGGGCCTGCAGATCCTGAAGATCCTGCCACTGCTGGCTGCTCTGTCCGAGCTTCGAGGTGATATCGGCCACCTTTGCATTCAAAGCCTTCTTGTCCTGGTCAAGCTGCGCATTCGTTTTTGTCAATTGGTCGTTATCGGCCTGTAATCTTGCATTTTCCGTGCGTAAGGAATCAATCACCGAATCCGGCGGTGTTTGACCCGAATCCGTCGTCTGCACTTCGCTTCCACAGCCGCTGAGAACCAGGTTTGCTCCGAAAAGGAAAGCGATTAAAAGAAATGATGCCCCTTGCAGTAACTGTTTCATATATTTTCCTCCTCGATTTTAGTTAACGAGTCGAATGAAATTAGATAAAGCTGGCTTAAAAGTCAAGAAAATCGACCCCGAATTTTTCCTGCTCGTTTTGCTGACGCCGAGTAACTTGCGGATGGCTTTTATCGCCCTCTTTAGATAGATTTAAAATAATTTTAAAAACGGCGGAGTAATTTATTTGTTCGGGAAGTCGGTTCCACAAGTCGCTGAATTTCATATCTCACGAAAGGCGCGGGAACGTCTCAATTTTGATGACTCTCTCTTCGCATCGTCGGGCGATGTTATTTTCCCGAATTTTCGGGCTATCCAGAGTTTTGCAGACAAGATTAATGCAGAAAGCTTTCGAGCGAGAGGTTTTAGAAGAGACTCATCGGTCTCTCCCGGCGAGATTAGCGCGATGGGGCTATTCCATGAAGTGCTCCATTTTGTGATCAATTCCTATGTAGATGAAATCAGTCCCAAGGCGTTTGTTCATCTTGAGGATCATCTGAAAAAAAGCATCGGTGCTTCGGAGTTTGAGGACGCCGCTCACAAGTTTGTTGAATTATTTCCCCCGACTTCGGTATATCGAGGAGAAGAATCGGTTGATGAATATCTCCGCAAATCGGATGGCGGCAAATCGAATCGCCAGATGATTTTGGTAGAATCAATTTTGCTCTGGTTGGAAAATCTTAATCCCGCATTCGTTTCAATCTCCTCGCTCATCGATGATAAAGAACTGAAGAGCGAATCGAAGTATGACCGTATCATAGCTGATGCAGACAAGTTCTTTGATACGCAGCCCACATTCTCATCAGTAGGACCGCCGCTTTTAAAAATGCTTCGCGCTCCGATGGAGGTTCATCCGAACTCGATTTCCGAACAGCTTCAGTTCATTGCAAAACATTGGGAGAAAATTCTATCGAAATCCCCGTTTCTTCTCAGGCTCCTTACAGCGGTCGATATTTTAAAAGAGGAGGGAAAATATTTTTTGATGCTTGCCCAATCGCAGGCGGATAAGAGTAAAGTTCCAAAAGTTAGCCACTCTCAATTCGGCGGCCTGGGTGAAAGTGTGTATCAGAGTGTCCCACAATTCAGAGGACAGGAGTTTGAAAGCGAAAATTTCAGCGCTGACTTGAACTGGATGCCAAACGTTGTGTTGATCGCAAAGAGCGCATTCGTCTGGCTCGACCAGTTGAGCAAGAAATATCGAAGATCGATCACAAGACTTGATCAAATCCCGGACGAAGAGCTCGATATTCTGGCGAGTCGCGGATTCACCGGACTATGGCTGATAGGAATTTGGGAACGAAGTCATGCATCAAAAAGGATCAAGCATCTCAATGGAAACATCGATGCGGTTGCCTCCGCTTATTCACTAAACTCATATGATGTTTGCTCGGATCTTGGCGGGGACGCTGCGTTCGCGAATTTGAAGGACCGGGCAATGAAACGCGGCATCCGATTGGCGAGCGACATGGTCCCGAACCATATGGGAATTGATTCGACATGGGTAATAAATCATCCCGATTGGTTTCTGAGCACAGATTATCCTCCCTTTCCGAATTACACCTTCAACGGACCTGATTTGGGCAATGACGATCGCGTAGGAATATTTATCGAAGATGGATATTGGACAAAAAAGGACGCGGCTGTCGTATTCAAGCGGCTTGACCGTTGGACGGGAGACGTAAGATATATTTATCACGGCAATGATGGTACACACATGCCATGGAACGATACCGCGCAGTTGGATTTCACAAGACCCGAAGTCAGGGAAGCAGTGATCCGGACGATATTGCACGTCGCACGGAAGTTCCCGATCATTCGCTTTGATGCAGCCATGGTGCTGGCGAAGAAGCACATTCAGAGACTCTGGTTTCCCGAACCGGGAACCGGCGGAGCGATTCCTTCCCGCTCGAACTGCTCCATGACAAAGGAGCATTTCGATTCCGTTATTCCGAATGAGTTTTGGCGAGAAGTTGTCGACCGCATACAAAAGGAAGTTCCGGATACGCTGCTTCTTGCCGAAGCATTCTGGCTTATGGAGGGTTATTTTGTGCGCACGCTCGGGATGCATCGTGTTTACAACAGTGCATTCATGAACATGCTTAAGCGGGAAGAGAATGCTAATTACCGGCAGGTAGTAAAAAATGTTTTGGAGTATAATCCGCAAATACTTAAACGCTACGTAAACTTTCTAAATAATCCCGACGAAGAAACTGCGATTGCACAATTCGGAAAAGACGATAAATATTTTGGGGTATGTCTGATGATGGCGACTATGCCGGGACTTCCGATGTTTGGACACGGACAAATCGAAGGGTTCACCGAAAAATACGGCATGGAATACAGCCGCGCTTACCGCGATGAATCTCCTGATAACAATCTTGTGTCGCGGCACGAGCGGGAGATATTTCCGCTGCTGAAAAAGAGACGCCTCTTCAGCGAAATGGATAATTTCCTGATGTATGACCTTGCCTCAGGAGACGTTAACGAAGATGTCTTTGCTTACAGCAATCGATTCGGCGACGAGGGATCTCTTGTGGTTTTTAATAATCGTTATTCGCAAGCCGCGGGGTGGATAAAAAATTCCGTAGGCTTCCGCGACAACAATGGGAAAGTCGTCCAAAGAACTCTCCAGGACGGACTCCAACTCAAGGGAGGCAAAAACGATTACTTGATTTTTGAAGATGTGACGACTCATCTCGAGTACATAAGGTCGGTAACATCGTTAAAGAGGGATGGACTCTATGTCGAGCTTGGCGCGTACAAGTACAACGTGTTTATGAATTTCCGGGAAGTGCGTGCTACCGACTATAAACCTTATGGTGAATTATGCAGCGCGTTGAACGGCAAAGGGACTAGTTCGATTGAAGATGCTCTTCAGGATTATAAGCTGCGGGATGTCCACGCCGCTTTTTATGAAGCCATGAACGCGGGGAGCTTAAGGCACATTGTGGGCGGCACTGAAGATGGAAGGCTAAGAAAAGAGAGGGAAAAGGTTCTCGCAGAAAAGAGTGAGAAACTTATTTCTGCAGTCTCGGCATATGAACATCTGAAGGGTAGTAAGACCGGCGCGAACAACGAGATGACCGAATTTCGTGTGCTGCAAGATTTGAGAAAGATTCTGGATGAGTTGAAGGCTCAGAGTCTGAGCGCCAGACTTCCATCAATAGAAGATTCCCTGTTCGGATGGCGGGTGATAATTCTCTGGCTTTTGCTGGATCGAATTAAAGAGATTTTCTTCGACGAAAGAAGAGTCATTCATCCTTTTGAAGATTGGCGCCTGATTCCCCAAGTCGTATCATGTTTTCGCGAACTTGGCTTGGAAGAAAGGCTTGCGGAGTATGAATCGAAGATAGTAGGAGAAATGATCGAACTCATCGGCAACGAGGAAAATACCAGTCTTCTCCAGATGATTATCCGGGCAATGAAGAGAGATTCCTTTCGCGGTTTGATTGGCGTGAATGTTTATGATGGAATAAGTTGGTTCAACAAAGAACGGTTCGAAGATTTTCTAGGTTATTTGACATTAGCCGTACTGATCAAGGAAATTGCCGGTATATCTAAGAAAAAATCGGACGCGATAAAACCAGTTTTAAAGAACACAGTTAATGCTTCGTCAAGGATTGAAAGATTAGCGGCAAAAACAAATTACAGGCTTGATGATTTTTTCGAAGCGTTGCTTGACTTTCAGAAGATTCCTAATAAAGTGAGGTTTTGATGCAGCTTACTTACGTGGACTGGATTGTTATAGCTCTTTACTTCGCCTTTAACCTGGGTGTGGGGCTCTACTATCGGAAGAGGGCGACACAAAGCGTGAGTGATTTCTTCGTCTCCGGCAGAAACGTGGCATGGTGGCTTGCCGGGACGTCGATGGTCGCGACAACCTTCGCTGCCGACACTCCGCTCGCGGTGACCGGACTCGTCGCACGAAACGGCATTGCGGGAAATTGGATATGGTGGAGCATGTTGTTCAGCGGGATGCTGACTGTGTTCTTTTACGCACGTCTATGGAGAAGGGCAGGCGTGCTTACGGACGTCGAGTTTGCGGAAATAAGATACGGTGGTAAGCCGGCGAGTTTTCTCCGCGGCTTCAGGGCGTTGTACCTGGGATTGCCGGTAAATTTAATCATCATGGGCTGGGTCAATCTCGCAATAGTAAAAATCATGATGCTCACACTCGGAATTTCCAAAGTTGAGGCTCTTGGTGTCGCGATCGTGATAATGTTCATAACGGCGTCCATCTCCACTTTGTCGGGCCTGTGGGGAGTTCTTGTCACCGATCTCTTCCAGTTTGTTTTGAAAATGGGGATGGTGATCGTACTGGCAATATTTGCGGTACAGGCCACCGGCGGAATGGGCAGTTTGATATCGGGATTGCATCAAATCGACCAAACAAGACAAGCAGCTTTGCATACGGGAACACCGCCCCTTCATGGTACGGGCTCGATTTTGTCTTTCGTTCCTGATCTAAGCTCGGCGTGGATGCCGATGATAACCTTCTTTGTCTATATCGCGGTCAATTGGTGGGCCTCCTGGTACCCCGGCGCCGAGCCGGGCGGAGGCGGATATATCGCCCAAAGAATTTTTTCCGCCAAGGACGAGAAGAACTCGCTTTTAGCCACCCTGTGGTTCAACATCGCCCATTATGCGCTCCGTCCGTGGCCCTGGATTATTGTCGCGTTAGTCGCGGTCGTCAGATTGCAGCATGACCCAAATTTCATCGGCGATCCGGAGTCGGGTTACGTTCGGATCCTTGTTTCGGACTTGCCTGCGTCGCTTCGCGGGTTAATGCTCGCAGCGTTTGCGGCAGCGTATATGTCGACAATCGGCACTCAATTGAATTGGGGAGCAAGCTATGTCGTTAATGATTTTTACAGACGCTTCCTGGTTAAGAAGAAAAACGAGAAGCACTACGTGAGCGTGTCTCAGCTGGCCACTTTAGTTTTGATGGTGCTATCTGCGATCGTGACTTTTTATATGGATTCAATTGCCAATGCATGGAAGTTCCTTATCGCTCTCGGCGCCGGCACAGGCCTGGTTTATATTCTTCGATGGTTCTGGTGGAGGATAAATGCATGGAGCGAGGTATCTGCAATGGCGGCAGCGTTCGTGACTTCACTCACGCTGCAATATTATTTCCATATGAGTGATTCTGAGCCGCGAGAGTTTGCCTACCTCGTTTTGATTACTGTGCTTGTTACAACTGTCATTTGGTTTGCAGCGACTTTTCTAACTGCTCCGGAGAAGAAGGAAGTCCTTACGGCGTTTTATCGGCGGGTTCATCCTAGTGCAAGGCTGTGGGGTCCGATTGCAGAAGAGGCAGCCGACGTCCGGCCCGACAAAGATGGAATTTTCAACCTGATAGATTGGTTATGTGGAGTAGCGATGATTTATTCAGTTCTCTTTGGAACAGGCGACATAATTTTCGGCAAAACTTTGGTCGGCACACTCATGGTTTTTATCGGCATTGTTTTCGGATCGGTGATTTTTATCGATTTGAATAGACGCGGCTGGGCGTCGCTGAGTAAATAGGGAAAGTCTGGATTTTGAATTAATAGCCCGAATTGCGCGCCGTACTGTTTCAATCAAAAAGTACCTTGAAACGCCAAGCACCTCCCGCCAAGAATCATCTGAATGCCGGAGTCAGGCTTCATCTTGATCACAAGAAAGACTGCCCTCTGCGGCATCACGGCCCGACCTGTTAACGGCATTTTGTTTTCCCATTGGTATCAGTTCCTGGCACAACTTTTACTGTCAAATGACGAAGATCGAAAATTATTCAAATGTCGATTGAAGAACACATAAAGAATCTAAGACGCGAATATTCCGGCGAGCCGCTTGACGAGGCCATGGTTGATCCTGATCCGTTTCGGCAATTTGAAGAATGGTTTAATGAGGCGATCGAGTCGGAGATATCCGATCCGCATGCCATGGTCGTCGCAACCGTTTCGCAAACGGAGAGACCGTCTGCCCGGGTCGTTCTGCTTCGCGGCATTGACGGAAACGGATTTGTATTTTATACCAATTACAGGAGCCGTAAGGGCGTTGACATTCTACGAAACCCAAATGTCGCTGCGGTTTTTTTTTGGAGCGAATTGCATAGGCAGGTTCGCGTTGAAGGCTCGGTTGAAAAGGTAAGCTCTCGAGAGTCCGATAATTATTTCCATTCCAGACCGCGAGAGAGTCAAGTTGGGGCCTGGGCCTCGATCCAGAGTGAAATAATTTCGGATCGAGAAGAGCTGGATAGACATTTCAAAGAATACGAGAGGAGGTTTGAAGGCAAGCTTGTACCGCGACCTGACAGCTGGGGAGGATTCAGGATTATCCCGGAGGTCTACGAATTTTGGCAGGGGAGACCGAACAGATTGCACGACAGAATCCTTTACAAGCTTGATAAATCTGGCGGATGGAAAATAAGCAGGCTTGCACCGTGAGGCACACAATGCAAAGCCGGATTTCCCAGCGCTCCACTGACCGCGTGCAAATTTTTCAGTGCGAAGAGCGGTCGAAAATAATGTTCATGCGAATCGACCAATTTGCATCATCGTTCCTTTTGCAGTAGGAAGAAACTGGCAGTGACATTTTTCACAGTAATAGATCTGGAATTTTCACTTTTTATTCCACAATTTAAAGCAAAGAGTGGCTACCAAGTTATTTATCATAATCGGCTTATTGATTATTGCGTTCGTTTTATCCGCGAGCGAAGTGGCGCTCTATTCACTGATTCGCATCCACCATTTCGGAGTAAGCACAAGCGAGTCTTCGGAAGGTGAAATATCTTCACGCTTGTTTAAATCACCGCAGCTTTTGTTATCGACCATCTTGGTATCCAATGCGATTGCCGTTTTTTTATTTTCTCTGTTGGGCGCTTCTCTTGCCGTCGAATTCGCGTCGCGATTCTCTATCAACAAGACTATCGTTCTCTCGATTGAAGTCGTGGTGTTCTCCGGACTGCTGATCTTATTTGCAGACACGGTTCCAAAAATTGCCGCGTCGCGCAATCCGAGACTCGTTGCCCGCGCCACGCTGCCGCTTCTTGCAATCCTTTTGCTGGTGGAAAGTCCGATTGTTTTTCCGTTGAACTCTTTGCTTACAAGAGTAAACCGGAGAAGGAAAAAAGCGCAGGTAATTATCGACGATGATAGATTGAAAACGCTTTCGGAGATTGCTGCAACTACCGGAGTTATGGATGAAAACGAGGCCCAGCTGCTGAAGAAGATAGCCTTTTTTGGAGAAAAGACCGTGAGCAAGGCAATGACACCGAGATCGGAAATAATTAGTATTTCTGAAGATTGTGAGTTCAGGAAGGTACTTAAAGTGTTGGAACGTTGTGAACATTCCAGGCTCCCGGTCTATTCCGGTATGCCGGAGAATGTTGTCGGTGTGCTGTATGCGAGGGATTTTTTGAGTGTCTTCAGAAAGCAGACTTCTCGAAAAGAATTTCGCGTGAGCGCTGTGATGCGGAAAGCGTTGTTTGTTCCGGAGACCCAGTCGCTCGAAAAACTCATCGAGGCTTTCAGAGAAAACAGAGTCCACATAGCTTTGGCGGTCGATGAGTTTGGCGGCTTGGCAGGAATCGTAACTCTTTCAGATGTTGTGCGCGAAATTTTCGGATCGAGTGCCGAAGAACCGAAAGAGAGTCAGCGAATAATTAAGCTCCATGAATCGACCTATGCGGTTAAAGGGTCGACCCGATTAGACGAGATTGGAGCAGAAATAAAGGGATTTGATCCTGGAGAAAGATCGACCGAAACGGTCTCTTCGCTGTTGACCGAAATCCATGGTCATGTGCCGAGATTGGGAAGCAGGATAAAATTCGGCAATTTTGAATTTGAAATCGAGCAGGCAACTCCAAAAACTGTTTTGCAGGTCAAGCTTCATCAGTTGAATTCGATGCCGGTCGTTGAAGATGAATAGAACCAAGAATATCGTTTTTCTTTCCGGATTCATGGGAAGCGGCAAAAGTACTATAGGGCCACGGCTGGCGAAAAAACTTGGCTATGATTTTATAGACGTGGATTACGTTATCGAGGAGAACGAGGGGATCACCATCCCGGAAATCTTCGCAAGTCATGGCGAAAAACATTTCCGAACCCTGGAAAAAGAAATACTGACTGTCATTTCGAGGGAGAGGAACAACATCGTGGTCGCTCTTGGCGGCGGTACCTTGACACACAAAGATAATAGGGAGCTCGTAAAGAAAGACGGCATACTGATTTATTTGAAGGCGGCTCCGGAAGAAATTCTCGAGCGGGTCGAAGGCGGGAAAATTGATCGTCCGATGCTTCTTGCAGCGGATGGAAGGAAATTGTCAGGAAAAGAGCTTTCATTGAGAATTGAATCGCTCTTAAAAGAACGCGAGGAACATTACACCGAGGCCAGCATAATAATAGAAACTTCGGGAAAGAGTGTCCGCGGAACAATAGAGGAAATAACCTCAAAACTAAAAGGTAAAATCTTATGAAGGTGTTGGATTATCGTATCAATTCGCTGCGGGTACCGATCTACTTAGGAGACTCGGCCGCTCAGATTGCCGTGCAGCTTCGTTCAGTGACCAAGCCTGCTGTCGTGGTAGACTCAAAGGTGGCGGATATCCACAAGGATCTGATAAATGAGATCGGAAGTACGAATGGCAGTGTGATTGTTGTTTTTCAGGCCACCGAGGAAAATAAATGTCTCGAGAAAGTGCAGGAGATACTGACATATTTCCTGGAAAGAAATATCAAACGAGATTCAACGCTGTTCGCAATTGGGGGGGGGATAACAGGAGACATGGCGGGATTTGTGGCCGCTATTTTCCAGCGCGGAATAAATTACGTGAATGTTCCGACGACCCTTCTCGCGATGGTGGACAGCTCGATAGGGGGAAAAGTTGGTGTAAACCACGACCTTGGAAAGAATATGATCGGTGCATTTCATCAGCCTGTTTCCATAATCATGAACACGAAATTTCTGGAAACTCTGCCGAAAGATGAGCTTGTCTGCGGGCTGGGTGAAATCGTAAAGTATGCGGTTCTGCGAGGGGATCGCTTTTTCGATTTTCTGGAAAAAAATTACTTGAAATTACTCAATAAAGACCAGAAAACTTTCGAAAGAATGATCAAGATGTCTATTGAGACAAAGAGGCTTTTCGTGGAAAGGGATGCGAAAGAGTCCGGCATCAGGGCGCACCTAAATCTGGGTCACACAATTGGACACGCGATCGAAGCCGCGGCGAAATACAACAAGTTCAAACACGGCGAGGCAGTGCTGATCGGTCTAGTCGCTGAGTCCCATATAGCGATGCACATGAAACTTCTCCGTCCGACAAATTTCGAGCGAATACTAAAGATGGTGCGGCAAATTGCGCCGAGAAGAGAAGACAAGGTTGTGCTTGAAGATGTCGTGAGTCACTTGAAGTATGACAAGAAAGTGAAGGCGGGAAAGGTAAGATTTGTGCTGCCAACAGGAATCGGGAAAGTAGTGATCCGCGATGATGTGGCCCACAGGAATATTGTCGACTCAATAAAGTTTGTCGCAGATGACGGGCTGTTGAGTCTAAATTAATTTTGGATTTTGAATCCTCGATTTCGGATTCAAGGCTTAACGTTTAGAATTTAGAATAACAGAATGACAACTTATAAACAAAGCGGTGTTAATATAGACGAAGCGGAAGAGCTCGTAAGAAGGATCAAGCCGCTCGCAAAGAGGACGTTTAATAAGAATGTTTTGTCGGAGATAGGATTCTTCGGAGGCTTTTACAGCGGTAAGTTTTCGGGATATCGGAATCCTGTGTTAGTTTCGAGCGTCGATGGAGTCGGAACAAAGGTCAAGATCGCGATTGAAATGAATAAGCATGATACGATCGGTCAGGATTTGGTCAATCATTGCGTGAATGACATCGCAGTGGGCGGGGCGAAACCGCTTTTCTTCCTGGATTACTTTGCGTGTGGAAAGTTAAATGTTGATGTTGCCGAACGAGTCATCGAAGGATTGTCAACCGCGTGCAGAGAAAATGGACTTGCTTTGATCGGTGGAGAAACGGCGGAGATGCCGGGAGTTTATTCGGAAAACGACTATGACCTTGCGGGGACCATCGTCGGAGTTGTGGACAAATCGAAAGTGATCGACGGCAGCAAAGTCAGAAAGGGAGATGTGCTGATCGGAATCTCATCCGCTGGGTTGCACACGAATGGATATTCGCTTGCGAGGAAGACTCTTCTGTCAAAATATAAAGTTGATAGTTACGTTGACGAACTTGGAGAGACAGTCGGTGAAGCGTTGATCAGAACACACAGGTCCTATTTCAAGATAATCGAATTTGCCGTGAAAAAATTTTCTATTCATGGCATGTCCCATATCACCGGCGGTGGAATTGCAGGAAATACGGTCAGGGTAGTTCGCGCACCGCATGAGTTCAAAATATTTTGGGAAAACTGGGAACCGCCTGCGACTTTTGAACTGATACAGTCGATAGGAAACGTCCCCGATGAAGATATGAGAAGAACTCTGAACATGGGCGTAGGGTTGGTGTTGATCGTTCCGAAAAATGAATCTGACGCTTTGATTGCGGGCTTGAAGAAGAGAGGGGAGAAATGTTTTGTTGTTGGGGAAGTGATGAAATAGAAGGGCGAGAGTGGAGATGTGACCGCCGCATTCAAAGTGACGGTCACATTTCGCAACATTAATCTACCAGATCTTTGCTCTTTCGTCTTCGGATCTGTACATCGGGTCACCGGGCTTGCAACCGAACGCCTCGTAGAACGCAGGAGTATCTGATAACGGTCCGTTACACCTGTACTCATTAGGTGAATGAGGGTCAACAATTATCCGCTGGCGCAAAGCCTGCGGAGTGTCGTTCTCGCGCCACATCTGTGCCCATGCAAGGAAGAAACGCTGCTCTGCTGTGAAGCCGTCAATGGTTCCCGGACGCGGGTTGTCTTTCAAGGTGTTCTCAAATGCATCGTAGGCTATTGAAACACCGCCGAGGTCGGCGATATTTTCTCCCTCAGTGAGCTTCCCATTTACGTGAATTGAGTCGAGAACAGTATAACTATTGAACTGGTTTACAAGAACTTCTGCTTTCTTTTTGAAGTTCGTTGCATCGGATTCCGTCCACCAATTTTCTAAATTTCCTTTTGCGTCAAACTGACTTCCCTGATCGTCGAACCCGTGTGTCATCTCGTGTCCGATTACGGCGCCCATCCCGCCATAGTTGACCGCGTCGTCAGCGATGGGATTGAAGAACGGCGGCTGCAAAATTCCAGCGGGGAAAACTATTTCGTTCATGGATGGATTGTAATAAGCGTTGACGGTCGGAGGAGTCATTCCCCACTCAGTCCGGTCGACCGGCTTGCCTATCTTACCTATCTCGAAATTGAAATCGAATTCGTTCGCTCGCATAACGTTCATGACATAAGTGCCGCGATCGATCTGCAGTCCTTCATAACTTTTCCATTTATCAGGATAGCCGATTTTATTGATGATCGCATTTAACTTTGTCAGAGCCTGCTTTTTTGTCTCGTCGCTCATCCAATCGAGCTTCTTGATTCTTTCTGCCAGCGTTGCTTCAAGGTTGCGAACCATTTCCTCAGCACGTGCTTTTGCTTCAGGCGAGAAATAATCTTTGACGTACAGTTTTCCCAATGAGAATCCGATCTCATTATCCACGGTGTTAAGGACTCGTTTCCATCTTGGCTGTAACTCCTTTGCTCCCGTAAGAACCGTGCCGTAGAACCTGAAATTCTCGTCGACATACTTTTTAGAGATGTAAGGTGCCATAGAATGGATTAGATGCCATCTGACGTAAACCTTCCAATCCTTGATAGATATCTGCTTCAATATCTTGCCGATTTCCTTGACGAACTTCGGCTGGGCAATGTTTATGCTTTTAACCTTTGGTAAACTAAAATATCTGAGATATGCATTCCATGAGAATTCGGGTGTTAACGCGTTGACTTTCGCAAGGGCCATCATGTTGTAGGTCGCTTTTGGATCGCGTCGCTCGGTCCGCGTCATCGATGCTTCCGCAAGTCGACGCTCGAGCTTCATCACGACCTGGGCCTCGTCTCCGGATTTCTTTTCATTATCCCCCAGAAGCTCGAACATGTTTATCAAATGCGTGTTGTACTCCTGCAGGATTTGCTGCGATTGCGGATCTGTTTTGGTATAATAGTCGCGGTCCGGTAGACCTAATCCAGCCTGTCTCACTGTGGCTATCATCGTTTCACTATTCTTGAAATCCTGCTGCGAGGAAAAGTAGAAAAGGATATTCACTCCAAACCGCTGAAGTTCCGGGATGATTTTTTGCAGACCTTTGAGATCTTTAACTGCGTCTATTTTCTTGAGATACTTTTCCAGCGGCTTCATTCCTTGTAATTCGATGTTTGAAGAATCCATTCCGCTGTAGAAGAAATCCCCCACGAGCTGAACGTCGCTTCCTTTCGCAGCGTTCGTCTCCGCTGCTGCGCTGTCTACGATTCCATGAAGCTGTTCCATGTTGCGGTCATAAAGCTCGGTGAAGCTTCCCCAGCGGCTGTATTCCGGTGGTATCGGGTTTCTCTTCAGCCACCCCCCGTTTGCATATAAGTAAAAATTTTGTCTTGGAGACGCGGTGGTGTCCAAATTCGCCGGGTCTAGCGGCAATATGCTCTCAGTTTTCTCCTGTGCCATCATTTCAGTAACTCCAATTCCTATGGCAAAGGAAATAAAGAGCAGGTATGGTGTAGCATGATTGATTTTCATGCGAACTCCTCTCCCTTTTTCTTATTGAGAAATTTCGTTTGATGTACTCAGAGCTCAAGGTGTTTTGTTTAGCGAGCACCGGTGACTTTTGCCAAACGCTTTCGTCGTAGGTGCGAACCATTTTACTACTCATAAATTTAAAAAACCACTAATCAACTGTTGATAGGTGTTTTTGAGGATTACTAAACGACGATACGTGAAGGTCGTTTAGTCATTTCTATCCTTATTTTTAGCTTTTTGTCATGAAAATATAATGTAATTTATTTAGTCATTTAGTGAAAGTTTGCAAATTGCTTTTTAAAGCCGTCGGGGATAAATTTTTATGATGGAAGGATTTCACGGAAAAACCGCCCTGGTGACCGGTGGGTCGGTCGGAACCTCGGTCGCCGAATCTTTCTTGAAGTCTGGTGCCAGCGTTGCATTTGTTTATAGAAATTCTGCCAGGTTGGCATCTCTTAACGAAAGGTTTACTGAGTTCCGTCATCTGTTTCTGCCAATCGGCGGGGATCTGTCCGATTTCAATTGTGCCGTTGAAATCGTCGAACAAACCAAAAAAAGATTTGGCCGGGTAGATTTCCTGATCAACAGTCTGGGCGGGTGGACAGGTGGAAAAAAATTGCATGAGCATTCGGCAACCGAATTACATCAAATGTTTTCCGTCGATGTCGTTCCGACATTTAACATCATGGCTGCCGTTCTTCCTGTTATGATGGAACACAAATTTGGAAAAATCGTAAATTTTGTTTCAATGCAAGTGTTCGGGACGGGTGCCGGTAACGCGATTTACTCAGCCTCTAAATCCGCGGTGCTTGCATTGACAAAGGCTGCCGCGGAAGAATACAAAGATTTCGGGGTATCTGTTTACGCGGTCGCGCCTTCGGTTATCGACACCGAGAGCAACAGAAAATCCATGACAAAGGCTGACGTGAACAAGTGGGTGAAAATTGAGGAGATAGTCGATGCAATTTTCTTTTTGTGTGGTGCGGGTGACTCTTCTAACGGAACAATCATAAAATTTCCAGGAAAATTATAATGACATTAAAAGAAACTATTGATGCACATATCAAACAGGCGATGCTGAAGAAAGAATCGATGCGTCTCGGCACGCTTCGAATGGTAAAAGCAAAATTGCTCGAGAAAGAAGTCGAGAAACGGCCGTCCGGCGGGATGACTCCGGCGGACGAGTTGCAGGTACTTACGAGCGCGGCAAAAATGAGGAAGGAATCGATTGAAGAGTTCGAAAAAGCGGGACGCAAGGATCTGGCAGACAAGGAACGTTCCGAGCTTGAGATCATTCAGGAGTATCTTCCGAAGCAACTGGGGAGGGAAGAAGTTGTGAAAATAGTAAGCGACCTCGCGGCGCAATTAGGTGCAACGACACAGGGTGATTTTGGGAAACTTATGGGTGCAGCGATGAAGGACCTGCGCGGGAAGGTTGACGGTAAAATTGTCCAAGAAGTAGTGAAGGAGAAATTGGGTTGATCAGCGGCATCGACATAATTCTGCTTGTCTCTCTCATAGCTTTCACTGTCCATGGTTTCTCAAAGGGATTGGTCAGCAAGCTTTTGTCCCTCGCGGCAATCTTGGGAGGGATTATCATCGCGGCGAAATATTCGAAGAAAATTGCTCTGTGGGTGCAAGGTATCATCGGCGGTTCCGAGATGGTATGCGGTATCATCGGAATTGTTTTGTTGTTTGCAATTCTTCTTCTTGTGTCTTCAATACTGACGAAGATGTTCAGGAAGGTTTCGATCTTTCGGGTGTGGGATAAATTCGGCGGCGCGATTTTTGGGCTCTTGGAAGGCGCTCTGATGATTAGCCTCCTCCTCCTTTTTCTGTCAATTTTCGACATCCCCGCCGCCGGTTCGTCGCGCGATAAATCGTGTATATACATGCCCTTAAGAAATTTTGCGGTCGTTGTTTACACTACATTTGTTGCCAAGGAATCAACAGAGAAAACCATAGACGATTTTTTCTCAAAGGGGTCCGTTGAACAGCCTCCAACAAAGTGATTCTATAAACGAAGATTCCATCGGGGTACACGATACTGAACTACTTCGTTCCTTTGAAAAAGTCGAATTCCTCAAGCTGATTTCATATTTAAAAAATCTCTGTCAAACGGAACTTGGTGCGAAATATTTCAATGATGTTCCGCTGTATTACGAGAAATATTCACTTGAGAGAGAATATCTTCTAGTAGATCAATCCCATTCTCTCCTGGTGAGAAATATTTTCCCGGAGCTGACAGGTGCAAAGGATGTACGTTTCTCCCTGGCCCGTGCCTCCAAAGAAGGGAGCTATCTTCAGGGCATGGAACTTCGTGACATTGCATCTCTTTTGCATGCCGTGGAGTCCACGCGGAAGAGTTTACTCAGACAAAAAAATGAATTCCGCGAGATTTCCGAGATCGGATTCCGTCTATACCAGGATTTAATCCTGGAATTCAATATCAACCGGGCGATTGATGAAGACGGAAATCTCAGTGACGATGCGAGCAAAGAACTCCACAGGATAAGAACGAATTTGAATCGAACCCGGGGCAATCTTCGTAAGAAAATTATTTCCATAGCCCGGTCTTTTTCGGAAATGGAGTATTCGGAGGACGACATTTTTACGCAGAGGGATGGCCGTTTGGTTTTGCCTTTGAAAGCCGAATTCAAAAAACAAATTCCAGGCCTGATTCACGGGGCCAGTGCGACGGGGCAGACCGTTTTCATCGAGCCGTCCGCTGCGGTTGATTTGAACAACGAAGTTATTTCGCTGCAATTTGAGGAACAGAGAGAGATTGAGAAAATACTCCGTGAGCTTACGGACAAAGTCCGTGAAGTTGTTCCGCAGCTTCTCCAGGATGTTGACGTAATTGCATACGTGGACAGCCTATACGCGAGAGCGGAATACGCCGTTCGATTCAATGCGATCATCCCTGCGGTGGAAGCTGTGGACGTTCCTCGACTGGTGAAGGCGCGCCACCCGCTGCTCGTCATAAAATTAGGACGCGAAAAGGTAACGCCGATCGATATGTTTTTGGAGGATAGTACCCGTGTCGTGGTCATAAGCGGTCCAAATTCCGGCGGCAAGACTGTGACTTTGAAAACCGTCGGCCTATTTGCTCTCTGCAATCTTGCGGCAATTCCTCTTACAGCCGATCCCGGTACAGAGCTCCCGATTTACAGAAATATCTTCACGGAGATCGGAGACGAGCAGTCGATTGAAAATGATCTCAGCACGTTCACTTCTCGCATAAAACATTTTGTTTCGATAATCGATAAAGCAGGCGCAAAATCCTTGGTGCTCGTAGACGAATTCGGGGAGGAGACCGAGCCGGCGGAAGGAGCGGCACTTGCGTCCGCGATGCTGGAAGAATTGCGCGACAAGAATTCCATGTCATTCGTTACCACGCATAATTCCGGATTGAAAGTTTTTGCAAGCGATGCAGCCGCCATGATCAATGCCGCCATGGAATTCGACCAGAACACGTTGGTGCCGACATATAAACTTATCATAGGCAGACCCGGCTCAAGCTACGCGTTTGAGATCGCGCAAAGAACGGGGATTGACAAGGACATCGTGGAACGGGCGAGGAAGTATATCGGCGAAGGAAGAAACAAGCTCGAAAATTTGCTTCTAAGAGTTGAGCAGCTCGAAAACGAGCTCCGTGACAGAGTGATGGAAATAAAGAAGGAGCAGGAGCTTGCCGAAACAATGAGACAGGAATACGAAAAGAAAGTCTTTTCCGCGAAGAAGGAAGCCTCCGAGATCAGAAGCAAGGCAGTTGAAGAATCGGAAAAAATTATCGCTGAACTGAACAAGAAAATTGAAAATATGGTACGCGAAATCCGCGAGTCGGGCGCGGACAGGGAGGCGCTGAAAAGGTCGCACGCATCGGTTGATGAGATGAAACAGCAGGTTGCAAAAATGCGGGATTCTCAGGGAGCCGAACAGCGACGGAGTTTCAGCGTCGGAGACATCGTCTCCATAAGCGGAACACTTCTTGCGGGGGAAGTGATAGAGAAGTCGAATGAAAAAGGCGAGCTTCTCGTTGAAGTAAGCGGATTGAAGATGCGCGTCCATGAAAGCGAGTTACGACAGACGACCAAAGGCAAGTTGAAAAAGAACGAGGCATTTGTTGCAGTCCACTCCGGCGTCTTGACTAGAGTTGATATTCGCGGAATGCGTCCTTACGAAATTCAAAGCACCGTCGAGAAATTCTTAGATGAAGCATACCTCGGCGGCTTGAAACAAGTGGAAATAATCCATGGCACTGGAACAGGCTCACTGAAACGTGCGGTTGAACAATTGCTCAAGATCCATCCGTTCGTGGTTTCATCTAGATCCGGTGATCTCGGCGAGGGGGGGCAGGGAGTCACGATAGTGGAATTGAAACCGGAATAACCTTTTTCAGAATGATGGGTCGTAGTTGAAAGACTTTGCACGTTTGATTCTGGATTGGAAGGACAGAGGATCCGCCGAAAACAATCCTATTCCGGCCGGTCTGCGCCATCTCCTTTGAAGCATCATGTCATGGCTCTTGTGCGGGGGCTAAATGTTGAAGCGAGAGAACTTTTTTTGGCGGAAGCAGGTTTTTGAGGAACTTTTTTCTGAATCTGGTATTGTATGTATCGTGATTCCCAATTATATTTTTTCTCGAGATTTTTAGAGAGGATGATAGTCCCGCTTACGTGATGCCCCTTCACCCGAATGGACCACAGAGAGTGAGCGGCGTTGCACAAATCGAAACTATCACAGCAATTTCCTGAAAAAGTAAAAAATATTTCTTTTGTTTAAACATTTGTGCCGTGGCAATGATATTTTCCTCCACGGCATAATATCATAATGAATAGTCCTATTTTTCGACATCTAGGAGCAATGCTGAAAATCCCGTACCACCTTGGCTCTTACTTTCTTTCAATCATATTTAACAAAGATCACTCTCCTAAGCTTTCAAGATTGGGAATTGCGATTCTAAGGACCATTTCAGTGAGTAAATCCCGATGAACAGAACCCTCCTGGAATACACACTGCGCGTTCGCGTTCCGATTCTTATTTTTGTCGCCTTAGCATCGATTACGGTTACTTATTTCGTGTCACGGCCAACGAGAGAGGGAATTGGTTACGCTCCGACGCAGCCGATCCCCTTTTCTCACAAACTTCATGCTGGCACAATGAAAATCGATTGCGCTTACTGTCACATCGGTGTTTACCGGTCCAGATTTGCCGTGGTTCCACCCGCCAGTACCTGCATGAACTGTCACACTATCGCACGAAAAACTCAGCCTGAAATTGTCAAACTGACAAAATATTACGATGAAGATAAGCCAATCCCGTGGAAGCGGGTTCACAAGCTTCCTGATTACGTTTACTTCAGTCATAGTTTTCATGTCAATACCGGAATACGTTGCCAGGATTGCCATGGCAACGTCCAGGATATGGACGTGATAAAACAAGTCTCGTCATTTACGATGTCGGCTTGCCTGGACTGTCACAGAAATGCTCCTACTCGGCTTTCTTACATTCAGAATATCAGGCAGGGACCGACCGAATGTTTCGCATGTCATAGATAAAATAATGGAATAGTGAAACAATGGAGTTGCGTATGAATGAACAATCGAGTTCCAAGACAAAGGTCGGTCAGCAGAGGAGAAAGATCCTAGGCTGGCTCGGACTTGGTGCTATTGGTACGATGATTTTCAGGATTGTGCCAATGAAGAAAGCAGTATCAAGAAGGCTCTTGCGAAAGAATGAGGAAAAGATATCAATAGCAATTAATAAATACTCGGTGAAAAGAAATAAAAAAGTGATGAAAAATGTCTGATCCGCAAGAGAAGAGTCAAAAAATCAAAAATAATCTTCCGGAGAAGGGACAATTCTATTGGAAAAGTCTGAAAGAGTTTTACAACGATCCGGCTTCGGTCGACGCAAAAGCGAATGAATTCATGGCCGGGGTGACGGATGATTTCAAATTATCAAGCCTGCCGGAAATGTCACGAAGGAAGTTCCTTGCACTTCTGACCGCATCGGCTTCGTTTGCCGCCGCGAGCTGCAGCAGCTATGAGGACAAAGGAAATGTAATTCCATACAACAAAGAACCTGTAGGCGTCATTCCAGGAGTCGCGAACTATTATGCCTCTACTTGCACCGGCTGCAAACATGCCTGCGGCATATTAGTCAAGACGAGAGAGGGGCGGCCGATAAAAATAAACGGAAATGATGAACATCCAGTAAATCGCGGAAAAATTTGCGCAAGAGGGCAAGCATCAATTTTAAATCTTTACGATCCTGAAAGATTCCGTCAACCGCAGAAGAGAAATGGCGGCAGCTTCTCGGATGTTTCGTGGAGTTCCGCAAACAGTGAAATCGTAAATGCATTGAGTGCCGCAGCGTCGAACGGGAAAGAAGTTGCCGTGGTCATGGGTACACTTCTCTCACCGACCACGAAAGCGGTGTTTGATGATTTTGCGACTAAATATCCGACGGTAAAGCTTTATTCATATGAACTTTTCACCGACACAAATAGAAATTCAGCCTGGCAAAAATCATATGGCGCCGGACAATTTCCACTGATAAACTGGGACAAAGCGAAGCTCATCCTGACGCTCGAAGCGGATATTCTCGGAGATGAAGGTAATACAATTGAACAAATGAGACTCTTCGCGTCGACACGAAACAATAAAGATCTTGATAATTTCAGCCGACTTGTAGTTGCGGAGTCCGGCATGACAATCTCGGGAATGAATGCCGATCTGCGGCTGAAGATCAGGCCGGAGCGGCAATATGATTTTGTAATGTCTCTACTGAATGAGTTGGTGGTTGCTCGCCAGATCTCGCGATTCGCGCTTGACAAGAACGTGGTCAATTCATTACAGGCGTATCCCTTGCAGAAGTTCGTTTTGCAGAATGGATTAGATCCAGAATCGGTCGAAAGCTTTGTCTCTTGCATGATTAAGTATAAAAATGCCTCGATTGTTTACGCCGGCGACAGGCTTCCCGAATCCGTGCATATTGCCGTAAACCTGCTCAATGAAGTCCTTGGCAGCACGGCGTTGTACAGAAACGATCAGTCGAGCGTATCTCTGCTTCCTTATTCCTCTACCCAGGATTGGGAAAATCTTGTCGCCGGAATGAATTCCGGAAAAGTAGGCGCTGTGATTCATTATGATGCCAATCCTGTGTTCCACCTGCCAGCAGATTATGGATATGCCGATGCACTCAAGAAAGTTGAAAATGTTGTCACGCTGTCGCAGTCCGAGAGCGAGACAGCTGCGGCGAGCAATTGGATACTTCCTTCCACGCACGACCTGGAATCATGGAACGATTTTAAGACACGAACAGGAATCTTGAGTCTTCAGCAGCCGGTTATCTATCCCTTGTATCAATCAAGACAGAAAGAAGCCGTTGTTCTCACCTGGATTGCTGGAAATGACGGCGTGTACCATGATACCCTGTACCATGATTATTTAATGAATCGGTGGCAGAAAGAAATATACCCGACGATGAAGACCGCGGTTGGTTTCAAGACTTTCTGGTTCAGTGCCCTCCATGATGGCGTTATTAAGTTTGAGGAAAAGCCGGGAGCGATTCAATCGTTTAAAATAGATGCCTTCACTTCTATCGTTTCGAAGCCAGCCTCGACCGGTTATTCCGTAATCCTGTCTGAAAGTTATGTTCTCGGCGACGGTCGGTTTGCGAACAATGGATGGCTTCAGGAGCTCCCTCATCCGGTGACCAAGATAACATGGGACAATTATGCAGCCATATCACCGGATACAGCAAAGGCGCTCAACGTGGATTACAACGATGTAGTAGAAGTTGATGCCGGCGGCAGGAAGCAAAAACTGCCGGCCTTTGTGCAGCCGGGAATGGCGGACGGTGTCGTGGCGGTCGAACTAGGTTATGGCAGATCAAATGCGGGGACGGTCGGGTCGTTGGTGGGAACAAATGCGAATGTACTCCTCGCCAAGGGAGGAGGACTGACCGAATGGATTTATTCTGGAGCGGCGGTAAACAAGGTTGATGGGAAATATGAGCTTGCTTCCCCTGTTGAACACAACTTTGTGAACGAGCCCATGACGAGGGAAATGCAATTCGCGAGAGGGATCATCCGCGAGGGGACTCTCGAAGAATATGAATCGCATCCTGATTTTGTCCGGAAGGAAAGGGAAGAATCGAAGCCTACAACGATATATAAAAATTTTGCATACAATGGTGTCAAGTGGGGAATGGCAATCGATCTTAACAAGTGCACCGGTTGCAGTGCCTGCGTAATCTCCTGCAATGTCGAGAACAACATTCCCGTTGTAGGAAAAGACCAGGTCGCTGTTGGCCGTGAAATGCAGTGGTTGAGGATCGACAGATACTACTCGGGCACACCCGTAGATGTCAAGATAAGTCTCCAGCCGATGTTGTGTCAGCAATGCGACGATGCACCTTGCGAGAACGTCTGTCCTGTTGCGGCAACGACGCACAGTCCAGATGGACTCAACATGATGGTTTACAACCGCTGCATCGGCACGAGATACTGTTCGAATAACTGTCCATACAAAGTCAGGCATTTCAACTTCTTCAATTTCAGAAAGCGCTACGAAGGTGGATACTATGAGCTTCAACCGGCTCCGATGGTGAGTAATCCTGAAGTCACCGTTCGCGACCGCGGAGTGATGGAGAAGTGCACTTTCTGCATTCAGCGGATCATCGAAGGACAGCAGGAGGCGACCCAGAATGGAACTGAATTTACAGGAAGAGGCGTAGTCACCGCCTGCCAGGAAGCATGTCCCGCAAACGCCATCGTTTTCGGAAATTTGAACGATCCAAAATCCGAAATAGCAGAACTGCGAGAACATCCGCTTGGATACTATTCGCTGGAACAACTCGATACCAAGCCGAATGTTACTTACCTGGCTAAACTAAGGAATATCTAATAGGAGAAAATAATTGTCGGCCAGTTCTATTGATGAAGTGATTGATTATACGAAAGCTCCTCCACTTGTGGAAGGGAATCCGACTCTCACACATTTGGATGATGACATCGCCAAGCCGATGGAGCACCGGCCGTCCGCGAAGTATTTCATCGCTCTGGCAATCACTCTGGCAATGCTCACATTCGGAATCATCGCAGTTGGTTACACATTTTATTATGGAATCGGGATGTGGGGAAACAATATTCCTGTTGGCTGGGCATTTGCAATTACGAACTTCGTGTTCTGGATCGGAATTGGACACGCTGGCACACTTATCTCGGCAATCCTCTTCCTCTTCCGCCAACGCTGGCGCACCGCGATAGCGAGAACCGCAGAGGCGATGACGATATTTGCCGTCATGTGCGCCGGGCTTTTTCCCGTTTTGCACCTAGGAAGACCGTGGTTCATGGCATTTATAATCCCTATTCCAAACCAGCATGGCCTCTGGATTAACTTCAACTCGCCGCTGGTGTGGGATGTCTTTGCCGTCTCGACATATTTTACAGTGTCGCTGATGTTCTGGTATATCGGATTGATCCCCGATCTTGCGACGATGCGAGACAGAACAACCAACAAAATCAAGAAGACAATCTACTCGATCCTCAGTCTCGGATGGAGATTCTCGAACAGGCACTGGCAGCATTACGAAAAAGTTTATGTGATATTAGCAGGTCTCGCGACCCCTTTAGTTTTTTCTGTTCACAGTATAGTCAGCTTCGACTTTGCAGTCTCGATCCTTCCGGGCTGGCACACGACAATATTCCCACCATACTTTGTTGCCGGAGCCATATTCTCCGGTTTCGGAATGGTGCTGACTGTTCTCATTATTGTAAGAAAAGTTTTCAATCTCGAATACATTATAACAAAAGATCATCTCGACAGGATGGCGAAGGTGACTTTGCTCGTCAGCATGATGGTCGCATATGCTTATTTGCTGGAGCCGTTCATCGCATGGTACAGTGGAGATCCGGTAGATTGGTACCTCGTCATCCAACGCGCCACGGGACACTACGCTCTTGGATTCTGGATAATGACGACGTGTAACGTATTCGTTCCGCAGCTGTTGTGGTTCAAGAAAATTAGAAGATGTGTACCCGTTCTTTTTGTGATCTCACTTCTGATAAATGTTGGAATGTGGCTGGAACGTTACATAATTATAGTCACTTCATTGGTCAGAGATTTCACACCGGCAGCATGGCACTTATATTCACCAACCTGGGTCGACTTCGGAATACTGACCGGCAGTTTCGGTCTCTTCTTCACTCTCGTTCTCCTTTTCTCGAGAACTCTTCCGGTTATATCAATGTCCGAAGTCAAGGGCGTCACAGAAAGTGCGCACCCCGCTCATCAGGCAGGAGTTAGCCATGAGTGAACGACTTTACGGAATAACTGCTTTGTTTGATTCGCCTGAGAAGGTTCTCGCCGCCGCAAAAGCCGCGACAAAGGAAGGGTATAAGGACTTCGACTCATACACGCCATATCCGATTCACGGACTCGACAATGCAATGAAGTTGAAGCGAACGTACATTGGGATCGTTACATTAATTATTGGAATGACAGGAGTGATCTCGCTTGTCACGTTCACATGGTGGGCTAACTCAGTTGATTTTCCGATGGTGACCGGTGGCAAACCGTTTTTTGCGTGGCCTTCATATGTGCCGCTGATGTTTGAAATGGGAGTTTTGTTCGGTGCCGTGTCAACTGTAATTGCTCTCCTTGCAATCTGGCTCGGTTTGCCTAGAAACAGTCATCCGCTTCATGACAGCGAGTTCATAAAAAAAATATCCGATGACAGGTTTGGAATTTGTATCGAGGCGAAGGATCCGAAGTTCGACCAAAAGCGAACCGAATCTTTCCTGAGGACTCTCGGAGCAGAGAAGGTGGAACCCGCTTATTACGAAGTCCAGAGCTTTACTCTGAAACAATTGGTGCTAGATCCCAAATTTATTATTTCTATCATTGTGGTCGCCGCCGTTTCTTCAGGAACGGTCTACTGGGGATTGAACAAAATGCTTCTTATTCGTCCGTGGAGCTCACTTAACGATCAGGAAAAAGTTCTCCCCGAAACACGAAGCGAATTTTATCCGGATGGATTCGCGATGCGGCCGCCCGTGGAAGGAACTGTCGCAAGAAGCCAGATGCCTTATGAGTTTACTGAAAACGATTTGGTATCAGCAGAAAAATATTTGAAAAATCCCCTGTTGCCAACGCCTCACGTCATGCAGCTTGGTCAAAGAGATTTCAATACCTATTGCAGTCCTTGTCACGGATATTTTGCAGATGGCGACAGCAGACTGCAGGGACAGTTCCCGAATCCGCCGAGCCTTCACACCGACAGCTTGCTTATCGCGCCCGACGGTTTGTACTACGGTGTCATCACGAACGGTTTCCAGGGAATAATGCCATCATACGCTAGACAGATCCCACGCGATGAACGGTGGGCGATTGTCTGGTACCTACGTGCGCTCCAAAAATCTGAACATCCGGAGGCATCAGTCGCAAAATGAACGTTTCAGAAATGATCGATACGCAAAAGTTAAAAAGCATTCCGGCCTCGTACTCGAGGCTCGGCTGGACTCTATTGATTCTTGGAGTGCTGCTTACAGTGATTTCTTTCGTCATCAATCCGAAGCACGCGTCGTTTGGACTCATAATGACACTGACGTTTGTTGCGACGGTCGGCATCGGCGCGCTGTTCTGGGTTGGGATCGAATATGTTAGTTCGGCCGTATGGAGCACCCCGATGAGGAGGCCGTTTGAATTTATCTCCGGGGTTATACCGTTCCTGATCATTCTTGCGGTTCCTCTTCTTTTCAACATGACGACCATCTTCGAATGGACACACAGAGCGCTTTTCAAAGACGATCCTGCATTGCTTGTGAAGGCTCCATATCTGAACATCCCATTCTTCATAGTTCGAACGATCGTTGTCTTTCTGGTGTGGTGGCTTTTTTATTATCTGATCATTCGCAATTCCAGGACGCAGGATTCAACCCGTGATCAGGGACTGACAACAAAGAACATAAAGCTATCCGCAGGATTCATACCGGTTTTCGGAATTACACTGACAATTTTCTCAATTGACTGGTTGATGAGCCTAACCCCGGACTGGTACTCGACGATATTTGGCGTTTACTTGTTTACGGGAGCTGCGGTTGCTTCAATGGCATTTGCTACCATAGTGATTGTGAAGCTTAATGAAAAGAATCTCTTCCCGGTGAAAATTACTCCCGATCATTATTACAACCTCGGGACTTTCCTTTTCGCGTTCTCAAATTTTTGGGCGTACATAGGTTTCAGCCAGTTCATGCTGCAGTGGTACGGGAACCTGAGGGACGAAACGGTGTGGTATATTCCGAGGATTCACGGAAGCTGGGCAGTGGTTTCCATCACTCTTGTCTTCATGCAGTTCGTGATTCCTTTCTTTTTTCTTATAACGAAACCGGCGAAGATGGACCCGCGTAGACTTGTTTTCATCTCGATCTGGCTCCTTGCCGCCCATGCTCTCGATATTTATTGGATGGTCATGCCGGTATATAATCCCGACCATGCAGTATTCGCGTTGAGCGAAGTGGCATTCATGATCCTGTCGGTTGGGATTCTGTTGTCGGTTTTTTCCTTCAAGGCCAAAGGGAACAACATGGTACCAATTGGAGATCCCAAACTGCAGCGCGGCCTGGAGTTTCATATTTAACCGGGATGGTTGTAAAAGAGTAGAGTAGACCAAAAAGTATTATGGAACAAAAAGATCAAACCGCGAATCAGCAAAAAGAATCCGTGCTCGTTAGAAAAGTGTGGTTGTCTCCCCTCTTCTATATCTATTTCCTGAGCGTGCTGACCGGACTGGGAATGCTGTATATCCACAGGGAGAATATGGTGAACAGGAATTCGATATCTCCTGATCTCGCGATCGATTCTACATTCTGGAATCCGGTCGGCGATGTTCCTCCCGGTCCGGCAAACACCGGTGAGAAGATCGATGTTGCAATGTTGCTGCAGCCGACGAAGGCGCAGATCGCCAGAGGTGAGCAGCTTTTCAAAGTCAATTGCTCCTCCTGTCATGGCACAGACGGAAAAGGCGATGGTCCCGCATCGGCAAACCTAAACCCGAAACCCCGCGATTTTCATTCGACCGCAGGCTGGAAGAACGGAAGGCTTCTTTCACAAATGTTCAAAACGGTGGCTGAAGGTATCCCCGGGAGTGCCATGGTATCATTCTCCGCGACGTTTCCTGCGAGCGACCGGCTTGCCATCATCGATTACATAAGAACATCGTTCGGAGATTTTCCCAAAGACACACCCGAACAGTTGGAGACGATGGGCAAGACTTATCATCTCGGGGAAGTTCAGACTGCTCCTACTCGAATTTCAGTCAGTGAGGCTATGAGTCGTATCGAGGAAGGTGCGATCCCGCTCGTCAGAACAACCGCCGCAATCTCGGCATATATTTCTCAGCATCCAACGGACGAGGGAAGTCGGATATTCGATAATGTTGTGATAGATCGCCAGCGGGCTCTAACCATGCTGGCCAGCTCAAATTTCTGGAGCAAAAACGAGTCGGATTTTGTTATGATAGTAACAGCAAATGCGGTGCAGAACGGTTTCGATCCGAAAGTTGCGCGACTCAGCACTCAGGATTGGGAAACCCTCTTTAATTATTTGAAAGGTTTGTTTTCTTCGAAGGACTTAGCTTCAAACAATGGTTGAACAACGCAAGACATATTTGTTGAAATTTCTGGGGCGAACGATGTCAGAAGCGGCGGCGTTGTTCGTTCTCGGCTTTATGACGTTGAGTGTCGCAATTCTCCCGCAAGCGGCGAATGGGGAGGAGGCGGCTTCCGGTCAGGTGAAAGTTGGCATCGAAGAAAAGCTCGGACAAAATATTCCTCTGGATTTGAAGTTCAGAGATGAAAACGGGAATGAGATTACTCTTCGTCAAATATCGGCGGGCAAGCCTCTCATTATCGATATGGCATACTATACTTGTCCGGGAATCTGCGATGAAGTTCTTGCGAGTTTGACAAGCACGCTCGATGAAGTAAGCGAAACGCCAGGAGAAGATTTCAATGTGGCAACTGTGAGTTTTGATCCTGCGGATAATTCAGCAATCGCATTGAAGAAGAAGGAACAATATTGGGGATTGTTGAGAAGACCTTTCCCAGCCGAAGATTGGAGATTCCTAACTGGAGACAGTACAGACATTTCCAGCCTTGTGCACTCCATCGGTTTCTATTACATGAGAGATAAGTACCAGAAGTTTACTCATCCGACTGCGCTGGTGATTGTCGACAAGAATGGGGAAATCATAAGATATATCAAAGGAAGTACTTTCACGCCGGTGGATTTGAAAATGGCGATCATGCAGGCAAAAGCAGGAACTCCGGAACAGATAATCAGTTCCGTGATTGCGGTATGTTTCAGCAGGGATCCTTCTGGACAGCATCTGGTTTTCAACATAATGCAGGTAATGGGAGTTGGAACGCTCGTGTTCATCGCAGGTTTCATAGTTTTTTTGAGATCTACAAAAAGAGGTAAGTGGTTCGCGAAGGAGAATTCTGCCTCGCGAAAGGAGATAAGTTAATGGCGGATGTAGCAATTTCTCCGCACGAAATAGCGGTACATAATTATTTAGAAAATACGGGAAAGAGAAAAGGAATCTTGGCTTGGATTCTCTCGACGGATCACAAGCGAATCGGAATACTCTATATGATTTCGATTTTTGTTTTTTTCAGCGTCGGCGTCGTCCTTGGCTTCCTGATGAGACTCGAAATGCTGGTGCCGGGTCCGGCAGGCAAGATATTCAATGCGCAGGAATACAATGCTTTGTTCACACTGCATGGCGTGATTATGGTTTTCCTCTTCGTCATCCCGGGAATACCAGCGACTCTCGGCAATTTTTTCCTCCCGATACAAATCGGCGCGAAAGACGTGGCTTTCCCGAGGTTGAACTTGTTGTCTTGGTATCTATACGTTACAGGCGGTATCGTGGTTCTGTTGTCGCTCTTCCAGAACGGGCTTCCCGATACGGGCTGGACGTTCTACGTTCCTTACAGCGTTCGCAGCGGAACGGATGTCACGATGGCGGTCTTCGGAGTCTTCATACTCGGATTCTCTTCGATTCTTACCGGCCTCAATTTCATTACAACAATCCACCGCATGAGGGCGCCGGGAATGGATTTCTTCAAGATGCCGTTGTTCGTCTGGGCATTATACGCGACGGCATGGGTTCAGGTGATCGCCACGCCTGTCCTTGCAATCACGCTTCTTCTCATCATCATCGAACGACTTTTCAGCGTCGGGATCTTCGATCCATCTAAAGGCGGTGACCCCGTCCTGTACCAGCATATGTTCTGGGTTTACTCTCACCCGGCGGTGTATATCATGATCCTGCCGCCGATGGGTGTCGTCTCAGAAATTGTGACGACATTTTCCCACCGGACTGTATTCGGTTACAAGATGGTGGCTATGTCGAGCCTTGCTATTGCATTCATCGGTTACCTTGTCTGGGGCCACCACATGTTCGTTGCCGGAGAAACGCAGCCTGCACAATTTGCATTTTCACTTCTGACTTTTTTGGTCGCCATCCCAAGCGGCATAAAAGTTTTCAACTGGGTAGCCACGATGTACAAAGGCTCGATAGATCCACAGCCTCCATTTCTTTATTTGATGGCGTTCATCATACTTTTCTCGATTGGCGGGTTGACCGGATTGGTCCTCGGCTCTCTGGCGACCGATGTCCATTTGACCGGAACGTATTTCGTCGTCGGACATTTTCATTACATAATTTTTGGCGGAGGCGTGTTCATTTTCTTCGGGGCGCTTCACTACTGGCTTCCGAAAATGTTCGGAAGAATGTACAACAAGAAGGTTGCCAACTGGGCGCTTGGAATTCTTTTCGTCGGATTTAATCTCCTCTATTTCCCGATGCTGCTTCTCGGGTACGAGGGAATGCCAAGAAGATATTTTTCTTACCTGCCGCAGTATGAAACTTTGCAGCATATCTCAATGGTCGGATCGTGGATACTTGTCATTGGTCTGATCATGATGCTATGGAACCTCTTGCACGGGATATTCAAAGGTGAAAAGTGCGGCGATAATCCGTGGGGAGGCACGACACTCGAGTGGAGGATTTCTTCACCGCCGCCTCCAGAGAATTTCGAGGAAATACCTATCGTGACACACGAACCGTATTATCATCCGGAGGCAGTCAATTGAGCGACATCGCAGGAACAATGGAAAAAACCGAAAGCCACGCGGAGCATCTTCATCGCGATGAAAAAAGCGCGAAGATGGGGATGTGGCTTTTCCTTCTGACTGAGTTGTTGCTGTTCACCGGGCTTTTCCTGATGTACTCGGTGTACCGCTATCTCAATACCGCCGACTTTCACAGGGCCGGTCTGGAGACGCATACTCTTTTCGGTACCGTGAACACAATGGTCCTTCTGACAAGCAGCCTGACAATGGTGCTGTCGATAGCGGCTATTCAGAGGGGAAGGAAATGGCTCTCTGTCGGATTCCTGAGTTCGACGATACTTCTCGGGCTGGCATTTCTCGTGATAAAGTTGTTCGAGTGGTCGCTTGAAATAAATGAAGGTTTGTTCCCTGGATCGCAGGTTCTCCTCAGCAAACCGAACGGTGAGATACTTTTCTTCGGGCTTTACTATACAATGACCGGTCTGCACGGGCTCCATGTCCTTGCGGGGATGATCGTATTAATATTCATGCTGGTCTTCATGTTGCGAGATAAGATCACAAAGGATGACTACATCAAGCTGGAGAACGCGGGTTTGTACTGGCACCTTGTCGATATCATCTGGATTTTCTTGTTCCCACTTTTCTATCTGATCAATTGAGGTTTGAATGAGCGAAATTACGAATCAAGTTCGCGTCGGGGAAACGAAAGCCCACGCCGAGCCGATCAGTTACGGCAAGTACGTATTGGTATGGCTCGGTTTAATTGCCCTGACCTGTACGACGGCGGCAGTTGCCGGAATAGACCTGGCGGCGTTCACGCTCGTGGCCGCACTCTTGATCGCAGTTACAAAAGCATCGATGGTCGTCAATATTTTCATGCACATAAAATTTGAAGACAAAATCTTCAAAGTATTTCTCGGCATAGCTGGATTTACGATATTCGTTATATTCACGCTTACTTTTATGGATGTATTCTTCAGGAGATGAATTAGAGATGTATCCTGGTGCACAAAATCACGCTCGAGCTGTCGATGACATAATGAGATTTATTGTCTGGGCAGACATCATTTTGTTTGTCATCGTCGTCGGGGCGATGTTCTGGTTTGTTTACAGATACCATAAGAAGCGTCATCCACGCGCGGTGAGCGTACACGGTAACGTGACTCTGGAAGTCATCTGGACCGTCGTTCCGGTAATACTTGTACTTTACATGTTCTATCTAGGATGGTCCACCTACATCAAGACCCGATTCGTCCCGGATGATTCGATGCCTGTGAAAGTAATTGGCAGACAGTGGAGCTGGAGCTTCCAGTATGCCAACGGGAAACAGTCAGACACCCTTTATGTTCCGGAAGGGCGCCCGATAAAATGTCTCCTGACCTCGGTCGACGTGATCCATGGATTTTATATTCCGGAGCTGCGCGAGAAGCTGGACGCAATTCCAGGAAGAGTAAGGTACATGATGCTTTATCCGGAGGAGCTCGGGACTTATGAGATAACCTGCAGCCAGTACTGCGGATTGAACCACGCACTTATGGAGACGCGCCTGGTAGTTATTCCGAAAGAACAGTTCGACAAATGGCTTGGCAACGCAGCTAAGAAAACTGAAGTTGCCGAAGCATCGACGGCTAATCCATGACACCATCGATTGAGAAGATGCAGCCAGATTATTTGATCGAGCCCGGAAAATCACCGCGACATGCAACTCCGGCTGATATTATCGGAGCGAATGTCGTATTAAGCGGTTCCGATCTATTAAGTGCTCTCCTAGAACTCGTTAAAATCAGGATCACATTCTTTGTCGGCATGTCGGCAATTTTCGGTTATGTCCTTGCTGCAAACGAGATCTCGACGGCAATGATACTTCCCATACTCGGGATATTTCTTCTCTCGTGCGGTTCGGCGGCATTTAATCACTACCAGGAGCGTGACACGGATCTGCTGATGCATCGCACCAGCAAGCGGCCTCTTCCATCGGGGACAATGTCTCCGCAAGCTGTCCTATGCATCGTATTCGGACTTTCACTTGCAGGGAGTGCGTTGATTCTTTTTACGGGAAACGCGACATCGCTGATCCTGTCTTTGCTGGCATTCGTTTCGTACAATGCAATTTATACTCCCCTCAAAAAGGTGACCCCGTTTGCGGTGATACCGGGTTCGTTTGTCGGATCTTTTCCCGTAATGGCGGGGTGGGCGGAGGCCGGTGGATACGTTTTCGATCCAAGACTTATTGTGATCACGGCTTTCTTTTTTATCTGGCAGATACCGCACTTCTGGCTGCTGATGGATATGTACAGCGCGGATTACGAGCGTGCAAACTTTCCGACTCTCCGAATGTATTTCAGTGCGAGGACTCTATCTGTCCTCACTTATCTGTGGATCGTAATTATGTTCCTGACTTCCGCCTTTTTTGTAATCACAGAAGTCGTAAACAATATTCCGACGCAAGTTGCCATTGCTGCACTCGGTTTGTGGCTTGTCATCGGCACACGGAAGATAATTTCGAACACCGACGATAAACGTGCGAACAAATCTGCCTTCATGAAAATAAATATTTATGTGCTGGCAATTACGCTGGTTGTCATGGTCGACAGAGTCCTCAGTCTTCCCTGGAGGATGTTTTGAAAATGATAAATCGCAAGGAATTTTGTAAATGAATTTTCTCGACAAGCTTGTCATTCCCGAATCGAACGAACACCTGACACTTCTGAGATATCTTCTCGTCGTTGTGACAATCTTCTTCGTGACATATGCGAGCATAGCTGTTATTGCTTCAACTTTCTCAACGATCTTCGACCGCAGCGGGAGAAAGAACGGCATCAAGCATCATTCGAAATTTGCACAGGACCTTGCCGATCTGGCCGCACCGGGCAAGGGTGCGATCTACGCGATGGCTGTAGTACCTCTTGTTACCGTGATCCTGACATACGCGCAACTTCTTTACGGGATGGATATCGGCATCACGTCTTATCTTTTCTACTCCGCGATTTTCTACTTCGTCGGATTTTACTTCCTCTACGGATACAAACGGTCTTTCCATCTTGATTCCATCTTCACCGCTTTTCAAAATCTTGCTTCCTCGCAAAAAGCCGAAGTCCAGCCCGACGTGGCGAAAGACGTCGAATCTTACGAGCACTCGGCTTCATCCTCCAGAAAAAATGGCGGTCGCCGGAGCGCGGTACTTCTCTGGATAGGAACATGGCTTTTTGTGGGAGCGACGCGACTTGCGTTCACTCCCGAGAGATGGTCGGATTCTTCGCTTGGCGCAATTCTTTTTTCAGGCGAAACTATATGGAGTCTTATCAACTATATCGTCACAGCGCTCGTCATAACAAGTGCCGCCGTGTTGTTTTTCTTCTTCAAATGGGAAAAGGGAATCGCTCTCTCGGCGGATGATTCATATAGGACATTCGTCGAGAGGCGTGTTCTTCCTGTGGGTCTTGTCGCGGTCGCACTCGAGCCTGTCCTGATTTTCTTCGAGATACAAAACCTTCCGCAATCTGGTATTTCCAATTTGACGTTCGCCATCGCGTGCATCGGAATATTCATTGCACTTCTCGTCCTTCTCCTTTTCTATTCGATGCTCAGAGATTCCCGGGTGAATCTCGGCAGCTACGCGTTCGTCAGCGTTGTAGTGTTAGTCTTCATGTGGGCGGCGAAAGACGAGATAGCCTTCCATTACGCGACACGCAATCAAAACCAGATGCTCGGGCAGAGATACGAAACAATGCTCGCCTCGCTCAACCCGAACGAAGCCCAACCCGTAATCAGCGGGGAGGACATTTACAACGGAAGATGCAGCGCCTGCCACAGGTTCGATATTAAGCTTGTCGGACCGCCATATAACCAGACGCTTCCGAACTTCGTGGGTAAGATGGATTCGCTGGAGGATTTCATCATGAACCCGCGGCAGGTTGTGCCGGGATATCCGCCGATGCCGGGCCAGGGATTGAAACCCGCCGAAGTGAAAGCCGTTGCGGAATATATCATGGGAGTTTATTTGAAGGCACATCCCCCAAAGGGGCAGGACACTTTGAAGGTAGAGAGCAAGAAGCCGGCATGAGTTCTTTACTTAATTATTAGTCACTCACCGTAGCCTGAACACTCAAATGTCAGCGCTCGATTTGTAAAAAGAAGTTTATTGTATGGAGATCGAAATGAAAGTTAAAGGAACCTACACGGTAAAAAAGTGGGAAGAGTCGGCTTATCGAGAAATGTCTCCGGAAAAAAAGATGACAAAGGCTTCCGTCGAGTACAGTTTCAGCGGAGAAATCGAGGGCAAGGGCCTGGTCGAATACCTGATGTTCTATTCTCATTTTGACGCGAAGGATCAACACAACGCCGCGGCTTCTTACGTAGGACTCATATATTTTGATGGAACACTATCGGGAAAGTCGGGGAGTTTTGTGCTCGAAGACAATGGTGCGTTCGAAGGCGGGGCCGCAAAATCGACTTTGAAGATCGCCAAAGGCTCAGGCACCGGTCTGCTCGATGGGATTCATGGAAACGGGAGGTATGTGGCTGATCAAGGAGGTTATCACATTGAGTTGGAATATAATTTGAGATGACGACAATTACTGATGATTTCATGCGAACGATGCTCCAGAAGACGAAGAACTATTGTATTGTCATTCTGAAACCGGGGCCTAACAGGAGCAAGCCTGAAGCTGATAAAATTATCTGGGAGCACGGCCGGCGTAATTTTATGCTCCGCGCAGGTGGAAAATTGTCCATCGTCTGTCCGGTCTCCGGAGGGACCGAGGTATCCGGCATCTGTATTTTCAATGCCGGTGTAGACGAGACGAGAAAGCTGATGGACGACGATCCGGCAGTGAAAGCAAATGTTCTCCTCTATGATACATATAGCTGTCGATCTTTTCCGGGTGACAGCCTGCCCGGATGATTTATTGCTATTAGATCGTGAATATTTAATTCAGCATTAATTTTGCCGGTAAGATATTCGGAGAAAATAACTGAGACCATAGCCGATTTAGGGGAGTCTTTGATCCGGCTTCTGAACTCAATCGGAACGTTCAGGACTGAAGAGAAGAGGAGTTCGATCCATGTTGTCCGGGGGCAGGCGTTTGTGGGCATCGATCCGAAGAAAAGTTAGCTCGGCGTGAATGTCGTTCTCAACCGTCCCATTTTTTCTCCTCCTGCGGACAAGGTGGAATAAGTCTCCGCTATTGGAATCATTGCTGGGGTGATCTTCGGAATCGTCGATATCATCCCGATGATGTTCATGAATCTGCCGAATCGAAATCTTGCGATGGCGGGAGCATTCGCAAATCGATTTGCGATAGGTTTTGTTGTGGAAGCAGGAAGGGGGAAGTTGTCGACGACTTAAGAAATTTGATATTCTCTGCTAAATTATTTCCACAAGTTTAAGCAGCAGTCGAGAAAATTTTTCATCAACATTTTCACCAATTCTTAGTACATCGTCATGTGAAAGTTTTTCCAAAGTGGTTCCAGCGCTGTAATTTGTGAGGCAACTTATCCCTATTACTTCCATATTTACTGACCGGGCAAACGTTGCTTCATGGATCGTCGACATTCCGACTGCATTTCCTCCAAGGCCTCTATAAAATTTTACTTCAGCCGGGGTTTCGTATGACGGTCCCGTCAAACCTAGATACGTTCCGGATTTGAGGTCTATGCAGGATTCTTGCGCTGCCAATAGGGCTGCGGCTGCAAGTCTCTCGCTATACATCGGATTCAGTTCCGCTTTAGGCATTCTCAAATCAGCCAGGACATTCCTAGAGGTTAGGTTGATTTGATCTTTTATCAGCATCAAATCGCCCGGAGAAAACTTTTCGTCCAAAATTCCCGCGGCGTTTGTCAGGACAATTTTCTTTATTCCCAGTTGATGGGAGACGATAGCGGTTACCGCAGCATCGATAGTGGATGCCGTCTCGTAAAAGTGGACTCGTCCGCTGAAAACTAGAACTCTCTTGCCGGCAACTTTTGCGCTGACGATTTCGCCGAGATGCCCGGGAACGGTCGAGCGCGGGTAGTCGGGAATCTCGGCCGACTCTAGAGCGATTTTGTCGGTGAGGTGCCTCGTGAAGCTGCCAAGTCCGCTTCCGAGAACTACAGCAATATCGTGGTGCACTCCTTTGAAGCGGGAGGAAACAAAATCTCCAGATTGTTGAAAGGGAAGAGAAGTCATCGATTCGTCTTCACCTCAGTCCTCTGCCAAAAGTTGAGGAGGTGCTTGAAAATTGTTCCTGCTCCATCATCGTTGATTATTTTTCTTTCTCGTACGGTATTCCATCTGCCGCCGGTGCGATGGACTTTCCAATGAATCCGGCAAGAACGACTATGGTTGCGACATAGGGAATCATCTGGATAAATTGAGTCGGCAATCCAGCGCCCTGCAGCTGGATTTCCAGACTCTCAGCGAGTCCGAACAACAGACACGCTGCCGCTGCACCGAGGGGGTTCCATTTCCCGACAATCATTGCGGCAAGCGCTATGAATCCGCGCCCAGCCGACATTCCGTCCGTGAATGAATGCTGATCGAATGCCAGCCACGCCCCGCTGAGTCCGGCGAGTACACCGCTGATCATGACTCCATAATATCTGTAGAGCGATACACTGATGCCAACCGTGTCCGCTGCTTCGGGGTTTTCACCTACCGCACGAAGTCGCAAGCCGAATCGTGTTTTGAATATGATGAGGTGACTCGCGAAAACAATGAAAAGTGTCAAGAGTACCAATGGATTGCCGAGGAGTCGGGCAATCTCAGGTGAACGATCGGCGAATGGTAATTTTAGATCAGGGAGCCCGATTATCCTGTCTGAATTGCTTGAACTGTGGAACAATATTTCGAGAACAAATTTGGTAATCCCGACTGCAAAAAGATTGATCGCTATTCCCGAGATTATCTGATCCGCTTTGATGTTTATCGACACCACCGCATGTATCAACGCCGTGAGGATGCCGAACACAATCCCGCAGACTGCGCCGATCAACGGGTTACCGGAGTAGTATGTCCCGACCGTCGCGCCGAACGCTCCGTTAAGCATGATCCCTTCGAGAGCGATGTTCGTTACGCCGCTTCGCTCACTGTAAACACCGCCTAACGATGCCAGCGCATAGGGAACAGTGATCCGGATTGTCTGCGCGATAAAAGCCAGTGAAAGAATTGAGCTTATCATTCTTCAGAAAGGCTCAACGTTCTCTTCTTCAGATAGTTCATGACAATTCCGCGGAATATTCTATTTGAAGATATGACAAAAATTATTACGATCGCCTGAAGTATGCTGACTAATTCTTTGGGCACCATGGTATTTATGACCAAGCCGCCATAGTCCAACATTCCAAAAAGCAAAGCGGCTAGAATAACTCCAAAAGGATTGTTCAACCCGAGGAGAGCAACGGCAATTCCCATGAATCCCGTTCCGCTTGAGAAGCCTTCCTCAAAATAATATTTGTATCCCATCACAAAATTTGTCCCGACGAGTCCGGCGATTGCTCCGCCGAGTGTCATGCTCAAGATGATGTTCCTTGAAACGCTTATCCCTCCGTACTCCGCTGCCTTTGGATTGAAGCCGACTGCCCGCAATTCATAACCAAAGCGTGTTCTCTCAACATAGTACCAAACGAGCACGGCGGTGACGAGCGCAATGAGGATCGAGAGATTTACCGGCGAGCCCTCGAAGCCGGGGAGAAACTTGTCGAAGCGAGGCAACGTGCCGGCGGGCGAAATCGAAGGAGTATGAACCGTTGCGGGGATGTTGTATACGTTTGTGACGAAATAACTTATGAGGGCAGCGGCAATGAAATTGAGCATGATCGTATTTATGACTTCGTGCGCTCCTACTTTCGCTTTCAAATATCCCGGAATAAACCCCCATATTCCGCCGCCCACCATGCCTGCAAGAATCAGGAGGGGGATTTCGATGTAAGATGGTACACCAAAGGTCTTCATGCCTACAAGGGCAGTGACAAAAGCGCCAATCTGTAATTGTCCTTCGGCCCCGATGTTGAATAAACCCGTTCGAAAACAAATCGCAACCGAGAGACCGGCAAAAATCAACGGCGTCGATTTGAATAGGAGCTGCCCGATTCCATACGAGCTTCCCAGTGTCTGCGAAAGAAGCACCGAATAGACTTCGAACGGATTCTGACCAACGATGACGATAAAAACAGCTCCTACAGTGAAGGACAATATCACCGCGAGGATCGGGATCAGGAAGTTCTGCGTTACAGGATGTTCAAGAAAGGGTCTGTTCATATGAATCCCTTAGGGATCGCTGCTCATCTTCTTTCGATCCTGTCATATAAAGTCCAAGTTCATTCTCGTCGACTTCATTATTTGGGAAAATCTTTGCAATCTTTCCGCCGTACATGACCGCTATCCTATCAGACAGGCTTACGATCTCATTCAGGTCGGCTGAGATAAGCAGGATTGCTTTGCCGGAGTCGCGTGCAGAGACAAGCGTACGATGGATGAATTCGATTCCTCCGATGTCTACTCCTCTTGTGGGCTGGCTCGCAATTATCACTTCTGCATTTCTGGAAAGTTCGCGTGCCATGATTATTTTCTGCTGGTTGCCTCCCGATAATCCTCGAGCGTGAATGAAAGGATCAGCGGGTCGGATATCAAATTTCTGAATCAGAAGTTCTGCGTTTTGAGTTACTTCAGTTCTCTTCATAAGAAATTTAGGACTAAACCTGGCGTGCATACCTAGAATCAAATTTTCCTCGACAGAGAAATCAATTACGAGACCTCTTCTTATTCTGTCTTCCGGAACGTGAGCAAAACCTTTCAGGAAAATTTCTTGCGCGCTCAGGCCGACAAGTTCAACGTCATCTATTTTTACAGAGCCTGACGACGGTTTCAAAAGGCCGGTCAAACATTCGACAAGCTGCGACTGTCCGTTTCCTTCAATGCCTGCGATTCCGAGAATTTCCCCGGATGCCACCTCGAACGACACGTCGCGCAACTTTGCCACCCCCCGTCGGTCAATGTAGTTCAGATTTCGTATGAAAAGTCTTGGTGCAGTGGTTTTCTTCTCTGATTTCTCGACTCGCAGAAGCACTGGCCGGCCGACCATCAGTTGTGCAATCTCCGGTGGACTGGTTTTCTTTGTTTCAAGGTCGCCGACGAGTTTTCCTTTCCGCATTACGGAAACGTGTTGGCTTATTGCCATCACCTCGTTCAGCTTGTGAGTGATGAGCACAATCGTCTTGCCCTGCCCATTCAACTGTGAAAGAATTTCGAAGAACTGCTTTGTTTCCTGGGGAGTCAGAACGGCGGTCGGTTCGTCGAGTACCAGGATATTGGCTTTTCTATAAATTGCCTTCAATATTTCGATACGCTGCTGAACTCCTACTCCGACATCCTCCACTCTTTCATCCAACGGAACATTCAGCGAAAACTTTTCAGCCAGAGCGGAGACTTCCGCAGTCATTCTCTTTAGATCGAGGAAAAGAGTTTTCGTTGTCTCAGCACCTAAAACTATGTTCTCGAGAACGCTCAATTTCGGGACAAGCATGAAATGTTGGTGTACCATTCCAATCCCGAGTTTTATCGAATCGTGGGGAGATCTTATGACAACATCTTTTTCATCGATTCGAATACGGCCGGAGTCGGGCTGGTAAAGACCATAGAGCGTCTCCATCAAAGTGGTTTTTCCGGCGCCGTTTTCACCGACGAGAGCGTGGATCGTTCCGGTTTCCACTTTTAGAGTTACGTTGTCATTGGCCACCGTTCTCGCGAAGCGCTTGGTGATGTTCAGGAGTTCTATTGCGTAGGACATTTTCATTAGAGGTAAGATGCAAGAGGCAAGAAGTCAGAAACACGATTTACTCCTTTCTTGCTTCTTGTCCCCGGCGTCCTGCTTCTATTCTCTATTCAGTTGGCACTTTTATCTGTCCGCTGATTATTTGCTGCTTCAAGGATTTGATTTTATCATAGGCATTTTGCGGAATCATCGATTTGTTGTTTTGATCGTAGACAAGGTCAACGCCGTCATCAGCAAGGCCGAAGACTTCGGCTCTGCCTCCTTCAAAATTTCCATCTTTCCATTTTTTTATTATGTCGTAGACTGCAACGTTGCCTTTCTTGACCATACTGGTCAACACATAGCCGGGAGCCTCCTTCCACTGATCCATGTCGACTCCGATCGCATATTTCTTCATCTCGCGGGCAGCCTCAAATACGCCGAGTCCTGTCACCCCGGAAGCATGATATATGATATCCGCACCTTGAGAGTATTGGCTTAATGCGAGTTCCTTTCCTTTTGCCGGATTCTTGAAAGCATCACCGGTAACTCCGGCATAAGCGATCAGAACTTTTGCTTTGGGATTGACATACTTGACACCTGCTTCATAACCTGCTTGAAATTTTTTGATTAGCGGCGATTCCATTCCACCGACGAAGCCGACGATGTTGGTTTTCGTGATCAACGCAGCCAATGCCCCGACAAGAAATGAACCCTCCTCTTCCCGGAATTCAATCGCGATGAGATTTGGCGGGAGCGGTTTGCCCGGGTCATACGAATAGTCTATGCACGCAAACTTTTTATCGGGAAAATCCTTCGCAACATTTGTAATGTCATCGGTGAAAATGAATCCAACTCCGAATATCAAGCCGATTCCTTTCTGACTTGCAAGCTGGCGCAGGGCAGATTCACGGTCCGAGCCGCCGCTCGGTTCGACATACTGAAAGTTGACCCCAAGACTGTCCTTGGCTGTTTGAATGCCCAGGTAGGCGGCATCATTAAAAGACTTGTCTCCGCGTCCACCTACGTCAAACACCAGACCCACTTCGCTATTTACCGGAACACCGGGTTGACCTTTTCCGCAGGAAATGAAAAGCAAGCACAAAGGGACTAACGTGAGCCACCGGGTGAAAATAATGGAATACCGGGATGATGGGACGATGGATCCGTAGGACGATGAAAAAAATTTCTCCTGCCGCTTTGTACCTTTGAGCCTCTGTGTCATTGTATCCTTAATCAGATGGTGGTACAAAGCATTTTCGGCATCGAGCCTCGTAAATGTCTTTTGCACCGACCAAAACCCGTTCACCCGACTGCGTTTTCCTTTGTGTGCGGTCGGCCGGATTCCCGCAAACGACGCAAATCGCAAGAGTCTTAGTGATATACTCCGCAACGGCGAGAAGCTGCGGCATCGGTTCGAACGGCTTTCCTCGGTAATCCTGATCGAGTCCCGCCACGATCACTCTTTTTCCTGCCGAGGCCATCGATTCGCAGATTTCTATTAAATCCATCTTGAAGAACTGGCCTTCATCTATTCCAACCACGTGTGCATCTTTTGAAAGAGAAGGTATTTCCAGTGCGGAATCGACGACGACGGATTTTAATCTGTCGTCACTGTGAGAGACAATGTGGTCGTCGCTATAACGTTTGTCTATCCGGGGCTTGAAGATCGCCACATTCTGGCGTGCAATCTCGGCGCGACGCAAACGTCGAATCAGCTCTTCCGTTTTTCCGCTGAACATACAACCGCATATTACCTCAATCCATCCCGTCTCGCGCGGGGCATAATGCAGACTAATCTCTTCCATTTGATAGTATTTTTGCCGTAAATGCTTGAGGGAGCAATGAGGAAAGCTTTTCCTTTTTCACATCGCCTTTTCTATTTGTCATGTAAATCTCAATATCGCCGGCAAGCTCGAGCATAACCTGTCTGCATGCGCCGCAGGGCGGGCAGAAATCCTCTGCGTCAGAAACGATAGCCATCCTTTTGAATTTTGATTCACCCGAAGCAATTGCCTTCCACAGCACTATTCTCTCCGCGCACATGGAAAGTCCGTAGCTGCTCGATTCTATGTTGAAGGCTGAATAAATTTTTCCGGCTTCTGTTTCGATTGCGGCCCCGACTCTGAAATGAGAAAATGCAGGTTCTGATTTTTTGTGCGCACTCTTTGCAGCTTCGATCAGTTCGGGAATTGATTTGTTGATTGGCATCTCGAAAAATATACCTGCGGGTGTCCTCAAAATCAAGGATTTCGTGAATTCATGCGACGCGTCAAAATGTTGGGAGATGAATTTTTAAATCTCGATTTGTCCTGATAGGGATATTCCCCGATGGCTTTGATTTCTTACTCGTGATTTTTGAAGGTCCATCTATAGATGGTGGGAAAGCTTAATCCCCTCTCAAAATCTGAAGAAAAGTAAAGAGTGTGGTCTGCAACATTTATGTCCATGATGTTCCCGTGGACTGAAAATAATTTTATTGGCTGATCGTCGCCGCGTTGAGACCATATGCTCGTCGAATCGCCATCTTCAGATGTTGCATAAAACTCCTCTCCGTCTGCGGATATCGCCGACGCATGTAGCACAGTCCGGTGTGTCTGCAAATTGCGAGTTGCTGGATTGTAAGTTGCGATCGAGTTTGCGCCGTTCAACGAATCTATAAGAAGGACGATTTCTTTCGTGGAACTGCCTGCGAATTTTTTCTCGACATTGAAAGTCTCCTGAGTAATCTTAAAAGGAAGGATATTCATACTGTCGACGACGGGAATTTGTCTTTCCCTCAGGTCGACAATGAACAATTTTCCTCCCGTTATGAAAGATCCTAAGTCTCCATCGCGGCTTACCGAACAATTCGTCCCGGCAAAAAACCTTGTGCCGTACTCCGTCCTGAAGCTGACGACAATTCGGTTTTCGTCCGTTGTTTCAATTCCTGAATTCTCTCCTTTTTCGTCGATGGATACGCGATAGCAATTTTCCGGTGGATCAAGGAAGTTCGGGTCCGAGCCTGACTTTATGACGTAGTTTTGCGATGTAGAATCTAAACCGACATATTCCAGCTTGTTTCCGAATACGGCAGGACTGAAGGCGACGCTTCTCAATTGGTCTCCGCTCAGTACCGGTACGGCGGGGACCGTAGATGTCATATCTGATGTGCCGGCGTAGAGCGTAATGGTAACTGCCGCTATGATTGCAGTCGTGATGCTCATTCGAACTGCCAGCAAATGTTTTGGCAGATGTCTCATCTGGAAGATGAGGTAAGCGGCATAAATAGATACAAGGAGGAAAAACCTTTCAAACAGTATGAAAGGTGTTTGGATATTTAGTGAATTCGACAGGAAGGAATGAATCGGCAAGCATGCCAGCACATAAAGTACGATAAAGAGCCTCGCAGTAGCCGTCTTCTGTTCTTCAAGCGCCGTCTGCCCGAGACAGATTATTGCGGGCGCCATGAGGACAAGTTGGTATGACGCCGCAGTGGGCGAGAGGAATAATACGGGAAAGGTTCCCGCCACCAGAGCCTCCCTCGCGTTTTTTTTCTCTATTCCACGATAAAAGAAGTACGCCGATGGCACCAGGACTAGAGCCTTGAACATAGAAATTGAAAACATGTATCCTCTCGCGGATGCGAAAAGAGGATGAGGATTGAGAGCAGGATCCAGCAGAAAAATAGTCCTGAGAAAAGACCATGCGGTCTGGTATGAAATCGAAAATGGATTAAGAACTCTGGCATTGAAGTAAAAAGGGAAAACCCGCTGCAAATAATAGACTATCGTAGATTCGCCGACTAACAGATAAGCGATGGAGAGAAGAATAAGCGACATAAGCAGGAAGTAAATGAATACTTTCCATCGCTTTGCCAACAGAAAAAGTAATGCGGGAGCTATTGCGAACACTTCAAACGGGAAGATGACCCCGAGGATTGTTCCGGATGCTCTCTCGGCACTTATGGAGAAGGCGAGAAATGCCAGCGCAAAAAAAAGAGAAACTATGATGAAAGGTTCTCCCGAACTGAAATTTGTCGCAAGGGCAAACGAGGAGCTCAAGAATACTACGTACGCCGTTCTGATAGACGAATTGGCAAGTTTTGCGGAAACGTGAACGAGAAGGACAAACGCGGCGATGTTGATTGCGGTCAAGATGAATTTTGAAAAGCCGGCAGGAGCGACGGCAAGAATAGTGTCAATCAAAAACGAAGCAGGAGTTGAGGAAGCAACGGAGAATATTCTTGTCGATAATCCGCTGGTATCCACGAGCTGTTGAAAATCTGGGAAGCGGTAAAACAGAACCGGATCCGTGCCGTGAAGAATGTTTCTGCCGGCGACATAAAACGCGATGAAATCCCCTTCGACTTTGAAAAAGCCTGGAAGAATGCCGTAAAGAATTATGAACAGTGAAGAAGCGAAAACAAAAATTCTCGCGAAGAGACGCATTAGTTTCTAAGTTCTAAATCTCAAAGAAATTCAAAATATTGAAGCTCAACGGAACTGGTTATCTCCTTCATGGATTTTTGCATTTTCAACAATAGTTAAAATCTAGGAATTTGGATTTAGAGCTTTATTCGTAAGGGTGAAAACAGTTATTTCTGGCGGGCAGTTGACGCGCACCGGCAGACCCACCGTTCCGATTCCCCGGCTGACATAGAGAAGGGAGTCGCCGCGGCGGTACTTCCCGGAAATGTATTGAGAAGCTAATGCCGCCGGCGTCAGTTTCACGCCGAGGAAATCGACGAGGACAATCTGTCCTCCATGCGTATGTCCGCTTAACATTATGTCAAACTTTCCGGCAACCGCTGTCTCGAAGTAATACGGCTTGTGGCAGAGCATGATCCTCGCTGTATCCAGCGAAGTCGCTTCGAAAGAGACTTTTCTGAAGTTTGCATGTTTGCCGTCGTCGACTCCCGAGAGCATCAGCTTTGCTCCGTTGATCTCTAGTTCCTCGGTCTCATTTCGCAGGACCTTCATTCCGATGTTGCGCACTTTTTCAGTGATTATGTCGGGGTCGCCGAAAAAGTCGTGATTGCCGAGGCAGGTGTAAATTCCGTATTTTGATTTCAGACCGGTGAACGCTCTGACGAACGGAAATATTTCTTCGGTCTTAGATGTAACGAAGTCGCCTGGAATGAAAATGATATCCGGGTTGAGATTATTGATTGCCTCGGTGTACTTTAACATGTCTTCTTCGAGCATATACATCCCGACGTGGACATCACTTATCATTGCAATTCGTAATCCGTCAAGCTGCTTGGGCAGATTGCTCGTCGGCAGTTTGATATTCTCTATTTTGTATTCTTCGCGGGTGTAAATACTATGGAGGGAGCCTGCAAACGTGTAGGCACCGACACCCATCGTCGCGGTTTTTATAAATGATCGTCGGGATTGTGTTCCAACGGGTTTCTTCTCTAAACTCGATATGTCCATGATGCGTAGTGCCTTATCCTTTCTTACTCGTCCAATAATCTTGATCACGAGTCTAATTGGAACTACGATCAGAGCTGCAAAAAGTATCGCGAGACTGAGGGTCTCGTACGCGTAGTACGGCCACATTATGAATTTCCGCATGAAACCGTGGTAGAAAAGCTGCGGAATGTAATATATGAATGCTATGGGCAGGTTCACCAGGATGAAAATGAGAGGAAGGTAAAGTCCTCGGAAATTTTTGTTTGTATTCCGGTCGAAGATGTACTTTACAGCAACGCTATAAAGGGCAATCTGGGAACAAATTATAAACAGAATCAGAATGAATCTGAAAATATGAAATGGTGCGTCGGGCATCTCTAGAGTTTTCCTTTCATATTTATAATTTAACACGTACGGGATATTAATGGTAGGCAGGAAAAGGTGTCAGGCTTCATCAATTGGATCTTAGCTGAAACGTAATCGCTGATCTTTAGTTTTGACTTTTGCAATTCCGCCTGGTTATATTGAGCTTTCGAGTCAACCAGCAAGAGAGGCAGTCTATGAGCGCTGAACCACAAATCCTGCGCACGAGATCTTCGGTGAAAAAATTCTTCGGCAGTTTCCATCCGTCATTCTGGGTTGCAAATTCACTCGAGCTCTTCGAGAGGCTGGCTTATTACGCCCAGGCCGCGGTTATGAGCATATTCCTCCGCGATTACCTGAACTTCAACGAAATCGACGCGACCACATTATCGTCTATCTTCGGGCTTCTCGTCTACCTTCTTCCCATTTTCGCGGGGACGTTCGCCGACAAATACGGATTCCGCAAGGCATTCTCATTCGCATTTCTCGTGATGGCGATAGGATATTTCCTGATCGGCGCAATCGGTTCTCCGTTTTTCAGACCGCTCATCCATGATATGTCGCTCTTCTGGCTTATAGTTGCCGTGCTGGTATTTACTTCCGTCGGCGAGTCGTTCATTAAGCCGTCTGTCCTCGGGACGGTTGCATTCTCCACAAATCGTGAGACGAAATCGCTCGGCTACGCGATCTACTATACTCTGGTGAACGTGGGCGGCGCGACCGGGCCGGTCATAGCATATTTCGTCAGAAGTATTGTCGGGATCCAGTGGGTATATATGGTTTCGGCACTGAGTTGTGCCATGATGCTTGCTGGAACTATATTGTTTTACCGCGTACCTGAATCTGCGACGGCTATCAAGCAGCCTTCGGTAAAGACGAAACTTGCGGACATGGCCAGGGTTTTGATCAACGCGCGCTTCATGGTGTTCCTCCTGATCTTTTCTTTGTACTGGGTGACGTTCTGGCAGATCTTTATTACGCTCCCTTATTACATAACCGACTTCATTGCCAGAAAAGCTCCGTTCGACTTGATCGAATCGATAGACGCATGGTCGATAATCTTTTTGCAGGTCGTCATCAATAGATTGACGAAAAAAATGCCGCCGATTACCGCTATCGTACTGGGATTTTTTGTTTCGTCACTGTGCTGGTTTGTAATAGCGGCACGGCCGAGTATTCCCGGCGTAATTGCTGCCATGGTTGTGTGGTCGCTCGGAGAGATGTCGATGGCGCCGCGTTACTACGAATACATTGCGGATCAAGCTCCGAGAGGGCAGGAGGCGCTCTTCCAGGGTTATGCATTTCTCCCGATTGCGCTCGGATATTTTGCGGGCGGTATTTTCGGAGGACGACTCTATGCATCGCTTGCAAAGCCTGCCATCGGCGAGCCTAACCCGGCGGAGTTTTGGATTGTGTTCGGCATTATCGGGATTATCGGTACTGTGTTGATGGTCGCGTATAATTGGTATCTCACGAGAAAAAAGCGTTCTGAGACTGCGCCGAGTAGTTGAACCATGATCGAGCAGTTTATGATTGGAGCGGGGAAACAAGAAGGCGCATCGGCAAGCTTGCCTTTTGTACGTCGTCACTTTATATTCTGTGAGGTCATTGTCCGCAAGCTGGCTATGGTAAACGCGTCGTAAATTTGTAGCAGAGAATCGGTGAGGTTATTCGCAATCTCACGTGCCACCCGGGTTGTTGTGAGCATCGACGGACGGACCAGGGAGCTCCACTTATATTTGTAGTTTGCTTTAACTTACATATAAGGAGGGAACATGGTACAAGTCAAAGGGTCTGCAGTTAGCGACGCGGTCAAAGCCGTCAAGAATAATTTCGGAGAGCAGGCATATAACACCATCCTCGGAATGTTGAAGGACGAAACGAGGGCAATATTCGAAAAAGGATCCATCATGCAGGTGAGTTGGTATTCTTTGGATGCTTTTGTCGAGTTTCTCGAAATGGATTTGAAAGTGACTGCGCACGGCGACGAGAAAGAGTTAATCAAGCGATCGGAGGCGGTGATCGAGCGGGAGCTAAGCGGGATTTATAAATTGTTCGTGAGATTGGGATCGCCCGGGTTTGTGCTCAATCGAATCATGACTGTCCACCAGACGTATTTTCAAGGAGTGAACGTCGAGGTCTCTGAGCAGACTGCGGGTAGGGCTGTATTAAGGTATACTGGATTTGAAAAACGTCACCGCATAATAGGCTACAGCATCATCGGGTTCTTCCGCAAAGCTTTGGAGATTTCCGGAGCCCAGGATGTCAGGGCCGAATTTACAACCGCAATCGAGGAAGGTAAAGGATTTTGCGAGCTGGTTCTCTGGTGGAGCGGCAAATAGCGGGAAGGCAACTTTGTATTGCCGGTGAATGTTAGTCCATTGTAACGAAGACTTGACTGAGTTGAGAATTGGTGCTGTTTATGGATAAAGAGGATCTATGATTGAAATAAAAGGATCGGTAGTGAACGACACGATCAATTCAGTTAAGAAGCACTACGGACAGGAAGCATACAATACCGTTGTGGGTCTTCTGAAGGGGGTAGCTCGGGAGGTATTTGAAAAAGGACCAATTGCGCCGACAAGTTGGTATCCTCTCGATGCGTTCGTTGAGTTTCTGGAATTGGATCTGAAGGTAACGGCAAATGGGAACGAAGAGGAGTTGATCAAGCGGTCGGAGGTACTGTTCGAGCAGGAGCTGACCGGAATTTATAGAGCGTTTCTGAAATTGGGGACACCTGAATTCGTGTTACGAGTTATCTCCACTGTCAACCGAACATATTTTCGGGGACTGGCTATTGAGGCAAGTCTGCCCGCCGCGGGGAAAGCAGTCCTGAAGTACATAGGATTTGAAAGACGTCATCGGCTCGTCGGCCTCAGCATCATCGGGTTTTACCGCAAGGCTCTGTCGATCTCCGGAGCAAAAGATATAAAAGCGGAGTTCACGACTCCGATCGAAGACGACAAAGGATATTGCGAGTTAGTTCTCAGCTGGACTGCGAAGTAGCAGGAGGTCGTTGGGGGGCAGGTGTTTCTTTGATAGTGCTATGTTATGTGTGATTCGCCCTGGAGCATCATCTTGATTTTCTTGGGGTTGGGATTTAGTATTTTATGAGGAAAATATTAGGAAGATGGGCTCGTGACGCATGGAGGGTGTGACAACCAAGGTGGTAATCCCCAGCGCGGAATAACGGCGAGAGGCAAGGTGCCTTGGAGAACCCATGTATCTCTCAGCGCACTTAAAAATAAGGAGCTACTTTAGTCCATGAAAATCCTCAGGAACATTATCTCGGTGCTGTTAGGGTACCTTGTATATGCGCTGAGTGCGGTCCTTTTATATCAACTCCCGCATATCGATCCTCATGCAAACCCAGCTACCAGATTCTTGATATTTTCTATTTTGTACGGGCTTCTCTTTTCATTCATAGGCGGATTCCTGACCCAGCTCCTGTCAAAATCATCCAACCTGAAAATAAATTACGTACTAGCTTTGATCCTGGCGGGATTTGCTGCAATATCTTATGTCATGACGACGGGAAATCATTATTCACAAATTGCCTCGATATTATTATTTGCACCGAGCTCTCTAATCGGAGGCTGGTACTTTTTGAAAAGAAAACAAGAAAGAAATTGAACTGATGGTCGTTGCAGTTGCGGCCGGGGTTTATATATTTGCATTTTACGAAGCGGGGGAATAAATTCTGCAAAAATTTGGATAGGTAAGAAGAAGCACGAAGCGGAATAATCAAGAGATTCAGAAGCACCAGAAAATATTTGCAGGGAGAGTCGAAATGAAAACAAAGCTATTATTTCTTTTCCTTCTATTATACACGTACTCGTTCGTCGATGCATTAGCTCAGCCGATGCCGCTCGTCTACGATGTTGAGAACACCGGCGCAGACGTTCCGGCACCTTTCATGCCTGCATTCAACCAGCTTCCTATTGTTCAGTCATTGCCGAACCCGTTCGAGTGGGCCGACGGTAGAGGCACCATTTCGTACTACTCCGATTGGCGGGTTCGTCGCGCTGAAATCGGCGACCAGATCCAAAATTATGAGATCGGTGTAAAGCCGCCCCGTCCTGACACCATCACCGCCAGCTACTCGGCCGACACACTCACGGTGAATGTTACTGTGAACGGCCAAACGCTCACGCTGACTTCGCAAGTTGTCCTCCCGTCCGGAACCGGACCTTTCCCGGCAGTGATCGGCATGAATAGTCTCACCGGCAGTCTCCCCGATAGCATATTCGGCAATCGCAATATTGCAGAAATCACATTCAACCATGATCAGGTAACGTCTTACGGCAATCCGAGTAATACGGATCCGTACTTCAGGCTTTACCCAAATCTCAACCTCAGCAATATCGGACAGTACAGCGCGTGGGCATGGGGAGTGAGCCGAATAATTGACGGACTGGAGTTGGTTCAAGATTCACTCCCAATAGATCTGAAACACATAGCAGTCACCGGCTGCTCCTACGCTGGTAAGATGGCACTCTTTGCCGGGGCTTTTGACGAGCGTATTGCGCTTACAATTGCACAGGAGTCTGGTGGTGGCGGCGCTACTTCGTGGCGATATTCTCATACACAGCCTGCCGGCAGCGTGGAAGATATAGATAATACAGATTACAATTGGTTTATGGATTCGATGCACCAATTTGCCGGCAACAATGTTTCATACCTTCCTGAGGACCATCATGAGCTAATGGCAATGTGTGCGCTGCGTGCGTTGTACGTCACGGCAAACCCGGGTTATACATGGCTCTCGAATCCGTCATGCGACGTCTGCAGCAGGGCATGTCAGCAGGTCTATGATGCTTTAGGCATACCGGACAGGTTCGGCTTTTCCATTGTCGGTGGACATGTGCACTGCGACGTTCCACAAAGCCAGATACCGGAGATTGAAGCCTTCGTGGACAAGTTTCTGCTTGGCCGGGATACTGTAAACACGAATATATCTGACAGTCCATATAGTATCGATCTTGTGCCATGGATCACGTGGACTAATCCGACGCTTACTAACGGCACATCTTATTTTGGAAGGACGACTTTAGTCTCGCCTCCTAATCTTCAAACAGGTATGGACACAGCCATTACCTTTCAGTGGAACAAGTCAAGCGACGCTGAAGAGTATTTTATCCAATTATCCAACGGCCTCACATTTGCAAATAATGCCATAATCGATTCGACGGCAGATACAATAGAAACAATCACCGGCATGTCGAAAAGCAAACTATACTATTGGCGTGTGCGGATAAAGAGTGCTCTCGGCCCCGGTCCATGGAGCGATGTCCGGCAGATCACCACGACAGGCCCTTCGCCTGCTAAGCCGGAATTACTTGCAGCCACTCTGGATTCCTCACAATCCGGATACCTCGGATACAGATTCAATTGGAACAAAGTAGGGTGATTATATACTTAATGCACCTGTTTAGGTTTTTTATTTTGAGAATCTTTTTTCTGAACGACTTCAGAAGGTTTAACTGTGAGTAACTTTTTCAACAGCGTTTGGAACTTTTTAAATTCGGATTTGATTTGTGCCATGGATTTCTTTCAAAAAAGTGTGAGTTGTTTAGGTGTATGATGAGCAATCAATTGTCTATACATGATGCGTTTGTTTTGGATGCCGTTAAGCGCAAGGGCAAAACGGTTAGAGTCAGTCGTCTTGCGATTGTTGAAGCGAAAAGTTTGCTCATCAAGGTATCGAAAAAGATGCGAAGGATTACAATATATATAAGTTCCTCTCATCGTTCGCTTGAAAAGGCTCCAGAAATTTTCGATTCCATTTGTGTGAACGTTTCCGTTTACATACGCCGTGGCATGGTCGATAATGCTGTGGATGTATTCTGTTTCCAATCCATTATACGATGCAAAAGCGTCTGTAAATATCTCGGAACCCTTTTCAACTTCTGCGCGGATAATTTTTTGAAGCGTCTTTTTCTTCGCATTACGAGGAGTGGTTATTCGGGCATTCCCGTTTCGTTCAAGCAATCCAACGACAATAGTTTTTCCGACCGAACCGCGCCCGCTAACTTCTCGTTTACCATAGTGCATGTTCCGTGCTTCGCCGCCGAAATATGTCTCGTCTATTTCCACTTCACCGGACAATTTTTCAAACGAACCGGATTTCATTGCTTGGCGGATGCGGTGCAGCATGAACCACGCTGTCTTTTGAGTAACGCCGATTGCTCTGCTAATTTCGCAAGAGCTAATTCCATTTTTAGAATTTGCGATCATCCAAACTACAGAGAACCATTTGTCCAATCCAACGGGAGAAGCCTCAAAAATAGTTCCGGCTTTTACCGAAAATTGTTTTTTGCAGGATTTACATTTCCAAATTTTCCGAGTAGAAATATATGAGTGCTCTTTGCCTTTGCAATGCGGACAAACTATCCCGTTTCCCCACCGAACGGAAACGAGGTAATCGTGTGCAACGGTTTTGTTTGCAAAATAAACGATTGCTTCTTGGAGCGTTTCAGGCTGATTCATGTTTTCACTTTTTAGAAAAATTAATATCAAGGTACATACCAGATGCGTTTGCAATGGCGATGAGTGACGAGAGGGTTAGGTTGTATTTTCCTGACTCTATCTTAGACTCACGTCCACGATCCCAGCCGCATTTGTCGGCAAATGCTTCCTGCGACAGTCCGAGCGACTCGCGGAGCTTTGTGATTTGTTTTCCAAGAATTTCCTGCACTTCGGTTAGTTGTTTTTCTGTTTTAGACATTCAACGCCTCCGCAATTTCGGTGGGCAATTCATCGCGATCAATCTCAATCCATTTTCCCATCAATTCATGTCCGTTGTTCAGTTGCCCCACATAATACACGGTTCGACCGTGGTTCTGATATGCGCCTGGCAGGTATATGGCATGATAGGCGGTGTTTCCAACAATATATGCCGCACCGTCATTCTCGCAGTCATGTTTGAGTTCGGTTTGATCGTCTGTGTCTGGGATAACCCACGTACCGTTACGACTGCCGAACACGGTTGCTGTTATTGGTTTCATCAATTTTTTCATTGCATTTCTCCTGTTTTTGTGATTAGTGATTTACGCCTCGCAGTCATCGCAATGACCACGGCGCGTCGTGTCTCTGTGTTCACCACATTTCGGACAGGTAAATCGAGGCTGATGAATCGCCTGTGGGGCAACAGCAATCACGCGTATCTGTCCAATGCTGTGGTCGTAATAATGGTTCGGGGATTTTTCGCCAGTTTCGACTCCACGTCCGGCGTGGGCTACCAAAAATTGATTCAGTTCCTCAACAGATATTTTGTGATGTTGCGCCGTTTTGATCAACACAGCATCCAATTCCGCACCACTAATTGGATTCCACGTCAGGCCGAGCGATCCGATGAATCCGCTGGTGATTTCATACTGTCTCTCCGTCATTCTCTCATCTCCTGGATCTGTTATGTTGTTGTTAATCATGTATGCAATATAACATACGGTGTATTATAATGCAAGCTTTAGATGAAAAAGTCGGGGTTGTAAGTGGTTGTATTATAATATACTTACAGACAAAATGAAAAATATTTTTATGTGCGAATTTGAACGAAAATCGAAGGTGAGGCAAGTATATAATCACCCAAAGTAGAATACGCCGATCAATATTTATTTCAGATATCTAACGATTCGACATTTGTTCAAGTCAACTCTTCGATTTCAACGTCGGATACGGTCAAGGATTTATTCGGGTTTCTCGAAGGAAAAGAGTACTACTGGGAGGTTCAGGCGAGCAATGTTATAGGTTCAGGCCCGTGGAGCGATGTATCGAGTTTCCATGCAACGGCAGCGGATGTCAGGGAAGAAGGTGGAACACCAAAAGAGTTTTCATTGACTCAGAACTATCCCAACCCATTCAACCCGACTACTAGAATAGAATTTGCGCTGCCTAAATCGGAACTTACAAAATTGACAATCTACGATCTGCTCGGCAGGGAAGTGCAGACACTGATTGACAGAGAATTACAAGCCGGGTATTACGATGTCAATTTTGACGCGAGCAGATTTACGAGTGGAGTTTACCTTTACAGAATCCAGTCGGGAAATTTTACTGAGACAAAGAAACTGCTGTTGTTGAAGTAGAGCTCGGAACATCTACATCGGGATGGTCGTGCATTGCACCGGTAATCTTGCCGGTTCGATAGGCATGCTTATCATGATTCTTGGACGTCCATGATGCAAATTGCATTTTATAAATTGCGAGATGGCGTTTAGGCCATTGCTCGAGAATGAATTTAATAGCGATTTAGGTTGAGGAAGCTATGAAGAAATATTGGATCGAGCTTTTTCTGATTGCGCTGTTATATCCTGGATGCTTAAAATCGACGCAGCCTTCGCAGGATCAATCGGGGAAAACCATTAATGCCACGTATCATCCGAACCAGAAATTTGCGTTTGAGTTGAATCTAAATGCGGATGCAGGATACCAATGGTATTATGTGATCAGCGATTCAGATGTAGCTAAGATTGACAGCGTACATTTCAGACCGTACAGCGGTCGAGCCGATCAAATCGGCGGGCTGACGATAGAGACATTCTATTGCACCGCAATTCGCACCGGAGTTTGCACTTTTGCTTTGAGGGAACTTCGAGGTTGGGAGATCAACATTCCTCCGATTGATTCGATGAGATACGTACTGTTGGTAAGATAATTAATCGCTTGAGGAGTATTTCCTCATCAACACCAAATGAATTATCTTGTTCCTCGTTATAAGGAGGAGTTAGATATGCATTTATCTGAAAAGAAAATACACCTTGCTTTCGAGCGGATGGTGTTTTTCAGCGATGCGGTTTTTGCCATCGCCATCACACTTCTTGTTATTGAAATCAGGATACCGATTCTTCAGCAACCAGCCACCGAGGCGAGATTATGGAATGCTTTTCTTCAGGTTTTCCCTATGATAGTCGGCTTCTTCATATCATTTCTCCTTATAGGGCAGACATGGATCGAACATCATCGGCTGTGCCTTTTTATTGAAGGATACAATTCCGGCCTCTTGTGGAAGAATCTCATTCTGCTGCTGTTCGTTGCATTTCTTCCTCTTGCCACGGCAATTCTGAGCGAATATTATTATCTGAGATTTGCTGCTTGTGTCTACACCGTGGCTTTCGCCGGAATCAGCGTCGCAAAAGCTTTCTTCTGGCGTCACGCAGTGAGGAACAAGCTGATTGGTCCCGGAGTAGATCCAATTCAGGTCACTCGCGCCAGCCGTCGTGTTTGGGCAGCGCCAATTGTATGTTTGTCGTGATCGGCTGTGTAATATCCGCTGTCCCGTTTGCCTATTTTGGTTTTATGTTGATCCCATTGGTTGCATATTTTTTAGATCGAAGCGCCTCGCCCAGATCGGTAAGAGCTTGAGTTTGTGGAAGAACAATAAAACAAAAGAAAGGAAGTCGATGTCATGAAAAATTTTACTGCACGGTGGCAACGCCTGGAGCCATACCTGAAGAGCCTTCTCCGGATCATGGCCGCATTCACGTTTGTGCTTCATGGTACGATGAAGCTGTTTGCCTTTCCCGCGGGGATGGGAAACGGCATTCATCTTTTTTCTCAAGTGGGGCTCGCCGGAGTACTTGAAGCATTCGGCGGCGGCTTGATGTTGATCGGATTATTTACACGCCCCGTGGCGTTTATACTTTCAGGCGAGATGGCAGTGGCATTCTTTCAGGTCCACTTCCCGCGAAGCTTCTGGCCAATAATAAGCGGAGGTGAGCTCGCTATGGTCTATTGTTTCATCTGGCTTTATTTCTCCGCAGCCGGTGCAGGACCATGGAGTGTCGACGCAATATTTAGACGCCCTCGCGACCGGCGGTGACTGCGTTAATCTCGTATGGATCATTGAGAAATACGGAGGTTCAACATGAAAAGCAGTGACATCCAAGCACGCAAACATGCGGCAGCGGAATTTCTCCAACTGGTAATAGCCGGCAAATTCGATGAAGCATACGGAAAGTACGTCGATATGGATGGCAGACACCACAATGTCTTTTTCCAGGCGGGTTTCACAACCCTCAAAAAGGCAATGGCGGAGAATCATGTACAATTTCCCGACAAGAAATTGACAATCAAGAATATTATCGGCGATGATGATCTTGTGGCGGTTCACTCACACCTTATGTTCAAATCCGGAGAGAAGGGAATGGTGGTGGTACACATGTTTCGGTTCAAAGACGATAAGATTGTGGAGATGTGGGATTACGGTCAGGTCATCCCCGACGATTCCCCGAACAAGGACGGGGCATTTTGAACTAACTTCTTTAGTTCCGTGTTCTGATAATATATTGAAGTACTCTTCTATTTTCTTAATTAATCATGGCACGGAATTCATCTGACAACATTCGCAAGTTAATAGACGATCTTTACCGCACGGAATCGCGGAGAGTACTCGCTACGCTGATCCGCCTGCTCGGCGATTTCGAGCTTGCTGAGGATGCAATGCACGAGGCATTCAGCGCGGCCATGGAGCAATGGCAGAAAGATGGCATTCCGAAGAGTCCGCGGGCCTGGCTCGTCTCAGCGGGACGTTTCAAAGCGATTGATCAAATCCGTCGACGGGCAAAATTTGAGACCCCATTCGAACCTTTGGCGGAGCAGCTTGCCGACAGTCTTGGCGTTGACGAGGAATTCGACGACGACAAAATCGAAGACGATCGCTTGAGACTGGTTTTCACGTGCTGCCATCCGGCGCTGTCGCCAGAGGCGAGAGTCGCGCTCACGCTGCGTGAGGTTTGCGGACTTACAACCGAGGAAATCGCGGGTGCCTTCCTCACGACTCCGTCTACAATGGCACAACGAATCGTTCGTGCCAAGTCAAAGATCCGCGAAGCTCGCATTCCGTACAAAGTACCTTCAAGGGATGAACTTCCTGAGAGGCTGGATACAGTTTTGCAGGTCGTTTATTTAATCTTCAATGAAGGATATTCAGCTTCGTCAGGCGACTCGGCCACCCGGGCAGATCTCTCGGATGAAGCAATACGGTTAGCACGGCTTCTACTCACACTTCTCCCTGAAACCGAAGTAAAAGGACTCCTCGCGTTGATGTTGCTCCATGAATCGCGAAGAACCGCGAGAACTTCGCCCTCAGGTGACATTGTTCTTCTGGATGAGCAGGACCGTTCACTCTGGAACCGGGACACGATCAGGGAAGGAGTCGCACTTGTTGAGCAGGCTCTGTCTTCTCCGCCGGTGGGCCCGTATGCCGTTCAGGCTGCGATCGCTGCCGTCCACGCCGAAGCTCAAGATGCATCTTCAACCGACTGGACGGAAATTGTCGAGCTATATGGAATTCTAATGCGGTTAATCCCTTCGCCGGTGGTCGAGCTTAATCGTGCGGTTGCAGTGGCGATGCGCGACGGACCCGAAGCTGGTCTGCGGATTATCGACGACATCCTTATCCGCGGCGAGTTGAAAGATTACCATCTTGCGCATTCAGCACGCGCCGAGCTTTGCAGGAGATTGGGAAAAACGGAGGAAGCTAAGACGTCTTACGAAAGGGCGTTGTCTCTTGCACGACAGGAACCCGAGAAAAGATTTCTTGAAAGACGGCTGAACGAGCTTGACCAATCGGAAGCCCATCATTTCTAATTTCAAAATCGTTCGACATGAAGAGGAGACTGTCATGGAACCAAGATTTGCAGTACTGACGCTAGGCGTTGACGATCTGGAGAGGGCATATAGATTCTATCACGACGGATTGGGATTTCCCTCCAAAGGGATCGTCGGAAAAGAATTTGAACATGGCGAAGTGGCATTCTTCGATATGAAGAACGGAACGATACTCGCAATCTATTCCAGGAGAGATCTTGCCTGGGACGCGGACGTTCCGGTTGGCCATAGATCTTCCACCGAATTCTCGATCGGCTACAATGTGAGAGATACAGCCGAGGTCGAGTCGGTGCTGGATCTGGCAAAAAGGGCCGGAGCGAAGATTGTCAAACCTGCTGAGAAAGCATTTTGGGGTGGTTACCATGGATACTTCGAAGATCCAGACGGACACCTGTGGGAAATATTGTGGAGCCAGCAATTGATTCCGGAGAATTAAAATTATAGAGAACAGAGCTACATTCACTACGTGTAAACTTGTAAGGAGAATAACATGAAGTATATTTGTCTTGTTTACGGAGAAGAAGCAAAGATCGCCGCCATGAACGACGATGAATGCATGGAATATGATGCGGCGATAAGGAGAAGCGGACAGTGCTTCTCATCTGAGGCGCTACAACGGATAAGCACCGCAAAAACTGTAAGAGTTCGGGATGGCAGGGTTTCTATTGTGGACGGACCTTTTGCGGAAACAAAGGAGGCACTTGCAGGCTTCTATCTCATCGATGCATCCAGCATGGATGAAGCGATTGAAGTTGCATCTAAGATTCCGCCGGCACAGGTCGGTTGCATTGAGGTACGGCCGGTGAGAGAGCTGGTTAATACACGCGGTGAGCGAAGGCAAATCGAACAACCGCGAGACTTGTTTGACTGAATTAGTCTGTTCGCAGTAGATTTCGCACAACGATAGAAAAAATGTCTATCTGCAGCAATTCACCGTGGGAAGAGGATCTTCAAACCCAGAAATCACGAAAATCCTGAGAGCGAGTGCTTGATCGCGTCTGTCCATTTTCTTTTGCTCGCCCAAAAGATAAGGAATCGTATAAATACAGGTATGAAGATGAGGAAACTCCAATCTTTCTGCACTACAACAATTAAGCGAACCGAAAGTGAGCGCCTTGCGCCATCCCGCATCAATAAAAAGACTATTATGTCGGAGCGGGAAAAAGGGCGCCCCGCGAAAATGGTCCCGATATTTAATCGGGAACATTCCGTCCCCCGTACTGGAGGCGATTTTGATATACTGCGGTTCACTTCTCACTGAGGAGACTCCAAAAATCGCCTCTTCAGGTAACCTGAGAGTTTCTATATGAGGGGGACGAAACTCCATTTTCGCAGGGGATGGCTGTTATCGAGTCGTTTTATTGTTAATTCCTGTTTGATTTCACTCCTGCCGAGTTAGGAGGTTGAAGCATTAATTTATCCGATATCGCCGGTCTTCGTCTTTTTAACCAACAAATTACTGCCTCGAAATTAATGACTGCGAAAGAAATCGTGAGCTGGATGGGTGCAATTCAGGCCCAGGATTATTCGATGGCAAAGTGGGCTATCGGGATTCGACTCCCGGACTCGACAGACGAGCTGATCGCAGCGGCTATCAATGAAGGCGAAATCCTCCGCACACATTTGATGCGCCCGACATGGCACTTTGTTTCCTCGGATGATATTTACTGGATGCTTGAACTCACTGCTCCTCATATCATAGCATCGATGAAATTCAGAGAGAAGTGGCTGGGACTTACCGGAGCTATTATTGCGAAAAGTAATCGCGTGATAGAAAAAGCGCTGAGCCCCGATGAACATTTAACTCGTGAGGAACTTATCGCGGAACTCAACAAGGCAAGGATCGTGACCGGCGGATTTAGAGGATCTCATCTTATAATGCGAGCGGAGTGGGAAGGGCTGATTTGCTCCGGGAGGATGAAAGGGATTAAACAGACCTACGCGCTTCTGGAGAAAAGAGTCGCAAAGCGCAAACACGTGAGCCGGGAAGATTCCCTGAAAGAACTCGCCCGGAAATATTTTTCGAGCCATGGTCCGGCGACTCTTCATGATTTCGCCCGCTGGTCCGGGCTGTCGATGAACGACTCAAAGAATGCGCTGGAAATGATCAAATCGAAATTCGTTTCAGAGGTCGCAGATGGAAACACGTACTGGTTGCCAGATTCTCTCGCAGTGCCGAATCACGAATCGATACCGAACGCACCTTCCCGCATAGGAGCACTGCGGGACATGCCTTTGTCCCCCTCTCTTTTCGGAAAGAGAGGGGGAAAACCCGCTTTGCGGGATGGGGGTGAGTCAGAATATTGCTGGCAACATCTGCGTAAACAAAACTCCGTTTTTCTCCTCCCTGCTTTCGATGAATTCCTCGTCGGCTACAAGGACAGGAGCGCATCTCTCTATCGCAGCATCGAGAAGAAATTGATTTCAGAGAATCGTTTGTTCAGACCGGCAATTGTGATCAACGGACAGGTGACAGGATTATGGAAGCGAAAGATCGCTGACGGTGAGCTCATCATCGAGACAGGATTATTTCGCGCGCACACTAAAAAAGAAAAAGATGTAATTCGACAGGCAAGCATGCAATTCGGGAAGTTTTTGGATGCGAAAAACGTCGTCTGCAGGATTTGAGCAGTGTATAATGCAGAGTATTTGATAGACAAGTTGCCGGAGCGAAGAGGTAAGAAATAGAACGTCATAAATCAAAAATCATGAGAGGTCTGCTCCCCTAGATTTACTTTTGATTTTTACTTGACATTTACTCCATGGCTTATTAAAATTTAGACGAAGATATTGCCAGAGGGCAGAAAAAAGCAGGGAGCCCAAAGCACGAAGATTCACCTTACGATTGTTTCAGCTTGAAGCTGAGTAGTTTTGAAAGCTTGTCCCCGAATGGTTTCATCGGGGAATTACTTGGCATCAAAGGAGTCTTTGAGATGAAGAATGGTGCAGCTGTTATTGCAATAACATTTCTAATGGTAAGTTCACTTCTAGCTCAAGTCCACATAAAAGAGAGCGCGACGATTACACCGGTGCAGGCAAAGAAGGTGCAGGATGGTGAAGCCAACAATCACAAATTAAGTTTTACCCTCACCTGGACTGATGCGGGGGATTCCGCGGAAGTATGGGTTCTCTGTCCCCACAAATTGGAAACATTCTCGTCAGTGGGCGGCTGTATATCAGGAGAGATTCAGCCCTTAATTGCGGGAACCTATGGTTTTGGCGTTTACCGGGACTCGCTGAAATTCGACGGTATCTGTCTTACCGTGTATTACGATGACTCGTTGATCTATAGCGGTTCCGGACCTAGCGCATTGGTCGGGGAAGGGCCCTGGTACTTGTTGAAAGATTTGGGCACAGGTTTTACGACGCCCTATTTCTCGAAGTTTGAACTTCTCTTTGACAACTGCTACTTAACGTATGGACAATCGATGGGATTCAGTTTGGTAGGATACGACGATACCACTGCGACTGTTTGGTCATCAGAAACGGATCCTGTCACGCTGACACTCATCTCAGGCAGTCAGTATGCTTCGTTTTACGAGTATAATTCCCAATATCACCTCTATGCAAAAATGGGTTCCAGTGTAATGACAGTAGGAGATAGCATCGATAATTTTTCTCTTGTCGATGACGGTGTTCTCCCCGACTCCAGCGCCGAGTGGATAATGATTGAGGCGGAGAGCCACGGAATGACGAACGTAGATTCTGTAGAGGTCGCCTCTCCACCGGTAGTTACAATTGTGCCGTCTGAGATCTCGACCGGAGACACCGCAGTTGTCAACGTGCAGTGGAGAAATCCGGACGGGACATTGACGGACTATTCGAGCATGTCTTGTGATTGCGGTTCTTCTTATTTTGAGGCTGGCATATGCAGCGGAGAGAATTACGGGATGCTCCTGGCAGATTATTGTGATGAGGAAGAATACTTCGCACAGATCAATCCACCGTTTTGCTTCGTTGCTGCCGACAGCATAGACGCCGATTCTGTGACAGTCGGGATAAGAGTGGGGGTGTCGATGTCATCCGGCTGGACATCAAATATCAAAGAAAAACGACGAATTGTTGAAAGTCAAAGCGGAACGACAAGCAGCAAAGGCAAATCCCCTCCACCGAATCTTTCGGCAGAAACATCTCACAAGGAAACGCTCTCTGAGACACAGAAAACCACCTCTCAGATTGCTGCCAAAGGAAGAATGACCGTTTCATCTTTTAACGATCCTAATTATGGAATCGGCTGGGTCAAAATAAAGAAAAGGAGCGGCCCGAATCTAAATCTGCCGAGATATCCACAGGACAGTTCAGCATGGGCCGACAGCACTTATGACCATACGAAGAACACAATCAGGCAAAAGGGTTGTGCACTGTGTTTAATGGCTTGGGGATTGACGGCATGTGGTTACCCAATTAACCCCTTGCAATTGAACGACTGGATGAACGACCCAAAGAACCTTGATCCCTATAATGGATCTGGAGTAAACTGGTACGCCATGGAAGCTCTTTCAGGAGGAAATCTAAGTGTTGATGAGATCCAGATGCCGGCCAACGAATTTGGCAAAGACGCGTATTCAAACAAACCAAGTATTCTCGACGGATATCTTAATGACGGAGACCTTGTCTTCGTTGAAGTCAAACACCTAGACAAGAACAACGAGGTACATACGCACTGGGTTGGGGTCAAGTCAAAAACAGATGGAGAATATCGGATTGCCGACATGGGATATTCAGGCACTTCCACCCTGAAGGATTATGGTAACATATTTTGGGAATACGTAGTTGTATCGACATCAAAAGGAAAATAAAGGTGACAAAATGAGACGCAATCTATTTTTAGCACTATCAATGTCTTTACTTCTCGCGGCAGACGTCTTCTCGCAGATGCGTGCCTATGTTCTAGTGGACTTCGAGGGCCCAGTTGAATATACAGTTACCGATTCTCAAGGGAAAAGGTCTGGTTATGACCCAATTACGAATACAGACTACAATGAGATTCCATATGCAGGATACGGGCTCGCATCGGACGGCGAAACACGAGAGTTTGGTTTCCATTCTATTTTGAAGGATACCTTGTTCAGTACCACATACACAATTCAGGCATTTGGAACTGGCAGCGCAGTATTTGTAGGAGATGCTCTTGCGAGGCAAACATGGTCTGGAAAAGGCGGTCAGTTTCATACCGAAGGTGTGATAGACAAAAATCAGACATTGGAATATAAGTTTAGCTATTCTACGGACTCCACGATAGTTCCGACTTTCACAAAAGTTGTAACTCTGCAAATTATCCGACAAGACTTTGAAAACTGCTTCAAGCTTAAGCTTTTCGGCAAGGAAGAATTTTACAAGGACCTCGTTCATCAATTGGACGATATAGTAAAAGATGTTGCCCACAAAGATTCTGTGGAAGCGAGGAAGGACCTTGAGAAATTTAGCGACGAGTTTGAAGACGTATTCAACGAAACTTTCAAGGACAATCCCAAGAAGAATGCTATAGTCATGGCAGAATTTGAAAAGACTCATAAGAGGTACGTTGATTTAGATGCACATAAAATATTGAGCGAAGATGTAAGTTTGCTGCTGCAACAGTTACCAAAGGGGCATGAAAAAGGCCACGAAAGATAAGGTCAGGACAAGAAGTGACAAAATGAAATCAAGTTCCTTTTTAGCAATCATTGTGTTTCTTCTTTTTGCCACAGACGCTTTTGCACAAATAGAAGCGGATGTTCAAATGGATTTTGGGGGTCCCACTGAAT
>Ga0335081_10000232_pt1 | contig 105530 bp, 85 predicted proteins | sample Lox_Sample_35_FD_206713 | JGI IMG/M metagenome (GOLD analysis project Ga0335081, IMG submission 206713) | Soil microbial communities from Loxahatchee National Wildlife Refuge, Florida, United States - Lox_Sample_3.5 | ecosystem: Environmental > Terrestrial > Soil > Wetlands | place: USA...
CGGTCGAGATCACGCAGAAGATCGGCGCGATCCAGGAGCGCGCCGGCAGCGCCGTGACGGCGGCGACCGGGGTGCGCGGCACGATCGACCGGCTGGCCGAGATGTCGTCCTCGGTCGCGGCCGCGGTCGAGGAGCAGGCCGCCGTCACCGCCGACATCGCCCGCAACGTCAACGAGGTGATGGACGACGTCGGGCGGATCAGCGCCGGCATCGGCGATATCGCCCGCATGGCGATCGTCACCTGCGGCGGCGCGATCGAGGTCCTGTGGGCGTCCGACGACCTCGATACGACGGCGCGCGGCCTCAGGACGGACGCGGCCGAATTCGTCCATCGCATTCGCGCGTGAACATCGGGGAGAGCGCAATGTTTGGCAATCTGCGGATTTCGATCAAGCTTCTGATCATGGTCGCCTTGTCGGTGCTTGCCATCGGCGCTGTCGCGGCGGTGGGGCTCATGGCGCTCAAGGAGAACCTGCTCGAGGATCGCGAGGCCAAGCTGAAGGAGATCGTCCGTCTCGCGCGCCAAGTCGTCGATTTCGATTATCAGGCGTCGCGCAAGGCCGGCCTCAGCGAAGCAGAAACCGTCGCCCGCGCCAAGGCGCTGCTGCACACGCTGCGCTACGGCAACGGCGACTACGTCTTTGCCTATGACCATGCGGGCGTCGCGCAAGCGGTGCCCAACCCGAAGATCGAGGGCCTGTCGCAGATAGATGTCAAGGATGCGGACGGTGTCCTTCTCATCCGCGATCTGATCGCGGCAGCGAAGACCGGCGCTCTCGTCTCCTACCGTTATCCGCGCGCCGGAAGCGATCAGCCACTGCCCAAGATCGGCTATACGGTCGAATTCGCGCCGTATGGCTGGATCATCGGCAGTGGCATCTACATCGACGACGTCGAGACGATCTTCTGGCGGCAGGTGTGGCAGCTTGGCGCGCTGATCGCCTGCGCGCTGCTCCTCGTCATCGGCGCCTCGTTTCTCGTCGGCCGCAGCATCGTGCGTCCGATCACCGCGATGACCGCGGCGATGCGCCGCCTCGCCGGCGGCGACACCGCGACCGCGATCCCGGCGCGCGAGCGCCGCGACGAGGTCGGCGCCATGGCGCAATCGGTCCAGGTGTTCAAGGAGAACATGATCGAGGCGGAGCGGCTGCGCGGCGAGCAGGCGGAGAGCGAGAAGCGCGCCGCCGCCGAGCGGGCGGCGGAGCGCGGCAAGGTCGCCGATCTGTTCGACCAGTCGGTGCAGGGCGCGGTCGATCGGGTGCTGCACGCCGGCGGCGAGATCCAGGATCGGGCGATCAAGACGTCGCAGCACCAGGAGGTCGGCTCGCGGCGCTCGCTCACCGTCACCGATGCGGCGAGCTCGACGCGCGAGCGGCTGCAGACGCTCGCGGCCGCGGCCCAGGAGATGTCGTCCTCGGTCACCGAGATCTCGCGCGGCGTCTCCGACGCGGCGCGCGCCTCGGCGGATGCCGCCAAGGACTCGGAGGGCGTCGCCCGCGAGATCGGCGACCTCGCGCAGTCCGCCAAGGAGATCGGCACCGTGGTGCAGATCATCAACGACATCGCCGGGCAGACCAACCTGCTCGCGCTCAACGCCACCATCGAGGCGGCGCGCGCCGGCGAGGCGGGGCGCGGCTTTGCGGTGGTGGCGACCGAGGTCAAGGCGCTGGCGAGCCAGACCGCGCAGGCGACGGTCGAGATCACGCAGAAGATCGGCGCGATCCAGGAGCGCGCCGGCAGCGCCGTGACGGCGGCGACCGGGGTGCGCGGCACGATCGACCGGCTGGCCGAGATGTCGTCCGCGGTCGCGGCCGCGGTCGAGGAGCAGGCCGCCGTCACCGCCGACATCGCCCGCAACGTCAACGAGGTGATGGACGACGTCGGGCGGATCAGCGCCGGCATCGGCGATATCGCCCGCACGGCGATCGTCACCTGCGGCGGCGCGATCGAGGTGCTGTGGGCGTCCGAGGATCTCGATGTGACAGCGCGCGGCCTCAGGACGGACGCCGCCGAGTTCGTCCACCGCATCCGCGCCTGAGCAGGACACCACCGCACAACCGCACTCCATTCCAAGTAAATCCAAAAGGGAAGCGAAATAAGGATATGCCATGTCTCGCTGGTGGAATGATCTAAGGCTGCAAGTCAGATTTATGGTGATTGCCAGTCTGGGCTTGCTGGGGCTCGCACTCGGCACCCTTGCGGCCATCGGCTGGTTTGAGATGTCGGCCTTGGAAGCAAAGCTGAAAGGACTTTCGGAGAACGAGCTCAAGTCGCTCAATTCGCTCGTCGAGAGCGCCATGCAGCAACGCCTGCACGATCCGCAAAACGTCGCCATCAAGGTGTTCAACGGTTGGTTCGCGAGCCGCAACAAGGACTATCCGGGCAAGCTGTGGGGCGTCTGGCCCCCGAAGATGAAGGCCTACATGGCGCGAACCGCTCCGGAGCAAGCGCCGAAATTGCCTCTCGACGCGATCGACGATGAGGCGTTGCGCACCGGTCAACCGGTCGGGCGTTTTGTCGGCGACACGTATCGCTACAGCTTACCCATCGTGCTGGGCGCCGAGGGAACGGCTCTTAGGGACACTTGCGCCGGATGCCACACCGGGCTCCTCGGCCAAAAGGAGGGCGACGTGATCGCGGTGTTCTCCTCCAGCCTATCGACCGTCAAAGACATGGCCGCCTTCCGACGGCTGCTGCTGTCGATGGCAGGCGGCGCATTGGTAGCCATGCTGCTCGCGATCGTTGCGATCCGGATCACCTTTGGACGGGTCATTACCCAGCGATTGGCTGGCATGACCCAGGCCATGGGCGAGCTGGTCGGTGGAAATTTCGACGTGGTGCTTCCGGGACTCGGCCGCAAGGACGAGATCGGTGTCATGGCGCAGTCGGTCCAGGTGTTCAAGGAGAGCATGATCGAGGCGGAGCGTCTGCGCGCCGAGCGCGCCGAAAGCGAGACGCGCGTCGCGGCGGAGCGCGCGGCGGAGATGAACCGCCTGGCCGACCTGTTCGACCAGTCGGTGCAGGGCGCGGTCGACCGGGTGCTCCATGCCGGCGCCGACATCGGCGCGCGCGCGGCCGGCACGGCCGACCACCAGAGCACCGGGTCGCAGCGCTCGCTCGCCGTCGCCAACGCGGCGAACGCCACGCGCAGCCGCCTGCAGACGCTTGCGGCGGCGGCGCAGCAGATGTCGGCGTCGATCAACGAGATCGCGCGCGGCGTATCCGACGCGGCGCGCGCCTCGGTCGACGCCGCCAAGGATACCGAAGGCGTCGCCCACGAGATCGGCGAGCTTGGCCAGACCACCGAGGAAATCGGCACGGTGGTGAAGACGATCTCCGACATCGCCGGGCAGACCAACCTGCTCGCGCTCAACGCCACCATCGAGGCGGCGCGCGCCGGCGAGGCCGGCCGCGGCTTTGCGGTGGTCGCGGGCGAGGTCAAGGCGCTGGCGAGCCAGACCGCGCAGGCGACCGTCGAGATCACGCAAAAGATCGGCGCCGTGCAGGACCGCATGCGCGGGGTGGTTTCCGCCGCGACGAGCGTGCGCGGCGCCATCGACCGGCTCGCCGAGATGTCGTCCTCGGTCGCGGGCGCGGTCGAGCAGCAGGCGGCGGTGACGACCGACATCGCGCAGAACGTCAACGGCGTGATGACCGACGTCGACGAGATCAATGCGAGCATCGGCGGCATCACGCGCACGTCGGTCGTCACCTGCAGCGGCGCGATCGAGGTGCTGTGGGCGTCCGAGGACCTCGGCACGACCGCGCGCGGCCTCAAGAGCGACGCCAGCGAATTCGTCAACCGTATCCGCGCCTGAATGATCGGGCATCAGCCAAGGAGAGCAAGCATGAAATATCACGTCAGCGCCGACGCAAGCGGGGTCCGCATCGCGTTGCAGGAAACCCTGAGCTTCAAGGATCACCAGGAATTCCGCCGGCTGGTCACCGACGTGGTCGAGCGCAAGGCGACGAACGTCGTCGTCGACCTGTCGGGTCTCTCGATGATCGATTCGGCCGGGCTGGGACTGCTCGTCATCCTCAACGACAGGATCAAGCAGGCGGGCGGCGGCGTCACGCTGACCCGTCCGAACGAGGACGTGAAGCGCCTGCTCGCCATCGTCGAGTTCGACAAGCTGTTCGCGATCGACGCGGCCGCCTAGCGCATGATCGCGCAAAGTGGGTACCGTCTTTCGCAAGAGATCATGCCCGAGCAATGGGCCAGGCGTTGATAGCGAGGCGAGGAAAAGCCATCGCGCCTTGGCGCGCGTGCGGCCGCGGCGCGGCGATGGTGCGACGATGAGCCAGCGCGCCTCAGCCGTGCGCGGCGCGATGCCGGACCGCCACGTCGAGCGCCTGGTGTCGGCGCTGTGCGCCCATCAGCGGACGTTCGGCGCGTGCGCCGATCCGCCGGACGTCAGCGCGACCGGCTCGGCCCTGCGCCTGTCGCTGTCGAACGCCGCCGCCCTCGACCTGCCGATCGCCGAGATGGTCGGCGATTTCCTCGCCGGACGGTTGTTCCTGCCGTCCGGCCCGCGCGCGAGCCTCGTCTGCGCCATGCAGGAAGCGGTGCTCAACGCGGTGCTGCACGGCAATCTCGCGATCACCGACAAGGGCCGCCATGCGTCCGCCGGCGCCGAGGAGCTGGGTCGCGAGATCGAGGCGCGTCTTGCCGATCCGGCGGTCGCGGCCAGGCGTTGCGACATCCGCGTCCGCTGGACGGCGGCGGCGATTCTCGCGCGCGTGAGCGACGCGGGCGCCGGGTTCGTGCCGGCGGCGCCCCCGGCCGATCCGGCGCGGCCGCACGGCCGCGGCATCGCCATCATCATCGCGCTCACCACCGGCGCGCGCTGGACGCGCGGCGGGCGCTCGCTGCTCATGCGGTTCGCGCGATGAGCGATCTCGGCATGGCCTATGCGGAAACCGGCATGCGGGCGCTGCTCGACGAGCCGGGGGTGCGGGCGCCGCACGAATCGCGCATTCTCGTCGTCGAGGATGACCCGACCTATCGCACGCTGCTCCTGCTCACGCTCAAGCGCAACGGATTTACCAACGTGCAGACGGCGGTCGACGGCAACGATGCGCTGGCGCAGGCCGCCGCCGCGCCGCCCGATCTCGTCCTGCTCGACATCCTCATGCCGGACATGGACGGGTTCACGCTGTGCCGGCGGATGCGCGCCGACCCGCGTTTTGCCGACATTCCCATCCTCGTGCAGACGGTGCTCGACAACCCGAACGACCGGGTCCGGGCGTTCCGCTGCGGCGCGACCGACCTCGTGACGAAGCCGCTCGACACGCGCGAGCTGATTGCGCGCATCTCGATCCACGTCGAGCGGCGCCAGCTGATCGAAGGGCTGACCGGCTTCCAGTCGCGCATGAAGGAGGAGCTGCGGCTCGCCCGCCAGATGCAGCACGACCTGCTGCCGACCGAGGCCGCGATCGAGGCGATCCGCGCCCGCTACCGCGTCGACGTCGCGGGCTATTTCGAGCCCTGCTCGGAGATCGGCGGCGATCTGTGGGGCATCCGCCCGATCGACGATTCCCGCTTCGGCGTGTACGTGCTCGACTTCGCCGGCCATGGGGTCGCCTCGGCGCTCAACACGTTCCGCATCCAGACCATGATCGCGGAGCTGTGGGCGCTGGCGGCGGAGCCCGCGATGCTGCTGGAGAACCTGAACCAGCGACTGTGCGAGACGCTGAGCATCGGCCAGTTCGCCACCATGTTCTTCGCCACGCTCGACCTCGGCTACGCGGCGATCGAGTTCGCCGCCGCCGGCGCCCCGGCCGGCGTCCTGGTCGGGCACGCCGAGGGGCCGCCGAGCCTGCTCGACGGGACCGGCCTGCCGCTCGGCCTGTCGTCGGCGGCGTCCTATCCGTGCCGCCACGCCGCCATGCCGCCCGGCGCGTCGCTGTTTTTGGTGAGCGACGGGTTGCTCGAAGCGCGCGACCGCGACGGCGCGATGCTCGGCGCCGCCGGATTGAGCGCGGTGGCGGCGCGCAGCGCATCCGAGCGCAATGCCGGCGCCGCGGTCGCCGCCGTGGTCGACGATTTCGTCCGCCGCACGACCGGGCCGCTGGCCGACGACCTCACGGTGGTCTGTTTGCGGCGGTAACATGCCGCCCGACCACTACTTTTTGTAGGGGAAATCCCTCGTCTGCACCTTGATACCGCTTTGTGCGGTGCGGCATCGGGTTAACCTTTGGTAAATAAATAGTTAAAGCGCGTTGACTTGCCGGGAACCCGGGACTTGAATCGCCGCCATTGATGGGGGTCTGAGGGTCGATTGTGAGCGCCCGCACGCTTTGCATTGCGGCGCTTGCCGCGGCGCTGTTGCCATTTGGTGCGTCCGCGCAAGTGCCCGTTCAGTCGCCCGGCAGCCGGGTGCGCGAGCGTTTCCTCGCGCCGGAGGTTCCGCGCTCGCAGCCGCGCGCGCCCGCGATCGTCCTGCCGAGCACCGCGCCGCCGAGCGGCGCCGAGAAGCTCACCGTCAACATCCGCGACATCTGCATCGAGGGCTCGACCGTCTACCGCCCGGAGGATCTGGCGCCGCTCTATCGCGACATGATCGGCCACGACGTGCCGGTCATCGCGCTCTACGATCTCGCCAAGCGCATCACGGCGAAATACGGCAGCGACGGCTATGTGCTCTCGCGCGCGATCGTGCCGCCGCAGACCTTCTCGCCGCACGGCGCCAAGCCGTGCCTGCGGATCATCGAGGGCTACGTCGACAACGTCGAATGGCCGGCCGCGGTGCGGCAGTATCGCGACTTCTTCACCGAATACACCGCAAAGATCACGGCGCAGCGCCCGGTCAACATTCACACCATCGAGCGCTACCTGCTGCTCGCCGGCGACCTGCCGGGGCTGCATTTCAACGCGAGCCTGAAGCCGTCGAAGACGCATGACGGCGCCGCGACCCTCGTCGTCGAGGTGGTGCAGAAGCCGCTCGACCTCTACGGCCGCTACGACAATCGCGGCACGCCGGCGCGCGGGCCGTACGAGTACCTGCTCGGCGCGAACGTCAACAACCTGCTGCGCCAGCACGAGGCCTTCACGCTCAACTGGGCGGCGACGACGCCGGACTTCCAGGAGCTGCAGTATTTCGCCGCCAACTGGCGCCAGGTGCTCAACGCCGAGGGCCTCTACGCCTTCGTCAACGCGAGCTACGGCTACGGCCGTCCCGGCACCGACGTCCTGCAGGCGCTCGCCTTCCGTACCGCCAGCACGGTGGTCGAGGCGGGGCTCGCGAGCCCGGTGATCCGCACGCGCGAGACGAACCTGACGCTGTCGGGGCTCGCCTTCATGAGCGACAACGTGAGCGACACCAACATCATGTCGCCGTTCCAGGAGGACCGCCTGCGCGGCTTCCGCCTCAAGGCGGACAGCGACTGGGCCGACCGCTTCCTCGGCATCAACCAGGTCAACGTCACCTACAGCGAGGGCTTTCACGGGCTCGGCTCGACCGACAACGCCGACCTGTCGGCGACCGCCGTCAACGCGCCGCCGCCGTCGCGGCTCGCCGGCCGCGTCGACTTTCAGAAGATCGAGGCGACGCTCAGCCGCAACCAGCCGATCTACGGCCCGATCTCGGCCTTCGCCTCGATCTACGGCCAGTACGCCTTCACGCCGCTCTTGGTGCCCGAGCAATGCGGCTACGGCGGCCGCTTCTTCGGCCGCGGCTATGATCCCTCCGAGCTGCTCGGCGATCACTGCCTCGAAGGCGTCGTCGAGTTTCGCTACGACCTGCCGAAAGTCGCCCCCTCGATCGACCAGATCCAGTTCTACACCTTCTCGGACTACGGCCGGCTGTGGCTGCTCGCGCCGGCCGCGAACGCGCTGTCGTTCGGCACGCCCGGCAACTTCATCGCCGCCTCGGCCGGCGCCGGCGTACGCGTGGCGGCGCTCGGCCACTACACGGCGGACTTCTCGGTCGCCAAGGCGATCGAGGGCACGCGCGACGACACCCGCTTCTTCTTCATCCTCGCGGCGAAATATTAGGGGCGGGCGATGAAGCGGATGTTCACGAACCTGTTCGGTCGGCTCCCTCTCCCCGCAGGGGAGAGGGCTGGGGTGAGGGGCCCTCGGAGTTTCAATTCATGCTCCGAGAGCCCCTCACCCGATGCGCGGAGTTCACCCTTGGGCTTGCCGAAGGCAAGACCCGAGGGCGCGTTCACCTCTCCCCTGCGGGGAGAGGTGAAGAGCCGGCCGCGCCTGTTGCGCCGCCTCCTTGCCCGTCCGCTCGAGTTCGCGCTCGCGCTGGTGCTGGCGGTCACGCCGCTCGGCGGCGCGTTCGCCAATCCGCTCAACGGCCAGGTGGCGGCGGGTCAGGCGACGATCGCGGGGCAGGGCACCAAGACCGTCACGATCAATCAGCAGAGCCAGAGCGCGATCATCAACTGGAACACGTTCAACATCGCGACCGGCGAGCTGACGCATTTCATCCAGCCCAATTCGAGCGCGATCGCGCTCAACCGCGTCACCGGCGGACTCGGGCCGTCGCAGATCTACGGCACGATCACCGCCAACGGACGGATCTTCCTGGTCAATCCGGACGGCATCCTGTTCGGGCTCGGCGCGCGCGTCGACGCCGCCGGATTTTTGGCGAGCACCAACGACATCAAGAATTCCGACTTCATGGCCGGCCACTACGTGTTCAACATCCCGGGCCGGCTCGACGCCTCGATCGTCAATCTCGGCCGCATCACGGCGACGAGCGGCGGCTTCGCGGCGCTGGTCGCGCCCGGCGTGCGCAACGCCGGCGTGATCAGCGCGAGGCTGGGCAATGTCGCGCTCGCCTCCGGCAACGGCTTCACGCTCGACTTCTACGGCGACAAGCTGATCACGCTGCAGGTCGACAACGGCGTCGCGGGCCAGGTGATCGACGTCGCGACCGGCCAGCCGCTCGACGCGCTGGTGAAGAACGAGGGCAAGCTCAGGGCGAACGGCGGCATCGTCTCGCTCACCGCCGCGGCGGCGCGCCACGTGGTCGACGCGGTCATCAACAACACGGGCGTGATCGAGGCGAACTCGGTCGGCACCCGGAACGGCATGATCGTGCTCGGCGCCGCGACCGCGACGAAGAAGCCGCAGGATGCGCCGACGCAGAACGTGGTCGTCTCCGGCACGCTCTCGGCCGCCGGCACCAAGGCGGGCCAGAAGGGCGGCACCGTCGTCATCACGGGCGAGCAGATCGCGCTGCAAGGCGCGAAGATCAACGCCTCGGGCACCGCCGGCGGCGGCACCGTGCTGATCGGCGGCGACACCGGCGGCGGCCATCTCAGCGCGGCGGTCGCCAGCATCCCGCAGGCGCAATTGCAGCATTGGCCGGTTGCGATCGCGAGCATGGTCGCGATGGACCAGGCGAGCGTGATCAACGCGTCGGCGACGCAAAAGGGCGACGGCGGCAAGGTGGTGGTGTGGTCGAACGGGCTCACCAGCGTCGCCGGCCTGATCGCCGCGAGCGGCGGGCCGTTCGGCGGCAATGGCGGGTTCGTGGAGACTTCGGGTCACACGGTCGATTTCGCCGGCATCCGCGTCGACACGTCGGCGCCGAACGGCCATGCCGGATTATGGCTGGTCGATCCGTACAATCTGATCGTCGACGCGGCGGCGGCCGCGACGATCGCGAGCAATCTCGCGACGACGTCCGTCACGCTGCAGACGACCGCGGAGGGAACAAGCGGCCCGGGCAATACGGTGAGCGGCGCCGGCGACATCATCATCAACTCGGGGATCGCGTGGTCGAGCAGCAATACGCTGACGCTCAGCGCCTACAACGGCATCACCGTCAACGCGCCGATCACCATCCAGGGCGCGGGCGGGCTCGACATGAGCGCCGCCAACACGCCCGGGCTGACCGCGGTGCCGCTGATCTCCTTCGGCACCGGCGGCAGCGTGCAGTTCACCGGCACTCCGAACACCGGGCAGACGCTGGTCATCAACAAGCAGAGCTACACGCTGCTCTACAACATGAGCGACGTGCAGGGGATCAACGCGAGCAGCGAAAGCCTGAGTGGGTACTATGCGCTGGCGAAGCCGATCGATGCGAGCGGAGTGACGGGATGGGTGCCGATCGGCACGGATGGGAACGGCCAATTCCAGGAAGGCAGCCATGGCTTTATCGGTATATTTCAAGGTCTTGGAAATACGATCTCGAATCTGACGGTTTTTCTACCGAACACGGATTCTGTCGGCCTGTTTGGCTACGTCGGGAGCCAAGGCGTCGTAGCGAACGTCGGGCTTGTTGGCGGCAGCATCACGGGCTCAACGGATGTCGGGGCGCTCTCAGCTAACAACCTCGGGATAGTGGTGAACTCGTATTCAAGCGCGTCGGTTAGCGGCGTCGCGAACGTCGGCGGGCTGATTGGTGCTAATGGCAACTTTGTAATTCAATCTCATGCGACTGGCTCGGTCAGCGGAAATATGGTTGGCGGATTGATAGGGAGCAATGGGGATGGCGGACAGGTAATCAACTCATATGCAAGCGGAATGGTCGTCGGAACTGGCCAATCTTCAGTCGCGGGTGGGCTTGTTGGCGATAACCTTGATTCGATCGTACAGTCCTACGCGACGGGACCGGTTACAGGTTCAGCTATTGTCGGCGGGCTCGTCGGAATAAATGAACCCGGTTCGATATCTCAATCTTATGCGACAGGCGCTGTACAGCTTCTAGCTGTAGGCCAAATCTTTGATTCACAAAATACACAGAACGTGGGTGGCTTGGTTGGCTTAAATAGTGGCATCGGCGCTATTATTTCGCAATCGTATGCAACTGGTTCCGTCGTCGGAGCGACAGACTTTTCAAAGACAGGCGGGTTGGTCGGGGCCAATATATTTGGGGCGGTAATTCAGCAAGCCTATGCCACCGGAGCAGTTCAGGGGAGCGGGAGCCAGTCGGTCGTAGGGGGGCTTGTCGGGTGGAATTCGTCCAACGCGAGTATCACGCAATCTTACGCGACAGGTGGCGTACTCGGGGGCACAGGATCGGTTTTCGTCGGCGGTTTAGTGGGAGAGAATACTGCGACAATTTCTCAATCTTATTCCAGCGGTGCGGTCACCGGCGGCGATAGTGCATCTATCGGCGGTCTTGTTGGCTTCAATAACGGGTCTATTACGACATCGTACTGGGATGTTGGCACGAGTGGAGTCGGAATTCAAAATGGCGTAGGCAACCAGATTGATGCACCCGGGGTAGGGGGCCTGACCACTGCCCAATTCGGCAATCCATCCAACTTCTCCGGCTGGAGCTTCGGTGCGACGCCGGGCGGCCCGGGCTGGGTCATCGTCGATAACGATGGGTCGCTGAACAATGCGAGCGGTGCGGGTGCGACGCGGCCGATGCTGCTCAGCGAATATTCCACCACGATCACCAACGCGCATCAATTGCAGTTGATCGTCCTTGATCCGGCGGCGAGCTACACGCTGGCGAACAACATCGATCTCGGGCCGGCGCTCGCCAATCGGTCGGAGGTGTGGGGGCCAAATGGTTCCGCTGGTTTCGTGCCGATCGGCGGCAACAGCGGCAGCGGTGTTACCATCCTGGTCGGCCAGTGCCTAGCATTCCAAGCATGTTATTATGGCCCATATACGCCGTGGAGCAGTACGCTTAACGCAGCTCAGCTCTACTCGCTGGGGGGACAGGCTCTTCTCGAGGCGGATCAGACCTCTCCCTATGTGATCAGGCTCGGCGCGACGACCTTGACCTTTGCGACGCCAAGCGGGTCCCTGGTCGAGCAGTTGCCGGAGTTCAGCGGCGGATATCATGTTGGCCCGTGCAGCGTTTGCGAGAACGACACGGTCGGCACGTTCTCGATTCCGGGTAACGCGACTTCCGCGACAATTGCCGGCACGTTCGGCAACAGCGTCGTTTACAACTCGTCCGGAGTGAATGTTCTGTTGGTCTCGTCAGCGCCGGCCGGGTTCACCGGCACGTTCAATGGCAACGGCCATATCATCGCGAATCTGACGATTAGTCAGCCGTCCGCCAACAATGCGGGACTGTTTGGCCATCTCGGCGTCGGTGGGACCGTCGAGAACGTCGGCCTCGTTGGCGCCAATGTAACCGGTGGCAACTCCGTGGGTGCGCTGATTGGGCTGAGCGACGGCGCCGTGACCAATTCTTACGCCACGGGAATGGTGAACGGCGCGAGCAACGTGGGCGGCTTGGTCGGGTGGAATAACGGCACCATATCGCAATCCCATGCGAGCACCGCCGTCAACGGCACAAATGCGGCGACCGCCGTGAGCTTGACCAGCTTGGTTGACCTGGATGGCTCCGCCAATATAGGTGGCCTAGTCGGCTTCAATTCGAGTGGCGGCACAATCAGCAATTCGTTTGCGACGGGTGCTGTCACCACGGCCAACGTCGCGGTTGGAGGATTGGTCGGCTGGAACGACGGCGCCGTCAGCGGATCCTATGCCGCGGGTACGGTGACCGGTAACGGCGCCGTCGGCGGCCTGGTCGGTGTCAATCCCGGCTCGATCAACGGCTCGTACGCGACCGGATCCGTTTCCGGCACCAATGAGGCTGGGGGATTGGCGGCCAATAACGGCGGCACCATCACGCAATCATACGCTTCCGGCGCCGTGGCGGGCACCATCTATGTGGGCGGTCTGGTCGGAGCAGGGCCCGGCCAAATTTCTCAATCTTACGCAAGCGGCAATGTGACCGGAACGACAGCTGTCGGGGGCCTGGTCGGACAGTTCTCGGTGATTACCGTCGGAGGAACGATCGATCACTCCTATGCGACCGGCAATGTGATTGGCACCACCGAGGTTGGAGGACTGGTCGGCAATAACGGCGGCACGATTACCCAATCGTATGCCACCGGCCCTGTGTCGGGCTCGACCTCGGTTGGCGGGCTGGTTGGTAACAACGTCGCCAGCGGAAGCGTTGCGTCGTCGTATTGGGACACGCAAACGAGCGGCCAATACCAAGGCGTCGGCACCAACGCCGGCTCGTTCAGCGCCACCGGACTCACCACCACCCAGTTCGGCAATGCCGCGAATTTCGCCGACTGGAAATTCGGCACCAAACCCGGCGGCGCGGGCTGCGGCGACGGCGGCGGATGCTGGGTCATCGTCGATGTCAACGGTTCGTTGAACAATGCAGGCGAAGCGGCCGGCGCGACGCGGCCGATGCTCCTCTCCGAATGGTCGAGCAACATCGCCAATGGGCATCAGCTGCAGCTGATCGCGCTCAATCCAAGTGCGAGCTACACCCTCGCCAACAATATCGACCTCGCACCGGCGCTCGCCAATGCCTCCGATGTGTGGGGGCCGAACCGCAGCGCCGGATTCGTGCCGATCGGGCAGACCGGCGTCGGCTTCACGGGTAATCCCTTCAGCGGCACTTTCGACGGCCAAGGCAACACGATCAGCGGCCTGACGATCGCGCCGACAGATCCGGGCGTGAACAATATCGGGCTGTTCGGCGTCAACGCCGGGACGATCCAGAATCTCAACCTAACCAATGTCGCGATCACGGCCAACCGGAGTTTCAGCGCCGTCGGCACACTCGCGGGTCAGAACTTCGGGCTGATCGACAACGTCACGGCGAGCGGCACGATCAATGGCGGCGCGAGCACGGGCGTCAATGCCGGCGGGCTGGTCGGCCAGAACAATTGGGCCTTTGTGTTCAATGACGATGGTCCGCCGCTGGCGGTGCCGGGCGTGGTCCAGAATTCGTTCGCGAACGTGGCGGTGACCCTCGGCAACGGCGTCTTCTGCAGCGGCAGCACATGCAATGGCGGCTGGAACAACGCGGGCGGGCTCGTCGGGTACAACAGCGCGGACATCAGCGGCTCGTCGGCGAGCGGCGCCATCGTCGTCGGTTCGAACAGCTTCGCCGGTGGGCTGGTCGGCGCGAACCAGCGGCTCGAGGGCACGCTGCAGCCGTTGAGCGGCCCGTCGATCGTCTCGTCGTCCGCGACCGGCAACGTCAGCAGCGACGGCGTGAACGTCGCGCTCGGCGGGCTGGTCGGCTACAACGCACCGCTTGCGGTGATCTCGAACGCGCAGGCGGGCGGAAACGTCACCGCCTCGGCATCGACCGTGAACGGGTCGAATTGCTCGGCGACCAATTCGTGCCAGGCGGTCAATGTCGGCGGCCTGGTCGGACAGAACCAGGGCACGATTTCGGGAAATAAATCGGCTCCCTCGGCGAGCACGCTCTGCGGCGACGGCCAGACCTGCGCCATCGGCCTGGTCACCGTCGGCTCGGGCGGGGCCGCCGGCGGGTTTGCCGGGTTCAACGACGGCATCATCCTGAATGTCTTCGCGACCGGTGACGTCAGCGGCGCTGCGGGCAGCAGCAACAATTCGACGAGCCTCGGCGGTCTCGTCGGGCAGAACCAAGGCGCGATCACCGGCTCACTCGCGAGCGGAACCATTGGCGCGCATGGCGTCGGGTTCCTTCAGGCAGGAGGTTTCGTCGCCGAGAACAACGGAACGATCATCAGCTCGGTCGCATTGGGCGATGTCTTGACGGGCGATTCCAGCCTGGCCGGCGGCTTCGCCGCGAACAATAAGAACCCCGACAACAATTGCTCCGGTTGCATCCACGGCGACGGCTATAACACCAACGCCACCATTTACGCCTCCAATGCGCAGGGCGCCGTCAGCGGCGGCGGCAACAGCATTCTCGCCGGCTTCGTCGCCGCCTTGGACATCGGCGGCACGATCAGCAACGCGCAGGCAAGCGGGGCGGTCGCGAGCTCGGGCCCCAACAGCATCGTCGCGGGCTTTGTTGGCGTGAACGGTGGCACGATCTCGCAGTCGCAGGCGGCGGGAACCGCCAGCGCGGGCACCAACAGCTATCTCGGCGGATTCTCGGGCATCAATTTCGGCTCGATCCAGGATTCCACCACCGCCGGCAACGTCGCGGTCCTCACCGGCGGCAGCGGCGACGTGGTCGGCGGGTTCGCCGCGGTCAATTTCGGCCTGATCGATCCCTCGTACTCGTCCAGCACCATCACGGGCGGCAGCAGCAACATCGTCGGCGACTTCGCGGGCGGCAACATCAACGTCCCGAACGCGCCGCCTGGTTTCCCATTGCCGGGGCAGATCACCGACTCGAGTTATATTGGACCGTCGTCATATCCGAACATCCCCACGACGAGCATCACGTCCGCATACCCGCAACTTCCCTCCCTCATCGGTAGTTGCACCGGGAGCGGCCTGTGCCAGCTCTTGCAGTTTACCTTCCTGACCCCCTCGACGCCGCCGTCGACGTCATCGGGGCCCACCGTCGACACGCCCCCGCCGATCCAGCAGGTGGTCGTGCCGCTCAACAATAACAACAACAACACGCCCCCGATCCTGGTGAACCTGACCACGGGCGGTACGCACACCGGCAACAACGCCAACGGCAACAGCAACGGCAACAACGGCAATCACAACAACAACGCCGGCCCGCCCCAGAGCCCCGGGCCGCCGCCCGGGCCGGGCCTCGGCCGCACCTACGACGAGCAGCATTTCTCCGGCGTGCCGCCGATCGGCGAGACGCGCTTCCTGCCGAGCGAGATCGTGGTGCAGATCTCCAACACGGTGCCGCTGGCGAGCGTCCTGAAGATCGCGCAAGGGCTCGGCATCGCGTTGGTCTCCTCGCAGAGCGTCGACCTCACCGGCCGCGTGGTCTATCGCTTCCGCGTCACTAACGGGAAGGACATCCGCATCCTCATCCGCGCGCTGGAGAAGAACAACGTCATCGCCTCGGCGCAGCCGAACTATGTGTTCATCGCCGGCCAGAGCGCGCCCGCCGCGCCCGCCGCGGCGGCCGCAGCCGCGCCGCCGGCGCCGCCGGCGCCGGTCGAGCACACCGACAGCATCCCGCCGAAGACCGAGCCGCCGTCCGAGCCCGGCCTCGCCAACGCCAACACCGCCTCGCTCGAGAGCCTGCCGGCGGGCGACGCCGCGCAATACGTCATCGACAAGATGCATCTCGTGCAAATCCACAACGTGGCGCGCGGGCGCAACGTGGTGGTCGCGGTGGTCGATTCCGAGATCGACGTGAACCACCCCGACCTCAAGGGCGACATCCTCGAGCGCTACGACGCGACCGGGACGCCGAGCCATCCGCATCCGCACGGCACCGGCATGGCGGGCGCGATCGCGGCGCACTACCGCCTGCTCGGCATCGCGCCCGGCGTGAAGATCCTGGCCATCAAGGCGTTCGACGAGCAGGCGTCGAACGCGGAGGCGACGAGCTTCCAGATCATCAAGGGCCTCGACTTCGCGATCGCGCACAAGGCGCGCATCATCAACATGAGCTTCGCCGGCCCGCATGATCCGATGATGGCGCGCACGCTCAAGCTCGCGCACGACAAGGGCATCATCCTGGTCGCGGCGGCCGGCAATGCCGGGCCGAAATCGCCGCCGCTCTATCCGGGCGCCGACCCGAACGTCATCGCGGTCACGGCGAGCGACTACAACGACCGGCCGTTCTCGATGGCGAACCGCGGCAAGTACATCGCGGTGGGGGCGCCCGGCGTCGACGTGATGGTGCCGGCCCCGGGCAACACCTATCAGCTCACCACCGGCACCTCGGTCGCCACCGCCCATGTGAGCGGCGTCGCGGCGCTGCTGGTCGAGCGCAAGCCCGACATCACCCCGGACGAGGTGCGCGCCATCCTGATGCGCACCGCCACGCCCTACTCGGCGCGCCCGAAGGGCGAGGAGGACGGCGCCGGCCTGGTCGATCCGGTCGCCGCCCTGCGCGCGCTCGGTCCCGACCGGGCGGCGCAGATCGTGCCGCACGCGAGCAACGCCGTGCACTGATGATGAGGGCGAATAGTGAGTAGCGAATAGGGAATAGGGCGAAGTTCGGGCTACTATTCGCTACTCGCTATTCGCTACTCGCTACTCGCTAATTCGCCATTCGCCATTCGCTCTCTTCATGCCCCCCTACGACGCCCTCATCATCGGCTACGGCCCGGTCGGCGCGACGCTCGCGGGCCTGCTCGCGCGCCACGGGCTGCGCATTGCCGTCGTCGAGCAGGCGGCCGGCATCTACGACAAGCCGCGCGCCATCGCGCTCGACCACGAGGTGATGCGCATCTTCCAGGCCTGCGGCGTCGCGCACGAGGTCGCGCCGTTCACGGCGCCGCATCCCGGCACGCATTATCTCGGCGTCGACCGCGAGATCATCCGCATCTTCGACCCGCAGCCGCCGCCGCATCCGCTCGGCTGGGTGCCGAGCGGGACGTTCGAGCAGCCCGAGGTCGAAGCGGTGCTGCGCGCCGGCGTCGCGCGCTCCGGCCGCGCCGATGTCCTGCTCGCGACGCAGGCGGTTGCGCTCGCGACCGATGACGACCGCGTCGACGTGACGGCGCAGGCGGCGGATGGATCGGCGCGCGATCTTGCGGCGCGCTACGTCGTCGGCTGCGACGGCGCCAACAGCTTCGTGCGCCGCGCGCTCGGCATCGGCCACCGCGACCTCGCCTTCGACGAATGGTGGATGGTGGTCGACGTGCGGCTCGCCCGGCCGGTCGCGCTGCCGGCGAAATGCATCCAGTACTGCTGGCCGGAGCGGCCGGCGACCTTCATCCTCGGACCGGGCAACCTGCGCCGCTTCGAGATCAAGCTCATGCCGGGCGAGCGCCCGGAGGATTTCGCCACGCATGACAACGTGCGGCGCCAGCTCGCGCGCTTCGTCGATCCCGACGCGATCGAGATCTGGCGCGCGGCGGTCTATCGCTTCCACGCGCTGGTCGCCGAGCGCTGGCGCGCGGGCCGCGTCTTTCTCGCCGGCGACGCCTGCCACCAGACGCCGCCCTTCATGGGCCAGGGCATGTGCGCCGGCATCCGCGATGCCGCCAATCTCGCCTGGAAGCTCGCCCTGGTGCTGCGCGCCGGCGCCAGCGATGCCTTGCTCGACAGCTACGCGCGCGAGCGCGAGCCGCATGTCGAGGCGCTGATCGATTTCGCCATTCGCGCCGGCGAGGTGATCGGCGAGCTCGACCTCGACAAGGCGCGCGCGCGCGACGCGGTCATGCTCGACTTGCTGCGGAGCGGCCGCGCCGAGACCATCCGCCAGCGCTACATCCCGAACCTCACGACCGGCGTGCTCGACGCGGCCTCCGGCGCGGTCGCCGGCACGCTGTTCGTCCAGCCGCGCGTCGGCGCGGCCGGGGAGGGGGCGCTGCTCGACGACGTGGTCGCGCCGACTTTCCTCCTGGCGACGACGGGCGAGGCGGCGCAGGGGTGGCTTTCGCCGGCATCGCTCGACGTATGGCGACAGCTCGGCGGCGAGCGCATCGTGATCGGCGCGGGCGCCGCGGGCGAGGCCGGCGGCATCCGCCGGTTTTCCGAGCGCGGCAGCCTGTTTGCCGATTGGATGGCGGCGCAGCGCGCCGCCGCCGTGGTGGCGCGACCTGACCGCTACGTCTACGGGATTGCACGCGACGCGGACGAGCTCAACCGGATGATCGAGGGACTGGGGCGGCAGATCTTCGATTGAGTCATTGCGAGGAGCGAAGCGACGAAGCAATCTCGCGTCCAAGAATCATGCGATTGCGGTTCGAGATTGCTTCGGCGTGCTTTGCACGCCTCGCAATGACGCTTCGCGTCACTTCACCGGGGGCTTCGCCGCGAACGTCGAGCCGCGCACGCACATGCGGCCGCGCGGGTCCTGCCAGAGCTTCTCGGTCGTGTGCAGGTGGCCGAGCGCGCGCGCGATGGTGCGGAAGTCGTACGCCGAGAAGCGCTCCGCCACGTCGGTGTAGTAGAGCGGCTGCTCGCCGATCGCGGCGAGGATCTTCGCCGCCAGCGCCGCGACCGCCTGCGGGTCGCCCGCTTCGCCGGCGGCGTCGGCCTTGCCGTTGACGTAGTCGTCGACCTTCGCCCGGTCCGCATACGCATAGGTGATGCGCTCGTAGTGCTCGCGCGGGATGCCCTCCGGGATGGTCGCGTCGATGCCGACCTTGGCGCCGGTCGGCACCACGCCGAAACCCTGCGGCAGGCTCGGATCGAGCGGCTTGGCGCGCGCATTGCCGATGACCATGACGTCGCGGTCGCCCTGCACGCGCGTCGCGATCGCCCATTCGACGTCGGTCGGGTCGTTGACGTCGATGTCGTCGTCGACCACGACCACGTGCTTGAGGTCCATCACCGAGAGCGCGGCGAGCAGCGCGTTCTTGCCCTCGCCCGGCTGCTTCTTGATCGAGATCACCGCGTGCCAGAACGCGCAGCCGCCGAGCGTGACGTTGATGTCCTTGACCTGCACGCCCGCGGTCTTGAGCGCCTGGCGGATCGCCGCATAGCGCGTCGGCGCCGCGAGCCAGGTGTTCTCCCACGGCATGTGCAGGTTGTAGTAGATCGCATCCTTGCGCATCGAGATCGCCTTGATGCGCACCAGCGGGTTCCAGTGCAGCCCGCCCATCAGCCGGGTGAACTCGCCGAAGCGGCCCTCCGGCCAGGTCCAGCCGACGGGCAGAATCTCGCCTTCGAGCACGATCTCGGCGTCCGCGATATAGGGCAGGTCGATGGTCTTGCACGGCGCGAGCTCGACCGGCTGCCCGCGCAGGCCGCCCGCGATCGCCATCTCGTCGACGCCGAGCGGCGCGCGATAGCCCGAGCCGGTGATCTCGATCGGATGGGTGCCGATCGAGATCGAGATCGGCAGCGGCTCCTTGCGCTCGAGCGCGCGCTGGGCGAACAACCGCATGTTGTTCGGCGTGACGATGTCGATGCCGGTGAGGTTCTTCTCCTTGACGATGAAGCGGTAGATGCCGCTGTTCATGCCGAGCTCGGGGTCGCGCGCGATGACGACGCCGGCGGTGATCATCGGCCCGCCGTCGTAGATCGACGACATCGGGATGGGCAGGCGGTAGAGGTCGACCTCGTCGCCGGTGAGCGTGACCTCGCGGGTGGGCGAGGTTTTCACGTGTTTCGGCGCGATCGGCGCCTCGATCGCGGCCTTCAGCCTGTCCTCGATCTCGCGATAGGTCTCGCAGCCCATCCCCATGATGGCGCGCTCGCGCGAGCGGATGATGCCGGAGACGACCGGCACGTCGTAGCCGATCACCTTGTGGAAGAAGAGCGCGGTTTTCGCCTGGTCCACCAGCGTCGCGATGTGGCGGATGTCGACCGGCTGGTGCAGGTCGACGAGCTCGCCCGCCTGGCGCAGGCGGTCGAGAAACTGGCGGAAGTTTTCCTGCATTGCCGCCCTCTGTCGTGGGAATGCCCGCAGATAAGCAGGAAACGTCGGTGCTGTCATCCGCCGCACGCGTAGCCCGGATGGAGCGAAGCGTAATCCGGGAACGGCCTTTCCCGCATTCCGCTTCGCTCCATGCGGGCTACTCGCTCACTCCGGCCTTTGCAATCCGCGCCAATCCCAGTAAACGGAATGCGGGTTTGCTGGGAGAAAACGATCCGTGGCGAAGACGATGAAAGCGCTGGTGCTGCGCCGGCACGGCGATCTGCAGGACCTGGAGATCGTCCACGACTATCCGGTGCCGCAGGCGACCGACGGCCACGTGGTCATCCGGGTCAAGGCCTCCTCGTTCAACTATCACGACGTGTTCACGGTGCGCGGCATGCCGGGCATCAAGGTGCCGCTGCCGGTGATCATCGGCCTCGACATGGCGGGCGAGATCGCCCATGTGGGCGCCGGCGTCAACGGCTGGAAGCCGGGCGACCGGGTGCTGGTCAACCCGGTCAACAAGAAGAAGGGCCTGATGGGCGAGATGCTCGACGGCGGCATGGCCGAATACTGCCTCGTCGCCGCCGACCAGCTCGTCGCCATGCCGGACGGCGTGTCGTTCGCCGAGGCCGCCTCGCTCCCGGTCGCCTACGGCACGGCGCACCGCATGCTGATCACGCACAAGACGGTCAAGCCGGGCGACCGCGTCCTGGTGCTCGGCGCGAGCGGCGGCGTCGGCACCGGCTGCGTGATCCTGGCGAAGCTTCTCGGCGCCGAGGTGATCGCCTGCGCGTCGAGCGAGGAGAAGATGGCGCGGCTGAAGGAGCTCGGCGCCGACGAGACCGTGAACTACCTCAAGACCGATTTCTCCAAATGGGCGGTGGAAAAATACGGCAAGCCGCAACGGCGATCGTACGAGGGCGGCGTCGACGTGGTGATCAACTTCACCGGCGGCGACACCTGGCTGCCCTCCCTGCGTTGCATCAAGCGCGGCGGCAAGCTCCTGGTGTGCGGCGCCACCGCCGGCCACGATCCCAAGGAGGATCTGCGCTACATCTGGACCTTCGAGATCAACGTGGTCGGCTCGAACAGCTTCTACGACGACGACCTCAAGGGCCTGATGCGGCTGATCGCCGACGGCAGGATGCGGCCGGTGATCGACAAGGTCCTCCCGCTCGACGAGGCAGCCGAGGGCCTGCGCCTGATCCGCGACCGCGAGGTGATCGGCAAGGTGGTGGTGGCGCCGTGACCAATGCAATGACCGACGAGATCACCATCGCGCGCGCCCAGGAGCTGATCGACCGCGGCGCCTATCACCGCTGGCTCGGCATCAAGGTCGTCGCGCTGCACGACGACGGCATCGAGCTGTTGGCCAAGTGGCGCGAGGAATGGGTGGTCAACCCGGAGCGCCGCTACACGCACGGCGGCGTGCTCGCGGCGCTGATCGATCTCGCGGCCGACTGGGCGATGGTGAAGAAGACCGGCCGCGGCGTGCCGACGATCGACATGCGGGTCGACTATCATAGCCCGGCGCTGCCGGGCGATCTCACCCTGCGCGGCAAGGTCGTGCGCATGGGTGGGCAGTTCTCCTGTGCCGAGGCGCAGATCTTCGACGCGCAGGGCAAGCTGCTGGGGCGGGGCGGCGTAACATATTACCGGCCCCCGCCGATGGGTTAATTACCCCCCCCCCTGCTGGGGGTGGGTCGCCCGCCGAGGGCGCGGGGGGTGGGGTGGCCGAGATGCCGCCACCCCACCCCGGATCACATTTCGCTTCGCTCAATGCGATCCGACCCTCCCCCTGCAGGGGAGGGTGATTGCACCGCACAAGTACGGGCTATATTCCCCTCATGTCCCGCTTCACCAACCTCGGCGACCTGATCGACCGCTCCCGCGACCTCGCCAAGACCGCGATCATCGATCTCGGCGGCGAGGCGGGGCCGCGTGAGGTCAGCTACGGCGCGCTCGACGCCACGGCGAACGGTGTCGCGCGCGCCCTGCTGGCGCGTGGGCTCGAGCGCGGCGACCGGGTCGCGATCCTGTCCGCCAATCGCGCCGAATATCTTGCGGCCTACTACGGCATCATGCGCGCCGGGCTCGTGGCGGTGCCGGTCAACTTCAAGTTTCCGCGCCGGACCATCCACTTCATCATTGCGGATGCCGGGGCGAAATTCGCCTTCTGCGACGCGAAGCGCCGCGCCGACTGCCCGTCCGGTCTTCCGATTGCCACTTTCGGCGGCGCGGGCGACGAGGCGCTCGAGCGTTTCCTCGACCATGGCCCATTCGACGCCATCGTGCCCGCGCCGAACGAGCCGGCGATGTTCCTCTACACCTCCGGCTCGACCGGCGTGCCGAAGGGTGTCGTGCTGTCGCACCGGAGCCATCTCTGGATCGTCGCGGTGCGGCTCGCCGGGCAGGACCTCGAACGGCACACCTATCTGATCGCCGCGCCGCTCTATCACATGAATGCGCTCGCGCTCGCCAAGCTCGCCTGCGCGGCGCATGCGACCATCGTGCTGCTGCCGCAGTTCACGGCGCGCGACTACATCGCGGCGATCGAGCGCTATCGCTGCACCTGGCTCACCGCGGTGCCGCCGATGATCGCCATGATGCTGCGCGAGACCGAGCTGTTGGCGCGCACCGATCTCTCGAGCGTCGAGTTCGTGCGCATGGGATCGGCGCCGGTGAGCCTCAGCCTGATGCACGCGCTCAAGCGCGCGCTGCCGCGCGCGGCCGTCACCAATGCGTACGGCACCACCGAGGCCGGGCCGGTCGTGTTCGGGCCGCATCCGCAAGGCTTGCCGCAGCCCGAGCAGTCGGTCGGCTATCCGCACCCGCAGGTGCAGTTGCGGCTGATCGATGAACGCGGCCGACCTGCGCCGCAGGGCGTGCTGGAGATGAAATGCCCGGCGCTGATGCTCGGCTACCACAATCGGCCCGATGTCGCATCGCCGATCACGCCGGACGGCTTCTACGTCACCGGCGACGTGTTTCGCCGCGATGCCGACGGGTTTCACTATTTCGTCGGACGCACGGACGACATGTTCGTCTCCGGCGGCGAGAACATCTTTCCCGCCGACGTCGAGCGCATGCTGGAGCGTCATCCGGCGGTGTCGCATGCCGCCGTCGTGCCGATCGACGACGAGATCAAGGGGCAGAAGCCGGTCGCCTTCGTGATCCTGCGGCACGGGGCGACGGCGGGCGAGGACGAGATCAAGCGCTTTGCGCTCGCCAATGCGCCCGCCTACCAGCATCCGCGCGCGGTGTGGTTCGTCGACGAGCTGCCGCTCGCTTCGACCAACAAGGTCGACCGGGCGGCGTTGCACCGGATGGCGTCGGAACGGATGGCCTTGAAGCCGGCCGACAGCGCGCCGCTGGAGCATTAGCCGCGATGCCGCCGGTCATCCCATCGGGCCGTGACCTGCGCCTCGATCTCTTCCGCGGGCTCGCCCTGTGGCTCATCTTCCTCGACCACATCCCGGCGAACATCGTGAGCTGGATCACCATCCGCCACTACGGCTTCAGCGACGCGACCGAGATCTTCGTCTTCATCTCCGGCTACACGGCGGCCTTCGTCTACGGCCGCGAGATGCGCGATCGCGGCTTCGTGGTGGGCGGCGCGCGCATCCTGCGCCGCGCCTGGCAGGTCTATGTCGCGCACATCTTCCTTTTCGTGCTGTACATGGCGGAAATCGCCTACGTGACGACCGTGTTCGAGAACCCGCTGTATTCCGAGGAAATGGGGATCCTCAATTTCCTCAAGCAGCCGGAGAACACGCTGGTTCAGGCGATGATCCTGCGCTTCCAGCCCGCCAACATGGACATCCTGCCGCTCTACATCACGTTGCTGCTCGGCTTCGTGCCGACGCTGTGGCTGCTGCTGCGCCGGCCGACGCTCGCGCTCGCAGCCTCGTTCGCGCTTTACATGGCGGTGCGGGTTTTCGGCCTGCACCTCGCGACCTATCCGGAGGGCGTCTGGTTCTTCAATCCGCTGGCCTGGCAGTTCCTGTTCGTCTTCGGGGCCTGGTGCGCGCTCGGCGGCGCCGAGCGCTTCGGCGGCTTCATCCGGTCGCGGCCGGCGCTGATGCTGGCGCTGGCCTATCTGGCATTCGGGCTCGCGCTGTCCTTCGTGTGGAACGTGCCGGCGCTCGAAGCCAAGGTGCCGCGCTGGCTCAGCAACTGGGTTTTTTCCATCGACAAGACCAACCTCGATCCCGAGCGCTTCATCCATTTCGCGGCGCTCGCCGTGGTGACGGTGCAGTTCGTCCGGCGCGACTGGGCGGGGCTGGAGTCGAGATGGCTGCGCCCGATCATCCTTTGCGGCCAGCATTCGCTCGTCATCTTCTGCCTCGGCGAGTTCCTCTCCTTCGCCGGCCATTTCGTGATCGTCGAGGTTGCCGGCGGCTTCGCCACGCATGTTCTCGTCAGCGCGGCCGGGGTCGCGATCATGATCGCTGTCGCGGCGCTGCTCACCTGGTACAAGCGCATCGAAGGCCGCACGCGCGCGCCGCGCGCGGTCGCCGCGAAGATCGTCGAAGGGTAGGGGAGGCGGGCTTGACCAACGCGGCGGATCGCCAGTTGCCGCTCGGCGAGGAAATCTTTCTCGATCACATCGCCCATTTCGTCGCCGATCGCGACGCCGCGCGGGCGGCGCTCGTGCGCGCCGGCTTTGCGCCGACCCCGGTGTCGATCCAGGTCAATCCCGATCCGGCGGGCGGGCCGCCGCGCCCGACCGGCACCGGCAACGTCACCGCCATGTTCGCGCGCGGCTATGTGGAGATCCTGTTCAAGACCGCCGATACGCCGATCGCCCGCGAGCTCGACGCGGCGCTCGCGCGCCATCCCGGCCTGCACCTCGCCGCCTTCGCTGTCGCGGACGCCGCCGCCGCGCACCGCCGGCTCGGCGAAGCGGGTTTCCGCACCCAGCCGCTGGTCGCGATGCAGCGCCCGGTCGAGACCGTCGCGGGGCCCGATGTCGCCGCCTTCACGCTCGCCCGCATCATGCCGGGGCAGATGCCGGAGGGCCGCATCCAGATGCTCACCCACCGCACCGAGGCGACCGTGTGGCAGCCGCGCTGGCTCGAGCATCCGAACGGCGCGCGCGGGCTTGCGGCGCTGACCATCGCGGTCGCCGACGTGGACGAGGCGGCGGCGCGGTTCGCACGCTTCACCGGCCGGCCGGCGGCTGCGTACGAGGGCGGTCAGGCGATCGCGCTCGATCGCGGGCGAATCGAGCTGCTGACGGCCGATGCGTTCGGCCGCCGTTTCCCAGAACTGGAAATTCCGAACCTGCCCTTTATGGGCGCCTGCACGATCGCCGTCGCCTCGCTCGCGCGGGCCGAAGCGGCGCTGCGTCGCGGCGGCATGGCGTTACGCCACGACGGCGATCGGCTGCTCGCGCAATTCCCCGACGAGCTCGGCGTCGGCGCGTGGGCGTTCGCGGAGCAGCCCTGAGCCGGCCGCCTCAACGGCCGCGGCAGCTGTGAATCCAGTTGGTGCGCGCGGCGCGCTCGGCCTCGACGGCATCGATGGGCTGGCCCAGGCACCAGTCGAAATGAATGCGGAAGTCGGTGGTCCAGCGCGCACCGGTGCCGCGATTGCAGGCCGGGACCGAGTGCATCAGTTGGACCTGCCGGACCGCCGCGGTGGCGTAGTCGCGGCAGAACCGTTCAGGGGCCGCCTGGGCGGACGAGAACGTGAATGCGCAAGCCGCCGCGACGCTGCAGCCGATAAAAGATTTGGAGCCAATCGACATGCTTTCCTCCGAGCGAATCCACCCCGGTCATCCTGCGCCGGGGCCTACCGCCTTCGCAAGGGCCGCGGCGCGCGCCCACACTGCGATCAGGCGGGGCTCGGCAGCGGCGTCCAGGTCGCGCGGACGAACATCAGCTGCATGCCGACCCGTTGCATATTGCGGTAGCTGCCGGAGAGGAATTCCGCCCCGCTGAAGGCGAGATCGGCGCCCGCCTGCCGCGCATCCGCGATGCGGCGGCGCAGCAGCGCTGTGTGCAGGCCATGGCGGCGGAACGCCGGATCCGTGCAGGCGTCCGCGAGATAGGCGGCGCCACGATGCATGAAGAGGGCGGCGGCCGCCGCCGGCTTGCCGTCCCGGCGGGCGAGATAGAGCGACCAGCCGGGCTGGCCAAGCCAGGGGCGGACGTTCGCCTTGAAGCGGTCGTGCTCCTGTTCGGGTATGCCCCACCCGCCGACATAGGCGCGCAGAAAATCTTCCATCTGTGCGGGGTCGGTGACTGCTTCGACGTCAATTCCCGCGGCGGCATCGGTCGGGGTGGCGGGCGGCGAGATCAGCGCGGCATGAAAGTCCGTCTGGGCGTAGCCGAGCCGCGCCAGCGCGCGGCCCAGCGCCGCGTCGAAGTGGCCCGGGATCATCTCGAAGCGCGCGCTGGCGCCGTTCTCGCGATACCAGGCGTCGAGCGGCGCGAGGTGGCGCTCATCGCCCGCGCGCAGCCCGACCACGCGATTGAACGACGGCGAGGGCAGGTGCCGCGCCATCAGCGCCGCGATGCGTTCATCAATCCGGCTGTACGCGATGCCGATCGGATTGCCGGGAATGCGCTCGAGCACCTGCATGCGCGAGATCGTGTAGGCGACGTCGGCGTCGATGACGCGATCGATGACCTCGCGCGAGATGGTCGATATCGCGGTCACGGCGGCGACGCCGCTACGCCGCCCGCTTGTTGTGCTTGCCCGCGAACGCGGGCGCCACCTCGCGCATGAAGCGGTCCATCTCCTCCTTCACCTGCGCGTGCGGCTTCATGCCGACGTTGAAGTAGAGGATCACCTCGGAGAAGCCCGCGGCCTCGACCTTCTTCAGCGTGTCGGTGATCTGCGCCGGCGAGCCGAGCAGCACCGAGTTCTCGGTCAGGTCCTGCGCGCGCACCTTGCCGAGCCGCTCGACCATGTCGACGAAATAGCGGTAGCTCGGCGGCGCGGTCTTGGCGTCGCCCGGCAGTGCCGGGATCACGCATTCCTTGTAGTAGCGGATCTGGCGGGCGCGCTGCGCCGCCTCCTCGCGCGGGTCGTCGTAGAAATGGATGAAGTAGCTGCACATCAGCCGGCCCGGCTGGCGGCCGAGCTTGGCGCAGGTCTCGTTGTAGAGGTCGGCGACCTGCTTCAACCCGCCGTAGCTCATCGCCGCCGCGAACGGCGCGACGATCAGCCCGCAGTCGAGCCGCGCCGCGAGCTCGATCGAGGGCTTGGAGAACGAGGCGACGTAGGCGGGCAGGGGGCGCTGCACCGGCTTCGGCGTGATGCGCACGTCGTCGAACGAATAGTGCCTGCCGTGATGCGAGATGCGCTCGTCCGCCGACCACAGGCGGCGCACCAGCTCCATGCCTTCCTCGAAGATGCCCTGGTTGTCGGCGAAATTCACCCGGAAGGGCGCGTATTCGCGGCTGTCGTAGCCGCGCCCGGCGGCGAAATCGACGCGGCCGTTGCTGAGCAGGTCGAGCGTCGCCCACTGCTCGGCGACGCGGATCGGATGATGCAGCGGCAGCACCGTGACGGCCGGGGCGAGGCGGATGTGCCGGGTGCGCGCCGCGATATAGGCGAGCACGAGATCGGGGCAGGACAGCACGCCGAGCGAGTTGAAGTGATGCTCGCCGATCCAGGCCGAATGCATGCCGAGCTCGTCGGCGTACAGCGCTTCCGCCGTGATGTCGGCGACGAACGCGTTGGCGCTGCGCGGATTGTTGTCGTAGTGGTTGTCGCTCAGCGTGAAGTAGCCGAATTCCATGGGTTTCCTCCCGGCTGCGGGGCGCCGCCGGTTGTTCTTGTCGTGGCGGCCAGACCGTTGTTTTTGCAATAATTGAATATGCATCTATTGTCAATGCAACATTGCCGCGCTAGACGACGGCGGCAGGGCAACCTCGATTCCCAACCGGCGCGCCGTGAAGGACCTCAAGCTCGATCTCGGCGATTTCCTGCCCTACCTCGTCAACCGCGTGGGCGTGATCATCGCCGAGCAGTTCGGCGCCGAGGCGCTGGCGCCGCACCGGCTGAGCATCGCGATGTGGCGCGTCATGGCCGTGCTGGCGAGCACGGGCGGGCAGCGCCAGATCGATCTTGCCGAGCTGACGAGCACCGATGCCTCGACCTTGTCGCGCCTCGTCACCCGCCTTGTGCGCATGGGGTTGCTGACGCGCACGCGCTCGGCGAGCAGCAATCGCGAGGTCGCGGTGGCGCTTTCGGCCAAGGGCAGCGCGCTGGTCGCGCGTCTCATTCCGCGCGCGCGCGCAATCGAGGCCGACGCGGCAGCCGGGTTGTCGGGCGAGGAGCTGGCGGTGGTGAAGCGCTGCCTGCGCCGCATCTACGGCAACATGAAAAGCAGGCCGGCCGAGGCGGATCGATCGCCGCAGGGCCGCAGGGTGGGCAAAACCGCCTGAGTCACGCGCGCCGCGTGGGCAAGGCGCATCGGCGGTTTTGCCCACGCGGCGAGACCGCGTCATGCGCCTTGCCCACCCTATGGCCCGCTTGCGCGGGCAACGAGGTGTGCATGGCGTGTCATTTCATATCCAGCTTGAACAGCTTGATCGCATTGGTCCGCCCGATCTTGATCCGGTCGGCCTCGCTGATCGGGGCCGTGTCGAACCAGGCGGCGGCATGGTCGACGTTCTCGAACGGCCAGTCGGTGGAAAAAAGGATGCGGTCGGCGCCGAGCGTCACGAGCGCGGTGAGCAGCGCCGGGGTGCAGAAATTGCCCGACACCGTGATGTGGAAGTTGGCGTTGAAGTAGTCGGCGATCCTGTTCTTGGCTGCGTGGCTGTGGCGGTTCGTGACCCACGCATTGGTGTTGTCGACCCGCCAGATATTGAACGGCAGGCCCTCGCCCATGTGGCCGAGGATGATGGCAAGCCGCGGATGCTTGTCGAACAGCCCGGACCCCATCAGGCGCAGCGCGTGCACCGCCGTCTCATGCCCGAAGGCCCAGGCAGGGCCGAGCAGCCAGGGATGGCCCTCGTAGATCTTCGCCTGGCTCGGCAGCGGATTGCGCGGATGCAGGTAGAACGGAACGTCGAGCCGTTCCACCACCTCCCAGAACGGCCAGTACTGCGGCAGGTCGTAATAGACCATGCTGTCCGCCGTGCCGACCTGGGAGAAGCCGTTGACCAGCGCGCCGCGGAAGCCGAGCTCGGTGACGCAGCGGGTGAGCTCGCGCGCCGCGAGCTCCGGCTCCTGCATCGGCAGCGCCGCGAGCGCCTGGAAGCGATCGGGGCGCTTGCGCACCTGCTCGGCCAGGAAGTCGTTGGCGCGGCGCGCGAGCTCGTTCGCGCCGGCCGGATCGGGGATGGCCTGGACCGTGGGCGCGTTGAGCGAGAGCACCATCATCTCGACGCCGTTCTTGTCCATTTCGGCAATCCGCCGCTCATGGATGTCGAGGAGGCGGGCATGCAATTCGCCCCAGACGTGCCGCGGAAAGAAGCCGGTCCCGTCGCCGACCGTCTCGGCGAGCGCGAAATGCTCCTCCAGCCCGATCTTGCCCTTCACGAGTTCCCCCCCTTGCGCGGCCGCGGCCGCGCCTGCTTGCGCGCGGCTTTCTCGGCGACGCAGCCCGCGCATTTGCAGCCGATCGGCTCGAGAAATTCTTTGAAATATTCCTTGCCGTAGTCGTAGGTGATCTCGTCGCCCGGATGGATGGTCTTCCTGGCGTAGATCTTGATCTTGCCGCGGACCTCGTAGGGCTCCGCATTGGGCTTGCACGAGTGATTGATGTAGCGCGCGGTGTTGCGCCGGTCGGCCCCGTCGATCGCCCAGCGGGTGTTGAGGTCGAAGAAATACCGGTTCTGGTCCTCGTCATCGACGGACTTCCAGAGCACGCGCTTGCCCCAGTATTCGATGATGAACTTGCCCTTGCGGATCGGCTCGGTGGCAAACAGCCCGAGCCCGGTGCGCGAGCGCCCGACGCGGAAGGGCCCCTGCTGATGCCGCGCGCCGGCGCGGCCTTGCTTGCCAGTCTTCGTGGTCAAATCGGTTGTCCCATCGCCCGGGCCGAGGTCTTCATACTGCGCCGCGCGCGACTCGCAAGAGGGCGCGGCAATTGTCCCCCGCTCGAAATGCGCCGATGGCGTTCCCCGGCGGCTTGATTTGATGGATGCTCGCCCGCATGGACACCTATGACGTCGTCATCATCGGCGCCGGGCACAACGGCCTCACCTGCGCGGCCTATCTCGCGATGGCGGGCCTGCGGGTCAAGGTGGTGGAGCGCCGGCCGGTGGTCGGCGGCGCCGCCGTCACCGAGGAATTCCATCCCGGCTTCCGCAACTCGGTCGCGGCCTACACGGTGAGCCTGCTGCAGCCGAAGATCATCCGCGATCTGCGCCTCGCCGAGCACGGGCTGCGGATCGTCGAGCGGCGGGTGCAGAACTTCCTTCCCGGCCCTGACGGCTCCTTTCTGGTCGCCGCCGAAGGGCAGACCGAGCGGCAGATCGCCAAGTTCAGCGCGTCCGACGCCGAACGTTACGCCGGCTTCAACCGCGACCTGGACATGGCGGCCGACGTGCTGCGCGACCTCGTTTTGCGGCCGCCGCCGAACCTCGCCGCCGGCCTCAGCTTGCGGCACCTCGGCGAGCTGATGCGCACCGGCGCGCTCGCCAACCGGCTGCGCCGGCTGCCCGCCGAGCAGGTCCGTGTCCTGTTCGATCTCGCCACCAAGTCGGCGGGCGATTTTCTCGACGGCTGGTTCGCCGGCGATCCGATCAAGGCGCTGCACGGCTTCGACGCGGTGGTCGGCAACTATGCCAGTCCCTATGCGCCCGGCACCGCCTATGTGCTGCTGCACCACGCCTTCGGCGAGGTCAACGGCAGGAAGCGCAGCTGGGGTCATGCGGTCGGCGGCATGGGCGCCATCACCCAGGCGATGGCGCGCGCCGCGGCAAAATTCGGCGCCGAGATCGAGACCGGCGCGCCGGTGCGCGAAATCTTGATCGAGCGCGGCCGCGCCGCCGGCGTCGTGCTGGCCGACGGCCGGACCGTGCGCGGCCGGGCGGTCGCCGCCAACGTCGATCCGCATCGGCTCTATACGCGCCTCGTGCCGGCCGACGCCCTGCCGGGCGAATTCCTCGCCCGCATCCGCCGCTGGCGCTGCGGCTCGGGCACCTTCCGGATGAACGTCGCGCTGTCGCGGCTGCCGCGATTTTCGGCGCGGCCGGCCGACGACAACGGCGACCATCTGACCGCCGGCATCATCCTCGCGCCGAGCCTTGCCTACATGGAGCGCGCCTACCACGACGCGCGGCAATCGGGCTGGAGCCGCGCGCCGATCATCGAGATGCTCGTGCCCTCGACGCTCGATGATTCGCTCGCGCCGCCAGGCGCCCACGTGGCGAGCCTGTTTTGCCAGCACGTGGCGCCGCAGCTTCCCGACGGGCAATCCTGGCGCGACCACCGCGAGACCGTCGCCGACCTGATGATCGACACCGTCGAGCGCTACGCGCCCGGCTTCAAGGCGAGCGTGCTCGGGCGGCAGACGCTCACCCCGCTCGATCTCGAGGAGACGTTCGGCCTCACCGGCGGCGACATCTTTCACGGCGCGCTCACGCTCGACCAGCTCTTCTGGGCGCGGCCAATGATCGGCTATGCGGACTATCGCGGACCGCTGCGCGGTCTCTATCATTGCGGCTCGGGCGCGCATCCGGGCGGCGGCGTCACGGGCGCGCCCGGGCACAACGCGGCGCGGGCGATCATCCGCGACCGGCGATGGGGAGGGCGATGGTGAGCATTCGAGCCTGGTTGGCGGCACTTGTCTGGTCGGCGGCGCTTGCGCCCGCCGTCGCCTCCGCCGCGGAGGCGGACGACGCGTATCCGAGCCGTGCGATCCACATCGTCGTGCCGTTTCCGGGCGGTGGGCCGACCGACCTCGTCTCACGCGTGATCGCGCAGAAGATGAGCGAGGACTGGAAGGTTCCGGTGATCGTCGACAACCGGCCGGGCGGCAATACCATCATCGGCGCGGAGGCGGTCGCGCGCGCGGCGCCCGACGGCTACACGCTGCTGATGGCGATCGACTCGACGCTGGTGATGAACCAGTTTCTCTACAAGCGCCTGCCCTATGATCCGTTCAACGATTTCGCGCCGATCACGCTCACCACCACGACCGTGTCGGTGCTCGCCGTGCGCGCGGACGGGCCGAGGACGCTTGTCCAGCTGATCGCCCGCGCCAAGGCCAATCCCGGCAAGCTCAATTTCGGCGGCGGCACCATCACGGCGCAGCTCATGGGCTATCTGTTTCACCGGGCGGCCGGGCTCGATATCGTCTACGTGCCGTTCAAGGGCACGCCGGAGACCACGCAGGCGCTGCTGTCGGGCAGTGTCGACTTCGTCTATGCGTCGAGCGTGATCGCGGCGCCGCTCATCCAGGCCGGGCAGCTGCGCGCGCTCGCCCGCATGAGCCACCGCGAGGTGCCGGCGCTCGCCGGCGTCCCGGTGCTCGCCGACGCGGCGGGCCTGAAAGGCTTCGACGACCTGTCGATCTGGCTCGGCCTGGTCGCGCCGAAAGGCACGCCGCGGCCGATCATCGCCAAGCTCAACCGCGAGGTCGTGCGCATCCTCAACGATCCCGCCGTGAAGCAGAAATCCGAAGCCACCGGCGGCTACATCGAGACGACCACGCCGGAGGGCATGGCCGCGTTCATGCGGCGCGAGGCGGCGCGGTGGGAGAAGGCGCTGAAGGAGCTGGGGTTGCACTACGACTAGGGAAGCGATTCCACCACTTGCCGCAATGGTCGCCTTCGGGCACAAGGTCGCGCCCATTCCACGTGCCGAAGACTACGAGGCATCCCCATGGCCAGCGCCCCGCCCGACGTCGTCAAGAACCTCGCGCCCAGCGGCACGCTGCGCGTCGCGCTCAACCTCGGCAATCCCGTGCTGGTGCAGACCGATGCGGCGACCGGCGAGCCGAAGGGCGTGACCGTCGATCTCGCGCGCGAGCTCGGCCGGCGGCTCGACGTGCCGATCGAGCTCAACCGCTTCGACGCCGCCGGCAAGTCGTTCGAGGCGCTCAAGGCGGGCAAGGTCGATATCGTCTTCCTCGCGATCGAGCCGGTGCGCGCCGCCGAGGTCGCGTTCACGGCGCCCTACGTGATCATCGAGGGCGTCTACATGGTGGCGAAGGATTCACCCATCAGGTCGAACGACGAGGTCGACCGGGCGGGCATCCGCATCGGCGTCAACAAGGCCTCGGCCTATGATCTCTTTCTCACCCGCAGCCTCAAGCATGCGACGCTGGTGCGCGGCGAAGGCGGCCTCGATCAGTTCGTCGGCCAGAAGCTCGAGGTGGTGGCAGGCGTGAAGCAGCCGCTCGTCGCCTACGTCAAGGCCCATCCGAACATGCGCCTGCTCGACGGCCGCTTCATGGAGATCCAGCAGGCCATGGGCACCGTGAAGGGGCGCGACGTCGGCGCGCGCTGGCTGCACGGCTTCATCGAGGAGCTCAAGGCCTCGGGTTTCATCGCCGATGCGTTGAAACGCAGCAACCAGCCGGACGCCGCGGTCGCGCCGCCCGGCTGATCCGACTATCCGCGGAAAAGCGAATTCGCAAGCGCATTGCGTCAGGCAGCAGGCTGCATCGCCGACTCGAGTGCGGAACGCAGCTTAGCCGACACCGGCCGCATATCCGCCGGCCAGGCAGTGAGCGCGTGGCCGAGCCCCGTCGCAAATCCGCGGTGCAGTATCGCAACCAGCGTCGCAGCGTCGACATCCGAGCCTTTATTTCCCGCCGCCTTCTGCGCCGCGTATAGCTCGACGACGGCGGCGCCGAGCGCGTGCGTGAAAAGGTGCGCGGCCTCGCGCGCCGACAGCACCGGGCGTTCGCCCGGGTTTCCCCAGAACCACGGCGGCAGGATGCGATGCGCGGTCATGATCAGCAGCGCGTCGAGCGCCTGCGCGAGCGGTGTGCCGCCGCCGCTGATCTCGCCCGCCGCCGTCAGGCCGAGGCCGAGATAGCTTTTTTCCGTCTCGGCCGCGCCGGCCTTGAGAGCTTTGCCGCCGTCAGGGGCATTCATGAACGACACGAGCATGTTGACGAGACGGAGGGAGATGGTGTGCGCGTGGCCGAGCCAGAACACGAGGTTACGATGATAGTTCTCGATCTGCGCGAGCGCCGCCTTTCCGCTGGATGAAGCCGTGTAACCCTGCCCGCGCGGGTCGCCTGAAACGCAGTCTTGGTCGCCGATGAGATTGATGTCGAAGAAATGATGGAAGGTGGAGTCGACCGCGACGCGGCCGACGCCGACCGGCCACCCGTCATAGGCGCCGACGACGCCGTAAGGTCCCTGATAGGCCGTCGGGATGGTGTAATCGGCGACGAATGCGCTGTCGTCGTATTGTGGCCAGTCGTACTGACTGAGGCATTGGCCCTTCGCGATCAGGTCGGGCGTCGGCTGAGTGCCGCCGGCGCTCGGGTAGTTGCCGTTGCCGGCGAAGGTCGCCGGCTCGCCCGGCTGCGGCACGACGCCCTCGTGCATGTGTCCGGGCAGCCCCTTGAGCGCGGAGCCGTCATCCATCTGCAGCAAAGGATGCGCGACATAGACATAGGCGAGCGGATGGAGTGGCTGACGGCTCGCCGGGTTCCGCAGGTTCGGCGGCCAGAACGGATTGGGGAATGGCCCTTCTTGATACAACTTCGCGTAAATCGGCGCCGGCGCGTCGGCCGACTGGTTCTCGAACGGCACGAGGGTGCTCGACGTTGCATCCGCCGGCAGCGGATTGGCGTTGGCGTCCGCCGGCGGCGGGGCGGCGAGGTTGAGCGCTGCGAGAGCTTTGGCGAGGGCCTGGCTGCTCGGCTGAATGGAGGTGACGCGGTGTTTGCCCGTCGCCTGCGGCGTTACGGCGTGATTCCAAAGCCGCATGTCCTGCACCCTCGGGAGGCCGGCGGCCATCGCGCTGCCGTAGTCGTCATGGTCGCCGGTCGCGAAAATTCCGCCGCCCTTGTTCATGAACGTGGTGAGCGCCGCGATTTCCGTCGAGGCGATCGGACCGGGTTCCTTCGGTCCGCCCGAACCGATGATCCACACCACGTCGACGTCGGCGAGCGAACTGGTCGTGAAGGTGAAATTCTGGATATCGGCATCGGCGTCCGTGCCGCGGTGCGCTTTCGTCAAGGTCATCCCCCTTGTGGCCGCAAGCATCTGCACGACATGGCTCAGCCCGAACAGCGGATATCCGTCCGGCAAGCCGACGCCGCTCGACTCGGTGCCGAAGCGGCACGCCACGGTGGAGCGCTCGTCGAGGACGATCAGCAGGCGCACGACGGTTGGCAAGTGCGGGAAGCCAAAGCCCATGTCGGTCTCCCATCGATTGTCGCGCCACTGGCTCGAAAATGGGGTTGGTTTATGGACGGCTACCTGAAGGAGAATGAAATCATACTCCCGTTTCAGAAGATCGTGGAGGTATTTCAGCCAGACGTTGCAGCGCCAGCGCCGAGGCCGCACCGTTCGCGCCTGCCTCGCTCCTGGGCGACCGCGGCGGCGCCGGAACGGCGAAGATTTCAACGCGTTAGCCTGCGTTGATCGCGCGGAGAATGAGCCGCGCCGTCAGCTATTCATCCCCTGCCGGAAGTGCCGGTGGAGCCGCGGCGATCTGGGTGTTGCAGGCGATATTGGAGCGCCGTCATCAACGGGATCGTCGCCGTCCCGGTGATGGCAATCATGCATCATGGGCGAGTTCGTCGTCGGCGGGCCGTTGCGTGGGTCGGTCGGATCGCAACCGGCGTGATGGCGGTCGCGGCGGTCGGCATGGCGGTCCCGATGGTCCTATGAAACAATGCGGCCGCGCGGGAGGCGCGTCGCATCGATGAAAAACCCGACTTGGCTGTGGCCGAAGAGGAAGCGCATCGCGGTCGTCTTCAACGTGTGTTTGGAAGCGTGATCGGACGGCAAGGCGCCCGGCATCAGCCCGATGGGCAATCCGCTGCCCGCCGGGGTGCTCGACACCATGGCGATCTCGTGGGCGGCCTACGGCATCAAGCGCGGCATCTACCGTGTCCTCGAAGGTTTGGCGCGTCAGCGCGCCAAGGCGAGCGTGCTCACCCATGCGATCATCGCCGAGCGCGCGCCGGAGGTCGTCAAGGCGGTGGCCGAAGCCGGCCACGAGGTGGTGTCGCATTCCTACGCGATGGACGTGGTGCCGGCGCTGCTGTCGGTAGAGGACGAAAAGAAGAATATCGCGCGCTGCACGTCGTTGCTCGAAAAGGCGTCCGGCGCACCGATCCGCGGCTGGCTCTGAAGCAGCCGCTGGTCGCCTACGTCAAATCCCGCCCGGACATGCGCCTGCTCGATGGCCGCTTCATGGAGATCCAGCAGGCCATGGGCACCGTGAAGGGACGCGACGTCGGCGCGCGCTGGCTGCACGGCTTCATGGAGGAGCTGAAGGCCTCGGCATTCATCGCCGATGCGTTGAAACGCAGCAACCAGCCGGACGCCGCGGTCGCGCCGCCCGGCTGATCCTTCGCTGGAACTCTGTTGGTTTGAGAACGTTGGCATCCGCTGGCAGCGCGGCAAGCCGCCGCGCCCGGCGCCTGTGCAAGCCACTGCGCCGGAGGCATCGGTGAGCCGCGAGAGTCCGAAGGATATTGCCGAGGATCCTGCTGAGGATCCTGCCGAGACGAGCCACGGCAGCCGCCGGCTTGTCACGGTGCTCGGCCCTGGGCTGATCGCCGGCGCTTCCGACGACGATCCGAGCGGGATCGCGACCTATTCGCAGGCCGGCGCGCAGTACGGCTTTGCCATCACCTGGACGCTGCTGCTCACCTATCCGCTGATGGTCGCGATCCAGGAGATCAGCGCGCGCATCGGCCGGACCACCGGCAAGGGCATCGCGTCGAACATCCGCGTCCACTTCTCCGGCTGGGTCCTGCAGGCGATCGTCCTCCTGCTGCTGATCGCCAACACGATCAATATCGGCGCCGACCTCGGCGCCATGGGCGATGCGCTCGGCCTGCTGATCGGCGGGCCGCGGCTCGCCTATGTGGTGGCGTTCGGCGTCTTCTGCGCGGCACTGGAGATCTACGTTCCCTACAAGTCCTACGCGCCTGTGCTGCGCTGGCTCACGCTCGCGCTGTTCGCCTATTTCGGCACCGTGCTGGTGGTGCGCATCCCCTGGGGCGAGCTCGCGCGCGGCCTGCTCATTCCGACCTTCACGCGCGATGCCGGGTTCTGGACCACGGTGGTCGCCGTGTTCGGCACGACGATCAGCCCCTACGTCTTCTTCTGGCAGGCCTCGGAGGAGGTCGAGGACAACCACCGCATCGCTGCGCGCCAGCCGCTGGTGCGCGCGCCCGAGCAGGGGCCTGGCGCGATCGGGCGCATTCGGCTCGACACCGTGATCGGCATGGCGCTTTCCAACCTGGTCGCGCTGGCGATCGTCGTCACCACCGCCGCGACCCTGCACGTCGCCGGCGTGACCAATATCGAGACCTCGACCCAGGCGGCCGCGGCGCTCAAGCCGGTCGCCGGCCGCTTCGCCTTCACGGTGTTCACGCTCGGAATCGTCGGCACCGGGCTTCTCGCCGTGCCGGTGCTCGCCGGCTCGGCCGCCTACGCGCTGGCCGAGGCGCGCAGCTGGCCGCGCGGCCTCGCGCGCAAGCCGGGCGCCGCCGTTGCCTTCTACGTGACGATCGGGACTGCCACCATGCTCGGCGCGCTGATCAATTTCTCGCCGATTGATCCGATCAAGGCGCTCTACTGGAGCGCCGTCATCAACGGCGTCGTCGCCGTGCCCGTGATGGCGATCATGATGGTGATGACCGCGAGCCCGAGGATCATGGGCAAGTTCGTGGTCGCCGGCGTGCTTGCCGTCGTCGGCTGGATCGCGACCGCCGTCATGGCGGCGGCAGTGGTCGGGATGGCGATCACGATGTTCCTGTGAAACAATGCGATCGCGCGGGAGGCGCATCGCGGGGATGAAGAATCCGACCTGGCTGTGGCCGAAGAAGAAGCGCATCGCGGTCGTCTTCAACGTCTGTCTGGAGGCCTGGTCGGACGGCAAGGCGCCCGGCATCAGCCCGATGGGCAATCCGCTGCCCGCCGGCGTGCTCGACACCATGGCGATCTCGTGGGCGGCCTATGGCGTCAAGCGCGGCATCTACCGGGTGCTCGACGGTTTCGCCCGCCAGCGCGCGAAGGCGAGCGTGCTCACCAACGCGATCATCGCCGATCGCGCGCCGCAGGCCGTCAAGGCGGTGGCCGAGGCCGGCCACGAGGTGGTCTCGCACTCCTACGCCATGGACGTGGTGCCGGCGCTCCTGTCGCTCGAGGAGGAGAAGCAGAACATCGCGCGCTGCACGTCGCTGCTGGAAAAAGCGTCCGGCCGGCCGATCCGGGGCTGGCTCTCGCCGCGCGGCACCTCGCGCGCCGAGACGCCAGGGCTGCTCGCCGAGGCGGGCTACACCTGGTACGGCGACGTGTTCGACGACGATCTGCCCTACGTGCAGACGTTCGGCAACCGCAAGATCGTCGCCATCCCGCTCGGCACCGACGTCAACGACATGCCGTTCATGAAATACGGCAACGCGCCGAAGCTGATGCTTGAGTCGTTCAACGAGAACCTGAAGATCGCCCGCGCGCGCAAGAGCGAGCTCGCGATGATCGACGTGACCATGCACGCGCACATCTTCGGCCATCCGCGCGGCGCCTGGTATTTCGAGCAGATCGTGCGTGCCGCCGTGAAGGCGCCCGACGTCTGGGTCGGCACGCGTGCCGAAATCGCGGCGCATGTGCTGGCGCAGGAATCGTGACAAGATCCCTCTGCCGTCATTGCGAGGAGCGCGCGCAAGTCGGGCTTGCCCGACTTGCGCAGAAATCGTTGCCGATCTCGGGTAAACCCGAGATCGGTGCGCGACGAAGCAATCTCCGCCGCGGGCACATGCACAAGTGAAGAGAGATTGCTTCGCTTCGCTCGCAATGACGAGGTCTAAGCGTTCACCGCCTGCATGAAGCGCAGCTTGATCGCGTGGCCGTCGCGCACCGGCAGGAAGCGCGGCGTCTCCTCGTTGGAGATGCGCGCGTTCACCAGGATGGGGCCGTTGCCGGTGTGCATGAGCTCGCGCACGTGCGCGACGCCGGCCTGATCGGTCAGCGCGAGCGCGTCCGGGAAACCGCAGCCCTTGGCGATCGCGACGAGGTCGACGCCGCCGGTGGTGTGGCTCGCCTGCATGCCGGTCTCGCCATAGTGGCCGTTGTCGAGCACGACGATGACGAGGTTGCTCGGCCGCTTCACCCCGATGGTCGCGAGCGCGCCGAGGCCCATCAGCGCCTCGCCGTCGCCGGTGATGACGGCGACGCGCCGCGCCGGCTGTGCCAGCGCGAGGCCGAGGCCGATCATGGCGGCGCCGCCCATCGCGCCCCACAGATAGAGGTTGAGCGGATGGTCGCCCGCCGCGGCGACATCGTAGGTCGCCGAGCCGAGGCCGCAGACGACGAGCAGGTCGCGGCGGTCGACCAGCAGATCCTTGACGAGCTTGCGCCGCTCCAGCATCGCGTGCCCGGCCTTCGTGCGTGTGGCGCTCATTTGGTCCACCGTTTGCGGCCGATCAGCCGCTGCGAGAGCAGGACCGCGACCGCAAGATCGCCGTCGAACGCCATGTCGCAGGCGGCCGCCACCACCTCGTCGACCTCGCCCGGCTCCTCGACACGGTAGGTGAGGAAGCCGGCGAGCCGGAGTACCGGCTCGGTGATCGAGCCCATCGGCACCTGCCACTGGTTGAACTCGGCGAACTCGCCGCGCATCGTCACCAGCACCAGGCACGGAAAGCCCATGTTGCGCACGAGCGTGAACATGTTGATGCAGTTGCCGACGCCGCTGCTCTGCATCAGCAGCGCCGCACGTTGCCCGCCGAGATGGGCGCCAGCGACGAGCCCGACGCCTTCCTCCTCGGTGGTGAGCACCACGTTGGCGATCTCGGGGTCCTTGCAGATGCGCTCGATCAGCCGGCTGTGGCCGGCGTCGGGCACGTAGCCGACCTGGCGGATGCCGACCCGCTTGAAGTGGTCGTAGATCGTGTCGGGCCAGCGGATATTGGTCTGGTCGTCCATGCGTGGCGTTCCTATCCGGCAATGCGCTGCGACGCTGCCATGCCGGCGGTTACCGGCGCAAGCGGCGCGCGGCCGCGCACCAGATCCGCCGCCTTCTCGGCGATCATGATCACCGGCGCATTGATGTTGCCGCCGACCAGATCGGGCATCACCGAGGCGTCGACCACGCGCAGGCCATCGGCGCCGCGCACCCGCAAGGTCGGATCGACCACGGCGAGCGGATCGGTGCCCATCCGGCAGGTGCCGATGGGGTGGTGCGCCGTGATGCCGGCCGCGCGGATGAGCGTGTCGATGTCGGCATCCGTGTCGGAGCCGGGCGCAAGCTCGCGCGCGATGAACGCGCGCATCGCCGGCTGCGCCGCGACCGCGCGCGCCATGCGGATGCCGTCGCGCAGGGTCTTGCGGTCCTGGTCGGTCGCGAGGAAATTCTGCCGAATCCGCGGTGCGGCGGTTGGATCGGCCGAGGCGAGCCGCACCTCGCCGCGGCTTTCCGGCCGCAACAGGACGGCGCGGCAGGCAAAGCCGTCCATATACGAGCGGCGGAACGGTACGAGATAGGGGTGTGCCGACATCGGCGCGGCGTTGAACAGGAACTGGATGTCCGGCAGGTCGGCGGCGTTGCGGCTCTTGAGGAACGCCATGATGCCGCCCGGCAGATCGGCCGCGATGCCTTCGCCGCGCCAATGCGCGCGGAAAAGCGCGCGCAGGATGCGGTCGATGCGCATCGCCGCGTGGAATGGCCCGCGGCCGCGGCGCTGCCAGGCGGGCCCGGCCGAGATGTGGTCCTGCAGGTTCTTGCCCACCCCGGGCAGCGGCACGCGCACCGCGATGCCGTGCGCCGCGAGCTCGGCCGGATCGCCGATGCCCGACAGCATGAGCAGCTGCGGCGAGTTGATCGCCCCGCCGGCGAGGATCACCTCGCGGTCGGCGCGCACGATCATGCGCCGCCGGCCAAGGCGATATTCGATCCCGGTCGCGCGCGCGCCCTCCAGCATGATCCGCGTCGCCAGCGCGCCGGTGACGACCGTCAAGTTGCGCCGCGCCAGCGCCGGCCGCAGGTAGGCGACCGCCGCGCTGCAGCGCCGGCCGTCGCGCACCGTCATCTGCACCCGTGCGAACCCTTCCTGCCGCGCGCCGTTGTAGTCGGCGGTCGCCGGGAAGCCCGCCGATACGCCCGCCGCCGCGAAAGCATCGATCAGCGGATCGGCAAAGCGCGTGGTGCGCACGCTGAGCGGGCCGTCGCCGCCGCGGAAATAGCTCGCGCCGCCCTCCCACGCCTCCTGCCGGCGGAAATAGGGCAGCACATGCGCGTAGGACCATTCGCGCAGGCCGGCGGCCGCCCAGCGGTCGTAGTCGCCGCGGTGGCCGCGCACATAGGCCATGGCGTTGATCGAGGACGAGCCGCCGATCACCTTGCCGCGCGCGCATTCGACCGCGCGCCCGCCCATCGCGTCCTCCGGCTCGCAGAAATACATCCAGTCGTGCCGGCGCTTGAGCAGCAGCCGCGGCCAGCCGAGCGGGATGTGGATCCACGGATCGCGGTCCCAGCCGCCGGCCTCGAGCAGGAGGACGCTTGCGTCCTTGTCCTCGGTCAGGCGGCTCGCCAGGGTGCATCCGGCCGAGCCGGCGCCGACGATGATGTAGTCGTAGGTCTTGACCTCGGACATGGCGCGAAGGACTTGGCGCGAAGCACTTGGCGGGAAGCACTTGGCGGGAAGGACGCGATCGCTTTACCCCGGAACCGTAGACGCTTTTGGCCGCAGCGTCCTATGCGAGGGCGTCATACCACATCGCAAATCGCGTCGGAGGACGCGGGGGTCTTTGGCCCGTCACAATCGTGTCGGCCAATTCGCCAATCAAGGGATAGGCCGGAGAGAGGCCGGCGACAATCGAGCTTCGCTCCCCCACAATGGAGAACCCCCGATGCCCAACCCGTATGGAAGCTTCGTCTGGTACGAGCTGATGACCTCGGACGCGAAAGCCGCCGAGGCCTTCTATCGCGACGTGGTCGGCTGGGGGGCGCAGCCGGCGCCGACGGCGGTGCCGGGGGTCGAGTACACCCTGCTGACCGTCGGGACGGCGCCGGCGGCCGGATTGATGGCCATCCCGCCCGACGCTGCCGCCATGGGTGCCCGGCCGGGCTGGATCGGCTATGTCGGGGTCGAGAGCGTCGATGCGGCCGCTGCCAAGGTGCGCGAGCTCGGCGGCGCCGTCTACAAGGCGCCGACCGATATTCCGGGGGTCGGCCGGTTCGCCGTCGTCGCCGATCCGCACGGCGCCGTCCTTGCGCTGTTCAAGTCGCAGACGCCGGCCGCCGGCGCGCCGCCGGCGCCCGATGCGGTCGGCCACGCCGGCTGGCGCGAGCTCTTTGCCGGCGACCTTGCGCCGGCGTTCGATTTCTACGCCAAGCTGTTCGGCTGGACCAAGGCCGAGGCGATCGACATGGGCCCGATGGGCGTCTACCAGCTCTTCGCCCACGACGGCGTTCCGATCGGCGGCATGATGAACAAGCCGGCGCAGGCGCCCAAGCCCTACTGGAACTACTACTTCAACGTCGACAGCGTCGCGGCCGCGCTCGAGCGCGTCAAGCGCGGCGGCGGCGACATCCTGCTCGCGCCAACGCAGGTGCCCGGCGGCAGCTGGATCATCCAGGGGCTCGATCCGCAGAAGGGGATGTTCGCCCTGGTGAGCCGCGGCGCGTAGGCGGCGTCCGCGCGCGGGTCCAAGCAGGATTATTCCGCAATCGCCATCGTCGGCCGCGCGGAACTCGCAACGCCAGCAGGCGTTTTTCTCAGAGGTCGAAGGGCTTATAACTCCGCACCATGAGCCTGCGCGCTTACCACGCCAAGCGCAAATTCTCCGCGACGCCTGAGCCGCGCGGACGCACGGCGCGCCGCAATGGCAGCCGCTTCGTCATCCAGAAGCACGCGGCGCGCCGGCTGCACTATGACCTGCGGCTCGAGCTCGACGGCGTGATGAAGAGCTGGGCGGTGACGCGCGGCCCGAGCCTCGTGCCGGGCGAGAAGCGTCTTGCGGTCCGCGTCGAGGATCACCCGATCGAGTACAACACCTTCGAGGGGACGATCCCGCAGGGCCAATATGGCGGCGGCACCGTGCTGATCTGGGACCGCGGCACCTGGACGCCCGACGGCGATGCGGAACGCGGCCTCGAGCAAGGCCGTCTCGACTTCACGCTCGACGGCGACAAGCTGCACGGCGCCTGGCATCTCGTGCGCATGCGCGCGCGGCCGGGCGAGAAGCGGGAGAACTGGCTGCTGATCAAGGCGCGCGATGACGCGGCGCGCGGCGCGCGCGACCCGGACATTCTCGAGGCCGAGCCGGATTCGGTCGCGACCGGCCGCTCGATCGACGAGATCGCGGCGGCAAGGCGCGGCCGCGTGTGGCAATCGAGCCGCGGTGCGAACGGCCAGGCGGCCCGTGCCGCGAAGGCGAAAACGGCGCGAGGCGCGAAGGGCGCGCGCGCGAAAAAGGAAACCCAGCCGGAGCAAACGCGCCGGCGCAACGATCCCGACGGCGGCCAGCGCCTGCCCGATTTCATCGCGCCGTCGCTCGCCACCTTGAGCGCGCAGGCGCCGAGCGGCGTCGGTTGGGTGCACGAGATCAAGTTCGACGGCTACCGCATCGAGGCGCGGCTCGACCACGGCAAGGTGCGTCTCCTCACCCGCAAGGGCCTCGATTGGACCGAGAAATTTCCCAACATCGCGCAGGCGGTGACGAAGCTCGGCGCGACGACCGCGCTGATCGACGGCGAGGTCGTGGTGGAGGACGCGCGTGGCGTGTCGAGCTTTTCCGCCCTGCAGGCGGCGCTCAAGGCACATGCGCGCGACCCCTTCGTCTACTACGCCTTCGACCTCATGCATCTCGACGGCCGCGATCTCACCGGCGCGCCGCTGGTCGAGCGCAAGGCGGCGCTCGAACGCCTGCTCGGCCGTGCTGGAAAGAAGGGGCCGATCCGCTATAGCGAGCATCTCGGCGAGGACGGCGCCGTCGTGCACAAGCGCGCCTGCGCGATGTCGCTCGAAGGGATCGTGTCGAAGCGCGCCGATGCGCCGTACCGCTCGGGCCGCAGCGACGCCTTCATCAAGATCAAATGCGCCAATGCCCAGGAATTCGTGGTCGGGGGCTACGTGCCATCGAGCGCGCATCCGCACGCGATCGGCGCGCTCGCGGTCGGCTACTATGAGGGTGCTCGCTTCGTCTACGCGGGCCGCATGGGCACCGGCTATACCCGGGCGATCGCGCGCGACCTGTGGCAGCGGCTGCAACCGCTCGAGGTCACAAGCGCACCCTTCGACAAGATGCCGGCGACCGAACGGCGGCGCGATACCCATTGGGTGCGACCGCAGCTCGTGATCGAATCCGAATTCCGCGGCTGGACCGCGGATGGCCTGCTGCGCCAGGCCGCGTTCAAGGGCGTGCGGGAGGACAAGCCCGCCGCCGAGGTGGTCCGGGAGATGCCCGTCATGGACAAGTCGTCGAAACGCCGGTCGCCGGCGAAAGCCGCCGCGCACGCGGCGCGCAGCGCGAGCAAGCGCTCGTCGCCCGCCCGGCATCGCGCCGCGCGCCCGGCATCGAGTGCCAAGCCGCGGCGCGAGGGCGGCGCGCGCCTCACCCATCCGGATCGCGTCTACTGGATCGATGTCGGCGTCACCAAGCAGGATCTCGCCGACTACTATCGGGCGGTGTGGGACTGGATGGCGCCGCAGGTGCTCGGCCGGCCGCTCGCGCTGGTGCGCTGTCCCGAGGGCACCAAGGGCCAATGCTTCTTCCAGAAGCACGCTTCGGCCGGGATCAGCGTGCAGAACCTGCGCACCGTGATCGACAAGAACGGCCGCCAGATCATCGCGGTCGACGACGTCGAGGGCCTCACGTCGCTGGTGCAGGCCGGGGTGCTCGAGGTGCATGTGCGCGGCTCGCTGATCGATAGCCTCGAGCGTTGCGACCGCATCGTGTTCGACCTCGACCCGGGCGAGGGCCTCGGCTGGTCCGACATCGTCGCGGCCGCCCGCGACGTGCACGACCGCCTCGCGGCGATCGACCTCGAGAGCTTCGTCAAGCTGTCGGGCGGCAAGGGCGTGCACGTGGTGCTGCCGATCGCGCCGACCGACTGGGACGAGACCAAGACTTTCGTGCAGGCCTTCGCCCAGGCGATGGCGGCGGACCATCCCGACCGCTACGTCGCCAAGATGGCGAAATCGATCCGCGCGGGGAAGCTCTTCATCGATTATCTGCGCAATTCGCTCGAGCAGACCTCGGTCGCGGCCTACTCGACCCGCGCCCGCGCCGGCGCGCCGGTCTCGGTCCCGGTGAGCTGGGCGGAATTGGGCCGCACCACCGGCGCCAACCAGTACACAATCCGCAACGTGATGCAGCGCCTCGACGGCCTCGCGCAGGACCCGTGGCGCGATATCGGACGCGTGCGACAGAAGCTGCCGGATTTGCAAACGCTGCTCAAGCGCGGTTGAGCGAAGGCAGATTTTGCTGGTGTTCGCAGCGAGTCTCCCTCGTAGGGTGGGCAAAGGCGCGTCGCCTGATTCACCGCGTGGGCAAAATCGCTGATGCGCCTTTGCCTACGCGCTTGCGCTGGTGAAGGCGATTTTACCCACCCTACGAGGCCGCCGGCTCCGTGCGCACATGCTCCGGCCGAAACCCCATGCCCAGCACCCACGCCGGGATGCGCTGCAGGTACGGCCAGCGCTGCATCAGGCGGAGCACGGCGGGCGGCTTCGGCGTCTTGCCGCTCGCCAGCATCGGGTCGATCGCCTTGTTCTGGATCGTCACTTGCACCGTCTGCGTCGCCCAGGTCGGAAAGGTGCGGCGCTTCTGCACGCGGTGTAGATCCGCCGGCGTGACGCTGCACCGCCGCAGCGGCTCGGCCAGGATATTGGCGGCCGCGACCGCGTCCTGGATGGCCAGGTTGATCCCGACCCCGCCGATCGGCGACATCGCATGGGCGGCGTCGCCGATGAACAGGAGGCCGGGCCGCGACCACTCTTGCAGGCGGTCGACCGCGACGGTGAGCAGCTTCACGTCATCGAAGCTCTTGATCTCGCCGACCTTGTCGCGCCTGGCGAGCCGCGCGACGCGCGCCTGGAACGCCGCAAGTCCCGCCTGCTTGACGGCGTCGAACGTGCCCTTGCGGATGATGAGCGCGCATTGCCAGTAGTCGTTGCGGTCGAGCATGATGAGGATTTGCCCATCGAGGAAGCGGCCGAGCACCGCGTGCTCCTCGTCGGCGCGCCGCTCGAGCCGGAACCAGAGCACGTCCATCGGCGCGCCGATGTCGTTGACCGCGAGGCCGGCGGCCTCGCGCAGGCGCGAATGCCGGCCGTCGGCGCCGATGACGAGGTCGGCGTGGATGTCGACTGGTCCGGACAGGGCCATGGCGGTGACGCCGATGACGCGCTCGCCTTGACGGTCGCCTTGGCGCAGCAGGCCGGTTGCTTCCGTCCCCATCATCAGGCGAAAGCAGGGCAGCCGCTTTCCCTGCGCAGCAAGAAAATTCAGGAAGTCCCATTGCGGCATGAAGGCGATGAACCTGCAACGCGTGGGCAGGTGGGTGAGGTCGGCGACCCGGAATTTCTCGTTGCCGATCTCGCCTTCGCCGTATTGGATTTCCTGATGCGGCACCTTGAGGAAGTCGTCGAGCAGGCCGAGCTCGGCCATCACGTCCATGGTCGAGGGATGAATCGTGTCGCCGCGGAAATCGCGAAAGAAGTCGGCGTGCTTTTCCAGCACGATCACGTCGACGCCGGCGCGTGCCAGCAGGAACCCCGCCATGACGCCGGCCGGGCCGCCGCCCGCGATCACGCAGGTGCAGCTGAGCGGGGCGCTCACCGGGCTCTCCATCGCGCTGGCTGGTGTCCCGATTCCGCTTCGATTTTTGAACAGAATCGGAACCATGCGCAAGAACCTGTATTGGCTGAGCGACGAGCAGTGGGCTCGAATTGAGCCTCATTTGCCGACGGACATGCGTGGGACCCGCAACCCTTTTTCGATGATCGCCGTCGCTGCTCTGGTTCAACGGACGATGCGCAAGGCAGTTCCTGTCGGCGGGCCCAGCCGCCCGGAACTTTCGCCGGCGCCCGCCGCGTTGGCCGATCGCGACGTTCGGATATCGCGCGCAACCAGCCGGCTTGGCTCAGCGCAAAAGCTCGTCGCAGCTTTGGTGATATGCCTCGGCGTACGGCCCCGTGCGCACGCCCATCTCGTCGAGTCGCTTCGCCCGCAACGTGCATTCCTTGACATGTTCCGAGAATGCCGCGAAAGAGAGAGCATCTTTCGCAAGCAAGGACTTCACTTTCGCGTTCGAGAGCGCCAGACTTCTCTGGTTCATCTCGCTCGACACGTATTTCGCGATTTCCTTGGCGCCCTCCGCTTCCAGATGGCGCACCAGCTCCTCCATGAAGGGCCCTGCTGCGGCCTCGCGCGGCAGCTGGCAAGATGCCGCAAGGGTGATTGCGACTAACATGATGGCAGAGCTTCGAGCCATGCGAATTTCCTTAATTGGAAGATCTTAGCTATCCGCGGCAACCACGTTTGTTGTGTCAGGCCTGCGATCTATGCAGGCGCGTAGCTACAACTATAGAGAAAGCTTCAGTCAAATCGCAAGCGAAAATGGCTCCCGGTCGTCGCTGTCGCCCGCCATCACTGGAAGAAATCCCTGATCGTCGCCGGCTGCGGCGGCAGCGTCTGCTCGACCTGGGCGAGCGCCGCTTCCTGCGCCACCACGTCGGCCTCGGCGATCTGCCCGGCGGCGCGCCGCTTGCGCAGCAGGTCGAGCGTGTCGCGCTCGATCTTGATGATCTGCACCCCTCCGCCCGCGGCGCGCGGGCCGCTTGTCGTTGCGATGGACCATGGCGGCCGTTGGGCGCGAGTGTCAAGGAAGCCAACACCGCACTTTCCGGGGCTTGCGGCGCGGCGGAAGGCCGTTCGCCGCCAAATGTCGGGAATCTGCGATGCGGGGCGATGACGGCGCCGCGGGAGTCAGAACTTCGCCGCGACAGTCAGCCGCGCCGTCAGCGGCTCGACCGGGTGCAGCACGCTGTCCATCACGCCGTTCTGGCACACCGCCGTCGGCGGCGGCGCCGCCGAGTTGCACGCCGCGAACAGGCTGTCGGTCTTGATCAGCGACCCGTACGCATAGGTGATCTGGTTGGCCTTCGTGTCGAGCAGGTTGAGCAGGTCGAGATGGATGCTCCACCCATTGTCGAAGCCGTAGCCGATCCGCGCGTTGACGAGGCTCGTCGGCGGCGAGCGGAACGCGTTGTCCTCGGTGAGCGGCGTCGGTCCGAGATAGCGCCAGCGCAGCGCACCGAACCAGCCGGTCTTCTCGCCCAGCGTGATCCCGGCCGAGGCAACGATTGCGGGCGCGTTGGGGATGAAGTTGCCGGGCGCGTTGCCGGTCTGCGCCTGGGGAAAGCCGGCGAGCGATGCATAGATCGCGGCCTGGTCGCTGTCGTAGCCGAGGAAGCGCGCGTGAGTGAGCGCGAGGTCGGCGTCGACCGCGAGCCACGACGCCAGCCGATAGTTGTTGGTCCACTCGATGCCGTAGCGTTCGCTGGCGCGGCTGGGCGAGGTGTCGCCGCCGTCGCCGTTGAAGATGATTTCCGAAGCCTGGTCGAGGATGAACAAGCTGAGCGATGTGTCGAGCCCGCGCACGAGCTTGGAGCGCACCCCGACCTCGGCGCCGCGGGTGCGCACCAAGAGCGGCGAGGCGCCGAGCTTGACCGCAGGATCGGTCGGGTCCTCCGTGATGGTGGTGCCGCGCGCGTCGTTGCTGTGCATGCCCATGCCGAAGCCGAGGAAGAGCTCGGTCTTGTCGAACGGACCAAGCACCATGCGGATTTTCGGACTGCCGATCGCGGCGCGGGAGCTGCCTGAATTGTTGGCATCGAACAGCGAATCGACGCTTGCGGCGTAGTAGTCGCCGCGCCAGCCCAACGTGGTGCGAAACCATTCGGTCCAGTGGATCGTGTTCTCCGCGTAGATGCCGACGCTGCCTTCTCCCACGTTGTCGCTGCGGATGTTCGACAGGAACGCGCGTTGGAACGTCTCGGTCAGGGCGAGATCGATGTCGTCGTAGCGCGTCTGGATACCGAAGGTGGTCTCCGTGGGCAGACCGGCGAGCGAACCGTTGTATGTGCGCGACGCATTGCCGCCCGTGACGATGCGGTCGTCGTGCTGGTGGAATTGATCGCCCTGGATCGGATTAGTCAGGAAGTAGGTGAAGTTGTTGAACAGATCGAGCTCGCTCTTGATCACGTAGGCGTTGACCTTCCACGAGCCGAGGCTGTCCGTCTGCGCCAGCCGCGCGGACAGCGAGAAGCGGTCGGTATTGCCGCCATCGGTCGGATCTTCCGAGCCAAAGATTCCGATCTGCCCCGACGTGATGGCGCGCAACGGCACCTGGTCGGTCGAATTCCACTTGTTCGAATAGGCCATGCCGGTGAGCGAAAACCCGTCCGTCGCCGTCCCCTGCGAATAGCGCACGAGGCCGTTGACCTTGCGCATGTCGTCCGGATCGGCCCATGGCCCGTCATAGGCGCCGACTTCGCCGGCGAAGAGCAGCGAACCCTCGCCGACCTTGGTCGAGCCCATGCCGAAATATCTCTGGTAGCCGAAGCTGCCGAGCGTCATCGAGGCGACGCGCTTGTCGACGCTGTCGATGAGGCCGATGTGCAGGTTGCCGGCGGAGGCGAAGTCGCCTTCGTCGGCGAAATAGGGACCTTTGCGGATATCGAGCCGGTTGACCGTCTCGGGTATGAGCCAGTTGAGATCGGAATAGCCCTGGCCGTGCGCATGGGTGCGCAGGTTGATCGGCATGTCGTCGACCGTGATCGCGAGATCGGTGCCGTGATCGAGATTGTAGCCGCGCAGGAAATACTGGTTCGCCTTGCCCTCGCCGCTGTGCTGCGTGACGATGAGGCCGGGCGCGGCCTCGAGCAGCTCGCCGGGGCGCGTCACCGGCCGCGCATTGAGTTGATCGCCCGTCACGGTCGTCTGGCTCGCCATGCCGGGCGGTCCGGCGGGCCCGCTTGCGACGCCGGGCGCGCCCGACGCATTGGCGGTCGTCGCGGACGGACCGTTTGCATTGGTTGCGGCCGAGCGAGTCCGCGGCACCGGCTGCCGCGCACGGTGCATGCTGGGTTTGCGTGGCTTTGCGTGCACGACGATGGTCGGCAAGACGATCGCGCCGGCCGCGGTGTTGCCTGCGGCCGGCGCCGTCACCTCGGCAACGGCCTTGCGGTCGCCAGTGGCCGCGACTGCCGCCGCGGCCCAAAGCAAGATGCCACCAACCCGCCACACACCCCCGACTCCGCCACCGACAAGGGGCGAGCCTCGTGGCGCCGTCGCCCGTCGATCGAGGCGAAAGTACGGGAAGCGGATATGATGTCAATCCGAAAGGATCATACGCATCTCCACCGAGCAATCGTGGATCACGCCGTCGCGTCGTCGATCATGCACTGCCTCAAAACTTGACGCGCACGCCGGCGAAGGCCGCGAACGGCATTCCGGGCAGGAAGGTCCGAGGATCGTTCAGCACGAGCAAATTGCTCCCGCCGAACGTATTGCTGTTGAAACCGGAGGTGCCCACGAACGTGCCGGCGGCGTAGTAGTGTCGGTTGAAGAGGTTGTTCACCAGCCCGAACACCTCGACCGCCTTGGTCACCTGATAGGAGCCGTGCAGGTTCACGACCCAATAGGCCGGCACTTGCGGGTTCTGGTTGGAATCGTCGTGCACGAGATACTGGCTGCCGACGACGTTGAGGTCGACGCCGAGCTTCCACGCGTCCGTGACGGCGTATTCGGCGCCCGCCTTGAAACGGTGCGCCGGTACCGCCGGGATCCGATCGCCCGGATTGACGTTGATGTTGCCGTTGATATCAGCAGCCGGATCGTTGGGCGACGAGATGACGAGCGGGCTTTCATAGACCGCGTTGACATAGGTGTAGTTCGCGTAAGCGCTCCAGCGGTTCCATCGGTAGGACAGCTTGGCCTCGATGCCTTCCCGCAGGGTCTTTCCGGCATTCTGGAAATAGCCGAACATCGGCACCGCGCTGGCGACGTTGACGATGTCGTCGGTGAGACCGGTGTGGAACACCCCGAGGCCCCAGCTCAACTCGCGAGTCTTGTCGCCGGTCATGGAGCTGCCGCGCAGCCCCGCCTCATACGTGTGCGACACCACCTGCTTGAGCGGTGGATCGGCGATGAGGAAATTGTCGATCATGCAGGGTGTGGTCGGGCTCGAGCAGCCGAGCTCGAGCGGGGTCGGCGCGCGGTTCGCCTCCGAATAGCCCGCATAGACGGTCGCGTGCGGCGTGATCTTGTAGGTTGCCCCGATCACCGGATTGAGCCGCTGGTAACGGCTGCGGCTGTCGAGGGAGAGATCGGTCCCGGTCTCGTCCGCGAGATTGATCTGGGCGAGGTTGAAGCGCCCGCCCGCCGTGACCGAGAGTCGCGACGTGACGTCGAAGGTGTCGGTGGCAAACAAGCCGACATAGTTGTTGATCGCGCGCACGCTCACCGGCGTAATGTCCGCGGCGGGCTGGTCGATCAACACCCCGGTTCCGGCGACGAACAGGCTCTGATCGATCGTCCCGAGCTCGCCGGTGCCGGTGAACTGGGTGCGACCGTGATCGAGGCTGACGCCGACCACGACATGATTGTCGTGGTCGAAGACCTTGGCGGTGCCGGTTGCCTGGGCGGTCGCGCCGAAGCTGTTGGTGGTGGTCCAGGTGCGGTCGATCTCGCCCAGAAACGCGCCGGGCGAAATCGTGTTCGGGGTCGGGATGTTCTGGTTGATGGGGGTGTTGCCGTCGCCAATGCAAAGCTGACCAGGAAATGGCCCGCCGGGATTGCAAGGCTGCGCATCGGTGCCGTTGCCGTCGACATGAGCCTGCCAGAATCCGCGATAATAGGCGTTGCCCTGGAACGACAGCGTATCGCTCGGCGCGTAGCTCAAGCTGCTGGTGAGAAAGGCGAGCCCGAGGTGGGTGGATTGCGGCCACGTGTAGACGGCCGACCATTTCTGATTGAGCAGCTCGACCGGGGTCGCGGCGACAGCGCCGAGGTTATTGTCGGCGCCGGTGAAGTTGATGTGGAATTCAGTCTGGTCGTTGCGAGCGCCGAGATCGATGTACATGCGGCGCAATTGCGAGGATGACGAGAATTGCCGCCATCCGTCGTCGTCGATGGCATCGAAGGCTGCATAGGCCGAGCGATTGCCGTCCTGCATGCCGACCTGGGTCGCGGCCGAACGCCGTCCATAAGAGCCGAGCATGGCCTGGGCTTCCCTGCCCTGATACGCGAAGCCGTCCTTCATCTGGATGCTCAAGGCGCCGCCGATCGCATTGAGGCCGAAGATCGGATTGTTGGGTACGAGGGAGAGCCGGTTGATCGCCAGTTCCGGGATGAAGTCCCAATTGACGATATCGCCGAAGGACTCGTTGATGCGCACACCGTTCTGATACACGGCGAGCCCCTGCGGGGTTCCGGGCACCGGCGAAGCGACGAAGCCGCGGTAATTGAGATCGCGCTGGAACGCGTTGCCGGTCTGGTCGCCGAGCGAGACCCCGGGGAGCGCCGTGGCGAGCGAGTCGAGCAGACCGAGCGACCGGGAATGGTCGAAGTCGGGCGCGGTGAGGACCTGCGTATTCGCCGGCACCTTGTCGCGCTCGATCGGGCCGCGGTTGGTCACCGCCTCGGAGGCGGGCGTCGGCGTCGTGGGTGCCGGAGCGATCCGGGCGGCGGTGGAGGCCGATGACGGGGTGGGGGCCCGCTTCGCGGTGCGGGGTGTCGGCCTGGTGGTGATCACATGGATCGCGGGCAGGGCGATCTGGGCGGGCGCACTCAGCGGCGCAATCAATGCGCCGAGTCCGAGCGTTCCACAAATATACAACGCGCGGCGAGAAGGAGCCTGCCCGAGCCTCCCGGGCTTACCGGATGTGCATGGATTTCGCACCAAGCAGCCACCCCACCCGTACCAACGCAAAACGACGCCGCGAAATTATGACGCATTCCAGCCGTAAAACGCAATTGCGCGGCGCTGTGGTGGCGCAGCCCCAGGACATATCGCTGCGTCGCAGCGAACTTGCTTCGCTAAAGCCAACCTGAGCAGCTCGCTTCGCTCGCGCCACTGGATACAGGTCTGACTCCGGACGACAAGGCTATTTCTGCATGTTTGGCTTCCGCGGGCACATGCATTGCCCCGTCATCCTTCGAGGCTCCGCCGCGCAACGGCGGAGCCTCGAAGGATGGACGGCCGAATTGCCTCCACGCGGCGCCGTCAATCCCAATCACAGTCGGCGCACCGGGGTCCACAAGCCCCGGATCACCTCCCGGGCAAGCTTTCGCCGCGATCTGCGCTAAGCTGCGCGGGGCTCGCGGTTGGGGATCGCCATGCGTTCGTGGATAGGCGGAGCGATCGTAGGTGCGGCGTTCGTGGCGGTCGGCGCGCCGCCGGCGGCCGCGGCCGCGGACGATGTGCAGACGTGCTTCAAGCAGCGCGATGCGGCCGCGATCGCGGCGTGCTCGCGCCTGATCGCGGGCGGGAGCTACGGCGACCTCGCCGGGGTCCACATCAGCCGCGCGATCGCCTACGCCGCGGCCGGCGACCTCGACCACGCGATCGCCGACTACGGCGAGGCGATCAAGCTCGCGCCGGCCAGCGCCACCGCCTACTACGACCGCGGCCTCGCCTTCGCGGGCAAGGGCCTCATCGACCGCGCGGTCGCGGACTACGACAAGGCCATCGGCCTGAACCCCAAATACACGATCGCCTACACGACCCGCGGCCTCGCCTTCGCGGCCAAGCGCGACCTCGACCGCGCGATCGCGGACTTCGGCCAGGCGATCGCGCTCGATCCGAACGATGCGGCAACCTACAACGATCGCGGCGTCGCCTGGTCGATGAAGGGCGAGCCGGACCGGGCGATCGCGGACTTCGGCGCAGCGATCAGGCTCGCGCCCAACGGCGCGGAGCCCTACGCCAACCGCGCCGGCGCCTGGCTCGCCAAGGGCGAGCTCGACCGCGCGATCGCGGACTTCGACGCGACGATCCGGCTCGACCCGAAAAACGCGCAGGCCTTGCGCGGCCGCGCGGAGGCATGGCGGCGCAAGGGCGACCTCGATCGCGCCATCGCGGATTTCGGCCTGGCGATCGCGCTCGATCCGAACAACCGCGCGGCCTACGCCAGCCGCGGCAACCTCCGGCTCGCCAAAGGGGACCTCGACGGCGCCATCGCGGACTATGGCCAAGCCATCGTGCTCGACCCAAGACAGGCGCAAGCCTTTACGGCGCGCGCCGAGGCGTGGAGCCGCAAAGGCGACCTCGGCCGCGCGATCGCCGACTTCGACCAGGCGATCAGTCTCGACCCGAAGAATGCCGTTGCGTACTACGACCGCGGGGTGTCGTGGCGGCGCAAAGGCGACCTCGACCGCGCGATCGCCGACTACGATCGCGCGATCGCGCTCGACCCGAAGAACGCGGCCGCCTATTTCGCGCGCGCGATCGCGTGGAACGGGAAGGGCGACGTCGATCGCGCCATCGCCGACGACGATGCGGCGATCAAGCTCAAGGCCGACAATGCGGGCGCCTTTTTCAACCGCGCCGGCGCCTGGCGCGCCAAGGGCGACCTCGACCGCGCGGTTGCCGACTACGGCGAGGCGATCCGGCTCGACCCGAACGATGCGGACGCCTACGCCCGGCGCGCCGACGTCTGGAGCCAGAAGGGCGACCTCGATCGCGCGATCGCGGACTACGGCGCGGCGATCCGGCTCGACGCGAAGAATGCGAGCGCCTACGCGGGGCGGGCGGTCGCGTGGCGGCGCAAAGGCGATCTCGATCGTGCGCTCGCCGACTACGGGGAGGCGATCCGGCTCGATCCGAAGGATGCGCGCAGTTTTCGCAACCGCGGCATCGCCTTTGCGGCCAAGGGCGATCTCGACCGCGCGATCGCCGATTATCAGCAGGCGGTCGCGCTCGATGCGCAGGACGCCGGCGCCTACATCGATCTCGGCAACGCCTTCAGCGCCAAGCGCGACCTCGACCGCGCGATTGCGGCCTACGGGCAGGCGATCGGCGTCGATGCGAGCAGCGCCGACGCCTACTACGACCGCGCCATCGCGTGGAGCGCCAAGGGCGACCTCGACCGCGCCATCGCGGACTACGGGGCGGCGATCGCGCTCGAGCCCAAGAACGCGCGCGCCTATCTCGGCCGCGCCGTCGCGGCGCGCCGCAAGGGCGATCTCGATCGCTCCATCGCCGACGACGATCAGGCGATCGCGCTCGCCCCGACACTGGCGGCGGCCTACTTCAACCGCGCGCTCGCCCGGAGCGCCAACGGCGACCTCGACCGCGCGATCGCCGACTATGACCGCACGATCAAGCTGCGGCCGAACGACGCCGCTGCCTACTACAACCGCGGTCTAGCCAAGCAGCGCAAAGGCGACATCGGCGCCGGCGACGCCGATGTCGCCGCGGCCAGGCGATTGGACCCGAGCATCGGAAAGTAGGGGACGCGCAGTATCCCCGAGTGGGAAACCGTCACGATCGCGCTACGCGGCGATCGAAATGGGTGTCAACTGCCATTGTCGCACACCGCGAGAGGCGTTCACCTCGCCAAGCACCGCAGCGCGCACCCCGCGAGCCGCACGCCGCCTTCGCGGTGCGCGACGGCACGATCCTGCGCGTGCCCGGGCAGGAAGCCGTGTGGCTCTTCGTCAACACGGCGAACGAGCACATCCGTTAATGCGCGACCACCGTCAGTGGACCGTGATCGTCGCAGTGATCGCCGTGAGGATGGTGGAGGCGTCCATCCACCAGGTAATCAAGGTGGTTCCCGTGAGGAACCACCTCATGGCCGCAGCCCGGGCCATGCCGATGCGCCTCATTGTGTCCGGAAGCACGATGCTTCGGGTCGCACCGATCAGGATTCGTGGCGCTGACTTCAATCACGTGCTCATCAGTGCGCCCGTCTTCCACATGCTGCAGATGGCCATGGTCGAGATAATCAATGTGATCCTTATGCTGAATCGCAATATGGCCGCAGCCCGGACGATGCGTATGCGTTTGATTGGTGGAGGGCATGGTGCTTCCCTTTCTGAGTGCAGGATGTCCCTTGCAAGGCAAGATCGGCAACGACTCAGACGGGATTGAGGAAGCTCAGGACTTATCATCAGGGCATTTTGACGCGCCCACGGCCTGAGTTCCCAGGGAACCAAACTCCTCACACCGAGTTGAGCCCACCCTGTGCGACTACGCCTTCAACAACGCCGCGAAATACACCAAGCCGCTCAAGGCAGTGATCCAGAAGCTCGTCGGCCAGTCCGTATAGAACGCGAGCGTCAACCCTCCCCACGCGTCGATCAGCGCGAGCGCGACGGACAGCGCCACGCCGAGCCAGAGCCGGCCGGTCAGGCGCTGCGCCGCCGCGGCCGGTCCGACCATCAGGGTAAACACCAGAAGCACGCCGACGATCTGCGAGCTTTCCGCCACCGCGATCGCCACGACGGCGAGGAAGAGCACCGCGATCAGCCGCGGCGACACGCCCTTCGCCTCGGCGATCTCCGCCTGCAGGCTGGCGAAGATCAACGGGCGGGACACCGCCGCGAGGGCCGCGAGGCATATGGCGCCGAGCCCGCCGAGCATCCACAGCGTCTCGCGGTCTACCGCGAGCACGTTACCGAACAGCACCGCGGTCGCCTGGGTCGCGAACGACGTGTAGAAATGCAGAAACAGCAATCCGAAGCCGAGCGACAGCGACAGCACCATGCCGATCGCGACGTCGCGACCGGAGAGCCGATCGCCCAGCAAGCCGATGCCGATTCCGGCCATGAGCGTGAAGCCGGCAAGGCCGGCAAGCGGCGGCAGCCCGATCAGCACCGCGCCGGTCGCTCCGGCAAATCCGACATGCGAGAGCGCGTGCCCTGCGAAGGTCTGGCCACGCAAGACAAGAAAGTATCCGACCGCGCCCGCGACGAGCGCCACGATGCCGCTTGCCACGAACGCGTTGCGCATGAAATCGTAGGCGAAGATCACTGGGCGATCCCAATTCCCTTCATGACCGGTCAGGTCAGTGCACGTGATTATGCTCATGCTGGTGCGCATCGCGCTCGAGGTCGTGCCCGCGCGACATCACGAAGATGCGGCCGCGCAGGCGGATGACCTCGATGTCGGCGCCGTAAAGCCGGCTCAGCACCGGGCTGGTGATCACCTGGTCGACGCTGCCCAGCGCCGCGTGCGTGTTGCCGAGATAGAGCACGCGGTCGAGTGCGCCGAGCAGCGGATTTATCTCGTGCGCGCTGAACAGGACCGTGAGGGCGAGCTTGCCGGCGATGTCGCGCACCATGTCGATCACCGCCTGCTGGCGCGGCGGGTCGAGGCTGATCAGCGGCTCGTCGAGCAGCAGGAGCTTGGGCGCGCCGACCAGCGCCTGCGCGATCAGCAGGCGCTGCCGTTCGCCGCCCGAAAGCTCGGATATCGGCCGCTGCGCGAGGCTCGTGGCGTCGACGAGCGCGAGCGCGCGATCGATGTCCTTACGGCCGGCTGTGCCGCGCCACGGCAGGCCCCAGCGATGGCCGTCGACCACGCTCGCGACGAAGTCCCAGCCGCGCAGCCGCGAATGCGCGACCGGCGAGCGCACCTGCGGGGCGTAGCCGATCATCGGGTTGCCGCGCCGGACCGATGTTTCGAACACGCGGATGCTGCCGCCGGAAGTCGGGATCACGCCGAGGATCGCGCGCATCAGCGTGGTCTTGCCTGATCCGTTGGACCCGAGCACGCCGACGAACTCGCCCTCGGCGATCTCGAGGCTTACATCGGCGAGGATCGTTCGGCCGCCGAGCGCGAGGCTCACGCGGTCGCACGCGATTGCGGTCATATGCCGCCGTCCGCAAGCGCGGTCGACACCGCGGCGAGCTCGGCCGTAATCCATTGCTGGTAGGTCTGGCCGGGCGGCTCCGTCTCGGCGACGCCGACCACCGGGACCTTGGCGCTCTGCGCGATCGCGCGCAGGCGTTCGGTCAGGTTGTCGCTGACCTGGCTGTTGTAAAGCAGGAGCTTCACGCTGCGATTCCTGAGATCGGCTTCCATGGCGGCGAGGTCGCGCGCGCTCGGTTCGGTGTCGTTCATGACGGCGAGCTGGAAGCGCTGGTTGCGCATCACGAAGCCGAGCGCCTGCGCCATGTAGCCGAACACCGGCTCGGTCGCGGTGACCGGCGTGCCGGCGTATTTCGCCTTGATCTCGGCGATGTCGCGGTCGATCGGCGCGAGGGAGGCGAGGAAAGACTTGAGGCGCTGCCGGTACGCGTCCGCATGCGCCGGATCGCGCGCCGCGAACGCATCGGCGAGCTTCGCGGCGAGCGCCGGCATGGTCGCGGGGTCGTACCACAGATGCGGGTTGTCGCCCGCCGCCTTGTGCATCAGGTCGGCGACGACGATCGTGTCGCGGTGCGCCGCGGGCGACACGGCGATGAGCTTGTTGACCCAGGGATCATAGTCCGCGCCGTTGAAGATCACGAGGTCGGCCGCCGCAAGCGCGCGCGCGGTGGCGGGACTGGCCTCGAAAGCATGCGGATCCTGGCCGGGGTTCGACATGATGCTGATCACGGTCACGTCGGGCCCGCCGATCTGGGCCGCCACGTCGCCGTAGAAGTTCTCCGCCGCGACGATCGCGATCGTCGGCGCCGCCGCGCGGACGAAGCCGCTCGGCGCGACCCACAACGCGGCCACAGCGATGAACGCGAGGAGAAATCGTCTCATGTCCAAAATGTTATAACATCACGGTGCAAGGTCAAGTCTCCTCGCCGACCTCACGACAGCCGCGACCCTGAACGTGTTTTCAGTGCGGCTTTCCGTCACGCCTGGCAAGCGTGAAATTGCTCGCTCAACTTGGCTTTCGGAAGGTTCCTGCCGATGAAGACAAGGCGGCTTTCGCGGCGCTCATCCGGTGTCCAGGCGCGCTGCGAGTCGCCTTCGATCAGCATGTGCACGCCTTGAACGACGAAGCGGCGGTCGTCGTTCTGCATGGCGATGATGCCCTTCATGCGGAGAATATCGAGTCCGAACGTCTGCGTGACATCCTGAATCCAGGGAACGAAGCGCTTTGGATCGAGCGGACGGTCCGCGCTGAGCGACAGGCTGGTGATCTCCTCGTCGTGCTCGTGATCGTGCGCCTCGGTGAGAAATCCCGGCTCGATCTCGAGGATGCGGTCGAGATTGAAGGCGCCCCGCCCGAGCACTTTGCGCAGATCGATGGCGCAGCGCTCGGTGCGATGCAGGCTCGCATAAGGATTGATGCGGCGAATGCGCGCCTCGACCGCTGCAAGCTGGACGCCCGAGACCAGGTCGGTCTTGTTGAGCAGCACGATGTCGGCAAAGCCCAGTTGCTCCTGCGCCTCGGGTGCGCGATCGATTTCGTTCAACAGGTGCTTGGCGTCGGCGACGGTCACGATCGCATCGAGCCTCGTCTTGCGGCGGACGTCCTCGTCGACGAAAAACGTCTGGGCGACGGGCGCCGGATCGGCAAGTCCGGTGGTTTCCACCAGGATGCCATCCATTTTGCCCTTGCGCCGCGTCAGGCCGCCGAGAATGCGGATCAGATCGCCGCGCACGGTGCAGCAGATGCAGCCGTTGTTCATCTCGAAAATCTCTTCGTCCGCATCGACGATGAGATCGTTGTCGATGCCGATCTCGCCGAATTCATTGACGATGACCGCGTAGCGTTTGCCGTGGGTCTCGGTCAGGATCCGGTTGAGCAAGGTGGTTTTGCCGGAGCCGAGATAGCCGGTGATCACGGTGACGGGGGTTTGGAGCGAAGCGGCGGGCGTCATCGACATCCTTTGCTGAGAATGGGAGGCGTTTCGGAGCTGTCGGGTTGGGCAACCAACGGTGCAAGCGCTGCGGTAACGTCGGCTCGCGTGACGGCCGCAAGCGGTTTGTCGATCTTGACGGCGGCCGTCGCTTGAGAGGGCCGCATCACAAGCAGCGCGGTCCGCGTACCGCATTCCGGATCGCCGCATGCATGCTCGCTGATGCTCACCACCATGTCGTCATCGGCGCCCAGGAAGCTGCGGGCGTGCGCGACCAGGTCAATGGCCGCGTCCTCTCGCCCGTCCGATGGTGCTCGGGGCCTGAACAACAGAACCATGGGCTCTCCTGCATGCGCAGCGACGGCGCGACGTCGATACGGAAGACCGACGTCCCATCGAGAATGAAATGTTATAACATTACAATCGCGAGAGCAAGTGGCGGAGCGGATGTGGCCGTGCGAGTTCCCGTGGGCGCGCTGCTGCGCAAACCTGTCGCGGCCAGGTTGCCTCGGTGACGGCTTCGGCTGGCGCATCCATCCCATTCTGATGGATCACCGCTTCCCTTGGCGACCTCACGACAGCCGCGACCCTGAACGTGTTTTCGCGGCACCGGGCACACGGCACGGCTGCCGCCGTCCGCGGGAGTTCCGGGCATTCACAGCCTTCTATGGCTGCTGGAACTCGTCTGGGATTCCGTTGTTCGTTTTGCGACGTCGGCTCTCCGGCACACTGTCGTCGAAAGGCAGGCGATCGAGTCCTGGCGCTTGCACGTAGTTCGGGATCGATGCAGCGGGCGACGAAAATAGGGATTGGTGCTTCGGCACGAGCGACGCCGCGCCGTAGAGGATGCCGATGGCAATGAGCCAGCTGCCGAAAATGCGTGCCGGGATCGAGAACCATCCACGCTGGAATGCCCGGGCGGTCAGCGAGACAGCAAGGACGATCCAGATCCCAACGACCACTCCCGCCACCGGGATCGCAAGATCATCGACCTCGGGGTCCGTGACCTCGATCGCCACCGCCCACAAGCTCCCGCTGACTGCGGCGGCAAACAGCAACAGCCATGAACGCAGTCGCACACCCGGCAGCACAAGTGCGAGGCCGATGGTCACGCTGGAGATTGGACCAATCAAGAACTGATGGCTCGTCGCCTGTGGAATGTCCTCCAACGCCGACAGCAACCGATCATGAGCGATGAAGCCGATTGCCATGCCGCCGCCGAACAGACCGAGCGCCGCGAGGCAGTATCGCAAGCGCACCAGCGCGAGCGCGATGCCGACGCCGGCCAGCGGAAGCATCCTCTCGGGGACGAGCGCGCTCGACAATATCCACCACGCGACCGTGCTCCGTCCCTCGGTGGGGAGCAACGCAATCACCGCCGCTGCGAGCAAACCGACAGCAGACAAAGCGGGACCGCTCCATTTTCCGGCGGCAGCAAGCATGCCGGAACGACACTCACAAGACGGAGAGCGCTGGAACAAGGAAATAGATTCCCCCGATGCCGATCAGCGCCCCCAGCCCGCGGGCAAGACGCCCCCCAAACGGCTTGCCGACTGCCAGTCCGACGCCGATACCGAAGAGGTGGATGAGGCCGGTCGCGCCGACAAAACCAATGACATAGTCGGCCGGATCGGCCGCAAGGGGCAACTCCGCCCCGTGCGCGTATCCATGACAGATTGCGAAAACGGCTATCAAGCCAAGCGCCATCCACTCCGCTGGATGCCAAGCAAAAGTGATTGCCAGGCCCAGTGCGAGAATAGAGAGGGCGATCCCGATCTCCGTGCCTGGAAGCGGTACGCCAAGAATGCCCATAGCGCCGCCAACAACCATGATGAGAGGGAAGGTCACCGGCAAGGTCCAAACCGTCCGGCCGCCTATCTGGGCGCCCCAGAGACCGACGGCAAACATCGCCAGAAAATGATCCGGCCCGGTGAGCGGATGGGCAAATCCGCTGCCGAACCCGCCGGAGCCCGTCGAGATGATGTGGGCTGCTGCCGACTTTGACAGCATCGATAAACCAAAGCCGAGGCCCGCTGCTGCGACGGCTGCCCCTCGACCGAAGAATCCATTTTCCACCAATCGAAAGCCGATTTTACTCACATGCGATTCCCGTCGGTTGACCCGCAGCGACCGCTATTCGCGGCTGCGTCAGCGTCAGCGTGTCCTGAAACTTCAGCAGCCGGCCGGCATTGGCCATGACCACCAAGGTGCTGACGTTGTGCAGCAGCGCAGCGATGATCGCGCCGCTGGCGCCGAGCATGCCCGTGGCGGCGGCGGCGACGATTACGACCGTCCATCCGAGGCCGACGGCGACGTTGACATAAATGGTCCGGCTGCAACGGCGACTCAAACGGATGCAGGTTGCGAGCCGGCGCAGATCGTTGGTCATCAACACGAGATCGGCGGAGGCCATCGCGACGTCGGTGCCGCGCGCGCCCATGGCCACTCCGACGGCACCGACCTTCAGCGCAAGCGAATCATTGATGCCGTCGCCCACCACCATCGGACGATAGCCGGCAGCAATCTCGTCCAGCACGCAGGTCATCTTCTCCGTCGGCAGGGCCTCGGCACGGATGTTCGATAGTCCGAGAAAATTCGCAATACGGCGCGCGACCGGCGTGCGATCGCCGGTCAACAGGAGCTGACGTCGCAGGCCGAGCTCGCGCAAATCCGCGATGGCCGCGCGAGCCTCCGGCCGCGGCTCATCCGCCAGCAAGATCCAGCCAAGAAATTTGCTACCCCGCGCAACGCCCACGATAGGACCGTCGTGGTTCGGCGGAGTCGAAATCTCGATGCCGAGATCCTGGAATAGTTCGGCGCGGCCGAGTGCGACGCTGTCCTGTCCCAGTCGCCCGACCACTCCGAGACCCCGCGCTTCCTTGACGTCGTCAAGCGGCAGCTGCCCACCCTTTGCGAGCGGCGCAAGCGCGCGGCTGACCGGATGATTGCTGGCGCCGGCGAGATTGCTGGCGAGCGCGATCAACTCATCCTGATCGACCGAGGGCTCCGGTTTCGCCTCCACCAGGCGCAGCTCGCCGACCGTGACAGTTCCGGTCTTGTCGAACACGACAGCGTCGACCGTCGCCAAGTTTTCCAGAAAACCAGCGCCTTTTACCAGGATGCCATGGCGGCTCGCTACTGCGATCGCAGCGATCGATGTCGCCGGCGCGGCGAGCACCAGGGCACACGGGCAGGACGCGACCAGCACCGCCAGCATTGCCACGGTGCTACTGGTCACAAACCAGGCGCCGGCAGCAATGAGGAGGACCAGCACCAAGTAACGTTCGGCATAGCGTTCGAGCAATCGCGTCACCGGGGGCTTGGCATGCTCGGCCTCCTGCAGCAGCGCGATCACACGCCCGAGGGTCGAATCGTGGCCGACGCGCGTAAGCTTTACCACCAGGTGGCCATCGACATTGATCGAGCCGCTGAGGACTTCGCTGCCGGGCCGCACCTCAACAGGAACCGACTCACCCGTGATCGATGCGGTATCGACGCTCGATTCACCGGATTCGACGAGTCCATCCGCCGGAACGAGTTCGCCAGCGCGCAACTCGATCAGGTCGCCGGCGCGCAAGTCTTGCGTGGCCACCTCCTCGACTTCGCCGCCCGGCAGCAGTCGGCGCGTTCTGGTCTGGGTCAGCCGACTCAGCGCCCGGATCGCTTCCTGCGAGCCCAGCAGCGATCGTTCTTCCAAGATGTGTCCAAGCGTCATGACCAGCGGCAGGAGCGCCGCCGTCATCAGGTCGCCGGCCGCCCAGGCCGCGATCAAGGCCAGCGCGATGAGCTGATCGGTGATTCCGTGCAGATCCGGGTAGCGCAGGCTCTGCCACGCCGCCGATAGCGCCGGGACGGCGACGAGCAATGCTGCAATGCCGGCGACGAGCTCGGCGACGTCGATCTGGCTCGGCGCCAAGAATTGCAAGGCGGCCGACAGGATCAGGCATCCGCCTGCGACAAGTGAAAGCGTAAGCCGCACGCCAAGCGAGATCTGCTCGGATTTGCTGAGCAGAGCGGAGGGAGGCGCAGACGGGATGGATGAGGTCAGCGTTTCGGCGGTCACTGCGGCACCGGTCCCGGCAGAATCAGTTTGAGCCCACCATTTTGGTCGATCGTGTCGACACGCTTCGCCTTGGCCAGCAACGCTCCGATGCGGTCATAATAAATTCGGTTCATGAGCATCGTGACGGAGATACCCGGAGACCCATGCGCCAAGGCGTCGATCTCGGCGGTGCGCGTCTGTGCTTGCGTGACGCGCTCCGTCGCCTTGGCATCAGCCTCAGTGAGCGTGCGATCATAGTCCTGGTTGGCGCCCAAAGCCACCGTGGCGGCAACGGTGCGAGCCTCGGCGATGTCGCGCTCGGCCCGCTGAGAGGCGACCAGCACATAGTCGAAGGCCTTCTTTGCGCCCGCTGGAACCGCTGCCGCAAGATCGACGCGGCTGACCACGATACCGAGCCCGGCACGCACGCTGGTAAGCTCGTCGAGCCGACGATTGATCGCATTCATCAGATCCACACGCAGGTGCTCGCGGCCGGCGCGCGCCGCCGCATTCGAACCTTCGGACAATTCGGGGCGCGCCACGAGGATCGCGTCGAGGTCACGCGCGGCGCAGACCGAGACTGCGCTGGCGACAAACAGCCGCCGCAGCGCCGGCGCCACGTGCTCCGCCGCCAAGATATAGGCGGCCGGGTCGACGATCCGGTAAAACAGCGTCGACTGCAGATGCACCACGCTGGCATCGCCCGTCAGCAGGAAGGCGACGTTCTCCCTGGCATCCGGGCTTAGCGGGAAGTCGGCGTTAGGCGTTGCGGCCGGCTCGAACCGATCGATCTGGAATTCGATTTGCCGGTCCGCGGAGGGCACGAGAACGACCTGCTCGATGGGCCGCGGCCAAGCAAGCAGCAGGCCGGCGCCTTGCTGGCGTGCGATCGTCCCGAAGCGATAGACGACCGCCTGGCTTTCGGGCGGCACCTCCCGAATACCCGACAGGGCCCAACCGACCGACGCCAAGCAGACTGCCAGAAACAAGAATCGGAATGCGAGCTTGGTGGATTGTGCCCAAGGGCCGGCCAGCTCGTCGCCCTCTCGTACTTCCACTGCGGTCATTTCCGCGCCCCTTGCGTCGTCGGAGTAGCGGCCGCGCCCGGCTGAGTAACGGGCGTGCTCGACGGTCCATCAACCAGAACCCGAAACGGCGCCGCATCCGTACGCAGAATAAGCCGCGTATTGTCGCCGACCACCGTGTCGAGCGTGTCGAGGGATCGCAGCAGCATGTAGAGGTCGGGCGCGCTGCGATAGGCTCGGGCATAGATGTCGGCCGCTTCCAGGCGCGACTTCGCATCGATTTCGGCCGCCTCCGCCTGGGCCTTGGCCCGCAAGACACGAGCATCGCGATCAGCGTTGGAGGTGATCTCGGCGGCCGCGCGCTGGCCCTCCGCCTGCCGCTCGGCCGCCACGGTATCGCGCTCAGCCCGCATGCGCGCGACGGTGGCGCCGAGGGTTTCGGTCGGCAGCGTGAGACGCTCGATGCCGACCTGCCGAATGGTCACGCCGTAGACCTTGAGCGCCTGCTCGTCGAGTCGCTCGCGAAGGCGGCTTTCCAATTCGCTCAGCTGGACCTTGGCGGGATCGGTATTGACCAGATTCGCGAGATCAAAGCTCGCCGCGGTAATTTCCAGCGACGAGCCGACAAAGCTTCGCAATTGCTGAGCTGCCACATCGGGCTGGTTGCGAACGGCACGCAAGAACTGGCGAATATGGTCAGGATCGGCCGGTACCTGCCACGCCACGTAAGCCTGCACCAGAATGCGCAGGCCGTCGCGCGTTCCAACGTCTTGCAGGCCGCTAGATGTGGTTCGCAACCGCAGATCGACGTCAATGATGCTGTCGACCGGGGCCGGCATTTTCCAAGCAAGGCCGGGCGCGGTCAGCACCCTGATCGGATTGCCGAAGCGGGTCACCACCACGGCCTCGCCAGGGCTGACCAGAACGATGCAAGCGCTGATGACGGCGGCCGAAACGATCACGAAAGCGATCACAAATCGTCCGTAGCGCCCGAGCAGGCCTTTCTGCCGTCGACCCGGCCCAAAACCCGATTGGTCGTCGTGGCCATGGCTGTGATGTCCATGGTGATGGTGATGACCGTGATGGTGGCCGTGCGTCATTGCTTTGATCCCGATTTGGATTGAGGATTGGGTCGAACGAACCCCCTATCTTGATCTGCTCCGTTATTTTTCCACTGGGTAACTGCGGTCGGCATCGGCGTTGCGCAGATCGATGGTCGGTGCATTTTGCGCGTTCAAGCGGTGATCGATCACGATCAATTCCGATTTGGTGAGGCTGCTGAGCAGGCGCTCGAAACGCCGCTCGAGCAGAAAAGCCTGATTGTCCCGCTGCCACGCCGTGCGATCGGCATCGAACAGCACGCTCTCGCTGTTGGCCCGATCGCGGAGCTCGGTGGCTGCCGCGATCGCGCTGTTGCGATCTTCCGTCGCTTCTTGTTCAGCCGCTTTGGCGATATGGATCGCACTCGCGCGTTGCATGGCAATCCTCACATGGGCGAAAATCTCGGCGGCCTGTACGTTGTGATAGGCGACGGCCGCAGCCGGCGGGGGATGGATTGCCTCGACCACCACGGCGATCACCTCGATGCCGCTCGACATGCGATCCAATTGGGCCTGCAAGGCGAGGCGAAATTCGTTGCTGAAAGTCTCGCGGCTCTGCCCGAGAACGTCGAGAAGCGTGTAGCGCGAAAAATATTGCGCCAAGAGCCGGCCGGCCGCCGCGCGGATGAAGACCTCCGGATCGGCAACCCGATAGGCGAAATCGAGCGCAGCGGCGTCCGACAGACCGACCCGATAGACCACGCGTAAATCCGCGTCGGCGACCTGGAAGCTCTGCTGGCCATTTGCCTCGCTGGCAACGAGATAGGTCTGCTCGGAAGGGTGCGAGGCATTCCACAGCCGGTCAGCACTGCGCGGCGCTGGGGCTTCTGCACCGACCAATTGCTGTTGCTGATCGACGCTGGCGCTCGGTTGCGAGATTTGCGCGAGATCACCGGTCGCCGATATTGCTATCGGAATGTCGTGGACGACGCCAAGCTCTACCCCGCGCATCACGCCCATGGGCCACGGCAGATGAACGTGGAGGCCGGGTCCGAACACCGCAACCGGGAAACCAAATCGCTCGTACACGGCACGCTGATTGAGGCCGAGTGCGGTGATGCCAGTAACGCCCCAAGCCATGAGGCCCAACCCCACCACGATCGGCAGCGATGCACGTTGAATGAAGGCCAGCGCCCAGCTGCGGGACAGATCGATGCCGAACTGCTGGCGTACGGCGGTGCTGAAGGCATGGAAATTGGGGAAGGAGAAGCGCAGCAGTCCGGCAAGCGTGCTGTCGGCGACAGTCGTCAACCGCTCGATGGGAGCGAACGGAACAAAAAACATCGCGAGGCTGCGCAGCATCAATTCCAGCGCGATAACGCCTATCATGAGGCCGGTCGCGCGCACGATCCAGCTCGCCCAGCCGAAACCGAGCGCGATCAGGGCCATGGAAATGCCGAGACCAAGACATGCGGTCAGCGGAACCCGCAACAGCCGTTCCAGTTGCGGCGCGTCCGGCAGCATTTGGTCCGAGATGCCGGCGAACGAGCGCTGCAGCACAAGGAGCGGAAATGCCGCAACGACCAGAACGCCGGCCAACACGCGTTGGACGGTGGAATCACCGGCGTGGTCAACGAATACGCGCCACCCGAGCATGACGCCCGCAACCGCCACGGCGCCGAGCAGAAGAACGACCAGTGTCGCCGGCCAAGCCGCCAAAGAAATCGTCTGCGGCTGCAACGACGCGCGCGCGCGGGCAAGGAATCGCCCCAATCGGTGGACCCTGCCTACGCTCGCTGCAGCGGGGATGGAATCTTCGGCTGTTGTCGACAGGGAGTCGGCATCGACCAACCGGGCGCGCACGGCTGTCACGACAGCGGCGGAGAGAGCGCCCGCAGCTGCGATCAGAAGGCTGGCTCCGTAAAATCCGAAGGCGGACGGAATGATGAGGCTGGGACGCTCATTGCCGTTCAGCTGCAGGTAGACCGCGTACGTCGCGCCGATCAAGCCAAGCCCGATTGCGGTCAAGGTCACGCCGATACCCACCAACGGCGCAACATACCGTTTGGCGTTGTTGAAATGCGCTAGATCGGCAAACATGACACACGCGTCATCATGGACATTGCACGAGCACCTTGTTGGCGAACTGCGCCCCGAAATTGCTGGTCGCGGTCAGCGAATTGAAGAAGTCCTCGCCGAGCTGCTGGCCCTTTGCGACGTCGAAGCCCGCAGGACGCTGGACATTGACGTGGCAGCCGGCCGGCGCGCCAAGGAGTACGACTGGCTCTTTGTCCGCGTAGCTGAAATCGACGAACCAAGTCGGATCGTAGATTTCGAACAGCAGGCGCTTGGCCACGATCGGGTTCTTGACCGGCAGGATGAAGTGCAGCGTCAATGCGCTGTCCGCGTATTCGAGCCAATAGTCGATCGGTTTGGTCAGCGGGACCTTCTTGCGGTCGGCCCACGCCTGGGTGAAGTATCCGTATTCCTTGAGCGACGTGACGTTGACTTCGGCGAGTGGCGCAAGCTCTTCGCGCGTGTAGGCGTCCTTTCGCTTGTGGGGAATACCCTGCAGCGCGAACGCCGAGAACATGTCGTCGAAACGCCACGCGTGGCGCACGCCGAGTATCGAGCCGTCGGCCGCGTAGAGCAGCGTGCTTTGCATTATCACCCAGACATGCGGATGCGCGCAGGCCTCGCTGGCCTCGCCTGCAAGAAGGAGAACGACCAGAACGAAACCGAGCGGCGGACTGCGCGTGAGCGCACGCAGACCTTTTCTGACGCGAGGCAGGCCGGCCATCACTGCCGATTGCGGGGCACGCTGCATGCACGATGCTCCCATGCGATGTGGAAATTGCCGCCGCGCCCGGAGGGCACGACGCCGAAATGTCAAATTGTCGGGATCTCAGGCGGCCGGTGGAGCGCGCGGGCGAAATAGGACGACGCGCGCGACCGCGACGGCGTTCGCGGCCGGCGGCAAATGCTCGATCCAGCCGAACCCGCTAGGAATGGCTACGGACGGCGGAACGGAGACGAGCCCCGTTGCCGCCATATGCACCAGCATGCAGATCGGGCAACGGTCGTCCGGATGTCCCGGCGGGAAATGGTGATGCGCGGAGCCGGGCGGGGCAGGCGTGGCGATCGACGCGGCGGGCGTGGCGAGGAAATCTTCAGCGTGGATGTGGCCGAATGAGAGGACGATCTGAACGGCAAGCGCCAGCAGGGCGAGCCCCGCGCCGCTTCGTCGCCTTGATCGCCACCAGTCCATAGTCCCATCTCGCCCGACGGCGCGAGCCGCGGGCGACCCCCCTTTCAGCGATCCGCGACGCTGCGGGCGTGTTGCGGCTTTTTTAGGACCCCTGGGCTCTGATCAGACCGTCGCGAAGGAAGGGGCCGGGCTCGTCCTCCAGCAACTCGAAATCACTTGCCATGCGCCTTGTCTCGGATTTGGCTAGTGAGAACTATGACGTCACGATCAAGCTGCGACCGAACGACGCCGCGGCCTACTACAACCGCGGTCTCGCCAAGCAGCGCAAAGGCAACATCGGCGCCGGCGACGCCGATGTCGCCGCCGCTAGGCGATTGGCCCCGAGCATCGGAAAGTAGGGGAACGAGCGGGATCGCCAGCCGCGCGCGAGGCGCCGAGCGTTGGCGTTATCGGATGTTGAACTTTATCGGCACCGTGAAATCGAACCTGGCGCCGCCGAACCCCGCGGGCGGGACCGGGAACGGCTGTGCGCGGCGGACCGCCGCAATCGTTTCCTCGTCGAGCGCCGGGTAGCCGGAACTCTTCACGATCGTGCTCGACAGGACGTGGCCCTCCCGGTCGATCGAGAAGGCGAGCTCGACCACGCCCCGTTCGCCGCGCGCCCGGGCACTCTCCGGGTAGGACTTGTTGCGTTCGAGTTGCGTCCTGACGTGGCCTTCCCAGGATTCGATTTCCGCCTTCGAGGCGTGCGCGCGTGGCGGCGCCGTGGTGGCGGGCGCGGGAGCGACCGGCGCCGGTGTCGGCTCAGGCGGCTTGGGGTTCACCGGCTCGGGCGGCGGCAGCGCCGCGACGGCCGGCGCGGGCGACGGCGGCACGTCGACCTTTTCCTCGATCTTCTCCTCGACCTTCTCCTGCTTCGGCGGAGGCGGCGGGGCTTCCTCTTCCTGCTTCGGTCCCGGTGCGATGTCCTCGACGGTGTCGCTCGGCGGCGAATAAGGCGCCAGATCGATCACGATCGCGTCCGAGGGGACGCCGAACGAGACGGGGTCGTGCCAGGTGACAAGCATGGTGGCGCCAGCCGCATGCAGGCCGAGCACCACGATCGCGCTTGCGACCCACAGGCGCAGCTCGAAGCGGTCGTGTGCCGGCGCGATCACTGCGCCTTCTCCAATCCGACGAGCGCGATCTTGAGGAAGCCTGCCGCGCGCAGCAGGTTCATCACCTGCATCAGGTCGCCGTAGGGGACGACCTTGTCGGCGCGCAGGAAAATGCGCGCGTCGCGGTTGCCGTTCGTCGCCTGATCGAGCGCGGCCCCGAGCGCATCGCGCGACACCGCGTCATCGCCGATGGTCAACGACAGGTCGGGCTTCACCGTCAGAAACAGCGGCTTTTCCGGGCGCGGCTGCTGCGGCGCGCTCGACGAGGGCAGGTCGACCGCGATGTCGACGGTCGCGAGCGGGGCCGCCACCATGAAGATGATCAGCAGCACCAGCATCACGTCGATGAACGGCGTGACGTTGATCTCGTGGACTTCGTCGAGCTCGTCCTTGCCGTGGTCGAGGCGCACGCTCATGCGAGCCTCCCGCTCACTCGGCCGCGGCGCGCAGCGGCGGCTTGCGCGCCTCGGCATGGCGATCGAGATCGCGGCTCACCAGCCGGAGCACCGCCGCCGAGGCATCGCCGAGCTGCGCCCGGTAGCCCGTGATGGAGCGGGCGAACACGTTGTAGATCACGACCGCCGGGATCGCGGCCGCGAGTCCGAAGGCGGTCGCGAGCAGCGCCTCGGCAATGCCCGGCGCCACCACCGCGAGATTGGTGGTGTGCGACTTCGAGATGCCGATGAAGCTGTTCATGATGCCCCACACGGTGCCGGAGAGACCGACGAACGGCGCGATCGCGCCGATGGTCGCGAGCACGCCGGTGGCGCGGCTGATCCGGCGGCCGAACGCGGCCTCGATGCGCTCGAGGCGCGAGGCGATGCGTTCCTTGAGGCCATCCTTCTCGGTCGTGTCGGCCGAGAGCCGCAGCTCCTCGGCCGCGGCGGCGAGGAATTCATCGGCCGGGCTGGCGACCGGTCCGATTTCCGCCATCGAGGCGGCGGCCGCGAGCGTGCGCAACGCGGCGCGCGCCCTGCGCTTGGCGCGCCAGATCTCGATCGTTTTGGCGAGCCAGATCGTCCAGGTCACGACCGAGGCGAGCGCAAGCCCGACGATCACCGCCTGCACGACGATGTCGGCGGACATGAACATGCCCCAGGGCGAAAGATTGCGCGGCAGCGCGCCGGCGCCGACGGCCGGCGCGGCGGCGTCTTCGGTCGTCTGCGCGCACGCCGCGCCCGCCAGCATCAGCCAGGCGGCGGCGCCGAGGAGCGGTATGCGGGCGCGCATGATCGCCGCGCGCGCGGTCGGCACGGCTTCGGGACTGGGCATGCTCCCCTCCGCGAACAGTCCATCGATGGTCGACGCATCAAGCATCACGGCATTGCGTCCATTTTCCTGCGGCATCAAATTGCTCCTTGCGGCGCGTCGCCGCACCGGATTTTTTCGCCCCCCGTTCGCGCAGATCGGCGGACGACGGGCACCGCCCGCCGCCCGATTCGGCCTTCGCCGTCATCCGTCGCCCACGCGCGGCGGGCGCAGACAGCGCGTCACCCGGTCCGGCTGCCCGGGCGCGGAACACACCAAGGCCGCGACATCAGGGCAGCCAGTGATAGTTCACGCCGGCCTTCACCTCGTGCACCTGGTCCATGGCGGCAAGCTGGTCGCCCGGCGCGATGAGGTTCGAGCCCACCGTCTCGGTGCCGAAATCGAGGAAGCTGTATTCAGCCTTGGCGGACCAAGCGCGCGACAGCTTGTATTCGATACCGGTGCCGAAAGTCCAGCCGGAGCGCTCGGCGTTGACGGTCGCGGAGCCGTTGACGCCGCCCGCGGCCGTGATGGTGTAGTCGATGTTGGCGAAGGCACCGCCCGCCTTGACGTAGGTGAGCAGCGGGCCCTGGACATAGCCGACGCGCGCCGCGAGCGTCTGCATGTTGTTGTAGTCGCTCTGCACCGACACGGCGCTGGCGGTGTTGATGTAGTTCGTCCGTCCTTCGATCGAGCTCCATGACAGCTCCGCCTCGGCGCCGATGAGCCAATCCCGGGCGAACTGCCAGTTGTAGCCGAGCTGGAAGCCGCCGAGCGCGCCGCTCGAGTCGAGCGAGTTCGTCATTCCGCCGCCGAGCAGCGTCGGGTTGATGCTGGCGTCCTCGATGCTGAACGCGCCGCCGAAATGGGCGCCGACATAGGCGCCGGTCCAGGCGTACGACGGCGGCGCCTTGGTCCACATGATCGGCTCGCTCGCCTTCGGGTCGCCGAGCTTCTGCGACAGGCCGAAGAAGTAGCCGCGGCGCGGGCCGTATTGCGGCGCGAACACGCCGATGCCGCTGCCGTCGCGGATGAAGTAGATGTTGTCGGTGACGTTGACGACGTCGAAGCGCACCGTGATCGGGCGATCGTTGATGAACCAGCCGGGCGGCGGCACGAACTCGTGCGAGGCGCCGAGGTTGATCTGGTAGTACGACGGCAACTGGCCGACATTGTCGTCGCCGGTACGCAAGCCGCTGCCGAAGATGCCGGTGGCGCTCAGCGTGGTGCCGTCGAGCAAGCCCCAGGCCGGGTCGAAGCGATAGGCGACATGCGCCGAGCCGGTCCAGCGCTGGTCGTGGTCGGTGTAGATCCAGTGCGAGGCGAGGAAGGCGAGATCGTCCGACCCGAATAGGGACTGGTTCGACACGACCGTGGTGGCCTTCTGCTTGGCATACGCCCAGGCCATGTCGAATGAGAAGTTGCCTTCGCGATAGCGCGTGGTCCACTCGATGCCGTAGTTCACGCCCTCGGCGTAGTTGAAGGCGGTGAGCACATAGGCCGCGCCGAACTGGCCGTCGTCGATCAGGTCTTTGGCGTGCTTGTAGTAGGCGTCGAGGCCGAACTGCAGACTGGGGCAGTTGCTCGCCGCCTTCGGCGCCTTGGTCGCCAAGTCGTTCGTGGCAGACGGGCACTGCGGCAGCACCTCCTGCACGATGCCGGCGTCGTAGACGTTCGACCGCTCCGGCAGGATGCTGCCGACATTCGGCGAGGGCTGCGCGGCGGTCGTGTTGTCGAACAGCCCGTTGGGCACGGTGCGGCCGAGCACCTGCTCGGGCGGCGTGAAGTAGCGCGCATAACCGGCGTGCAGGGTGGTGCCCCACCACGGCTTGTAGGTCAGACTCGCACGCGGGCTGAGCTGGTTGGCGTCGACATATTGATAGATCTGGTCGAACCGCAGTCCGTAATTGGCCGTGAGCTTGTCGGTGATGCGGAACTCGTCCTGCACATAGGCGCCGAGCTGGTAGCCCATCTTGTTGTCGGCATCGAGGATGTTGAATGGTGTGTCGATCGCATTGCCGTTCGGGTCGAGCAGCTGGACGGTGCCGAGGGTGCGGATCTGCGTGTACTCGGCGTTGGTGAGGAAGCCGGTGCGGATCGTGTGCTGGTCGTTGAGCCGGTAGGCGAAGTCGCCCGAGATGCCGTTGAGGAAGGTGCTGCGGAAGACGTCGGAGGCGACGTTGTTGGTCACCAGGTCGCCGATCGGGTCGGGCACGAAGTGCAGGTCGCTGTAGCGCGAATAGTAGGCGAGCTGCATGTCGACGTCGCCGACGTGGCGCTGCCAGGCCGCGACCGCATAGGCGTTCTTCTCGTACTGGTTCTGGTTGATGTTGGCGGTGTTGAAGTCGGTGAAGCCGAACGCCGAGTAGGGCCCGCCGGCCATGGTCCCGTTTGCGCCGGCAAACATGCCGTTGTTGGTCGGCTGTCCGGGATTGGCGGGAATCTGGTAGCGGTTCTCGGCGACGCCGGTGATCGTCACGAAGCGCGTGTCGGGATCGAGCAGCGTCGACGTGTAGGCAAAGAACCGGCCCTGTTTCGAGCTATCGTGAATCGCGTCGATGCTGTTGGTCGGATTTTCCAGGCCGAGCCCCGTGCTCAGGAAGCGCCCGCTCGTGAAATACTCGGTGTGGCCGATGACGCCGCCGTAGTTGAAGTAGGGCGTGATGGTGTCGTGGCTGCCGCCGTAGACGCCGTATTCGCCGCCGGCGAGCGCCGGGCCGCTCTTGGTGGTGATGTCGAACACGCCGACGGTGTGCAGGCCGTACTGCGCCGGCAGCGTGCCGGTGAGGAGCTGCATGCTGCCGATGAAGCTCGGGTCGAGGATCTGCGCGAAGCCGGACACGCCGTCGGGCAGCAGGATGCCGTTGATGCGGTACTGCACGTTGGCGTGATCGTTGCGCACGTGCAGATCGCCCGACGCGGTCGAGTCCTGGTAGACGCCGGGAAATTGCAGCTCGATATTCTTGACCGGCGCCGACTGTCCTTGCGGCAGGTTGGCGATGTCCTGCTGGGTGAGCCGGTAGTTGTTCGCGCCGATCTTCGGCAGCAGCGCGTTGTCGCGGCGCTGGTCGAGGTTCTGCGTCTGCTGCACCACCGGCTGGTTGGCGGCCTGCTGCGCCTGCGCGGGCGTCTGCGGCGGCTGGGCCGGCGCAGCCGTGACGGCGGTCGGCGGCCGCCGGCGCGCCGCCGCGCGCCGCGGCGGCGGCTTCTTCTTCGTCGTCTCGACGGTGATCTGGGGGAGCACGGTCTGACCGTGGACATCGGGCATCAGCATCATCGTCAGCGCGAGTGATGACCCGATGAATACGGTATGTCGGAAACGGCTACGCATGGCGGACCTTTGAGCCTGAAAAGAGATTGGCGACGTGATGGCGCATTGCGCCGACACCCCGCTCGCACGTGCGTCGCGAGGCGCCGACAGGTCAGCCGAAGAATGGCGGTGCGCGGGCCTGAAAATGAGCGTTTGGCTGGCGCGCGGCGGACGCGGTCGCAAAGTGACGCGCCCAGACATATCGCGTCCCAATTCGCGGCGGGAGCGCTGCTGGCTCAGGCAATACAGAACTCGCGACCAGGGCGATGGTCGCGCAGATCGCGCAGAAGTCGTCGGTGTCCTGATGCTCGGCGGGATTGGACGGGCTGCGGCGCTCCGCCGACTGCCGTTGCGCCGCGTGCGCGGCCGTCGAGGACGACAGCGCATTCGTGGCGAGATGAACGTGGCCGAACGACAGCGTGATCTGGACCGCGAGGGCGAACAGCGCCGCCCATGCACCAACCCGCCGGTTGACCCTGACCCAACGCATATGCCCCTACGCCCGGCGACTGCCGGTCCCGCCAAGTGTTACATTATAACACTTGGCAAGGCCTGTAAACACGGCCTTCCGCCGGACCGAACATATCACCCCTGCCGGTCCGGCAAACGGCAAAATCGCTGGATGTCGGAGTACCGCTGCCTGCGGTCATACGAGAAACATCCGCTCGCTCGCCATGTATCCGGTGAGCAGCAAAAGACCGACCGCGATGATGGCGAGCGCCGCGCACAGCTCGAGGCCGCGCAGGGCGAGCATGCCAAATCCTCGTCCGTCGCCGGCAAGGCGCGTCGCGAGCGAGCGCGCGCCGACCGCGAAGGTCGCGAGCGCCGCCACCGTGATCGCGGTGCCGAGCCCCATCGCAAACGTCGCAGCGACGCCGGTCCAGAACAGGCCTTGGCTCAGCGCAAAGACCAGAACGATGATCGCGCCCGAGCAGGGCCGCAGGCCGGCCGCGAAGATCGCCGAGAGGCCGCGCCGCCAGCCGCCGGGGCCGACCAGGTCCTGCGGCTCGGGGCCGTGACTGTGCCCACAGGCCGCGTCGTGGCCGTGCGCGCCGTCATCTGCGTGTCGAGCGTGATCGTGATGATCATCATGATGGTGTTCGTGATCATCGTGATCGTGCGCGTGATCGTGGCGGTGCGCGTGATCGTCGCGATGGTGCGCGTGCGTGCAGGCTCCGTGCATGCCGCGCGCACGGCCGTGATCCGCGCCGCAATCATGCGCGTGCATGTGGGCCGGCGCGGCCGCGCCCGCGAACGCCAGGGCCAGTTGCGGCGTCGGCGCCGATCGCCGCGCCATCCGCCACTCGGTCGCGAACGCGCGGCCCTTGGTCCACGCGAGCCGCAGGCCGACAAGGACGACCAGGAGATAGCTCGCGATCTCGATGTTGCGCACCGCCGCGCCCATCATCTGCGCCGTGCCGCCGAGCAGCACCGCCGCGACGGCGACGATCGCGACGGCGACGAGCGACTGCATCAGCGCGGATGCAAACGAAAGGGTGACCCCGCGCCGCCAGGATTCTCCGTTGGCGACGAGGTAGGAGGAGATCACCGCCTTGCCGTGCCCTGGCCCGGCGGCGTGGAAGATGCCGTAGGTGAACGACAGGCCGAGCAGCCCGAAGGCGATGCCGCCGCTGTGTCGCGCGGCGCGGATCATGCCGGTGAACTCGCGGTAGTAGAGCGCCTGCTGGCGAAACATCCAGCCGATGATCCCGCCTGCCGCCTCGGGCGGCGCGGAGATGGAAGGACCGACGCCGAAGGGACCTTGTGCCAAGGCGGCGTCCGCGATGGCGAGGATGATGAGCGCGAGCGCAGCGCTTGCCGCGATGCGAGCCGTCCGGCGAATGGTCATTGGCATTGCACGAACACCTTGTTGGCGAATTGCGCGCCGAATTGGCTGTCCGGACCGAGCGAGCTGAAGAATGCCTCGCCGAGCTGCTGGCCCTGTGCGACGTTGAACCCGGTCGGCCGCTTGACGTCGACGCGGCAATGCGGCGGCGCGCCGACGAGCGCGACCGGATCCTTGTCCGCATAGCTGAAGTCGACGAACCAGGTCGGATCGTAGATCTCGAACATGAGATCCTTGATCGCGATCGGCGTCCGCAGCGGCAGCGTGAAATGCAGCGTGAGCGCGCTGTCCGCATAGTCGAGCCAGTAGTCGACCGGATCGAGGATCACGAGCCGCTTGTTGTCCGCCCGCGCGCGCGTGAAGTAGCCGTATTCCTTGAGCGACGTCACGTTGACCTCGGCGAGCGGCGCGAGCTCCGCGCGCGTGTAGGCGTCCTTTTTCTCGTGCGCGATGCCCTGCAGCGCGAAGGCCGAGAACATGTCGTCGAACGTCCAGGCATGGCGGATGCCGGTGATGGCGCCGTCCGCCCGATAGACGAGCGCGCTGCGCATCGTCACCCAGACGTGCGGGTGCGCGCAGGCGTCCGTGGCGGCGAGGACGCAGGCCGCGAGCGCGAGCAGAAGGCGGCGCGCGCGGGCATGCGAGCGAGCGTGGCGCGCGCCGGCGGCTGCCGTCGATTCCCTGGCGGGCTGCATGGGCGAAAGCTCCAATGCGTATGTGCAAAATGCCGCCGCGTCCGGGGACGCGACGCCGAGACGTCAAATAAAGCGGGTCTCAGGCGGCCGGCGGCGCGCGGGTGCGAAACAGCACGTAGCGGGCCACGGAAATGTCGCGTGCCGCGGTCGCGGGATGCTCGATGCGGCCGAGCTCGCTCGGGATCGCGACGACCGGCGGCGTCGCAACGAGCCCCGCTGCCGCGAGCTGCACGGCCATGCAGATCGGACAGTGGTCATCCGGATGGCCGGGCGGCGTGGTGGGCTGCGACGGCGATTGGTGCGCAAGCGCCGCGACCGGCGGCGCGGCCGCCGGCCGGAAATCCTCAGGGTGAATATGGCCGAACGAGAGGACGAGCTGGACGAGCAGGGCGAGCAGGCCAAGCTCCGCGCCGCCGCGTCGTCGTGATCGCCACCAATCCATGTCCCGCGCGCCCGGCCGAGCGGGCCGAAGCGTTCCCCGTTCGTTTGCGAGGCTGGCGAGATGTTGCGGCTTTTTTGCGGCTTGTGGGTCCGAGGTCAGGACCCCCATCAGCGCCGGCCGGCGACCGGCCTCAATGGGTCAGGTGCGCGCTCTGCAGCGCCTCGTTGAACAGGGTCGTCATTGCGGCCGAGATGTCGCCGTCCGTCGTCACCGAGAAATACAGCCCGGTCGACGCGCAGCTCTGCATGTTGCCGGCGATCTGCGACTGGAACGGCGCGATGTAGGTGTTGTACCAGCTGTTGGTCGGCAGCGGCAGGTAGACCGTATAGAGCACCGCGATGCGGATGCCGCGGTTCTTGACCGTCGTGCACCAGGTCGGGTCGAACAGCGCCTGGTTGCGCGAGCCGCCGATGTTGTTGTCGTCGACGCCGTCGGAGACGAGAAAGAGCACCTCCTGCGGGCTGTCGCCCTTCGCGTTCGTTCCGTTGCCCGGATTGGGCATGACGCTGTTGATGTCCGACATCGCGGTTTCGAAGTCGGTATCCTCGTCGTTGTTGTTGTTGCTCGAGGTGAGCCAGTTGTTCTGGTAGACCTCGACCACGTCGATGCCCGCGGCCTGGGTCTTGGCGGTGCCGAGGTTCGAGGTGAGCGTCTGGACCGTGTTGGTGCCGCTCGAGTTGAACGTGTAGATCGCCATCCGGTACTTGGCGTTGTTGGCGGACTCCGCCGTGGAGGCGGTCGTCATCAGCGATTGCGTCGCCTGGTTGAGCATCTGGATGCGCGTGGTGACGCCGAGGTTCTTGGCGAGCTGGTAGTTGTCGATGCTGTTGTCGACATGGCCCTGCGGATTCTTGTTCTGCAGGTTGTCGCCCTGCGGGTTCGACTCATGGCACGCAAAGGCGCAGCCGCCCTGCGGCTGGGTGTTCGCCACCATCGTGTTGATGCCGTCGGTGGTCGCGGCGATCGCCATCGAGGGCGAGTTGTCGAGGAGCAGGTAGAAGTCGATGTTCGGCGCAAGACCGGCCGAGGAGGTCGAGGTGCCGGCGAGCGGAATGTTCTTCCAGCCGAGAATGTTCGGGAACGACAGCTTGGAGGAGGCCGTATAGCTCACCACCACGGTGCGGTTGCCCTTGCTGTCGCTGACGCTGACCTTGAGGTTGCCGTTGCTGTAGTTGAGGCCCCACATCAGCTGGGCCTGCGAATTGAACACGTTCTGCGCCGCGGTGACCGACGCCGCATCCGCCTGCGACAGCATCGCCGGCGCGACGGCGGCCAGCGCCGCCGAGTCGGCGAGCGCATCGAGCTTGGCGCGGCGGCTGGCGGCGAGGATGTAGTCGATCGTCATGCCGGTCAGATAGATGGTCGGGACGAGCGACAGCGCGAGAATGACCGCGAAGTTGCCGCGGCGGTCGCCGGCGAAGCGCAGCAGTGCCGCGAGGCCGCGGCGCAACGGCTGCGGCCGGCAGAATCCCCGCCAATGGAATCGTCGCAACATCGGAGCCTCCCGTCGAACCGCACGCCCCGGTTCGTACGCACAGGCGGCGCCGCCGATTTGATCTTTTCCACGTACGGCGTTCGCGGTCGTCGCCAATGTGCCTGATACGCAAAGTATCCTAATGAAAGCCTGATATTCTCTTACGCGAACCTTGCAGCGGGTCGCCGGCGATCGCGCCGTAAATGCCTATCGTCGATCGGTCGGTCGATGTGACCGACGCAAAAAAACATGTGTTTGGACATAGCGATAGCGCTTTGCTGCCGACGGGCAGCCCGCCCCGCACCGCCGGCCGCGGCAAAATGGTGCCTCGTTCCGTCCCACGTCGCCCTGAAACAAGGTAAATGCATTTGAAGTCAATTTCATCGCACCGCGAAGCCATATTTTAAATCACGCCGGTTAGATTGGGGGTTGGCCGGCGACAAGCTCGCGGAAAGCCCGTGACGGGCATTCGGCGAGCCCGACCAAGGTGTCAAGGCGACCGGTCGGCACATGCACGGTGGGCCGATGAGCAAGCAAATCATTCTTCGCTTCGTCCGCGACCGCGGCGGCAACGTCACGCTCGCGTTCGCGCTGTTGATGGTCCCGCTCTTCTATATCTCGGGGCTGGGATTCGACTATATGCGCGCCGCCGACCAGAAGGCGAAGCTCAATGCGCTCGCCGACGCGGCGGCGCTCGCCGCGGTGACGCCGGCCATGATGGCGCAGCCCGACTCGAAATCGATCGCGGCCGCCCAGAGCACCTTCAATTCGCAGGCGACGGTCATGCAGGGCGTGACCTACAACCCCAATACCAACCTGACCGTGACCGTCGCCGACCAGGGGGTCAAGCGCACCGTCACGGTGAGCTATACGGCGACGTCGCAGACCACCTTCGGCGGCCTCGTCGGCGCGTCGACGATCGCGCTCAGCGGCTCGTCGCAGGCGGTCACGCAGATTCCGCCGAATGTCGATTTCTACCTGCTGCTCGACAACTCGCCCTCGATGGCGATCGCGGCGACCACCGACGGCATCAACACGATGGTGGCGAACACCCAGCCGCAGGGCGGCTGCGCCTTCGCGTGCCATGAGTCGAACCCGCAGGCCGACAACCTCGGGAACAAGAACTCGAAGGGCAAGACGGACAACACCATCGACAACTATCAGCTCGCGCGCAATCTCGGCGTCACGCTGCGCATCGACCAGCTCGCGTCGGCGACGCAGAACCTGATGACCACCGCGCAGAACACGATGACGTCCACCAACGCGACCTATCGGACCGGCATCTACACCTTCAACAACACCTTCACGACCGTTCAGGCGCTCACCTCGAACCTCGCCACCGCGCAGACGGCGGCGGGCGGCATCGGCGTGCTCGAGGTCTACAAGAACAACTGGCTTACCTCGAGCGCCAGCAACAGCGACGAGGACACCGATTTCGGTAACGCGATGAGCAACATCAACGGGATCATGCCGAATCCCGGCTCGGGCGTGTCGGGCGACAGCCCGCAGGAAGTGCTGTTCCTGGTGACCGACGGCGTCGAGGACGCGAACGTCAACGGCAGCCGCCAGCAGTCGCTGATCGATACGAGCTGGTGCTCGATCGTGAAGAACCGCGGCATCAGGATCGCGGTGATCTACACCACCTACCTGCCGCTGCCGACGAATTCCTGGTACAATACCTATATCAAGCCGTTCCAAGCGGACATCGGTCCGACGCTGCAGACCTGCGCATCGCCCGGGCTCTATTTCGAGGTGAACACGGACCAGGATATCTCGGCGGCGATGAGCGCGCTGTTCGTCCAGGCGCTGCAGTCGGCCTATCTGAGCAGATAGCCGGGCCGGGCGCCAAGGTGCAGATGCACACGGGTTCGCGGCGCCGGTTACATGATCGCCGGCCTGCGCTGAGCGCGGGTGCGCGGCGCGGCCTCCGGCTCCGCTCGAGCCGGCGCGGCGCGTGCGATCGGCCCGCGCTTAACCATTGAGGAAAAGCGCGAAATTGCCACGCCGCGATCACGCGCCAACCACAATATCGCCATTCGCGGGATGGATGGCTGCAGTGGGTGATGCGTAATGGGGAGACTTATGTGATGCGCGCGATTCTTGCGGGCGGCGCGGCGGCAGCAGCCTTGCTGGCGGCATCGGTGGCGAACGCCGCCGATCTTCCGCGTCCCGTGCCGAACCAGATGGTGACCAAGGCGCCGCCTTACATCGAGCAGACGTTCAATTGGTCCGGCTTCTATGTCGGCGTGAACGGCGGCGGCGGCTGGGGCCATTCGTTTACCGATCTCAGCGGGGGCTTTCACACCTCGGGCGGCGTCGTCGGCGGTACGGCCGGCTACAATGCGCAATACGGCAATTGGGTATTCGGTTTTGAGGGCGACATCGACTGGTCGGACGTCGGCGGCACCACGTCGGCGGCGGGTTGCCCGGGTTGCTCGGTGCAGAACAACTGGCTGAGCACCGCGCGCGGCCGCGTCGGCTACGCGTTCGGCCGCTGGCTGCCCTACGTGACGGGCGGCCTCGCGGTCGGCGACGTGCAGGCGAGCGCGCCGGGCTTTTCCGGCCAGACCAATACGCAGGTCGGCTGGGCGGCGGGCGCCGGCGTCGAATACGCGCTCAGCCGGACGTGGAGCGCCAAGCTCGAATATCTCCACGTCGATCTCGGCCGGTTCGACTGCAACGTCAATTGCGGCGCGGTCGGAACCGACAATGTCAGCTTCCACGACAACCTGGTGCGCGGCGGCATCAATTTCCGGTTCTGACGCGACCCGTCGGATGGGTTGAGCGCAGCGAAACCCATCACCTTGTTGTCTTGCGGCGCGCCGCCATCTCGGCGAGCTTGGCGACCGTGTTCATGTTGCGCGCGGTGCCGGCGCGCGCCGCCGCAATGCGCAGCTTCGAACGCCCCATGCCGCTCGGATAGTGCACGAAAATCTCCCGCTTGCCGCGCGCGAGCTGCTCGTCCGATTGTCCTTTGACCGCATCGAGCGCGTCGCGCGGCGGCGCGGCATCGAGAAAGAATGCGTAGGTGTGCCTCGCTTCTCCGTGCGGGAACGGATTGGCGGCCGCGACCGCCGCCATCTCGGATGCGCTTCGCAGCACGACACCGGCCGGCTTGCCGAGCTCGGCCGCAAGGCGCGCCTCGAGCGCGGCCTTCACGCTTGCGGCCTTCGCGTTGCTGTCGAAGACGACGTTGCCGCTCGCGATATAGGTCTCGACGCGCGCAAAGCCGGCCTCGCCGCAGATCGACCTGAGCCGGCGCATCGTGAGCTTGCCGGTGCCCCCGACGTTGACTGCCCGCAGCAGCGCCACGTAGGTCGTCATGCCGCCCGCGTCAGCCGAACTTCGGCACGAACCCGGCCGCGTCGGTCTCGATGTGGCCCGCGAACGGCGCACCGACATGACCGGGCAGGGTGAGCGCGCCGGTCGAGGCGCACAGATCGAGCACCTTGCGGCGGCTCACGCGCGCCTCTCCGGCATCGGAATTTTTCGGGAAATTCCAGTCCGGGTAATAGACCTGCAGCAGGTGGTGAAACACGTCGCCGAGGAACACCGCCTGCGCGCCGCCGCTCTCCAGCTTGAACACGACGTGCCCAGGCGAATGGCCGGGCGCCGGGATGATCTCGATATGCTCGTCGAGCCGGTGCGGGCCCGTCACCATGTCGGCGCGCCCCGCCTCGACGATCGGCAGCACGCATTCGCGAAACGTGCCCATCTCGGCCGGCTCGTTCTTCGGATCGCGGTCGAGCGCATCGAACGCCTCGAAGTCGGGCTTGGAGAAGACGTAGCGCGCCTTGGGAAAGGTCGGCACCCATTTGCCGCCGCGCTGCAGCGTGTTCCAGCCCACGTGGTCGTGGTGCAGATGCGTGCACATCACGAGGTCGATCTCGTCGGGCCGCGCACCGGCGGCGGCGAGGCGCTGCGGATAGTCGGTGTTGAGGTTGGTCCAGAACGGCCGGCCTGGCTTGACCTTGGCATTGCCGCAGCACGAGTCGATCAGGATGTTGCGGCCGCCGATGCGCAACAGCCAGCTGTGCACGCTGAGCTTGATCAGGCCGGTCGCCGCCTCGAGGTGGTTCGGCGCCAGCCAGTGCGCGTGCTTTGCCCGGATATCGTCGGTCAATTCGGGAAAAATCTGCGTTGCCGGATAGGTCGGAAGGTACGTTTCCTCGATGCGGGTGATCTTGGCTTGGCCGACGGTCAGGACTGTCACGGGTCGTTGCTCCCCTCTTGCTTCCTGTTGCGCCCGATGCGGGCTCTCGACGAACCTTGAACCAAGGCTCGCGCCTCGCCTAGTCTGGACCGCAAGAGCAGGCGCCGCAAAACGTCACGCAGCCGTCATGGTGCGGTGCAATCGACGGCGGATGGGACATCGCGACAGGATTGGGCGTCAAACCAGGGGAGAGGACGATGCGATCGATGGTTTCGGTAACACGCGCGTTGCGCAGGGCGGGGGTGCTTGCGGCCGCGGTTGCCTCCCTGGCGAGCCCCGCCTGGGCGCAGGTCGAAATCCAGTGGTGGCACGCGATGTCCGGCCCGAACGGCGACCGGGTCGTCAAGATCGCCAATGATTTCAATGCTTCGCAGAAAGAATACAAGGTCGTGCCGACCTTCAAGGGCTCCTATGCGGACACCATGAATGCCGGCATCGCGGCCTTCCGGGCGGGCGGCGCGCCGCACATCCTGCAGGTGTTCGAGGTCGGCACCGCCACCATGATGGCGGCCAAGGGCGCGATCAAGCCGGTCTACCAGCTGATGAAGGAGGCGGGCGAGCCGTTCGACCCGAAGTCCTATCTGCAGGCCGTGACCGGCTATTACTCGACCGCCAAGGGCGAGATGCTGTCGTTCCCGTTCAACTCGTCGACCTCGGTGATGTGGGTCAACCTCGACGCCCTCAAGAAGGCCGGCATCGACAAGGTCCCGGCCACCTGGCCGGAAGTGTTCGCCGACGCCACCAAGCTGCACGCGGCGGGCTACGACAAGTGCGGCGTCTCGTCGGCCTGGTTCACCTGGGTCAATATCGAGCAGTTCACCGCCTGGCACAACATCCAGCTCGCCACCAAGGCGAACGGGCTCGACGGCTTCGACACGATGCTCACCTTCAACAAGAGCCCGGTGGTGGTGCGGCATTTCGAGAATCTCGCCAAGTACCAGAAGGACAAGATCTTCGACTACTCGGGCCGCACCAACGAGGGCGAGGGCCGCTTCACGTCGGGCGAGTGCCCGCTGTTCCTCACCTCGTCCGCGTTCCTCGGCAACGTGATCGCCGCGGCCAAGTTCAACTACACCTCGGCGCCGATGCCCTACTATCCGGACGTTGCCGGCGCGCCGCAGAATGCGATCATCGGCGGCGCCTCGCTGTGGGTGATGGGCGGCAAGACGGCGGCCGAATACAAGGGCGTCGCCAAGTTCCTGACCTACCTGTCGAAGCCTGAGGTGCAAGTCTGGTGGCACGAGCAGACCGGCTATCTGCCGATCACCAACGCGGCCTATGAGCTCGCCAAGAAGGAGGGCTACTACGCCAAGAACCCGGCCGCCGAGGTGAGCATCAAGCAGATGACCAACAAGCCGCCGACCGAGAACTCGCGCGGCCTGCGTCTCGGCAATCTCGCGCAGATCCGCGACGTGTGGATGGAGGAGATCGAGCAGGCGCTCGCCGGCAAGAAGACCGCCAAGGCCGCGCTCGATGCCGCCGCCGACCGCGGCAACGCGATGCTGCGCCAGTTCCAGCGCACCGTGCATTAGTAAGGTGAGCACGGCGTTTGCGCTCCTTCTCCCCGCGTGCGGGGAGAAGGTCGGGATGAGGGGGCTTTTCCGCGAGTCGTTGACTCACGTTCTGCTGAGGCGCCCCCTCACCCCGACCCTCTCCCCGCACGCGGGGAGAGGGAGCGCGAGCTCCCTGCTCTTGGCTTAAATGGAAAAGCGCACCGTCTTCTCCGGCAAGCTCTTGCCCTATGCGCTGCTCGCGCCGCAGCTTGCCGTCACCCTCGTGTTCTTCTATTGGCCTGCCGGCCAGGCCGTATACCAGTCGTTCCTGCTGCAGGATGCCTTCGGCATCTCGACGCAGTTCGTGTGGTTCGAGAACTACCAGTACCTTTTCGCCGACCCGGCCTACTACCAGGCGATCTTGGTGACGGCGGTGTTCGCGAGCATCGTCGCGGCCGCGGCGCTCGCCCTGTCGCTCCTTCTCGCCGTGCAGGCCGACCGCGCGCTCACCGGCGCGGGGATTTACAAGACGCTGCTGATCTGGCCTTACGCGGTTGCGCCGGTCGTCGCCGGCGTGCTGTGGCTGTTCATGTTCCAGCCCTCGCTCGGCATGCTCGCCAAGGACATCCGCATTCTCGGCTACGACTGGAATCCCTACCTGCATTCCGGCGATGCGCTCGCCCTCATCATCGTCAGCGCCACCTGGAAGCAGATCAGCTACAATTTCCTGCTCTTTCTCGCCGGCCTGCAGTCGATCCCGAAGTCGCTGATCGAGGCGGCCGCGATCGACGGCGCGACCCGCGCGCGCCGCTTCTGGACCATCGTGTTTCCGCTGCTCTCGCCCACCGCCTTCTACCTGCTCACCGTCAACCTGGTCTACGTCTTCTTCGACACTTTCGGCATAATCCACGCGGTGACCCGCGGCGGACCCGCCGGCGCGACGACGACGCTCGTCTACAAGGTGTTCAACGATGGCCAGGCGGGCGGCGATCTCGGCATATCGGCGGCGGAGTCGACCATCCTCATGCTGATCGTCATCGCGCTCACCGCCATCCAGTTCCGCTTCATCGAGCGCAAGGTGAACTACTGATGGTCGAGAACCGTCCGTGGGCGGACTTCGTGTCGCACCTGATCCTGATCATGGGCGTCCTCGTCGTCGTCTTTCCGGTCTACGTCGCCTTCGTCGCCTCGACCACCACCATGACGACGATCGCCAACGGCCAGCTGAGCCTCGTGCCCGACCGGCATCTGCTCGCGAACTACGTCCAGGTGCTGTTTCACGGCACCGAGAGCTCGACCAAGCAGCCGATGATCGTGCCGCTGATGAACTCGTTCATCATGGCGATCGGCATCGCGGTCGGAAAGATCTTCATCTCGCTGCTCTCCGCCTTCGCGATCATCTATTTCCGCTTTCCCTTCCGCAACACCGCCTTCTGGGTGATCTTCATCACCCTGATGCTGCCCGTCGAGGTGCGCATCTATCCGACCTACAAGATCGTCTCCGACCTGCACATGCTCGACAGCTATCCGGGGCTGATCATTCCGCTGATCGCGTCGGCGACCGCGACGCTGCTGTTTCGCCAGTTCTTCATGACGGTGCCGGACGAGCTGCTCGAAGCCTCCAAGATCGACGGCGCCGGGCCGCTGAAATTCTTCAAGGACACGCTGCTGCCGCTGTCGATCACGCCGATCGCCGCCATGTTCGTGATCCAGTTCATCTACGGCTGGAACCAGTACCTGTGGCCGCTCCTCATCACCACGCGCGACAACATGCAGACGATCGTCATCGGCATCCAGAAGATCCTGCTGGTCGCCGACGCGCTGACCGAATGGCAGCTTGCCATGGCGACCACCATCCTCGCCATGCTGCCGCCCGTCATCATCGTCGTCGCCATGCAGCGGCTGTTCGTGCGCGGCCTCGTCGAAACGGAGAAGTAGCGTGGCCGAGGTCCATCTCGATCGTGTCGGCAAAATCTATGCGGGCGACGTGCGCGCGGTGCGCGACATCTCGTTCGCGGTGCCCGACCGCGGCTTCTGCGTGCTGGTCGGCCCCTCCGGCTGCGGCAAGTCCACGCTGCTGCGCATGATCGCGGGCCTCGAGACGGTCTCGGAGGGCGAGATCAAGATCGGCGGCCGCGTCGTCAACCGCATCGAGCCGATGGACCGCGACATCGCCATGGTGTTTCAGAACTACGCGCTCTATCCGCACATGAGCGTCTACGACAACATGGCGTACGGCCTGCGCAACCGGAAGACGCCCACGGCCGAGATCGAGAAGCGCGTCGCCGAGGCCGCGCGCCTGCTCGAGCTCGAGCCGTTTCTCAAGCGCCGGCCGCGCCAGCTCTCCGGCGGCCAGCGCCAGCGCGTCGCCATGGGCCGCGCGATCGTGCGCCAGCCGCAGGTGTTCCTGTTCGACGAGCCGCTGTCCAACCTCGACGCCAAGCTGCGCGGCCAGATGCGGGTCGAGATCAAGCGCCTGCAGCGCCGCCTCGGCGTCACCTCGATCTACGTGACGCACGACCAGCTCGAGGCGATGACGCTCGCCGACATGCTGGTGGTGATGAACGCCGGCCATGTCGAGCAGATCGGCGATCCGCTGCATCTCTACGAGATGCCGGCGACGCTGTTCGTCGCCCAGTTCATCGGCGCGCCGCCGATGAACATCATCGAGGTCAGCCCGGGCGCCGCGCCGGCCGGCATCGGCGGCCTCGATACGCTGCCGATCCCGCCGGCCGGGGCGCGCCTCGGCGTGCGCCCCGAGCATCTCATGGTCGCCGCGAACGGCGGCGCGCCGGCGGACGGCATCCGGCTCGAGCTTGCGGTCGACGCCGTCGAGGCGGTCGGCGCCGAGACCTACGTCTATGGTCGCCTCGGCGGTTCCGGCCCGGCGATCACCTGTCGCGAGGCCGGCAAGGTGTTGATCGCGCCCGGCACGACGCGCGCGTTTGCGGCGGCGCGCAAGGACGTGCATTTGTTCGACGCGACGACCGGGCAGCGGATGGCGGTCGCCTGATCGGGGGAGACGCGCATGGCCTGGCCGGAACCCGTCGAGCTGCACGGCGCGCATGCGAGCCTCGTGCCGCTCAGCCGCGGCCACATCGCCGACCTCGACGAAGCCCTGCGCGACGGCGAGCTGTGGCGCCTGTGGTACACGTTCGTGCCGCATCCCGAGAAGCTCGCCGAGTTCATCGACAAGCGGCTCGCCGACCAGGCCAAGGGCATGCTGACGGCGTTCGCGGTCATCGACCAGGCGTCCGGCCGAGCGGTCGGAACAACGAACTATCTCAACGTCGAGCCCGAGCATCGCCGGGTCGAGATCGGCGGCACCTGGTATCGCCGCAGCGTGCAGCGCTCGCCCATCAACACCGAGTGCAAGCTGATGCTGCTCGGCCACGCCTTCGAGGCGCTCGACTGCATCGCGGTCGAGTTCCGCACCCACTTCTTCAATCACCAGAGCCGGCGCGGCATCGAGCGGCTGGGCGCCAAGCTCGACGGCATCCTGCGCAACCACCAGATCGCCCCCAACGGCTCGCTTCGCGACACCGTCGTCTACAGCATCATCGCCAGCGAATGGCCGGCCGCGAAGGCGCATCTGACCTTCCAGATGGAGAAGCCGCGGGCGAGGATGGCGTGAACGGCTCACCACAAATGATTTGAAGTGGAATCCCGACGCTCCGCCGACGAGAGGGACCTGCCCATCAATACGACCTCAAGTTTCGATATTGGATTCGATTCAACCGCTTTCGGATTCGCGCCGAACGAACCCGATTCGACCCGATGTCTCTGTCGGCACGGTGCTTTTAGCCGCGACGCAGCCCCGATCAGGCGCAAAGCGCCGGCCATCAGCGCGGGCCAAATTGGTCGAAGGGCCTTGCAACAAAAATACAATCGATCTGCAATGGAAAATGCGCGCCAATTACAATGCAACATTTTGAAACGGCAGGAAAAAAGCCGCCGGCGCAAGAACAATGGCGAGCAATGGAAAAAACAATGCGAAGAACAATGGAAACAATGAAAAATACAATGGGATTGACTACGTCCGGTTGTGACGCCGGAAGACAGGCCAGGCGCTGCGCGCGGTGGCCGAGCCAATGCGATGTGCGCGTTGCGGCGGGACTGGGCCTCGGCAGGCGTCCATTGAAATCACTCGATTTTCTAGCTTTGTTGGCGTTTCCTTGGCTTCGTTCGGGCGGTTTGGCTTCGTTCGGGCGTTTTTGCTTCGTTCGTCCTCACCTTCGCCGTGGGGCGTGACGGCTGCGCGTAGTGCTCGCCCCCGTCTCAACCGACATTTTAGCAGCGATCGTTCCAGTCGGCAAGAACATTTAGTGAACATCGATGCCGGCGGCCGCGCAAATCCGCTATCATCGCTCCAGCTGACTCTTGGCGCGTGTCCACCTCACCGCCACCCCCCGCCGCCGTTGGCGAAGACCGTGTCGGCGATCATGAATGGGCAGGCGTCCGAGCACATGAACAGCACGAGCTCGCCGATCTCGTCGGCCTCGCCGAAACGCTTCATCGGGATGTCGTCGAGGAAGCGCTTGACGAGCTCCGGCGAGGTCTGCGCCGCGTCCTGGAACGGCGTGCGGATCGGGCCGGGCGAGATCGACAGACAGCGGATGCCCTGGCTCGCGAACTCGCGCGCGACGCTGAGCGTCATCGAGTTCACGGCGCCCTTGGCGGCCGCGTAGTGCACCGAGCTGCCGGGCCCGCCGCGCTTGGCCGCCATGCTGGCGACGTTGACGATCACGCCGAACTTGTTGCCGAGCATGTGCGGCAGCACCGCCTGCCAGGGGGCGCGCGCCACCTTATGGATTAGTCGGCGGCTGCAATGGCTTGGCGCCGGACGCCTTGCGGTCGACGGCGGTTGCGCGACCGCGCACGGCCACCGCATCGTTCGGATTGAGGTGGATCGCCTGGTCGTAATCCGCGATGGCGCGATCGTAGTTTCCCATCTGGGCATAGGTATTGCCGCGGTTGCGGTAGGCCAGCTCGAAATTCGGATCAAGCCGGATCGCCTGGTTATACTCGGCGAGGGCCCTCTTGAGGTCGCCCTTGTTGGCGTACACGACGCCACGGTTGTTGTAGAGCATTGCCGTTTGCGGGCTGAGCCGTATAGCCTCGGAAAAGTCGGCGATTGCGCGATCGAGCTCGCCCCTGGACGCGTATACATTGCCGCGACGGTCGAACCCCCGGGCATCGGTCGCATCAAGCCGGATCGCGTGGTCCAGGTCGGCAACCGCCCGATCGCTGTCGCCCTTGCGGGCGTAGGCGGTACCGCGGTTCAAATAGGCGGTGACGATACTTCCATCGAGCTTGATCGCCTCGTCGCAGTCGTCGATCGCGCGGTCGGCGTCGCCCTTGGTGACATATGCGGTGCAGCGGTCGGCATAAGCGATCGCATAACGCGGTTGAAGTCTGATCGCCTGGTCGAAGTCGGCGATGGCGCGCTCGAGGTCGCCCTTTTGGCCATAGGCAAGACCGCGATCATGATAGGCCAAGGAAAGGTTATAAGACGCCGAGGAATAAAACGGATCGAGCCAGACGGCTCGGCCGTAGTCGGCGATCGCGCGGTCCAGCTCACCCCTTTCGGCTTGGGCAGCGCCCCGATGGACGAGGTATCTCGCCGGAAAGGCGGCGCAAGCGAGGTAGGTCGCGAATACGACGATGAGCACGCCGACCAGGGTGCCGATCCTCGCGAAAATCGCCCAGACCCGATTGCCGCCGCGGCTCGGGTACCTGCCGGCGGAGCGCCAGATGCCGACGATCTGCCAGATCAGAATAGCGGCCTGCGCCACGGCCACCACGCCGAGGCCAAGCAGCGCGACATTGCCTGTGAGGTGGGTCACGGACGCGGCGCCGGCGACGAGCGTCAGGATGAGGCAGATGACGCCGATCAGCACGCCGCCGACCCAGCAGCTCCTGGCCAGCGAAAGCTCGCCGCGCCAATGGCGCGCGACGAACCAGCCTTGGTTCCCCTCGACGGGCGTAGGCGGCTGTTGCGTCATCGTGCCGCCCGCCTCACCGCCACCCCCCGCCGCCGTTGGCGAAGACCGTGTCGGCGGTCATGAACGGGCAGGCGTCCGAGCACATGAACAGCACGAGCTCGCCGATCTCGTCGGCCTCGCCGAACCGCTTCATCGGGATGTCGTCGAGGAAGCGCTTGACCAGCTCCGGCGAGGTCTGCGCCGCGTCCTGGAACGGGGTGCGGATCGGGCCGGGCGAGATCGACAGACAGCGGATGCCCTGGCTCGCGAACTCGCGCGCGACGCCGAGCGTCATCGAGTTCACGGCGCCCTTGGCGGCCGCGTAGTGCACCGACGAGCCGGGCCCGCCGCGCTTCGCCGCCATGCTGGCGACGTTGACGATCACGCCGAACTTGTTGCCGAGCATGTGCGGCAGCACCGCCTGCATGGCGTAGAACGTGCCCTTGAGGTTGAGCGCGAAGGTCTTGTCGAGCAGCTCGTCGTCGATGTCGAGGAATTTCGACCGCCGCAGCGCGGCGCCGGCCGAGTTGAACAGGAATTGCACGCTGCCGAAGGTCGCGATCGCGCGCTTGACCATGGCGTCGATCTGCTCGCGCGAGGTGACGTCGGTCTTGAGCACGAGCGTCTTGCCGGGCCCGTTGACCTGCGCGGCGGTCTCGCGCGCGCCCGCCTCGTTGATGTCGGCGCAGACGACGTTGGCGCCCTCGCGCGCGAAGATCAGCGCGGTCGCCCGCCCGATGCCGCTCGCCGCGCCGGTGATGATGATGGTCTTGTTGTGAAAGTAGTCAGGGGTCTTGGGCATGGGCTCTCCCTCCTCACTGTCATTGCGAGCCCTCGGGTCTCGCCTCCGGCGAGCCCAAGGATAAACTCCGCGAAGCAATCCCTCTTCACTTGCGCATGCCTCTGCCGATCGGGATTGCTTCGGCGCGCTTCGCGCGCCTCGCAATGACGCCGGTTAAACCACCCGCCGCTCCACGTTCGCGATCCGCTCCGGCACGCCGAACTCCTTGCGGCATACCTCGGCGAGGGCCGCGACGCCGGCGCGGATCGCCTCGTGCGACGGATTGGCGAAGCAGAGCCGCAGGCGCGGCTTGGCGTAGCCCTTGTCGACCGACCACTCGGGTCCGGGATTGAGCGCGACGCCGGCCGCGAGCGCGGCCTGATAGAGCTTCAGCGTGTCGACCGAGTCGGGCAGCTTCACCCACAGGAAGATGCCGCCCTTCGGATCGGCGAACTCGGCGGCCGTGCCGAACTGCTCGGCCAGCGCCTCCATCAGCGTATCGAGCTTCTTGCGCAGCCCGCGCGTCAGCGCCGGCACGTGGGTGGTGAAATGCTGCTGGCAGAACTCGGCGAGCACCATCTGCTCGAGCGCGCCGGAGCCCGCATCGGTCTTGATCGCCAGCATGCGGGCGATCAGGTCCCACTCGGCGACGATGTAGCCGACGCGCAGCGCCGGCGAGACCGACTTCGAGAACGAGCCGACATGGATCACGTCGCGCCGGCTCGACATCGCGTGCAGCGCCGGCGGGCGCTTGCCGTCCCAGATCAGGTCGGCGTAGCAGTCGTCCTCGAAGATCGGCACGCCGTAGTCCTGCGCGAGCCGCAGCAGCTCGTGCCGGCGCGCCTCCGGCAGGATGGTGCCGGTCGGGTTCTGCACGGTCGGGATCGTATAGATGTATTTGGGCCGGATGTTCTTGCCCTTGAGGTCGGCGAGCGCGCCCGCGAGCGCGTCCATCCGCATGCCGTCCTGGTCGAGCGGGACGCCGACCGCATTGACACCGAGCCTTGTCAGGCGGTTGAGCGCGCCCTGGTAGCTTTCCTTCTCGATCAGCACCGTGTCGCCGCGGTTGAGCAGAATGCCGTTGACGAGATCAAGCGCCTGCAGCGAGCCCGACGTGACCAGGATATTGTCGGGCGTGCAAGTGATGCCGGCGTCGCGCCGGAGCTTGTCGACCAGGAACTGGCGCAGCGGCCGGTAGCCTTGCGGGCCGCTTTCGAGGCCATAGGTCGCAAGCGTGCGGCCCTCGCGGGTGAGCACGGCGGTTGCGGCCGCGACCAGCGCCGCGACCGGAACGTGTTCGCCGTCATTGTGGCCGCCGACGAAATTGTACTTCGGAAAGCCGTTCCACTTGACGGCGGGCGGCGGTAGGCCGGCGGCCAGCAGGGGTGCAAAATCGAGCGGCGCGGTGGTCATGCGGACGGCCTCGGGTTGCGGCGCAGCATGCAGTTGCACGCCGCGGGTCGCCACCTTGCCAGAACGTGCCGCCGCCGCAAGTCGCTCTTTCCCGCCCCCGCTTGCTCCCGCGTTTCCTCCTCCCCCGCTTGCGGGGGAGGGTAGGGAGGGGGAAGCCGCTTGCTCATGCGTCTGTGGCTTCCCCCTCTCCGGCTCTCCAGCCGAAGTCGGATATATCCGACTTCGGCCAATAATCGTGCCGAAATCGGGCAAGCCCGATTTCGGGTGCAAGCGGGGGAGAGGGCGCCGACGCTTCGTCCTATGGCCTTGCGGCTCACGAATCATTTACGTCTGGCCGTCACGATGGTCGGCCCACGGGGACTGCCGGCGATGAAAATGTCCGAAACGCTCGCGCTGCAGAACGCGCGCGCGCTCGCGCGCCTGCACAAGGCGCTGCCCGACGTCTTTCCGGCGCCGGTGCTCACGCACGCGCTGGCGCGCCGCTTCACGCCGCCGATGCCGCGCCTTGCGGTCGACTCCTACTGGCGCATCCATCCGCTGCGCGCCGATCGGCTCGCGCGGGCGCTCGCCGCCAAGACCGGCGCGCCCAAGGGCTGGACCTGGCGGCTCGGCACCGGCCGCGGCAAGAACAAGGACTTGGACAAGGAGCTGCCGACGAGCTTTCGCATGCCGGCCGCGCCCTATCGCGAGAAGAAATTCCATCTCGGCCCGGGCTTCTGCTGCGTGTGCGGCCAGCCGGTCTTCCGCTTCGGCTGGCATCGCGACCTGTGGGACGACGGCCCCAACCGCAAGGCGCAGTGGCACACCGCCTGCGTCACGGCCTGGCGCCTGTGGGTCGCGCCGAGCGACTTCGTCAAGATCCTGCGCCGCGCGCAGCAGCGCCGCTGCGCGCAGACCGGCGGGCGCCTGTGGAAGACCGCCGAGGTCGATCACCGCGTGCCGCTGTTCAAGGTGTGGCGCGAGCACCGCGACATGCCGTGGCCGCAGCTGCTGGCGTTCTGGGGCCTGCCCAACCTGCAGGTGATCAACCGCGACGTCCACGTCGACAAGTGCGCCGACGAGGCAAGCTGGCGCCGCGAGCGCGCCGCGGAAGCCGAGGCGTGATCCGTCATTGCGAGGCGCGCGCAGCGCGCCGAAGCAATCCCGCTTCGCTTGCTCATGCGTGCGCGGATCGCGATTGCTTCGGCGCGCTTGGCGCGCCTCGCAATGACGAGGCTGGCTACTTCCGCGCCTTCACGGCCGGATTGATCAGCCGCATCTCGCGGCCGTGCTCGAACGCGACGATCTGCTCGAAGCATTCGCGGAAATAGAGCTCGAAATTGTCCCACTCGGCCCAGCCGAGATGCGGCGTGCACAGCACGTTGGGCAGCTTGAGCAGCGGATGGTCGCCATTGACGATCGGCTCGTGCTCGTAGACGTCGACCGCCGCATAGCCGGGTCGGCCTTTCTGCACGGCCGCGAGCAGCGCGCCCGGCGCGATCAGCTCGGCGCGCGACGTGTTGACGATCAGCGCGGTCGGCTTCATGCGCGCGAGATCGTCCGGCCCGACGATGCCGCGCGTCTGCGGCGTGAGCCGCACGTGCAGCGAGAGCACGTCGGAGGTCTCGAACAGCTCGGCCTTGCTCGCCGCGACGTCGTAGCCGGCGGCGCGCGCCGTCTCGGCGGTCTTGTCGCGGCCGAGCGTGAGCACGCGCATGCCCATGCCGCGCCCGGCCTCGGCGACCAGGGTGCCGATGGCGCCGAGCCCGTAAATGCCCAGGGTCGAGCCGCGCAGCCGGTGCGACAGCGTGCATGGCCACGCGCCGCGCTTCATGCGTTCAGCTTCGAGCGCGATGTTGCGGCGCGCCGCGACGATCAGCGCGAGCGTCAGCTCGGCGGGCGCCGCGGCCGAATTGCTCTTGCCGTGCGAGACCGGGATGCCGAGCTCGGTCGCGGCGGCAAAATCGATGGTCGATGCGTTGCGGCCGACCAGTGCGAGCAGGCGCAGCTTGGGCAGCTTTTCCAATAGCGCGCGCGAGAATTCGACCCGCTCGCGCACCGCCACGACCACGTCGGCATCGCGCAGCCGCTCGACCAGCTGATCGAACGAAGCGGCGGGCTCGCGATAGCGGATCACGTCGTGGTGACGGATCAGGTCGAAGCAGGGGAGCTGGTCGACCATGTCCTGGTAGTCGTTCGGGATGACGATCTTCATGGGCTGTCTCTGGAGGCATACGCTGCGCCACGGGCGGCGACCCTGATACCATGGCGCGCACTGCCACGCACAGGCGCCATGGGGAGACGCGAGCGCATGCCTGAGTTCAGATTGCGCGATGTGCGTCCCGGCGACGCACGGTCGGTCACGACGATGATCCGCCGAATGGTGGCCGACATGGCGGGCCATGGCGGTTACGCGCCCGCCGACGAGGAGGCATCCTGGGACAAGCTCACGGCCGGGATGGCCAAGGATCTCGGCAGCCCGCGCACCAAGTTCGTTGTCGCGCAATCGAGCGAGGGCGAATGGCTCGGCGTGGCGGGTGGCGAGCTGATCACCCTCGGCGGCGCGTTCGCGCCCAAGGAAACGCTGCACATCAGCGCCGTCTATGTCGTTCCGCAATTCAGGCGCGCCGGCATCGCCCGCGCGCTCATCGCCGTGCTGCTCGATTGGGGCCGCGCCTCGGGCGCCACGGAGTGCGACCTGAACGTGCTCGGCAAAAATCCCGCGCGGACGCTATATGAGAGGCTTGGCTTTGCGGTGCTCGGGGTCAAGATGGTCCTGCCGCTTTCGATCGGATCGGGCGGCGACCGGACCACGTGAGGACCCCATGATCGAGCGATATTCCGACCACGCCGCCAACGAGCGCACGTTTCTCGCCTGGGTGCGCACCGCGATCGCGATCATGGCGTTCGGCTTCCTGGTGGAAAAATTCGACCTCTTTCTCTCGATTGCCGCCCAGGGGATGGCCGGCCGGCAGGTCGCCGCGCGCTTGCCCTCGGTCGGCGGGCAGACGCTCGGCAACGTCGCCGGCCTGCTGCTGATCCTGCTCGGCGGCGCCACGCTGGTGCTGGCGATCGTGCGCTTCCGCAAGACGACCCTCGACATCGACAACCCGGACAAGTGCCAAGGCCCGGGCGAGCGCCTCGACATCACGCTCGGCGGGCTCCTGGTGCTGCTCGGCGCCGCGATGTTCGTCTATCTCGCCTATACGACGATCAGCCGCATTTGAGCTCAGGCCGTCATCAGCCGGCCGAGCCGCGGCATCGGCGGCGGCGCGCCGAGCTTTGCGCCCAGCCGCTTGAGGCAGCCCCACAGCACCGCCTGATTGCTGTTGACCACCGGCTTGCCGAGCGCGAGCTCGATGTCCTCGATCGCCTCGATCTGCGTCGTGTTGGTGCAGCTGAGAAAGATGCCGTCGGCGTCGGCGCGGTCGTGCTCGCGCGCAAGCTCGAGCCATTGCGCCGGCGTCACCGCCGCGAAGGCGTGGCCGTCGAGCTTCAGCGCCACGTCGTCGACGACCGCGATGCCGTTCTCCTGCAGATAGCGGATGATCACGTCGTTCGACTGATAGGGGCTGAGCAGCACGACCGAGCGGATAGCCAGCGCGCGCATCGCCTCGATGACGAGCGCGCTGGTCGCGACCGTCGCGATGCCGGTCGCCTCCCGCACGATGCCGGTCAGCATGCGCTCGCCGGCGCAGCCTTCGCGCATCGAGGAGTCGGTGCAGTGATAGACGATGAGATCGGGCCCGCTGTCGGCAAGCGCGGCGGCCGAGCGGGAAATCTCGTCCTTCATCTCGACCGCCGGCTTGCGCCACTGGCCGGTGATGCGGGCGCGGGCGACATGGATCGCGAGTCCCGCCGGCGCGAAATGGTTGAATTGCGGCTCGCTCATGCGATTGACGGAGGGCACGATGAGCCCGACGCGGGCGCGGGCCTCGGGAAGGGGATGTTGCTCGGCTCGGGCTTGCGCGACGGCGTCCATGGCTCACCTCGGTCTATTCTCTCATTCCGGGATTTTGTCATTGCGAGCCCTCGGGTCTCGCCTTCGGCGAGCCCAAGGATAAACTCCGCGAAGCAATCTCGCTTCACTTGCGCATGCATATGCGGGTCGAGATTGCTTCGGCGCGCTTTGCGCGCCTCGCAATGACGCTTTGCTATTCGACCCTTAGTCCGGACGCTTTCGCCAGCGGCGCCCAGTAGGCGAGCTCCGCGCGCAGGAACTTGCTCACGCCGGCGACGTCGAGATCCATGCTCATCAGCGCCTGCCGGGCAAAATACGTCTGCACGCGCGGCGAATGCACGACCTTGCGCACTGCCTCGTTCAGCTTTTCGGCAATTGCCGGCGGCAGCCCCTTCGGGGCCGTGAGCCAGAACCAGGTGCTGCCATGGATCTGCGGGTAGCCCTGCTCGGCGAAGGTCGGGATGTCCTTGAAGGCCGGATTGCGCGCGGTCGAGGTGACGGCGATGCCGACCAGCGTTCCGGCGCGCAGATATTGGCCGACCGTGAGCGCGGTGGTGAGCGCGAGCGGCACGTGATTACCGAGCACGTCCATAACGCTGCCGCCGGGCGAGGGGATGTGCTCGATATGGATCTTTGCGACCCGGTTGAACTCGATCAGCAGCAGGTGGCCGAGCGAGCCGGGGCCGGGCGAGGCGGAGGCGAGCGGCCTGTCGCGCGCGAGCCGGATCACGTCGTCGAGCGTGCGCGCGCCGAGGGCCGGATTGGCGGCGAGCGCATAGGTGTCGCCGGCGATCATCGCGATATGGGTGAAATCGCCCATCGGGTCGTAGCCGATATGCGGATTGATCGCCGGACCGGTGAGATGCGGGCCGGAGCCGCCGATCAGCAGCGTGTAGCCGTTGGGTTCGGCGCGCGCCACCATGGCGGAGCCGATGCTGCCGCTGTTGCCCGGCCGGTTCTCGACATAGAAGCGCTGGTGAAAGACGTCGGTCAGCTCGGCGGCGATCAGCCGCCCGAGAATGTCGGCGCTGCCGCCGGCGCCGAACGCCACCACGATGCGCACCGGCTTCGCCGGCCACTCGTCCGCGCGCGCGGACGCGAGCGTCATGAGCGCGAACGCGAGCGCGACGGCGATCCTCGGCACTGGCACTCGATCCTCCGCGTGACCCGGATGCGGACGCATGCGCTTGGCGCAAACGATAGCGGCCACACGCCGCGGCTGGCAATGGGCGGTATTCCGATTGAAGGCGCGCGTCGACTTCAATATGGTTCCGGCCGGCGGGGCGAGAGATTGATGCGGAAGGGTCGATGAGCGCAGCTCGCAAGAAAAAAGGCGGCGGCGGCTGGGGCGAGTTGCTGGTCTCGCTCGTCGAGGCGCTGATCATCGCGGTGATCATCCGCACCCTGCTGTTTCAGCCTTTCAGCATTCCGTCCGGCTCGATGGAGTCGACGCTCTTGATCGGCGACTATCTGTTCGTCACCAAGTACAGCTACGGCTACAGCCGCTATTCGATCCCGTTCGCGCCGCCGCTGCTTTCCGGGCGCATTTTCGCCTCGATGCCGCAGCGCGGCGACGTGGTCGTCTTTCGCCACGGCGATCTCGACTTCATCAAGCGCCTGATCGGCCTGCCGGGCGACCGCATCCAGGTGAAACAGGGCGTCCTCTACATCAACGACGCGCCGGTCAAGCGCGAACGGGTCGCCGATTTCGTCGGCCGCGATCCCTGCCACTCCGACGTCCCCGCCTTCACGCTGCCCGTGAAGGTGGCGCGCTGGCGCGAGACGCTGCCGAACGGCGTCAGCTATGACACGTTGCAATGCCCGCCGCGCCCGAGCGTGATCGACGCCGACAACACGGATGTCTACACGGTTCCGCCCGGTCATTTCTTCATGATGGGCGACAACCGCGAGAATTCCGAGGACAGCCGTTTTCCCGACGTGAGCTACGTGTCGTTCGATCTCCTGATCGGCCACGCGCGCATCATCTTCTTCTCGCTCGAGGGCGGCGGGCCGGCGTGGGCGATCTGGAACTGGCCGTGGGACATCCGCTGGTCGCGGCTGTTCAATATTATCCGGTAACGGATACCGTCATTGCGAGGCGGCCGCAGGCCGCCGAAGCAAACTCGATCCACGTACGCTGTGGCTCGAGATTGCTTCGTCGACCTACGGTCTCCTCGCAATGACGGGAATGGCTACTGCGCGCAGGGCTTCGCGCCCGAGCCGTTGATGGTGCCGCCGGCGCAGGCGTTGAGCTGCTCCAGGCGGGCGATCGCCGCCTTGAGCTGCGCATCCTGGTCGGTGCCGATCAGATCCGCCTTGATGGGCGGCGAGTGCTGGGCGGCGGTCGAATATTTCGCCGGATTGGGCGTGGCGTCGGTCTTCGTCTGCGCGTTGAGCTGTCCCGGATTCTTGAAGGCGCCGCTCAGCTCGTTCTCGCTCAGCAGCAGCGCGCCGGCGACCTGCTGGTCCTTGGGCGCCTCGACCACCATGTCGGGCGTGATGCCTTCGCCCTGGATCGAGCGCCCGGCCGGCGTGAAGTAGAGCGCGGTGGTGAGCCGCAGCGCGCCGTGGCCGGAGAGCGGGATCACCGACTGCACCGAGCCCTTGCCGAAGCTCGGCGTGCCCATGATGGTGGCGCGGTGGCGATCCTGCAGCGCGCCGGCGACGATCTCGGAGGCCGACGCGGAGGCGCCGTTGATCAGCACCGTGATCGGCGTGCCGGCCAGCATGTCGCCGTGGCTCGGCGCCGAGTAGCTGTGGTCCTCGCTGTGCCGGCGGCCATGGGTGCTCACCACGGTGCCGCCGTCGAGGAAGTCGCCGGCGATCGAGATCGCGGCGGAGAGGAGCCCGCCCGGATCGTTGCGCAGGTCGAGCACGAGGCCGCGCAGCTTGCCGCCGGCGTCCTGCTTGAGCTTATCGAGCGCCTTCTTGAAGTCGTCCGCCGTGTCGCTGCCGAACTCGGTCACGCGGACATAGCCGATCGCGTTCGGCTCGAGCTTCGCCTTGACCGAGGGCACCTCGATGATGGCGCGCGTCAGCGTCACGTCGAACGGCGCCTTGGTGCCGCGCAGGATGGTGAGCTTGACGCTGGTGCCCGGCGTGCCGCGCAGGATGCGCACCACCTTCTGCAGGTCGAGCCCATGCGTGCTCTGCCCGTCGATCGCGACGATCAGGTCGCCGCCCGCGAGCCCGGCGCGCGAGGCCGGGGTGTCGTCGATCGGCGAGATGATCTTCGGCACGCCGTCCTGCGAGGAAATCTGGATGCCGAGGCCGCCGAACCGGCCGTTGAGGTCGCTCTGCGATTCCTTGAACTCCGCCTCGTCCATGTAGTCGGAATGCGGGTCGAGCCGGGTGAGCATTCCCTTGAGCGCGTCCGTGGTCAGGTCGTCGGAGGTGACGGTGTGGACGTAGTCGCGCTGCACGATCTCGATCACGCCGTTGATCAGCGCGAGGTTCGCAACGGACGGACCCGCGCGGGTCGAAGCTCCGATCGCGATCCCGGCAACGCTCGCGGCGAGCACCGCGGCGAGGACGCCGGCGACAAGGGTAATCGTCTTCTTCATGTTGGTGACCTCACGCGTTGCGGTTCGGCAATAGCGCATCGGCGCGGCGCCCGGCAACAATCAGGATCGGGATAATACGCCCGACTCGGGGCATCCATGGCCCAAATCCCGTTCACAATATAGTGGCGCCCTCCCGGTTGCGGCAATCCGCACGAGGCGCGCGCGGTTCCATCGAATTGCCCCAATTGGCGGAGTCGCTGGCGGGCGGAACGCATCGCGGGCGGTGCGGGTTTCCGCCATGAGGGCGAGCTGAGGGCGAGCGACCGGCCGGGCGAGCCGGCGTCATGAGGCAGAAGATCTTGCGATGAGCGCGTCCCCCCCGGCCGATGAATACGCCACCACCGATCCCGGCCGCCGCGACTTTCTCTATATCGCGACCGCCGCGGTCGGCACGATCGGTGCGCTGGCGACGCTGGTGCCGCTGATCGGCCAGATGGAGCCCGACGCCTCGACGCTCGCGGCGGGCGGCCCGGTCGACCTCGACGTGAGCAAGGTCGCGCCCGGCCAGCAGGTGATCATCCGCTGGCGCGACCGGCCGATCTTCGTCTTTCACCGCACGCCGGCGATCCTCGACGCGATGCGCGACAAGAAACTGCTGGCGCTGCTCGCCGATCCGGACTCGACGCAGCTGCAGCAGCCGCCCTATGCCGCCAACTGGCACCGCTCGATCAAGCCCGAATTCGGCGTGCTGGTCGGCATCTGCACCCATCTCGGCTGCATTCCGCTGTTCTATCCGCAACCGAGCCCGACCACGCCGGCGCCGGGCTGGCCGGGCGGCTATTTCTGCCCGTGCCATGGCTCGAAATACGATCCGGCCGGCCGTGTCTTCCACGGCGTGCCGGCGCCCTACAATCTTCCCGTGCCGCCGTACCGCTTCGTCAACGACACCATGCTGCGCGTCGGCGAGAACCCGAGCGACTCGCACTTCGACTTCGCCTCGATCCGGCAGATGTGATCCGCAGCAGCGACCCGTTGGACATGCGCCCGCGGCCCAGATTGAATCGCGGCGGGAGCCCGGGCTCCCGCCGCGAGCGCGCCGAGTGCGACCCGCTCAGCGCGTGATGACGGCAGCGATCTTGCTGCTCGTCGGGCTCACCAGCAGAACATCCTTGCCGATCATCGCGAAGCGGTACGTCTTCACGGCCGCAACCTGCTTGGCCGCGTCCGCCGGCAGCGGGCTCGTGGTGATCGAGCTCGGCACCGCCTCGCCGACCTTGGCGGTGAATCCCGCGGGCGCATTCTGGCTCTTGGCCTGCTTGTTCACGTCGCGATAGATGTCGTGGCGTTGCGTGGCGGTGAGATTGAGGGTGTCGTTGGTCGATTTCATCATCGACCCGCTCTGCGCCGCCGTGGCGGCGCCCATGGTGACGGCAAGCGCGATGGCGACCGCGCTCGAAACGATGGAGGCTCGCATGAGTCTCTCCTGCAAGATGGCGCGCCCCGCTTTTGTGGTTCGCATGGAAAACGCGGCATCAAGGCGGCAGTTTCGTGAAAAACCCGTAATGTCGCGTCGGCGCGTGGTCACGGCGGGCACCGCGACGATCTGCCGCCGCCGCGACGCCTGCGGACATCAAGTACGACCTGTTGACGGCGACGCGCGCCGCAGCACCATCTGTGCCTCGTGCCGATCATTGCGGAAGATTAATTGGCGCCGCCGTTGCCGCGGTGGCAAGGTCGGCGCATCGCCGGAAGGTCAAGTGAATTCTCGCGCCTGGGTTCTGCGCGAGGGGGCGAGGTTTTGTCTTCGTACGAGCGTCGGCGACAAGGTCTGCGGCATCGAGGCCGGCATGATCAGACGCGGATTGGATTGGTGGCTGTCGACCTGGGGTCTCGGGTTGCGCCCGCAATCCTGGTCGGCATGGTCGTTCGCGCTCGCCTGCGTCGCGCTTGCCACGCTGGTGCGCGAGGGGCTCGGCTTGGTGAGCCCCGACAGCGCGGTATTCGCACCCTACTATTCGGCGACGCTGGTCGCGGCGCTCGTCGCCGGCGCCGCCGCCGGCGCCGTCGCGGCGATTGCCGGCGGTCTCGTCGCGCTGTGGCTGTTCGTGCCGTCCGATTGGGTGCTCGCGCCCTTCGTCAAGGAACAGGTCGTCAGCGTGCTGATGTTCGCCATTTCCTCCGTCGTGATCGTGTGGGCGGCGGAGAGCTACCGCGGCCTGTTGTTTCGCCTGCGCAAGGAGGAGGGCACGCGGCGCCTGCTCAATCACGAGCTCGATCACCGCATCAAGAACATCCTCGCCAGCGTCCAGGCGATCGTGAACGAGACGCTGCGCGGGCAGCCGGACAGCCGCGACCGGATCAGCGCGCGGATCGCCGCGCTCGGCGCGACCAACGATCTGCTGATGCGGTCGGAATGGTCCGGCGCCTCGCTGCGCGAGATCCTCGCCGGCGAGTTCGCCCCGTACGGGCTCGCGCGTTTCGCGCTCGACGGCGAGGATGTCGAGTGTCCGGCGGGCGCCGCGATCGCGCTGGCGTTGATCGTGCACGAGCTGACCACCAATGCGTCGAAATACGGCGCGCTCTCGACCGCCGACGGCGTCGTCAAGGTGACCTGGCAGTGTCAGGACGATCGGTTGCGACTGCAGTGGATCGAGCGCGGCGGTCCGCCGCCGCAGGCCTGCGCGCGCAATGGCTTCGGGACCAAACTCCTGCGTCGCAGCGTGCGCCAGTTCGACGGCGCGCTCGATGCGCAATATACGCCGACCGGCCTGCAGCTGCGCCTGTCGCTGCGGTTGCCGCGTCGGGCGCCGTCGAAAGCGATGAGCCTTGCGCGAACACTGGCGCAGACCGCGCGGGAAGCCGCATCGCCCGCGGCCCCGCGCGAGGTTCCCTGAACCGCAGGCGCGACCTCAGTTGAGGTGCATCGAACCCTGCGCCTGCTGGACGAGCTTCGCCAGGTTGGCGGTTTGCGCGACCGAGGCGCCGCACGCGCTGCATTCCCACACTTCCAGATCGTCCTGGAACGTGCGCCGGATCGTGCGCACGCGCCGCGTCGCGCGGCCGCAGACCTGGCAGCGGGTCGGGTCGTAAGGGTCGTGCTCGTGGGCTTGCGGTTCAAGCATGCTGCCTTGATCGCGCAAGCCCGTGGCCGGCGCATTGATGGAGATCAACTTCTCCCGCGTGCCGGCCGGTCTTCTCGCGATGTAGTCGACGTGCTTCTGCAGCGAGCAGCGCCGAGCAAGCAGCGCCTGGATCTCGCGTGTCCCCTTCGTCGCGCGTCAGGATGTCGACGCCGGTGATCGCAAGGGTTGCCCGCGGACTCGCTGCGGCCCTTGGGATGGCCGCGAGACTGTCGACGGCACCATAACGAGGAAGTCCGGGCCGGCCGGGCATCGTGCCCGGGGCCGATACAGACCTCCTTCTCCGCATGTCCGCAATGCGTTTTGCAAGGGGGCGCATGGCTCGACATGAGCCGGCCAATACCGGCCGGCCCGATGGCTGCTGTCGCGCATGTCAACAATCAAGAGTGCGAGCACGCACCTTCGCGCATTGGTTGCCATTTGACTGCTCCTTGAGCCGCAAGTCCCGTGTTGTGCGAAATCGCACAGCACGGCGCACATCCTGCGGGCATGACCCAGCGCATGGTGAATCATCTCGGATGCCCCATTCGGGGACAAAGTTCCATCGCGCACAGACGACGCATGCGTCGCGCATTTTTACTATCGCGCCGGAAGCTTCCGCCTCTCGTTTGCAATTTGTTGACCATACGGGCACGTTCGATTACGGGAACCTCACAAGCAAAAAATCGAAGAAGAACGGGTGGCTGTCGCGTCCCATGAATCATCCCATTGTGCTGGCGCAGGCGAACAGCCCGCAGGGTCCGAACGCGTCTCCGCCGAAGACCGTCACGGTCATCAAGCCTGACGGCAATCAGGCAATCACGATCCATCTCGACGGGGCGACCAAGCTCGACCTCTCGGCGATCGCCAACGAGAACATCACGCTGGTGCATGTCGGCGACCGGCTGATCATCCTGTTCGACAACCACGCCGAAGTCACGATCGAGCCGTTCTACGGCGACAACGGCCAGCCGCTGCCGGATATCACCGTCGATCTCGGCCCCGGGCATGACGTCACGGCCTCGCAGTTCGCAGCTGAGTTTCCCATCACCACCGACCAGTCGGTGCTGCCGGCCTCCGGCGGCCCGAACTCGATCGCGTCGGGCGCGAGCTTCGTCTCGTTCACCATCGACAGCTTCGCGCCGTCGAGCACGCCGCTGGCGTTGCTCGGCTCGGAGAGCGCGACCGGCGGCGCGGGCGGCACGCCGAACGGCAACGAGAACCAGCAGATCGTGCCGATGTCGCTCACCAGCGCCAGCATCACGGGCGGCGCGAACGAAGGCGGCCTGATCGCGACGGTCGACCAGTTCGGCAGCGGCAACAGCCCGGCGACGCACACGGTCGCGACCGGCGTCATCGGCTCGCTCGATGCGCTGGTCAATTTCGGCACCGGCGGGCCGAACGCGACGCCGTTCCGGTTCGTGCCGGCGAGCGCCGCCAATACGTGGCTCAAGAGCCTCGGGCTCTCATCGCACGGCGCCGAGCTCGACACCGCGACGATCAACGGCAACACGCTCGTCGCCGCTACCGATCCGGCCGAGGGCACGCCGCACAACGTGTTCTCGCTCACCATCGATTCCGACG